>Ga0153920_1000021_pt1 | contig 86681 bp, 68 predicted proteins | sample TSNJ004MetaG_FD_104713 | JGI IMG/M metagenome (GOLD analysis project Ga0153920, IMG submission 104713) | Attine ant fungus gardens microbial communities from New Jersey, USA - TSNJ004 MetaG | ecosystem: Host-associated > Fungi > Mycelium > Unclassified | place: USA: New Jersey, Brendon T. Byrne...
CGTTCGAGAACCCGCGCGTCCTGGACCCTGCCGCCACCGCCGACTCGCAGGAAACCATCACCAGCGAAATCCAGGACATCCACGAGGCCTACCGGCAGGAGGTGCTGGCCGGGAAGAAAGAGGAAACCCAGCCGCGGATCGACTTCGCCCCCTACCGTTCCTCCCTGCTGCGCCATCCCACCAAGGACCTGCACCACACGGATCCGGAAACCATTGAGCTGCACTCCCCCGCCTTCGGGGACCGGGACGTGCACATCCTGGAATCGGACCTGACCATCCAGCACAACGGGGACCCCATCGGCGAGCGCATCGTGGTCTCCGGCCGGGTACTGGACGGGGACGGCCGTCCGGTGGCCGGGCAGCTGATTGAGATCTGGCAGGCCAACGCGGCCGGACGCTACATCCACAAGCGCGACCAACACCCGGCCCCGATTGACCCGAACTTCACCGGGGTGGGCCGGGCGATCACCGGGCCGAATGGCGAGTACACGTTCACCACCATCAAGCCGGCACCGTACCCGTGGAAGAACCACCACAACGCCTGGCGTCCGGCGCACATCCACTTCTCGCTGTTTGGCACCGACTTCACCCAGCGGATGATCACCCAGATGTACTTCCCCGGTGACCCGCTGTTCTCCCTGGACCCGATCTACCAGTCGATCACCGACCAGAAGGCCCGCGACCGGCTGGTCGCCACCTACGACCACTCGATCACCTCGCATGAGTGGGCCACCGGCTACAACTGGGACATTGTGCTCACCGGCAGCAACCGCACCTGGATGGAAGACGAAGAGGGGGACCACTAAATGGCACCGGCACCAGAGCTGAAGCTCGTCCCGACCCCGGGACAGACCATCGGCCCGTTCTACGGCTACGCACTGCCCTACGACAAGGGCCACGAACTGATCCACCCGTCCAACCCGAACGCGGTGCGCCTGCACGGGGTGATCACCGATGGGCAGGGCACCCCCATCCCGGATTCGATGCTGGAGATCTGGCAGGCGGACCATCAGGGACGGGTGCCCACCCAGGACGGTTCGCTGCTGCGCGACGGCTACACGTTCACCGGCTGGGGCCGGGTGGCGGTGGACAACGTGGGCCACTACACCTTCACCACCGTGAACCCTGGCGCGACCGAGGCGGGCAAGGCCCCGTTCATCATGCTCACCGTGTTCGCGCGCGGGCTGCTCAACCGCCTGTTCACCCGCATCTACCTGCCGGAGGACACCGAGGCGCTGGCCAATGACCCGCTGCTGTCGGCGCTGCCCGAGGAGCGGCGCAAGACCCTGATCGCCACCCGGGAACAGGACGGATCACTGCGCTTTGACATTCGGCTGCAGGGTGAGGACGAGACCGTGTTCCTGACCTACCCGCGCGAAAGCTAGGAAGCAGGAGAAGCTGCCCCGCTAGGGTGGAAGCTGCAGGTGCCCAAGCACCGCGGCCTTCCGCCCCGGCGGGGCGTTGAACGTAGTGCCGAAGTGAGGTTGACCGATGACTAATGCCGATTACGGGGTGCTCAGCCCGGCGTGGGCCGGCGGCGCCGCGGCCCGGCTGGCCGATGACACCGCCTTCGTCCAGGCGATGCTTGATGTTGAGGCCGCCTGGGTGCGGGTGCAGGCCGGGGCCGGACTGTGCACCGCGCAGCAGGCCGCGGCGGTGGACGCCGTGGCCCGCGCCGAACGCTACGACCTGGCCGAAGTGGCGCGGCGGACCCCGGACGGAGCGAACGCGCTGATCCCGCTGCTGGGCATGATGCGCGAGTTGCTGGCCCGGGACGGCGCGCCTGGGGGCACCGGCACGGTGCTGCACCGCGGGGCCACCAGCCAGGACATCATCGATTCCGCGCTGATGCTGCTGCTGGCCCGCGGCATCAAGGTGGTGTCCACCCACCTGCATGCGGCGGGTGAGGGCCTGGCCGCACTGGCGCGCACCTATGCCCGGACCCCGTGCATTGCCAGGTCGCTGACCCAGCATGCGCTGCCCACCACCTTCGGCTACAGGGCCGCCTCGTGGCTTTCCGCGCTGGGTTCGGCCGGCCGGGCGCTGCAGGAGCTGTCCAACACGCTGGCGCTGCAGTGGGGCGGCGCGGTGGGCACGTTGGCCTCCCTGGACCAGTTCCTTGCCGACCAGCCCGGGACCCACCCAGACAGCGCCGAACTGGTTCGCCGGCTGGCGGCCGAACTGCAGCTGGTGGACCGGCAGGTCCCGTGGCACACCAACCGTGTGCCGCTGCTGCAGGCTGGCTCCGCACTGGGGACGGTGATCGCGGCGCTGGGCACCTTCGGCACCGATGTGCTCACCGCCTCCCGCCCGGAAATTGGGGAGCTCTCCGAGCCACGCGAGGCCGGCAAGGGCGGGTCCTCGGCCATGCCGCAGAAGCAGAACCCGGTGCATTCGCTGCTGCTGCGCACCGCGGCGCTCAGCGCCCCGGCCCTGGTGGGAACGCTGTTCACCGCCGCCGGCACCGCGGCCGACGAACGCCCGGATGGCGCCTGGCACGCCGAATGGCCGGCACTGCGCGAACTGCTGCGCCTGGCGGTGGGCAGCGCCGAGCACGCCGACGTGCTGGCCAACGGGCTGCGCGTCAACGAATCGGCGCTGGCCCGCAACCTGGCCCTGGGCGGGGACGCGGTGCTCTCCGAACGCCTGGCCACCGTGCTGGCCCCGGTCATTGCGGGCGGCAAGCCCGCCGTCCAGGATCTGGTGCGCCGTTCGCTCACCGACCAGGTGAGCCTGCGCGAGCTGCTGCGCCTGGAGGTCTCCCACACGGACCTGTCCGACGCGCAGCTTGATGAGCTGCTGGACCCGGCCGGCTACCTGGGCAGCGCCGCACGCTTCACCGACACCGTTCTTGCCGATTACGCCCTGTGGAAGGAATCATGGCTGTCCCACAACTAACCCCCTCGCTGCTCCACCTCGACGCCTCGCTGCCGACGCTGATCCTGGGCCCGTCGTTGGGTACCGGCGCGCTACACCTGTGGGGCCCGGCCGTCCCCCACCTGAAGGACGGCTTCCAGCTCATCGCCTGGGACCTGCCCGGCCACGGTGCGAGCCAGCCGGCCACGCAGCCGTTCACCATGACCGAGCTGGCCCAGGCGGTCATGGACATGATCCAGGCGCTGCGCGTGGATGGGGTCATCGACCAGGGGGCCGGGCCCTACTATGCGGGGGTGTCCGTGGGCGGGGCCATCGCCCTGCAGCTGGCCCACGACCATCCCGGCGCGTTCCAGGCGCTCTCGGTGGTGTGCTCGGCGGCGAAGATCGGGACGGAGCAGGCCTGGAACGAACGGGCCGACCTGGTCGCCGCCGCCGGAACCCCGACCATGGTGGTCGGCTCCGCCCAGCGCTGGTTTGCCCCGGGGTTCATCGAGAAGGACCCGGTCACCTCCACCAACCTGCTGCACAACCTGCAGGACGCCGACCGCTTCTCCTACGCCCACGTCTGCCGGGCGCTGGCCGGGTTCGACCTGCGCGAAGAGCTGGCCGGGCTCACCGACCCGCTGCTGGCCCTGAACGGCGCCCATGACCAGGTCTGTCCGCCCTCCGATGCCCAGTTCATTGCCGAGCACGCCCCGCGGGGCCGCTGCGCCATCATTGAGAGCGTCGCCCACCTGGCCCCGGCCGAGGACCCGCAGGCCACCGCGCGCCAGCTGAGCGCCTTCTTCACCGCCAACTAGCAAAGGTTTGACCATGACAGATTCACAGCGCCTGCCCGGAGACACCTATGATGCCGGGATGGCGGTCCGCCGTGAGGTGCTCGGCCACGAGCACGTGGACCGGGCCAGCAGCACCTCGAACGAGTTCACCGATGAATTCCAGGAAATGATCACCCGCTACGCCTGGGGCACGATCTGGACCCGCGAGGGCCTGCCGCGCACCACCCGCAGCGCCATCACCCTGACCGCCATGATCGCCGGCGGCTACTGGGAGGAGCTGGAGATGCACGTGCATGCGGCCCTGCGCAACGGGATGACGCCCGAGCAGATCAAGGAAGTGTTCCTGCAAAGCGCCATCTACTGCTCGGTCCCGGCGGCGAACGTGGCCTTCAAGATCGGCAAGAAGGTCCTGGCCGAATACCAGCAGTAGCCCAGCGGTCCTCAGCCCGAGGACCGGACCCGGACCCAGTCATCCGGGCCCGGACCGGCATCGTCCAGCACCCAGCGCTGCGCCTGCCCGACCAGCGCCGTTTCGTCCCGCAGCCAGTAGGTGGCATCGGGGTCCCAGCCGGCGATGAGCGAGGCGGTGTGCTCATCCACCGGGACCACTTCCCCGGCGGTGGCCAGGTACCCGGCAATGCTCAGGTGCACGCCCGCGTAGTCCCGGGCCACCGCCGAGAAGTCCGGGATCACCCAGCGCCCGTCGCGCCCGGTGGTATCAAACCAGTCGCGGCGGCGCAGCGCGGTGACCTCCAGCGGGTACTGGCGGCACAGCCCGGCCCAGCTGTTGGGCCCGGTGATCTCATAGACGGGGGCATCGGCCGGCACGCTCAGCCGGCGCAGCTGCGCCCCGCGCCAACCCATCCCGTCTTCGGCGCACCACAGCCCCACCGGGGTGCCGTCGGCAAATCGCCCGGTGGAGCGGACCGTGCCAAAGGGCGGGGTGGACCACCACGGCCCGCTGCCCAGCTTGCGCAGCGGCCGGCGCAGCTCCCGGCGCCGCCGCCCGTTCTCCCGCACAACCTGTTCCTTCCAGCGGGCCAGGCATTCGGCCGCCGATGGCACCGGTTGCTCCGGCCCGGGCCCGCCAAGGCCCTGCACATCATCCCAGGTGATGCTCCATTGATCCGCCCGGGCGCACGCATCCGTCCATCCGGTGACCGGGCGTGAGGGGCCGAGCGCACCCGCCAGCCGGCGCAGGGGCGGGATGATGTCCGCCCGGCCCAGCAGCGTATCCTCGCCATCGGGTGGCTGCCAGTACATTGCGGCGTCCACCGAGGCGGCCAGAGCCCGGCGCACCGTGGGCAGGCTCGGCTCCGGCAGCGCCACCTGGTCAAGCAGCGCCGCCAGTTCGGCGTCGGTGGGCATCACCGGTTCCAGGTCCGCGGTGGTCACCGGCGCGCCTTCGGGGACAGCCACGAACCGGGCCACCGCATCCCCGCGCTCCTTGGCCACCAGGTAGGCGGCGTCGTGGAACGCACCGAGCACCGGTGCCGGCCCGCCACCCTCGGTGTCCTGCTCCAGCTGGCTGGCCGTAACCAGCTCGTACAGTAGCCGCCGTCCGCGGCGTCCGGCCAGCAGCGCGGCCTGCATGTCCATCTCGGCGCCCATTGTTCCTCCCCGGGGTTTCGCCCCAGCCTAGCGCGATGGTCAGCGGACCGGGGAAACCAACGGTGCCCCACCCCCGGCAACAGCAGGGGGTGGGGCACCGCGGGGTGAAGACCGTGGGGCGGCTAGGCGACCAGGTTCATGCACCACACAATCCAGGGCAGCGCCACCAGGTCGATCAGCACCGCACCGGCCAGCGGCACGATCAGGAAGGCCTTCTCGGAGCGGATCCCGAACTTGGCGTTGAACGCGTCCATGTTCGCCAGCGCATTCGGGGTGGCGCCCAGGCCGTGGCCCAGGAAGCCGGCGACCATGGTCGCCGCGTCGTAGTCCTTGCCCATCATCCGGAACACCACGAACGCGGAGAACAGGACGATGAACACCAGCTGCACCAGCAGGATGACCGACAGCGGGCCGGCCAGGTTCGCCAGCTCCCAGATCTTCAGGCTCATCATCGCCAGGGTCAGGAAGAAGCCGAGGGTCATCTGGGAGATCAGGTTGACCGAGTCATCGTTGATCTTGATCAGCTTCAGCTTGTCGTTCAGGTTGCGGAAGATCACCGCGATGATCATCGCACCGACGTAGGCCGGCAGGGAGAAGCCGGTGATCTCGGCGATCCAGTCGCCCAGCAGCATGCCGACCACCATGATGATGCCGATGACCGTGGCCGTGGACAACAGCGAGGAGTAGTTGCTGATTTCATCCCCGGGCTGCTTGATCGCCTCGTCCAGGTCCTCACCCACCGCCGGGCCGCCGGCCGAGCCGCCGCCACCGGCCAGCTTGCGCATGCCCGCGCCCACCGGCTGCTTTGCCTCACGCACCCCGGCCTTCTGCGGGGCCTTGAGCTTGTGCCAGTGCATCAGGAAGCTGGCCAGCATGCCGCCCAGCAGGCTGCCGGCCACCAGGCCGAAGGTCGCCGAGGCGATCGCCACGGTGGTTGCGCCCTGCACACCCATTTCCTCGGCGGTCGGGCCGAACGCGGCCGCGCCGCCGTGCCCGCCTTCCAGGCTGACCGCGCCGGCCATGATGCCCAGCATCGGATCGACCCCCAGCACCTTGGCCATGCCCATGCCGATCAGGTTCTGCGCGATCGCCAGGGACCAACAGGCCACCAGGTACACCAGCAGCAGCTTGCCGCCCTTTTTAATGGTGGCCAGCGAACCGGCCAGGCCGATGGTGGAGAAGAACGCGATCATGGCCGGGGTCTGCAGCGAGGTGTCCAGGCTGATTTCGGCAGCGCCGGTCTGGCGCAGCACCAGCACCAGCAGTGCGAAGAGGAAGCCGCCCACCACCGGGGCGGGAATGCAGAACTTCTCCAAGAATCCCACCCGGCGCCGGGCGAACTCGCCGAAGGCCAGCAGGACCATGGCCAGTGCCGAGGTCTGGACCAGTGATAATTGCAATTCCATAGATGTCTACCCTCGGTTCAGGATCAGGTCGTTGAGCAGCCGGGCGCCCGTGCGGGCGGTGCGCTGGTCAATGTCAAAGAGCGGGTTCAGCTCCGCAATGTCCGCGTGCATGAGCTTGTTGCTGCCGGCCGCGGCGAGCACCACCTCGCGCACCACCTCCAGCCCGATGCCGAATCCGGCCGGGGCGCTGACTCCCGGGGCGATGCTGGCCGGCAGCGCGTCCAGGTCGATGGTCAGGTACAGGTGGTCCACCGAGTCGGCGAAGTCGGTGACAAAGCCGCGCACCCCATCCAGGTTCCCCAGGTGGCATTCGGTGTCCAGCAGCACCTCAACGCCCAGACTGCGGACGTAGTCGAAGAGCTTGCGGGTATTGGAGGCCTCGCTGATGCCCACCGCGGCGTAGCGGAAGTCCCGGCCGGCGTCCTGCTGTGCCCGGGCGATCTGGGCGAACCCGGTGCCGGAGCTGGCCAGCGGCTCGTCGCGCAGGTCAAAGTGGGCGTCGATGTTCACGATGCCCAGGCTCCAGGGCGTCTCATCGCCCAGGGCCCGGGCCAGCCCGCGGTAGCTGGCGAACGTGATTTCATGTCCACCGCCCAGGCCCACGGTGAAGTGTCCCTCGCTGAGCAGGGTGGCCAACGCGGCGGCGAAGGCCTCCTGCCCGGCCTCCAGCTCCTGGCCCTGGACTTCAATGTCTCCGGCGTCGTAGAGCCTTAGCGGTTCGTGCAGGGCCAGCGAGGACAGGGCGGTGCGCAGCGAGGCGGCACCCGTGCGGGCCCCGGTGCGGCCCTTGTTGCGCCGCACGCCCTCGTCGCTGGCAAAGCCGAGCAACGCGGTGCCCACGTCGGCACCGGGTTGCCAAGGGGTGATGGTGTTGTGCCATCGGGCGTTCTGGGGTCCGGGCCCATCATCGCGTCCGGACCAGCCCTGGGGCTGTTTCCAAGTCATTTAATTCCTCCACTCAGGTTCATCGCAGTGCGGCGGGTTTGCTCGATCAGGTGGGCGCGGCGCTGCTGGCTGCGCTGGATGGGAGCCATCAGGGTGACCACACCCTGCAGTTCCCCGGCGCCGTCAAGCACCGGGGCGCTGACTCCCCAGATGCCTTCGTCCAGTTCCCCGGCGCTTTGGGCGTAGCCGGCGGCCTGGGCGGCCGCGCAGGCGGCGTCGATGCGCTCGCGGTCGGTCTCGGCCAGGGCATGGAAGTCAAAGATCTCCGCCCGGGATGCGGGCGGAAGCTGGGCCAGCAGTGCGGTGGCGCTGGCGCCGAAGGTCAGCGGCTGGGAGGCGCCCACCGTGTAGCTGCAGCGCAGCGCCCGGGCCGCCTCCACCGATTCCACGCAGACCGCCTCGGCGCCGTGGGCGACCATGAACGCGGCCAGCTCCCCGGTGTCCTGGCTGAGCTGGCGCAGGTAGGGGGTGATTGTCCCGGTCATCATGGTGGTGTCGCGGTAGCGTTCGGCCAGCTGCACGGCCACCGGGCCGGCCCCGTAGTGCCGCGAGGAGGTCTTGTGCACGAAGCCGGAGGTCACCAGGTCATCCAGCAGCCGGTAGACCGAGCTGACCGGAATCTGGGACGCCTCGGACAGCTCCTTAACGGTCGCCTGGGGGACCTTGGCCAACGCCGCGAGGATCCACAGGACCCGAGCGGTCTGCGAATCGGACACTTTTCTTACGTACATAACACCTTTGCCGGGGGCCCTGGGCTGCGGGCCACGATCTGTTCACCACCCGATTCAAGGCAGGTGGAATCAGGCGCAGTCACCCATTGTTCTTTCCACCGCGGCGGTGGGGCAAGTCGAAATTCTCACCGCATGAGAATGCCGCAGGGAAAATTCCCGGGAGCTGGAAAAGAGTGAGCTGGCTTAACCGTGTCCCCAAAGGACACCGCACGCGCGGGCCGCAGCGCGGCCCATGGGTCCCTGATCGGCGCGAATCCAACGTTTTTATGTGACGGAACAGGCCCCACCGCGTGGCCGCGGCAACATCCGCGGCGGAAAATCCGACGATCTCGCTCGTCGCTTTAATGTGCCGCGAGTCTCAACAAGCCGTCGGTTCTTTGATACATTTCTCACATCTCGAAATGATCGTTGGCACACCGGAATTATCGGCGAATGCGCTTCGAGGGAACAAAGTAGTAGTGCAGGATGGCCACCACCGCAGCCCAGCCGGCCCCGATCACGAAGCCGACCACGACATCGGAGAGCCAGTGGTGGCCCAGGTAGATCCGGGAGAAGCCCATCGCCAGCACGAAGAGCGCGGCCAGCGAGGCAATCAGGTAGGCGTAGCGGCGCAGCCCGTAGACGATGGCCAGGTAGGCGGCGATGCCGATCAGCGCGGCGGCGTTCAGCGTATGGCCGCTGGGAAAGGAAAAGGAACCGGGAGGTTCCGGGCCCCCGGGGATCCCGTCGGGCCTGATCACCTCGTGCCGTCCCTTGAGGATCGTGGTGAGCAGGACGGAAACCAGCGCGGTGAAGCCCACGGTGGCCAGCGGCCAGAAGCTGCGCGTAAACCAGCACAACAGCGCGGTCACCAACACCATGGTGGCGGTCATCCCCGGGGTGGACCCCCACCAATACAACCCATGGGCCAGGGCCGCCAGCACCGGGTCCTGGTGCTCCAGCACCCACTGCTGCACCGGGGCGTCAAAATCCTGCACCCAGCCACCCGCGCCAAGGGAAACCACCACACGACGGGTGAAGTAGAACATGGCGACGATCAGGCCCAGCACCACCCACAGCGCCCGGGCTGCGCCGGTGCGCTGGCCGGGCCGGAAATACCACGAGGATCGCATGGGTTCCATCGTAGTCTTCGCCCCCGCCCCGGTGCGTGCCCTGCGGCAGAAGTCAACGGATCACCGCCGGGGATGCGGGAGAATGGCGTCATGACAATCAAGGTGCTGGCAGTTGGGAAAAAGCATGAGTCCTGGGTCACCGAGGGCATCGGGCGCTATGAGAAGCGGCTGAAGAAGCCCTTCAACCTGTCCTGGCAGCTGCTGAGCCATTCCGCCCGCGACAACGAGGCGGCGCGCGCCGAGGAATCGACGCGCATCCTGGCCAAGGTGGCGCCCGGCGACTTCGTGGTGCTGCTTGATGAGCGTGGGCGCAACGTCGATTCGCCGGCCCTGGCCAACACGCTGCGCTCCCCGATCGACGCCGGCCGCAATGTGGTGGTGGTCATCGGCGGGGCCTACGGGGTGGACTCCACGGTCCACGACCGCGCGGATTTCACCTGGTCGCTGTCCAAGCTGGTCTTTCCCCACCAGCTGGTCCGGCTGATCCTCACCGAACAGCTCTACCGGGCCCAGGACATCCTGGCCGGCGGCAAGTACCACCACCTCTAGACCTCCGCCCCCACCAGTGCCCCTGGCGATGGCACACGGTTGACTTTCCATACCGGAAAGACAAGACTTTCCACAACGGAAAGAGAGCGGCTCATGGATGAATCTACGGGCTCCGGCCAAGCACCGGCGCAGTCCGCGGCCGAGCTGTTGGCACTGGCCGATGACGCCGCGGCGAACATGGTGCGCACCAGCGCTGCCCCCCGGGGCCTGCTGGCGCTGCTGGGGGCCTGGGTGGCAACCCTGCTCAGCCTGCGGCACGTCGCCCCGCCGGGGCTGCTGATCGCGCTGGCCAGCCTGCTGCTGCCCCTGGCCCTGTGGTGCCTGCACCACTACCGCCGCCGCCCGCGGCCCCGCCGGCTGGTGGAGAATGACGGCGCCTACGCCGGCTATTTCCTGTTCGGCCTGCTGGCGCTGGCAGTGCTGCAGTTCTGGGAAGCCCTGGGCCCCATCGCGATCACGGCGAAGTGGCTCAGCGTCTTCGCCGTGTTCTGGTTCTGCCAGCAGCGCATGCGCCGGGCGCTGGCGCTGGCCCGGCAGAAGGACGCCCATGAGCACGCCCACTGAACCACAAGGATTCGATGCGCTGATCCACGCCCCGATACGGCTGCGCATCTGCGCGAGCCTGGCCCCGGTCCAGTGGGCCGAATTCGCCCAGCTGCGCGACCTGCTGGGCATCACCGATTCGGTATTGAGCAAGCACCTGCGGCAGCTGGACGCCGCGGGGTACCTCCGGGCCGAGCGTTTCAGCCGCGCCGGGCGCAGCCACACGCGCCTGAGCCTCAGCGCCGCCGGACGCGCCGCCTATGTGGGGCACCTGGCGGCGCTGCGCGAAATCACCGGGGCCACCCGGTGACCGGTCCACGGCTCCGGTTCCCGCCAAACCCGTCGGTCCCAGGTCCTAAGATCTAACCATGAGCGAAATTCTTTCGCGTTTTGGCGCCCCGACCCGCAAATGGTTCACCGACGTCTTCCGGGAACCCACCGCGGCCCAAAGCGGCGCCTGGGACTCGATCTCCCGCGGCAACCACACGCTGGTGATCGCCCCGACCGGCTCGGGCAAGACGCTGGCCGCGTTCCTGTGGGCCCTGGACTCGCTGCTGAACACCGCCGCCGGCGCCCCGGCGCTGCCCGGCCTGCCGCAGCCGCCCAGCGGCTGCGGCACCCGCGTGCTCTACATTTCCCCGCTGAAAGCCCTGGGCGTGGATGTGGAACGCAACCTGCGTTCCCCGTTGGCCGGAATCAGGGCCACCGCGCACGATCTGGGCATCAGCCAGCCGGCGGTGAGCGTGGGCATCCGTTCCGGGGACACCCCGGCCGCCGAACGCCGCCAGCTGGTGAAGAACCCACCGGACATCCTGATCACCACCCCCGAATCGCTGTACCTGATGCTCACCAGCCAGGCCCGCAGCACGCTGGCCACCGTGCAGACGGTGATCATTGACGAGGTTCACGCCCTGGCCGCGACCAAGCGCGGCACCCACCTGGCCCTGTCCCTGGAGCGGCTGGATGCGCTGCTGGGCGCCCCGGCCCAGCGCATCGGGCTGTCGGCGACCGTGGAACCTCCCGAGGAGGTGGCCCGCTTCCTGGGCGGCACCCGGCCGGTGAACATTGTGCGCCCGCCGGCGGCCAAGCAGTGGGAGCTGTCGGTGCGGGTGCCGGTGCAGGACATGACCGACCTGCCGGCGGCGGCCGCCGCCCACGACCTGGGGCCCGGTTCCTCCCCTACCGCCGGGGCCAGCATCTGGCCGCACGTGGAGAACCAGCTGGTGGATTTGGTGCTGGCCAACCAGTCCACGATCATTTTCGCCAACTCGCGCCGCCTGGCCGAGCGGCTGACCGGCCGGCTCAACGAGCTCTACGCCGAACGCGAGGGCTTCACCCCGGACCCGGCGCAACCGGCCGGCACCCCGGCGGTGCTGATGGCCCAGGCCGGTTCCAGTGCCGGCAGCGACCCGGCGGCCCCCATCCTGGCCCGCGCCCACCACGGTTCGGTGTCCAAGGACACCCGCGCGGTGATTGAGGAGGACCTGAAGCTGGGGCGGCTGCGCGCCGTGGTGGCCACCAGCTCCCTGGAGCTGGGCATCGACATGGGGCTGGTGGACCTGGTGATCCAGGTGGAGTCGCCGAACTCGGTTTCCTCCGGGCTGCAGCGGGTGGGCCGTGCCGGGCACCAGGTCGGCTCCGTCTCCCGCGGCGTGTTCTACCCCAAGCACCGGGCGGACCTGCTGTCCACCGCGCTGGTGGTCACCCAGATGCGCACCGGGCAGATCGAGAAGATGACGGTGCTGGCCAACCCGCTGGACGTGCTGGCCCAGCAGACCCTGGCCGCGGTCGCCCTGGCGGATTTGGGCGTGGAGTCCTGGTTTGACACGGTGCGCCGCTCCGCCCCCTACGCCCAGCTGCCGCGCAGCGCCTACCTGGCCACCCTGGACATGCTCTCGGGCAAGTACCCCTCCGATGAGTTCGCCACCCTCAAGCCCCGGATCATCTGGGACCGGGATGCCGGGACCCTCTCCGCCCGTCCCGGAGCCCAGCGCCTGGCGGTCATCTCCGGGGGCACCATCCCCGACCGCGGGCTGTTCGGGGTGTTCCTGGCCGGGGCCGAGGACTCCAAGGCCCCGAAGCGGGTGGGTGAACTGGATGAGGAGATGGTCTACGAGTCCCGGGTGGGCGACGTGTTCGCGCTGGGGGCCACCAGCTGGCGGATCGAGGACATCACCCACGACCGGGTGCTGGTCTCCCCGGCGTTCGGCCAGCCGGGCAAGCTGCCCTTCTGGCACGGGGACGGGCAGGGCCGGCCCATCGAGCTGGGCCGGGAGCTGGGGCGCTTCACCACCGGGCTGCTGGCCGCCGAGGAGTCCGCGGCCCTGGCCCGGCTGCGCGGGCAGGGCCTGGACGAGTACGCGGCGAACAACCTGCTCAGCTACCTGCAGGAGCAGAAGCAGGCCACCGGCACCGTGCCGAGCCACACCACCTTTGTCATTGAGCGTTTTGTCGACGAGCTCGGGGACTGGCGGGTGATGCTGCATTCCCCGCTGGGGCTGAGCGTGCACGCCCCCTGGGCGCTGGCGATCGGGGCGCGGATCCGCGAACGCTGGGGCCTGGACGCCTCGGCGATGGCCGCCGATGACGGGATCGTGCTGCGCATCCCGGCCATGGATGACGAGCCGCCGGGCGCCGAGCTGTTCACCTTCGCCGATGATGAGATCGTGGACGCGGTCACCTCCCAGGTGGCCAACTCGGCGCTGTTTGCCGCCCGCTTCCGGGAGTGCGCGGCCCGGGCCCTGCTGCTGCCGCGGATCAACCCGGCCAAGCGCACCCCGCTGTGGCAGCAGCGCCAGCGGGCCAGCCAGCTGCTGGATGTGGCGCGCAAGTACCCGGATTTCCCGATCATCCTGGAAACCGTGCGCGAATGCCTCAATGACGTGTACAACCTGCCGGCGCTGGTGCAGGTGCTCAAGGATCTGGGCAGCCGCGGCATCCGGATGGTGGAGGTGCAGACTCCCACCCCCTCCCCGTTCGCCCAGTCGCTGCTGTTCGGCTACGTGGCCCAGTTCCTCTACGAGTCCGATGCCCCGCTGGCCGAACGCCGCGCCGCGGCGCTGAGCCTGGACCCGGTGCTGCTCGGTGAACTGCTGGGCCGCAACGACGTGCGCGAGGTGCTGGACGCGGAGGTGATCCGCCAGTACGAGGCGCAGCTGCAGCACCTGGCCCCGCAGCGGCGGCTGCGCGGCATGGAGGGGGCCGCGGACCTGCTGCGCCTGCTCGGCCCGCTCACCGCCGAGCAGCTGGCCCGGCGCCTGGCGGACCCCCGTGATGAGCGGGAGCCGCTGCAGGCGGCGGCCGCCGGGATGCACGCCGAGTCGCTGCTCGCCGCCCGCCGGGTGTTCCCGCTGCGCCGCGGCGGGCAGAACGCGTATGCGGCCATCGAGGACGCCGGCAAGCTGCGCGACGCGCTGGGCACCCCGCTGCCGCCGGGGATCCCGCAGGCATTCCTGGAGCCGGCCAGCAACCCGGTGGAGGACCTGGTCTCCCGCTACGCCCGCACCCACGGGCCGTTCACCCCGGCCGAGGCGGGCACCGCACTGGGCCTGGGCGTGGCGGTGGTGCGGGCGGTGCTCGACGCGCTGGTGGCCGCCGGGCGCGTGGCCACCGGGGCGTTCCGCCCCCTGGAGATTGTGCCCGAGGGGGTCAGCGGCGATGAGTACTGCGACATCCAGGTGCTGCGCACCATCCGGACCCGTTCGCTGGCTGCGCTGCGCGCCGAGGTTGAGCCGGTGGACCAGCCCACCTTCGCCCGCTTCCTGCCGGTCTGGCAGCAGGTGGGCTCCCAGCTGGAGGGCGCCGACGGGCTCTATGAGGCCATCGGCCAGCTCACCGGCGCCCAGGTGCCGGCCAGCGCCCTGGAATCCCTGGTGCTGCCGGCACGGATGAAAAACTACACTGGCGCCGCGCTGGATGAGCTGACCAGTTCCGGGGATGTGCTGATTGCCGGGGCGGGGGCCGCCGGCGGCAAGGACGGCTGGCTGGCGCTGCACACGGCCGAACACGCCAGCTTGACCCTGCCGCCCGGGGACCGCAGCGAACTGGACGCGTTCGCGCTGCGCCTGCTGGAGCGGTTCGAGAGCACCGGCGCCTACTTTGTGGAGGAGCTGGCCGCCTGGATGGCCGAGGAGGACAACGCGCCCCCATCCCTGTCCCAGGTCGGTGACGCGTGCTGGCAGCTGTTCTGGGCCGGCTTCATCAGCCCGGACACCCTGTCCCCGGTGCGCGGCTACCTGGCCGGGGGCAGCACCGCGCACAAGATCGCCAAGCCACCGCCGCGGGCCCGCGCGGCACGGTTGAACCGGCTCTCCGGACTCACCCGGCTGGCCGGCAGCCCGGCCGCGCCGCACGCCCCGGCGCGTTCGGGCGGGGCCCGCTGGAGCCGGCTGCCCGAGCCGGTGACCGATCCGACCATCCGCTCCCATGCCGCTGCGGAGGTGCTGCTGGAACGCTACGGGGTGGTGACCCGCGGCTCGGTCGCCGCCGAACAGGTGCCCGGCGGCTTCGGCACCCTGTACCGGGTGCTGGGCAAGCTGGAGGAGGCCGGGCATACGCGGCGCGGCTACTTCATCGAAAAGCTCGGCGCCGCCCAATTCGCCTCCGCCAACACCATCGACCGGCTGCGTTCCTTCCAACTGGAAACCCAGACCCCGCGGCGCCAACCGCGCATCCTGGTGCTGGCGGCCACCGACCCGGCCAACCCGTACGGGGCCGCCCTGCCCTGGCCGGCCACCGAGACCGGGCACCGGCCCGGGCGCAAGGCCGGGGCGCTGATGGGGCTGATCGACGGGGAGCTGGCCTTCTACCTGGAACGCGGTGGACGCACCGTGCTCAGCTTCGGCTCCTGGCCGGCCGAGCACCTGGCGGCCCTGGGCGCCAGGCTGGTGGCCACCTTGCGCACGGCGGGGGTGGAAAAGATTGCCATCGCCACCGTCAACGGGCTCCCCGTGCTTGAGGACCCACTGGCCCAGGCGCTGCTGCAGGCCGGTTTCTACAGCACCCCGCAGGGAATCCGTTTCCGGCGCTAACCCGACCACGGCGCCGCCGGGACCCGACGCGACCCGGCCGGCGTTTACCGATGCAGGAGGAAGAGCAACGATGCCCGAAGGAGATTCGGTCTACCGCCTGGCGCGGCGCATGCGCACGGCCCTTGAAGGGCAGGTGCTGCGCTCCACCGAGTTCCGGGTGCCGCAGCTGGCCACCGCCAACCTGGCCGGGTACCGGGTGACCGAGGTGGTTCCGCGCGGCAAGCACCTGCTGCTGCGCCTGCACAACCCGGACAGCGAGCAGCCGGCGCTGAGCCTGCATTCACACCTGATGATGGAGGGGCGCTGGGACTTCTACGTTCCCGGCGCGCGCTTCAAACGCCCGGCTCACACCGCCCGGGTGATCCTTCGCACCGAGTCGGCGGACGTGGTCGGCTACGACATCCAGCAGCTGCGCCTGGTGCCCACCGACCAGGAATCCGAGCTGGTGGGCCACCTGGGACCAGATCTGCTGGGTCCGGACTGGGACCCCGGGCTGGCGGCGGCGAACCTGCGATGCGACCCGCGGCGCACCATCGGCACCGCGCTGCTGGACCAGCGCCTGTTGGCCGGCCTGGGCAACATCTACCGCTGTGAGGTGCTGTTTTTGACCCGGCTGCACCCGTTGACCCCGTGCGGGCAGGTGGCGCAGCTGGATCAGGTGGTGGCCATGTCCCACCGGCTGATTCAGGCGAACAAGGACCGCGGGCGGCGGGTCACCACCGGCACCGCCCGCACCCGGGACCCGTTCTGGGTCTACGGGCGGGCCGGCAAACCGTGCCTGCGCTGCGGCACCGGGATCCGGCTGCTGAAGCTGGCCGAGGAATCCGGGCAGCACGAACGAGACTGCTATTACTGCCCGCACTGCCAACAGCTGGAACAATAGAACCCATGGCAATGTTCTCCCCGCTACCGGTGCGCAACGGCGTGAACGCCACCCGGCTGCGCCTGCCCGGCTCCGGCCCGTGGCCCACCGTGGCCGATTACCTGCTCGAACGCTTCGGGCATGTTGACCCGGCGGGGATCCTGCGCCGTTTCCAGGACGGTGAGATCGTGGGGCTGGGCGGGCAGCCGCTGGATGCCGGCACACCGTTGGGGCGTCACGACTTCATCTGGTATTACCGCTCCCTGCCGCAGGAGGAGCCGATCCCGTTCCAGGCGCGGATCCTGCACCAGGACGAGCACCTGATTGCAGTGGACAAGCCGCATTTCCTGCCCACCACCCCGGGCGGACGGTTCATCCAGCAGTCCGCGCTGGTGCGCCTGCGCAACCAGACGGGGATCGATGAGCTGGTGCCGATGCACCGGTTGGACCGGGCCACCGCGGGGGTGATCCTCTTTGCGGTCAACCCGCAGACCCGTGGCGCCTACCAGAGCCTGTTTGAACGCCGCGAAATCCGCAAGGGCTACCAGGCGGTGGTTCCGCTGGCCCCCGGGGCCGGACTGGAAACCGGGAAGGTGCTGCAGGCCGGGGACATCATCGCCGAACGCAGCCCCGCCCAGCTGCGCGAACTCATCGAGAGTCTGCCCCTGGACTTCGCCAACCGGATGACCAAGGTCAAGGGCCAGCTGCGCTCCATCGTGCAGGACGGCGAGCCCAATGCCCGCACCCGAATCAGCCTGGCCGCCCTGGGGCGCAGTGCCGGGCACTTCAGCGGCCTTCCGGTGGCGCTGCTGGACCTGGATCCGCTGACCGGCAAGACCCATCAGCTGCGGGTCCACCTGGCCTCGCTGGGTCTGGGCATCATCAATGACGCGTTCTACCCCAGGCTGTGGGATCTGGCCCCGGATGACTACGCCCGTCCGCTGCAGCTGCTGGCCAAGTCCATTGCGTTCACCGACCCGCTCAGCGGCCGGGCGCGCAGTTTCACCTCCCAACAGCAGCTACTGGAGGCTCCACCGGCAGAGTGAGCCGCCGAGCGCTTCCCGCCGGGCCCTGGTCAGGGCCGGGCATTCCTCCTAGGCTGGGTGGCACAGCCGTGGGCGGCTCCGCCCGCCCGGGAAGCGAGGTCCGTCATGAGCAGCGACGCAGCCAGTCCCGCCGGCGGCAGCGCGGTTCCGTTGCCCTACGCGGCCCCGGACCTGCGCAGCGACCCGCCGACGGAGGCGCTGGATCACTACCGGTTGGGGGTGCAGCTGCTGGCCGCCGTGTTGTTTGCGCTCAGCGTCCTGACGCTGGGCACCGCCGGCGTGCCACGCACCGCGACCGCCCTGTGGAGCACCGGTGCCAGCCAGGTGGTGGTTTGGCCGGTCCTGGCGTTCGCGGTATTCGGGGCCGGGCTCTTTGCGCTGCTGCCCACCCAGCGCAGCGCCCGTCGGCAGCGGGCGGCCGGCCCGCTGCTGGCCTGCACGGCAGCGCTGTTCGGCTGCAGCCAGGTGTTGGCGGCCGCGTTCCTGCCGTGGACGGCGGTGGTGGCGGCAGTGGCGGCCACGGGGGCCGCGGCCCTGGGATTGCGGGAGCTGAATCGGCACCCCGCCGGCAGCCTCACCGAGCGGCTGGGCACCGATGTGCCGTTGGGGCTGCTGACCGGTTACGGGCTGGTCTTCACCACCGAGCTGTTCTTCTCCACCACGCAATGGAACGAGCAGGCGGGGGCGGGGCTGGTGGCGGTCCTGGTGCTGGCCGTGCTGGGTGCGGGCGCCGCCCACGGTGAACGGGGGCGGCATTCGGTGGCCATGGGCTTCCTTGCCGGGATGCTGCCGGTGGCCCTTGGCCAGTGGCGGGACCCCGGGCTTTCATGGTGGTTGCCCGTTAGCACCGCCCTGGGCGCAGTGATCGTGCTGATCGCCGCCGAGACCCGACGTCACCAGGTCACGCACGCCGAGCACCGGGCCGCCCGGCACCACGCTTCCCACCCCGCCGACCCCGGGAGCACCTCGCCGGAAGATTCTTCGGGGTAGAACCGCCCCCTACTTCGGCGCCATCCGAATCGCGCCGTCCAGCCGGATGGTTTCCCCGTTCAGCATCGGGTTGGCCACGATGTGGCTCACCAGCGCGGCATATTCCTGCGGCTTGCCCAGCCGGGAAGGGTGCGGCACCTGGGCGCCGAGCGAATCCTGGGCGGCCTGCGGCAGCCCGGACATCATCGGGGTTTCGAAAATCCCCGGGGCAATGGTCATCACCCGAATCTGGTGGCGGGCCAGTTCACGGGCCAGCGGCAGGGTCATGGCCGCCACCGCCCCCTTGGACGCCGCGTAGGCCGGCTGGCCGATCTGCCCGTCGAATGCGGCCACCGAGGCGGTGTTGACGATGACCCCGCGTTCGCTGGTGCCCTGCCCGTCCTGCAGCGCATCGGTTTGGCTGATGGCCTCGGCCGCCAGCCGGACGACATTGAAGGTGCCGATGGTGTTGATTTCCAGGACCTTGGCGAACTTTTCCAGCGGCAGCACCCCCTCGCGGCCCAGCACCTTGCCCGGGGTGGCCACCCCGGCGCAGTTGACCACGATGCGCAGCGGCCCACGCGCGGCGGCGGCCTGCACGGCCGCCTGCACCTGATCGGCGCTGGTCACATCTGCCGCGCAGTAGCTGACCTCCGCACCGATCTGCGCGGCAATCTCCTCCCCGTCCTCGCGCGGCAAGTCCAGCACCACGACCTTGGCCCCGGCCTCGGCCAGGGTCTGGGCGGTGGCCCGCCCCAATCCCGACAGGCCGCCGCTGACCAGTGCCACCGCATTCTTGATTTGCATCCGCTACCCCTCCGCCGTCGTGGCCACCACCGACATTCGGTTAATGCTCACTTACTGATGTGGTTTCGACTTCAGCCTAGTTCGGCCCGCGCGGAAATTGAAGAGGCCGCATCCGGGCAAATCCTGGATGCGGCCCGCTCAGTAGAATCCGCCCGCTTGGCTAGTGGGTGGACAGGGCGCCCTCCTCGGCAACCGGCGCCTGCTGCCTGCCGCCCAGCAGGAACCCGATGACGATGACGCCGATGCCGCAGACCACCCCGACGCTGAAACCGGCGGAGAAGCCCTGGATGGTCGCATCCAGCTCATCCACGCCGGCGGCGGCGCGCGCACCGGTGGTGGCGGCGACCACGCCCACCACCAGGGCGGTGCCCATGGCCCCACCCAGCTGCTGCAGCGTGGAGAGCACCGCCGAACCGTGCGAATGCAGGTGGTGCGGCAGCGGGTTCAGCGCGGTGGTGAACGCCGGGGTGAAGATCAGCGCCATGCCCAGGCTCATCACCAGGTGCATCACCACCAGCAGCCAGACCGGGGTCTGCGCATCAAGCACCAGCGCGTAGCCCAGCAGCACCGCGGTCAGGATCACCCCGCCGGGCACCAGCAGCGGCCGGGCACCGACCTTGTCGAACAGCCGGCCCACGAACGGGGCCAGCAGACCCATCAACAGCCCGCCGGGCAGCATGATCAGGCCGGTGGCCAGCGTGTCCAGGCCCAGCACCGAGGTGAAGAACATCGGCAGCAGGATGATGACCCCGAACAGGGCCACCATGGCAAAGACCATCAGCAGCAGCGAAAGGGTGAAGGGCCGGTAGGTGAACGAACGCAGATCCAGCAGCGCCGCATCGCGTTGCTGCAGGCGGGCCTGCAGCAGGGTGAAGGCCACCAGGCAGAGCACCGCCACCACCAGCACGGTGGCGTTCACGGCGTTGACCCCCGCGGCCGAGAGCCGGCTCAGCCCGTACACCAGGCCGCCGAAGCCCGGCAAGGCCAACAGCAGGGAGGGCACCGACAGCGGGGTCTTGGAGCTCTGGGCGGTGGCATCCAGCCGTGGGGTGCCGATCAGCAGGGCCAGCACCGCCACCGGGATGATGACGATGAACATGAACCGCCAGGACAGGTACTGCAGGATCAGCCCGGACAGGGTAGGCCCGACCGCCGGGGCCACCGAGATCACGATGGACACGTTGCCCATCAGCACGCCGCGGCGCTCCGGGGGCACCAGGTCCAGGATGGTGGTCATCAGCAGCGGCATCATGATCGCGGTGCCGGAGGCCTGGATGATGCGGGCCCCCAGCAGCACCGAGAAGCCCGGGGCCAGCGCCGCCAGCGCGGTGCCCAGGGTGAACAGGCCCATGGCCAGCACGAAGGCCTGCCGGGTGCTCAGCTTTTGCAGCAGGAACCCGGTGGTGGGGATGACCACCGCCATGGTGAGCATGAAGATGGTGGTCAGCCATTGGATCGTGTCGGCGGTGACCTGGAATTCACCCATCAGCACGGGAAGGGCAACGTTCATGATCGTCTCGTTGAGGATGACCACGAAAGTCGAGACGATCAGCACCGCAATGGTGGTGAAGTTTTTGGCGCTCAGGCGCTCGGTGGCATTGGTCATCTTGGTCCCCGCTCGAGTGGATGGTCGCGTGGTTGAAAGGGCGGGCCCGACATCGCGCCGCAAGTGATTGAAGAATCCCAACAAGTTTACCGTCCGGCGCGGCCGCTGACTACCCCCGGAGGGTACCTTCGCCAGTGAGTTGCGCAACACCGGGTCAGCTTCTGTTCCAATCGCCCGGCTGTGGGAGAAGATGGGAAGTATGAACGTGCGCACACCTGACCCCTATCCGGGATGGCTGAGTGAAGAGGATCTTTACGAGGCCCGCCAACGCCTGCCCATGCTGTACGTGGAGGCGATCCCCGTCCGGCTGGACCCGCTGGGCTACGTCAACGAGGTGGGCCTGATGCTCACCGGGGACGGGGACGGGCGCATGCGCCGCACCTTCGTCTCCGGGCGGGTCATGTACCGCGAGACCATCCGGGCCGCACTGATCCGCCACATTGAGAAGGACCTGGGCACCCTGGTGCTGCCGCAGCTGCCGGCCAGCCCGGTGCCGTTCACGGTCGCCGAATACTTCCCGGCCCCCAGCGAGACCGGGTTGACCGATGACCGCCAGCACGCGGTGGCCATGTGCTACATCGTGCCGGTGCGCGGGGAGTCAACCCCACGCAAGGACGCCCTGGAACTGAGCTGGCTGTCACCCGCCGAGGCGCTGAGCAGCCAGATCCAGTCCGAGTTCGTGGGCGGACGGGAAAACATCCTGCGCCAGGCCATGGCCCACGTGGGCATCAACGTCTAACCCGACCGCCAATCCACCGCCCGCGCCGCCGCACCGGGCCCCCGTCCTGCGGCGGTGCCGGCACCGAAGCGCCGGCGGCTATGCCTGCTCAGCGCGGCGACGCAGCAGCATCCGCCCGAAGGCGCTGCCGGCGAGCACGCCAATGATGCCCACCAGCGAGCCGATCACGGTCTCCACAATCCGGTCATACATCACGGCCGTGGACAACCCGGTCACCAGCGTGACCCCCACCAGGGCCAGCGGGGTGACGAAGATCTGCGCGAAGAAGTAGTTGCGCATCACCAGCACCTCGGTCATGAACTGGAACAGACCAATGCAGCCGACCAGCACCCACAGCGGCGGGTTGATCAAAATCAGCGCGGCCATCAGGATCATGCCCACCAAAGTGCCCAGCACACGGTGGATGCCGCGGCGCACCCGCAGCCGGGTGGTGTGCCCGGCCAACGGCACCACCGCGGCGACCATCGCCCAGTAGTTGTGCCCGGCCGCCAGCTGGCTGCCCACGATGTTGGCCAGCGCCCCGGCCGCACCGGCGGTCAGGATGTGGAAGAGCCCCTCCCACCAGATCGCCTTCTTCACGTTGTCCGACAACGGCGGCAGCTTCGTGCGCTGCCAGACGTTCGCCCACTGGCCCACCGCCCCGGCCGCCCCGATCCCCACGGCTAGCGCCATGGTGGCCCCGGTGGCGATCAACGCGTCGGCGAACGGCACCGGCTGCGGAATGGAGGCAATCGCGGCAAACGCGAAGATGTGGAACAGGGAACCGGCCGGACGCAACCGCAGCAGCCCGGCGAGCACCGAGCAGATCCCGGCCACCAGCGTGGTCGCCCCCACGATCTGCCAGGACTTCAGTTCCGGGTCATCATGGGCCACCCACCAGGTGGACGCCGCCAGCGCCAGGGTGATGACCGCGAAGAACAGCAGCCCCGAGCGCACCTGCATGCGCAGCCGGTTCCAGTACCCGTCCACCCGGCCGTAGACGCCGGTGAACGCGCCGAAGACCACGAACACCATCAGATCCAGCCGGTCCACGAGCATCAGCACCAGCAGCGGCAGGAAGATTCCCAGCGCGGTGCGCAGCCCGATCCAGTGGTCATTGCGGGCAGGGCCCAGCGTCACCAGCGACTTCAATGCTCCACGCAGTCCCGGCTGCTCCAAACCCACGCTGCCTCCCTTGCCCAACGACACCACCTGCGCCCACGGCCCCACCGCTTTTCGGCGGCCCGCGGCCTTCCGCTGTCCATTCTTGTCCGCTGCACCGCGCATTGCCTAGTTTGTTCCACGCCGCCACCTGTCGTTTTCCTCACGGGTGCGCGCATGCGGCACACTAGATAGGTGCCAGAAACAACTTTTGATCCCGCCGCCGCCCACCCCCAGCAAGCCGAATTCTCCTTCCAGGTCGGCACCCGGCTGACGGACGGCGAGGGCAACACCCTGCCCGGGCGCACCGGAACCATCACCACCCCGCACGGACAGATCAAGACCCCCGCGTTCATCGCGGTGGGCACCAAGGCCACGGTCAAGGCACTGACCCCGGTGCAGGTCCAGGAGCTGGGCGCCCAGGCGGTGCTGGCCAACGCCTACCATCTGTACCTGCAGCCCGGGGCGGACATCCTGGACGCCGCCGGCGGACTGGGCTCATTCATGGGCTGGCAGGGCCCGACCTTCACCGACTCCGGGGGCTTCCAGGTGATGAGCCTGGGGTCGGGGTTCAAGAAGGTCATCGACATGAAGTCGGTGGACCAATCCGGCCCGGATGATGCGGTCGCCCCCGGCAAGGAGCGCATGGCCAACGTGGACGAGGACGGGGTCTGGTTCAAATCCCACCTGGACGGGACCATGCACCGCTTCTCCCCGGAAATCTCCATGGGCGTGCAGCACCAGATCGGGGCGGACATCATGTTCGCCTTTGACGAGCTGACCACCTTGCAGAACTCGCGCGGCTACCAGGTCGAGTCGCTGGAGCGCACCCGGCGCTGGGCCGAACGCTGCATCGCCGAACATTTCCGGCTCACCGACGAGCGCAGCACCAAGCCCTACCAGGCCCTGTTCGGGGTCATCCAGGGCGCCCAGTACGAAGACCTGCGCCGCAAGGCCTGCCGAGACCTGGGGGCAATGGCCTTTGACGGGTTCGGCATCGGCGGGGCCCTGGAGAAGGAAAACCTGGGCACCATCGTGGGATGGTGCGCGCAGGAACTGCCCGAGGACAAGCCGCGGCACCTGCTGGGAATCTCCGAACCGGATGACATCTTCACCGCCATCGAAAACGGGGCCGACACCTTCGACTGCGTTTCCCCCACCCGGGTGGCGCGCAACTCGGCGTTCTACACGCCGCACGGCCGCTTCAACCTCTCCGGGGCCCGCTACAAGCGCGACTTCACCCCGCTGGTCGACGGCTGCACCTGCTACGCCTGCCAGCACTTCACCCGGGCCTACATCCACCACCTGTACAAGGCCAAGGAGCTGCTCAGCCACACGCTGATCTCGATCCACAATGAGCACTTCACCGTGAACCTGGTTGAATCAGCCCGCCAGGCGATCGAGCAGGGCACGTTCTTCGAGTTCAAGGACGAGGTCATGGCCAAGTACTACGCCGGCAAACCCGACCCGCAGGGCCAGCCGGCCTAACGGCCTAACGGCCGGAGGAAGCTCAGGCTGCCTTCTCGCGCAGCGCCGCCAGGGCGCCCCCGCAGGCCAGTGCGCCCACGGCCCATAGCACCCAGGGCAGATCGGTGGTGCCCAGCAGCACCGACAGCAGCGGTGCGGCCCCGGCCAACACCGGAAGCACCCCGGACAGGGAGTACCCCACCGCCGCGAACCCCTCGGTACTGGTACCGGCCGCCAGCAGCTGGCCTGAGAAGTCCTGGTGCCCGCGCCCGGCCCGCTGCACCGCTCCGGCGAACACCCCGCCGCTGGCCAGCAGCACCCCGGCCAGTGCCGCCGTCCCGGAGGGCAGCACGAACAACCAGGCGGCAACGCCCGCCGCCAGGCAGGTCGCCAGCAGGGCCGCGGGCAGGATCAGCCACGCCGCCGCGCGCACCACCTGGGTGCGGTCCGCCGCCAGCATCCGGCGCAGCGCCGCCGAGGCCAGGAGCGGTTCCACCGCGCTGGCCGCGGCCAGCATCAGCAGCACCAGCAGCGGCAGCAACCCAACCGCCAGCGTCATCGGGTTCGCCGCCGAACGCACCAGCAGCAGCACCGCCGCCAGCGCCAGACCCATCCCCAGTGGCGGCACGGCCAGGCGTCGGCGCCACACCCGGGTCAGGAGCACCTGCTGCAGCACCGGCAGCCGCGCGCCCCGTTTCTGGCGCCGCGCACGCGGCCCGCGAATGGCCGGGGCCTGCACGAACGCGGCCCCCGGGTTCATCACGCCCAGCGCCGCGGACACCACCTGTTGCCGCTGCCCGGCAGCGCGCAGCACCCGTGGCGGAATGCCGCGCACCGCACGCCCGGCCGGGCCGTGGGTGAGCAGCACCAGCACCAGCAGCACCAGGGCGAGCGCGAGGAAGCTCCTCCCCTGCCAGGCCCAGTCCCGCATCCAGCCCTCCACATCGGGCAGGATCCCGGCCACCGCCAGCCCCCACCCGGCCAGTGACGCCAGCACGACCGACCACAACAGCATCGTGCCGGCCCGGCGCAGCCGGTTGGTGGCGCCGCGGGCCTGGGCGATGACCGCCAGGTTCGCCACCAGCACCCCGGTCAGGACCGCAGCTCCCAGCGCGGCAGCGGCCAGCACCAGGGTGGGGGCCGGCAGCACCGCACAGCACAGGGCGAACCACAGCACTCCGGCGGCCACACTGCCCAGCGCCCCAATCCAGCGGGCGCGGCGCAACGCCGCGGCGTGCAGCCCCCGAAGGTCAATGGGCAGCGAAAGCCACCACACCGCCTGGGCGGCACTGACCGCGGCCGGCCCCAGATGCAGCAGCAGGCGCGCCACCAGGGCCGGGATCACCAGGACCGCGACCAGCAGCACCGGTCCCAGGGGCAGCACCGCGCTCGGCAACGGCACCGGCGCGGCGAACTCGCCCAACAGCGCCCCCAGCCAGGCCCGCAGGAAACCAAAGGCATAGGCCAAGGCGAAACCCACCAGCAGGATCCACATGTAGGTGTCGGAAAAGGCGTCGAACTTCTCTGCCCGGCTGCGCGCCCGCCGCGCCTGGCGCAGTACCGCGCGCGGATCCAGGCCCGGAGCGTTGGCGGCCGGTTGCGGATGGCGCATGCTAGCGGGCAAGCCAGTTCACCGCCTGCGCGCTTGTCAGTTCCCTCCACTGCCCCTGGTCCAGCAGCAGCACGCGAGCGGTGCACTGTCCGATGAAGCCGGCATCGTGGCTGACCAGCACCAGCCCGGCCCCCTGCTCACGGCGGTCCCTGAGCCGCTCGGCCAGCCGGGCCTTGGACTGGGGATCTAGGCGCTGTTCGGGTTCATCAAGCACCAGGTAGTCCGCCGGTCGGATCAGGGCGGCGGCGAGCATCAGCTTGCGCCGCTGGCCGGAGGAGAGTTCGTGGGGCAGGTGTGCCGCCACCGGCTGCAGGCCGAAGAAGTCCAGCTCCCGGGCCACGGCCTGTTCCGGGTCCCGGACCTGGTGTCCGCGCGCGACCAGGTCCAGGTGTTCGGCCACGCTCAGCTCGTCAAGGAAGGCGGCGTCCTCCACCAGCAGGGCCAGTTTGCGCCGGTAGTCCAGCGCGGCCGCGTTCATCGGTTCGTCCCCGAAACGCACGTTGCCCTCCAGCGGCGCCTGCAGGTCAAAGATGGCGCGCAGCACCGTGGACTTCCCGCTGCCGTTGACCCCGATGATGCCAACCCCCTGCCCGGGGTGCAGCTGCAGGTCCAGGGGTGCGCACAGGGCCTGGACGCCGTAACCGGCGACCAGGCCCTGAATGCCGATGGTGGGGGTCGTTTCGCTCATCTTTCGAGGCTATCGGCCCCGCGGTGGCAGAGGCATCCTCCGCGTGGAGGATTTCGCCCTAGCCCTGGCCCTGCAGGCCAGCGTCCCGGTACCCGGGCTCGCGTCGCTTGAACCAGCGGATCACCAGGGAGGTGAGGGGAACGAAGATGATCTCCACCCCGGTCTTGTACACGAAGCCGACCACCACGTAGTTGATGAAGCTGGCGGCATCGGCGATGCCGATCACCGAGGCGGCGATGGAGCAGAAGATCAGGGTGTCCAGGAATTCCCCAACCCCGCTGGATCCAATCAGGCGGCCGATCAGTCCACGTTCGCCAAAGCGTTCCTTCAGCTTGACCAGCACCCAGGCATTGGCCATCTGCCCGGTCAGGAAGCCCAGCACGGAGGCGAGCACGACCCGCCACACCGGGCCCAGGGTGCGCTCCAGGGCCTGCTGTCCGTCATAGAAGTCGGCCGACGGCAGGGCAATCATGATCCAGAAGCACACAACCGCGAAGATGGCCAGGGCGAAGGTGACCAGGATGGAGCGGCGTGCGGCCTTGAAACCGTACACCTCGGAGATCACGTCGCCCAGGATGTAGGCGATGGGGAACAGGAAGAACCCGCCGTCGGTGATGATCGGCCCGAACGCCACGCCCTTGGAGGCGCCGATGTTCGAAAGGATGACCACGGTGGCCATCAGGGCCAGGACGGTGGAGAAATAGGGACTTCCGGTGGCCGCGAAAATGGCCTTGGAGCGATGTTCGGTCAGGGAGTTGGCGTTTGATGCGCCCATGAAATTTTCCTCATTAGAAGTGGTTCGCCAGGGTCCTGCCTGCCTTCCCACTTCGCCGCCCGCGGGAAACCGGCTGCGGTTTCCGTCTGGAGGGGTGGGGCGATCCGCCCCGGAAGTGGGGCCGACCGGGCCCCGCTGTATTAGCACTTGCCCCACCATTATCCCACGCTTCGGCCCCTTGGACGGCGCTGGGCCCAGCGGCCTGCCCGGCGCTTGTTGCCCCTTCCGGTTCCCGCCGGTCAGCCAGCCCCATTCGAAGAACCACAACACTTTGGGCCACCTGTAGCCTGTCGGGTCAAAAGCCAGCTGCGTCACAGTAGATGCGGGTAGGCTCCCAAACCCATTTCCATCTGGTGTTCTTCGATCAACATCCGGTAGGAACAGGGGGCTTCAGTTGATTCAGGCCTGGATCCGTCTTTTCCGAACCCTTATTTTTGAACGCGTTCAAAAGTCCGTAGAATGGAGCTCGGGATCGTGATCGTCGGGCCTTGAAGGAGAATCGCCGCCGTGCAGCCAGCCACTCGCAAGGGCCGCAACACCAGGGCCGAACTGTTGCAGACCGCCCTGGAGGCCTTTGCCGAGCTCGGCTACCGGGAGGCGAGCATGCGCGTCATCGCCCAGCGGGCCGGTGTGTCGCTGTCGCACGCGTACTACTACTTCGAGTCCAAGGAACAGATTGTCGGGCAGCTGCTGCTGCGCCTGCGCCAGGAACAGTTCGAGCGTTGCCAGCAGGTCCTGACCGAGGGCAACACGTTGGAAAGCAATATCCGCAGCGCACTGGATATCTCGGTCGGCGTACTGCAGCCGTACCACGGCTTTGGCCCCACGTTCCTGAAGGTGCTGCTCGGCGAGGCGGAGCCCACCGGCACGCCGGGCCGGGAGACCGAGCTGAGGATGTGGCAGCAGGTGGTCGAGCAGGCCAGACCGCTGCCGCCGCTGGGAATCCGCCGGGACCTCCCTCGTTTCTTGCTGCTGCTCTCCCGGATGCTGTTCTTCCTCTGGGCCTATGACAGCACTGCAAACCAGCGCCGCTCCCGCCGGTTAATGCGCAATGCGGCGCCGCTTGCCGCGAAGTTCGCGGTTCTCTCCCGGCTGCCGGTGGTGCGCTCCCTGTTCGATGACCTGCTGGGACTGCTGGATGATTCCGCAGCCCGGGACGCCGAGGAACCCCAGGGCACCCACCCCGGGCGTCCTGCCGCCGGAAACCTGGCCTCCTGACGCACCGGGTTCCCGGCCCGGGTTTGGTCACACTGATCTGGACGGGGCGGCAAATGGGCGTAAAGTCGAAAGCACGAATCCCAGGCCCTGACCACCAGAGGAGTCCCGCATGAACGCCGCAGCCCGACAGCTTCCGGAATGGACGAACAGCTATGCCCTGCTGCGGGACCGCATTCCCTCGGTGCCCTCCCCGGAGGAAGTCCGCTCGGTCTCCGAGGACGGCAATGATGTGGAGCTGCTGCGCTACTGGCCCCAGGGCTCCTGGAAGGCCCCTTCCGACGCGACCCGGCTGATGCTGCTCGGCGCCCGCAATGACCAGGCCGCGACCGAACTCTCGCAGCAGAGCTGGCAGCACACCGCCACGCTCGTCCTGCTGGCCGGGAAGCCCGAAGATGTCGAGCAGGTCGTCAAGCTGCCCGATACCTCCACCATTTTTGAAGCACCGATGGATAACTACGACGTCGTGGAGGTCACCGACTTTGACCGCCCCGTCGCCCGCGGGCGGATGCACCTGGGTTCGAACTTCGCGCTGCTCTCCGACCCGGACCTGTACTCACCCTCCCAGCCGGACCTGGCCCGAAGGGCCGTACTGGCCAACTTCGCCGGCTCGGCATTTCAGCACGGGATGAGCTGGATGCTGCTGGTCGCCGAGGAGCAGCACGCCAACCCGCTGGCGCCCGGCTGGTCCAAGGCCACACAGATCAGTGTCATGTCCCGTGAATCGAACTGAGCATCCCCGCCGATTCCCTACACTTGAACTATGACTTCTACGAGCACTGCTGAACGCCCTGCCATCACCCTGACCATCGCCGGTTCCGAAGCGACCGGCGGCGCCGGGGCGCAGGCCGACCTGAAGACCTTTCAGGAACTGAACACCTACGGCATCATCGCACTGACCTGCATCGTCTCCTTTGACCCGAAGGACAACTGGAACCACCGCTTCGTGCCGGTCGATGCCCAGGTGATCGCCGACCAGCTCGAGGCCGTACAGGCCTGCTACGCCGAGAGCCTGGACACCGTCAAGCTGGGCATGATGGGTTCGCCGACCACGATCGACACCGTGGCCAACGCCCTGAAGAAGCAGGCGTGGAAGAACGTCGTGCTCGACCCGGTGCTGATCTGCAAGGGCCAGGAACCGGGCCACGCCTTGGACACCGACCAGGCCCTGAAGGCGAACCTCCTGCCGCTGGCCACCTTCGTCACCCCGAACCACTTCGAGGCCGAGCAGCTGTCGGGGATCTCGATCTCCTCAGAGGAAGACCTGATCGCCGCCGCCAAGAAGATCCACGAGGCCTCCGGCGCCGCGGTGCTGGCCAAGGGCGGGGTCCGCATTGCCGGTGAGGACGCGATCGACGTTTTCTACGACGGCACCACCCTGGAGGTGCTGCGCGCCAAGAAGATTGGGGATGTTGCCGTCTCCGGCGCCGGCTGCTCCCTGGCTGCCGCCGTGACCGCTGAACTGGCCAAGGGCGCCTCCCCACTGGAGGCGGCCCGCACCGCCAAGGAGTTCGTGACCGAGGGCATCCGCCACCGCGTCTCGGGCGCCACCCCGTTCGATGCCCTCTGGCAGGGCGGACGTCGCTAGGCTCCAGCCACGCAGGATTCCACAAGGGGGCAGTATTGCGATGCTGCGCCCTTGTGGCGCATCTCCCCCGGGAATGTGAAATCCTCGGCGTTCGTTGGCTGTTACCCTAAAAAGTGAGTCGTGTGCCGCTGTTGGCGCCGCAGGACTCATTCTGGTTCCGCCCTTGCCGGAGCCGCCGATGACTTGTCTGCTAACTGCGATACGTGCCTGGCACGGGAAAGGGGTGTGGCCCACATGGGCTTGAGGATTCCCCGCCCGTTCGCCCCTGCCGGCGGACGGGGTTAACGCCACCTCAGGCAGTGCGCCGCGCGCGCTGCCGCCGTTTCGCGTCCCCGATGTTCGCTGCAGGGCCTAGCCTCCCTACCCGCCGGTGCGCCTTGTTCGCACCCATCTACGCCAGGACATCTTCATGCAGCCCATTACCGAATCCACCATCCGCTCCAGCTTCATCAACGCCTCCCGCTCCGAGGCCCGCAAACTCACCCTTCCGGAAAGCTTCCCCACCCTGCAGTGGGAGCAACATGATTTCCTGGGTTGGCGCGATCCTAAAATGCCGCAGCGCGCCTACCTAGTCGCCACGGGCCTGGACGGCACAACCCGCGCACTGCTGCTGCGTGCTCCGGACACCACCCCGAAGGTCAAGCGCGCGATCATGTGCGAGATTTGCCGCGACGTCAACGCCACCAACCCCGTCACCATGTGGAACGCCCGACGTTCGGGCGCCAGCGGACGCAACGGTAATAGCCTGGGCACACTGATTTGTTCGGACTTCCAATGCCCGCAGAACATCCGTGTACTGCCACCGAAGAACGCAATCAACCCGGACCCCGCGGCGGTCGTGGCCGAACGCATCATTGAAATGGGCGAACGGCTGCAGGCACTGATCAACCGGGTGTAGCCCGGCGCCCGCACCCCACAGCACCAACAACGCCAGCTGATCTCCGCCCCCCGGCCGGGGGGGCGGACGTCAGATGGCGTCATACTTCTATGAACGCCGCGCGAGCTGCGAACCGCCTCCGGGCCGGGAATCTCGCGGCATTTTTCCTCCCGCTATCGCCCGCTGGGTAGCGAAAATGCGAAGCTCCGAAGATTACTATTCAATAAACGCTTGAAATGTGGTCATGGTCACATAAGATAACGGTGGGATCTTGACGCACGAGCGGACGTCAAGAAAGCCTAGCGGCGACTGATCTTGGGGCAATGGGGTGCTTCTGCCGGGAGCCGATACTCGCGCAGGATGATTCCGCTTTCCAGCCCAGCTAGGAGAATCATGATCACTCGGCGCCCATCGGGCCTTGCCCGTACGGTCATGGCGTCGGCCACCGCCTTGGCGTTGGCAGTCACCATATCCTCACCCACCATGGCGGCCCCGGTGCCGCGACCTGCCGACGGTGAGGCAGCACAGTCGCTTGGCGGCAAGCACAATTCAACCCTGGAGGACCTGAAGGTCTCCGGGCCGCTGGCCAAGGCCAGCGGTGAAGTATCGGTATACGTTCAGCTCGAAGGCGCCGGCGCCTTCGAGGAAGTGGAGGTCAAGACCCGCAAGAAGAACACCAAGCGGGTCAAGCAGATCCGTTCCGAGGTCGAAAAGCGCGGCAAGGCGCTGGCCAAGGAATCAAAGTCCGAAGTCCTGTACACCACGGCAAACACGCTGCGCGGCGTGGCACTGAAGGGCGATGCCGAACAGCTGCGCGAACTGGCTGAAAGCCCGGACGTTGCCAAGATCAGCGCCATCGTTCCCAAGCATCCAACCAACCGCGGCGCCGTCATTGACACCGGCGCGCTGGAAAGCTGGAAGGCGCTGGGCAAGACCGGCGAGGGCGTGAAGATCGCCGTGCTGGACACCGGCGTGGACTACACCCACGCCGGATTCGGCGGTCCGGGGACCTTGGAGGGATACAAGCAGGCCCAAGCCTCCCACGAACTGCCTTCGGCCGACTCCGGCCTGCTGGATCCCGAGAAGTTCATTGGCGGCTGGGACCTGGTGGGCGATGACTACAATGCCGACCCGAAGGCTGCGGACTACCAGCCGGTGCCGCGCCCCGACCCGAACCCGCTGGACTGCCAGAGCGCAGGGCACGGTTCCCACGTGGCCGGCAGCTCCTCGGGCTACGGCGTGAACGCCGATGGCACCACCTTCAGCGGGGACTACTCCAAGCTCACCGCCAAGGAGGTCTCCACAATGCGCGTCGGTCCGGGCACGGCGCCGGAATCCCAGCTGATCGGCATCCGCGTCTTTGGCTGCTCCGGTTCCTCCGCCGTGGTGGGCCAGGCCCTGGACTACGTGCTGGACCCGAACGGCGACGGGGACTTCTCCGACCGCGCCGACGTGGTGAACATGTCCCTGGGGTCGGACCGCTCCCCCACGCAGGACCCGGAAAACGACATCGTTGACGCGCTGAGCAAGGCCGGGATCCTCTCGGTCGTCGCCAGCGGCAACGCCGGGGACGTTACCGACATCGGCGGTTCGCCAGGCAACTCACGCAGCTCCCTGACGGTGGCCAACACCGTGGGCTCGCAGGTTTCCCTGGACGGCATCCAGGTCGATGCCCCGGCCGATGTGGCTGGCACCGTCGCCGGACAGTACTCCTCGAACTTCAACTACACCTCCGCCGATCCTGCCAAGCTCAGCGGTGAAGTGGTCATGGCCACGTCCTCCAACGCCTTTGGCTGTGAGCCCTTTGCGGCCGATTCGCTCAAGGGCAAGTGGGTGTGGCTGCAGTGGAGCGAAGACGGGCAGTTCCCCTGTGGCTCCGCCGCCCGCTTCAACAACGCCGAAGCCGGGGGCGCCACCGGGGTGCTGCTGGATTCGGAAACGAACCTGTTTGATGCCGGGATCGCCGGCAACGCCACCATCCCCGGCGCCCAGCTGACCCTGGACAACTCCAAGAAGCTGCGCCCGGCGGCCGAGGCCGGAACCCTGAAGGTCACCCTGTCCCCCGATCTGATCGGGGCCACCTCCGGGGAATCCGGGGCGAAGGACACCTTGAACTCCTCCTCCTCGCGCGGCGTGCACGGCTCCAACGGCGTGGTGAAGCCGGACGTGGCGGCCCCCGGAACGCAGATCGGCTCCGTGGCCGTAGGCACCGGAAACCGTCCGTCCGTCAAGTCCGGCACCTCGATGGCCACCCCAATGGTCGCCGGTGTGGCCGCCCTGGTGCTGGAAGGCAACAACTACAGCCCGGAGCAGGCCAAGAGCCTGATCATGAACACCGCCGCCGCCGACGTGCTGGCCGCCAACGGCAAGGCCTACGGGCCGAACCGCGTGGGCGCCGGACGGGTGATGGCCGATGCTGCGATCTCCTCCCCGGCCTACGCCTTCGACACCAAGAACCCGGACCTGACCTCCGTGGTGTTCGGGGTCATCGAACTGGACGCGAAGAAGAAGTTCTCCGCCACCCGTTCGATCACGGTGAAGAACACCAGCAAGAAGAGCGTGGACTACAAGCTGAAGTACGTGCCGTCGACCGAGATCCCGGGTGCCAGCTACAGCCTGGACCGTTCCTCGGTGCGGGTGGCCCCGGGCAAGAGCGCCAAGGTCAACGTGACCCTGCGCATCGACCCGCGCAAGTTCTCCAAGACCATGGACCCGACCATGGAGCGCACCCAGTCCGGCCTGGCCCGGGCCTGGGTCAGCGACGTGACCGGGCGCGTGGAACTGAGCAGCTCCAAGGCCCCCACCCTGCGGGTGCCGGTCCAGGCCGCGCCGAAGCCCACTGCCGAGATGAGCGGGCAGGTCAAGAAGCTGAAGAAGGGGCAGAACCAGACCAGCATCAAGCTCAAGGGCCAGGATCTGGCCCTGGGCAAGGGTGAGGGCCAGGTGACCAGCCTGCTGGGCGCGTTCGAACTGGGCGCCACCAGCAAGCGTGAGGGCAAGCGCCTGGAGTCGATCCCCGTGGCCAGCGCCATGGACCTGCAGTACGTGGGCGCCTCCACCACTGCCCCGCGCACCGGGGTGGCCGATGGGCTGCTGAACATCGGCATCTCCACCTGGGACAACTGGGCGAACCTGGCCGGCGCCACCGAACTGGACGTCGAATTCGACACCAACGGGGACGGCAAGGCCGACTACGTCTCGTTCACCACCCAGCTCGATGACATCGACCTGGACCTGGTGGCGACGTTCGATTCGAAGACCGGGGCCCAGGTTGACCTGCAGCCGCTGAACGGCGTGCTGGGAGACGTGGACACCAACACCTTCGACACGAATGTGGCGATCCTGCCGGTGGCCCTCAGCTCGCTGGGCCTGGATGAGTCCAGCAGCAAGATCTCCTACCGCGTGCAGTCCTACTCCTGGTACCACACCGATGACCAGGGCGCCCTGGTTCCGGTGGACACCACGAAGTGGATCGACTTCAACGTCGCCAGCCCGCAGCTGGACTTCGGCGCCACCGGCACCCTGTTCACCGACCTGAAGGGCAACCACATCCCGGTCAGCGTCGAGAACGTGAAGAAGGAGTCCAAGGCGCTGCTGCTGCACCTGCACAACGGCACCGGAAAGCTCGGTGAGAAGAAGAACAAGCACAAGCCGCAGAACGATGGTGATCGCGCCGAGGTGCTCACCGTGGTCGACGGACACAAGTCGGGACACCGCAAGAACTAGCCGGCACGATCCGGCAGGACTTGTTCCGTCCTGAGGTACCGAGCCCCGGTCGTGCTCCCAGCAGATGCTGGGGGCACGACCGGGGCTCTTGCACTTACTCCTGCGCCCGCAGGTGCTCGGTGACCACCAGGGTGGCCGCCTGTCGCACGGTGTCGGCGAAGGCCCCGTCCTTGGCGGCGCGGGCGGCAATCGCCTGCACCATCTGCACCGCCTCATCGGCCTGCACGCACAGGGCCACGGTGCCCCCGGCGGCAATGAACTTCACCGCCCGCTGCCCCAGCGCGGTCTCGGACACGGCAACGGCGTCGCACAGGTCATCGGAGATCACCAGGCCCTCATAGCCCAGCTGGTCGCGCAGCAGCTCATCGATGATCGCCCGGGAGAACGGGGCCGGGTTCTTGGCGTCGAGCTTGGAGTAGCTGGCGTTGGAGATCATCACCCAGGCCAGGTCCTGTTCAATGCCGCGCACGAAGGGCTGCAGGTATGGGTCCTGGGCGTCGGTGACGGTGTCCACCACGCGTTCGGTGGTGTCGGTGTTGCCCTTCACCCTTCCCAGGCCAGGGAAGTGCTTGATCACCGGCTGCACCCCGGCATCATCCAGCGCCTGGTTCACTTCGCCCACCGCATCCCACACGGTGTCCGGGTCGTAACCGAAATTCCGCTGCCACTGCCCGATGGGGGCGTTGCCGGCCCCCAGCGATTTGGGGACCGTGTCGGCCACCGGCGCCAGGTTCACGTTCACCCCGGCTTCACTGAGCTGCCGGCCCAACTGTCCGGTGGACTGGGCCAGGCGCTTGGCCGACCATCCGCCCTGGGTCAGCGCGCTGGGCAGGTTGGTGAAGCCCGAGCCCTGCAGCACCCGCACCGAACCGCCCTCCTGGTCGGTGGCGATCCACGGCTCCAGCTGGCCGGGCACGTTCGGTGCCACGGCCTTGCGGATCTGCTTCACCTGACCGGCGGTCTGCTGCAGCGACAACTGCGAGCGCCCGCGCAGGAACACGCTGGCAATCCCCGCGTCCGCCAGCTGATCCAGTTCCTGCTGCGTGGCACCGGTGGCCGGCACCCCGGCCATCACCAGCAGTCCGGCCTGCTGCTGCACCTCCAGGTCCCGCACCAGCTCACTGGCCCGCTGCGCCACCGGATCCTGCGGGGAGGCGGTGGGCGTCGGGAAGGCGGTGGGGCTCTGCGACGCCGTGGGGGACGCCGGCGCGGAGGCGCTGCCGCTGGGGGACGCCGGCGCGGAGGCGCTGCCGCTGGGGGCGGGGCTGGAAGAGCCGGGGGCCGGGCTCGGGGCGGGGTCGGGCTGCGGGGCCCCGCCGGAACATCCGCTCAGCGCCAACGCCAGGACGCAGGACAGGGCCAGGGACTGTGGTGTACGCCGGGGAAACCTCATGCTCTCATTGTGGCACCCCCGTCTGGCCCCGGCCGCGCGGCAGCCGGATTCAGGCCCGGACCGTGGGCAGCTCATCCCAGTTCGTGGTGAAGCGCGGGGACATGTGCTCGCGGCGCATCGCCCAGTCCGGGTCCCCGGCCAGTCCGCTGCGCCCCAGCCCGATCGCCTTGCTGCCAAAACGCTCGGTCACCTGTTGCACCATCTGGCTCAGTGTTTCCCCGCTGTCCCCGGCGCCCTGCGGTGCCCGTGCCGCGTCCTGCCACTGCAGGTCCAGCTGGGTGGCCTCGGGCTGGTCGCTCAACCCGGAGAGGATCACCCCGCCACGCACATACTCCGTTCCGGGCTCCATCAGCCCCTCCATCGCCTGCACCGCCAGCCGGGTGATCAGGATCGGGTCCCGGGTCGCCTGCGGCAGGCGCACCTGGGTGGAAGGGAAGGAGGCCGGGCCGGCGGCAAAGCGGCTGGTTCCGGCCATCACCGTCAGCAGTGCGGCGTAGCGCCCCTCCCGCGCCAGGCGCGCCGCGGCCTTTTGGGCGTAGAAGCTCATCACCTCGCGCATCTGCTCCCGGCTGGTCACCGGGTGGGCGAAGGAACGGGTGAACATCACCTGCCCCTTGTCGGCACGTTCCTCCACCGGGCCGATGCAGCGGGTGCCGCCCAGTTCAAAAACGGTGCGCTGCAGCACCACGGAGAACCTCTTGCGGATCAGCTGCGGGTCCGCGCCCGCCAGGTCGGCGATGCTCACGATGCCCATCCCGGCCAGTTTCCTGCCGGTTTTGCGTCCCACACCCCACACCTCGGTGACCGGCACCAGGGACTTGATCCGCGCCACCACCTCCGGGTCCATCAGCTGCTCCACGCAGACCCCCAGCAGTCCGGGGTTCTTCTTCGCCACATGGTTGGCGAACTTGGCCAGCGTCTTGGTGGCAGCCACCCCCACGCAGACCGGCACCCCCACCGAACGCTGCAGGGCCGCCCTAATCTGCGCGGCCGTGCGCTGCACCTGCTGCAGGGACCCGGTCAGTCCCAGGAAGGACTCGTCGATGGAATACACCTCCTGCCAGGTTCCGAAGCGGGCCAGCACCTCCATGACCCGGGCCGAGAGGTCCCCGTACAGTTCGTAGTTGCTCGAGCGCACCGCCAGCCCGTGGCTGCGCTGCAGGTCGCGGACCTGGAAGTAGGGTTGGCCGGTGGTGATGCCCAGGGCCTTGGCCTCGGCGGAGCGGGCCACCACGCACCCGTCGTTGTTGGACAGCACCACCACCGGTCGGTTGCGCAGGGTGGGGTCAAAAACCCGTTCGCAGGAGACGTAGAAGTTGTTCACGTCCACCAGGGCGATGTGCTCGCCGGCCTGTGCGGATGGGTCAGCGGACATAATGCAGGCACCTGGTCACGACGCCGAACACCGCGACCTCGTCATGCTCACCCAGCCACTGCGGCTGGGCCGACTCGTCGCTGAGCAGCCCGACCCGGCCCCGCTCCACCTGCCAGCGGCGCACCAGCATCTGCTCATTGAGGCTCAGCACCACCACGCTGCCGTGCTGGACCGAGCGGGAGCGGTCCACGATGATTTCATCCCCGTCATGGATCCCCGCCGAGACCATCGCCCCTCCGGCGACCCGCATGATGAATGTGGAGACGCGGTCGGTAATCAGCAGCCGGTTCAGGTCCAGCCCGCCGTCGAAGTAGTCGCGCGCCGGTGAGGGGAACCCCATGGCCTGCACCGCGCCGACCGGCCCGCTGCTGCTGGCCTCGGGGACCAGCGGATCCTTCGCAGCCATCGCCCACCACTTTTCGTACACATATTCGAACACTGTGATTCTAGCAAGGAAACACGCCGCAGTGTCTATGCTGTAAGCAGGCAGGAGTTGCGCACCACGGCCGTCGACCGGCGCACCTGCCAAGATTGCACCCGGGGGAAGAGAGCCGCATTCGTGAAGGTACTACTGATCAGCTGCGGGGACGTGGGCACGGAGGCCGGTTTCCGCTTCCAGGCCCGCGGAGCCCATGTCACCGCCTGGCGGCGCAATCCGCAGAAGCTGCCGCCAACCTTTCACGGGCAGCAGGTGGATGTGGCCAGCGGGCAGCTGCCGCCAATCGACCCGGACACCGAGGTCGTGCTGTTCACCCCGGTCCCGGCCAGCCGCGACGCCGCAGGCTACGAGCACAGCTATCTGCAAGCGGCCCGGCACCTGGTCACCGCCCTGCAGCAACAGGCTCCCGCGCTGCGCAGGCTGTTCTACATTTCCTCCACGGCGGTGAACGCCGGCAACGACGGGCAGTGGGTCACCGAGCAACACCCCAAGGAGCCGCGGCGAGAAACCGCCAAGGTCCTGGCCCGCACCGAGGACTACCTGCTGGATTCAGCCCTGCCGGTCACGATCCTGCGCGCCTCGGGCATCTACGGGCCGGGGCGCACCCGGCTGATTGACTCCCTGCGCGAGGGCAAGGCCCGCCTGCCGCGAAGCTCGCAGTGGACCAACCGGGTCCACCGCGACGATCTGGCCAAGGCCGTGGTGCACCTGGCGCACTTTGGCTCCGATATCGACGAGCTCTACCTGGCCACCGACAACGAGCCGGCCCAGCTGGCCGAAGTCTACGAGCACCTGGCCGGCCTATTGGGCACCACGCTGCCACCCGCCAGCGAGGATGCCCCCGGCAGTGGGGCCGGCCGACGGTTGAGCAACGCACGCTTGCGCGCCACCGGCTGGGAGCCGACCTTCCCGAATTACCGGGAAGGGTACCGGGCCATCCTGCGCGGCTCCGGTCGCCGCCACCACTGACCGCACAACACCTTGAAGGTTCCCGGCCAAGGTGCCCAGGGACGGCCCGAACCTCGGGGCCGGGGCCTTAAACGGCCTCGCGGCCGGATCCCCCAAGGTGAGGCTCCGGCCGCGAGGCAGAATGCGCGTTGGTCTTCGACCGATTACTGGTCTTAGAAGCCCTTGCGCAACGGGTTGAAGTGGCGGGCCACCGCGGGCACCGACTGGCCGGTGATCTGCGAGGCCAGGATCTTGCCGGTCAGCGGCCCCAGGGCCACGCCCCACATGCCGTGTCCGCCACCGACCGAGACGCGCGAGGAGTTGGTCTGCCCGATCAGCGGCAGGCCATCGGCGGTGCAGGGACGCCCGCCAACCCATTCCTCCTGGCGGTTCTCCCAGTTGATGCCGGTGTAGACCGGCTTCGCGGCCGCCACAATGGCCTCGATGCGCTTGGGCTCGAGCTTATGGTTGGCGTCGCGGAACTCCATGGTGCCGGCGATGCGGAAGCGGTCCCCCAGTGGGGTGCAGGCCACGCGCTGTGCCGGGAAGTAAATCGGGTGGGTCGGCATGTGCTCCGGCTTGACCGTGAAGGAGTAGCCGCGGCCTGCCTGCACGACAACGTTCACGCCGAACTTCTTGGTCAGGTCGTTCATCCAGGCGCCGGTGGCCATGACCACGTGATCCGCGGTGATTGCGCGGCCCTCGGAACCGATGACGGTCACCGAGCCGCCGTTGTCCCGCACATCGGTGACGTTGAACGAGCCGATGATGTCACCGCCGCGGGCCTGAACGGACTCCGCCAGCGAAGCCATGTACTTCGGCGGGTTCAGGAAGCGCTGGTTCTTGATGGCAATGCCGGCCACGACGTTCTCCGACAGGGTCGGTTCGATGCCGCGCAGCTCATCGCCCGTCAGCAGGTCGTATTCCACGCTGCCACCGGTCTTGTGGATCATCTCGAATTCGTGCAGCAGCCCGTCGCGGTCCGCCATGGTGCGGAAGCCGGTGAGGAACGGATTGGCCGGAGTGGTGGTTTCCTGCACGCCCGGGCCGGCCGAGGTGGATTCGGAAATTTCGTCGAAGGCGTCCAGGCCGCTGGTGCCGATCTCGGAGAAGGTCCGCATGGCCTGCTCCCACTTCTTCGGGGTGCTGTGCCAGGCGAAGCCGAGCAGGAAGCGGATCAGCTTGGCGTCGGCCTTCAGCGGGATGTACAGCGGCGAGGCCGGGTCAAACATCATCTTCAGCCCGTTGGTGAAGACCGAGGGCTCTGCAATCGGCAGGGTCAGGGCCGGGGTCAGCCAACCGGCATTGCCCCAGGATGCGCCGGAGGCGACACCGCCGCGGTCTACGACCGTGACCTTCACACCCTGCTCCTGGAGGTACCAGGCGGTCGACAGGCCGACGAAACCCGCGCCAACGATAACTACATGATCCGGGACAGCACCCTTGGCCATGATCCACACTCCTTGGAAACCAATGAAAATCTTTTGCTTCCCCTGAAGACACAAGGGAATAACTTTGCACTCACTGTCTCGGTTTTGCCGCCCGATTGCAACGCGGACTGGAGATTCAACGGTGATCCAGGCCACATTTGGAACTACGCTGAATTTTTTGGAGCAAAACTTGGGAACTACCGCAATATTTGCGGCGCTCAACAGGCTTTCGCTGCCTCTGCTCGGAATATCGGTGTTTTGCTGAGGTTTTCCACGTTTTGGAATTTCAGCCCGCCGATGGAGCCTGACGGAGCTCAGAACCGCCTGCGTAGACTGGAATCAGATTCATACTGCCAACCTACGCAAAGGACCGCGCGCCCGTCATGGCATCACGCAAACCGCACAAGAAGAAGACCGCTCAGGGCCACCCCGCGCGCCGCCCCGGCGCGAGCTCGGTGCCCTTCGAAACCGAGGTCCGCCAGGCCCTGCAGCCCTTCAAGCAGGCCCTGTACCGCCACTTCCAGCACGAGTCTGCCACCGAAACCCGCGCCGCGCTGGAGGGGCTGACCACCTTGCTGACCGTGCACGCGCAACTGCGCAAGGAAGTCGATGTGACAACCCTGGATTCCACAGCCCTGGGTGAGCAACTCGGACACCTGCGCTCGTTGGGTGAGGAAGTGCTCAAGGCCAGCGCCGGGCTGCTGAAGCAGTACCTGGTCTTCCTGGGTCAAAGCGCTCACTTCGGCGGCAGCGTCGAGGACTTCAAGGCCAGCTTCGAGTTCCTTTCCCGCATGGCCGGAGACTCCCCCATCGTCGTGCCCTTCATGGAGGACGATGAGGCCAACGCCGCACTGGAGCAGTTGCCGCTGGTCTTCGCCGCGCGGGAGCTGGTGGCATGGGTTGGCGCGGGTCAGCCGACGGACCCCAGTGGCGTGCTGCATGGCGAGCAGCTGCAGCAGGCCGCCGCGGCCTTGGGCATGGACGTGCGCATTGATGAGGCCGCCACGGACCCGGTAAAGGATTGGGAACCGGCCTATGGAACGGCAGTTTCCTCCCTCGGCCAGATTCCACGGCTTTCGGCCTACTGGGATGCCCTGATTGGAACGGCCATGCTGCGTTACGATGCACCCAACGCAGTGCCCACCGAGAGCCTGCGGGACGCCCTGAACGCCGCCACCGGCCCAGGTGCCCGGCTGATCAAGGAGCTCGTCGCCGAAGTCATCTTCTCCAACGTGCTCACCAATGCTCTGGCGGTTCCCGGCCAAGGCGAGGTGGCCGAGATGGTGGCCGGCGTCTTGAGCAATGCCGCTTCGTCCAACCAGCCGCGCGCCGAGTTCGCGTTGCAAGTACCGGGCAAGGATGACTTGCCCGAGGAGCAACATCACCTGATTCCCAAGCTGGAATCGACCATCCCCGAAGTTGAGCGCGTGCTGCGCTGCTTCGAGCGCGAGGGCCTGGTGGTCATCGACGAGTTCATCGAGGTGCCAGAAGTCGTTCGCGGACCGCTGGAGCGCGCGCTGGAGAAGGTGTCCGAACGGCTGCTCAGCGGCGAATCCGAGGCCCCAGAACAGGACTAGCAAACAGTTCCACGAACAGGACATCTGATACAGGTGGGGCGCGGTCCGAACATGGACCGCGCCCCACCTGTACTTCTTGCTAGAGGCTGCGCACCGCGAACTTCGCCTCATGGCGCGGCAGGCGCTCCATCCAGGCATTGGCGCCCGGCTTGCCGACGTTGACGATCATGAAGGACTTGTGGCCCGTTTCTTCGTTAATGGCCGCGTCCACAGCTGCATGGTCAAATCCACCCATCGGCCCGGCGGCCAGACCTACTGCGCGCACTGCCATCAGGAAGTACCCCGCCTGCAGCCAAGCATTGCTGCTGCCCACGGCGGTGCGGGAATCGGCGTCTTCGAACATTGCCTTGCGTTCCGGAGCGTGCGGGAAGAACTTGGGGAACTGTTCATGCCATTCCGGATCGAAGGACAACACCGCCAGGGCCGGGGCCGCCAGCGCCTTGGCAGCATTTGAGCCGGACATGGTAGCGGCGATGGCGTTGCGCGCTTCATCGCTCTTGATCCAACTGATGCGCAGCGGCTGATTGTTCATCAGCGTCGGACCCATCTTCATGGCATCGTAAATGGCTTCGAGGGTTTCATCGGATACCGGTTCGCCACTGAAGGAATTAGCGCTGCGGGCTTCGAAAAACAGCTGATCCATCGCTGCGGGATCGATGGTGTATGCGTCGTGGGCCGTGGCATATGCCTGCTGGGTCACGGGGTCTCCTTCAGGGGCGAATTCGTTTACAAGTCAACAGTTCGCCATCATTGGGGGTCCGTGCAACCGATTGTGAGTGGAAGCACACGCAGAATGCGTTTGGACGTTATAAAAGGTACGTTGCATGTACTCTCGGACACGGCATGCGATGGGGGCACATCACCGAGAAAGTTACACTCCGTAGTACACGCAACGTACCTTTTAATCACTGCGGATAAAGTCAGGAGCCACTCGCAAAACCCCGTCATTCGTCTTCCGCGGTGATCGGTCTTCACCGATACATATCTAACTTAACCCGTCATTCTGTGAAGCGAAATAGTACTTAAGTAGGAGGGGGTGGGTCAGAAGGGGATCTCAGCGACCAAAATCCACTGGTGAGCATGCTTTCCGGCCTCAAATTGGCCTCCGAAAGCCCGCATGCGGTCTTCCATGCCAATGAGACCACTGCCACCCCACAATGCGTCGTTGGTGGCGATCTTCTTGCTAGTCATCACTTGATTCACCATGCGCAGCACCGCAGTGTCTCCACGGCGTTTGAGCGAAATGGAGCATTGGCTACCAGGCTCAGCATGTTTGATGATGTTGGTAGTTGCTTCCTGCATCACTCGATAGAGGGCCGTATGTGCCGAGCGTGGTAATTCAGTAATTTCTTGTTCGTCGACGTCAGTCTCCACGTCGAACCCAGCGTCTCTGAGACGCTGGGAGAAAACCGTTACTCCCTGGAGGGCTTGGATAGTAGTTGCCGATGGTTTCCCGTTGAGATCTGCCCCGATATCACTCATGGTTCCGTCGCTACGGAGCACATTAAGCATTAGCCGTAGATCGTGCAAGGTTTCCGAACTGAGTTTAGAGATCACGTCGATCGCTTCACGCGACGTATTAGCGTCATTTGCAAATTTTGCGGCTTTTGACTGCATCGCCACGATGGTGATGTCGTGGGCGACGATGTCATGGAGATCTCGCGCAATGTTCTTTCGCTCAACACGAATAGCGCTCTCTGTGCGCTCCCGCAGACTCTCCATCTGTTTCGCGCTCTGTTGGTTCTTCTCAAGCAATACAAAGATGCTGCGCGACGTTACAAACGCAAGAATGACTACAGGAATTTGTACGACTAGCGTAATCGCGTCATCTTGAGCACGGATGGCGAACTGCAGCATCCAGACCACTAACAATGACAGATAGATGTTTCGAACGAGTGCAGAATCAACGCTTGCGACCAAGGCGGTAAAAATACCGAGAGAAGCAACAAGAAGAAGTAACTGCTCGGCATTTCCAAAGGAAAAAAACAACAGCGCAATGTAGGCGCCAAGGGAAGCCCACACGAACCTGTACGCCAGAGCAAGAATAATTATGAGAAGGACGGCAAAACCTGCGGCACGAATCTCACGTCCATCGCTGTTTCCGATGCCGTTTTGTAGCAACGTTACAATCTCTGTAAGCGTTGCCGCCGCGAGAGTGAGTACACCGAGCCAAATAATCAGGTTTCTACCGCCGAAGACCCGGCTTAGCTGCAGCTTTGTTCGTAAACTCATGTGCAATCTAAACCGGGCCTAAGAGGTAAGCCAACGAAAGGCTAATTAGCAAGATACGCCGTAGCGATTGCAAACCCACTTTGAAAAATCGGTTATCCAACCGGCCGGCGAAGCCACCGGAGGTCCTGCCTGTGCCACGGCCGGCGCGGCCTGGGCGGGTGCGGCGGACTGAACGGCGGCAATTGGCGAGATAGCCAAGGCCAGTGCAGCTGCTGCATATACGAGTTTCATAATCCATCCCCAACGCTAGAACTTATATACTTCGACACTAAGCAGCCACTTTTTCGGTTCCCGCAGAGGAAGTTGAATTACCCATGGAGCAAGTCAGAGTTCTGATTGCGGACGACGAACCGCTCATCCGGCGTGCCTTGGGCACAATCCTAGCAACAGACGATGCCATTTTGTTATTAAATTCCGTACAAAATGGACAAGAAGCAGTAAACTACTGCTCCTCTCACGAGGTGGATGTTGTTCTCATGGATTTGCAGATGCCGATCATGGATGGCGTCGAGGCCACCCGACAGATCAAACACCACAATCCGCAAACGGCAATCCTGGCGATTACCGCGTTCTCCTCCGACGATTACCTGGTGCCCGTCCTACTGGCTGGCGCCTCGGGATACCTCGTGAAGGATACCGAGCCGGCGGAAATCGTTCAGGCAGTATTGTCGGTGCATTCGGGCACCGCCGCCATCTCCCCCTCGGTGTCCACGGACCTGATCGCAGCCGTGCAGCGCGCCTACAGCCCGCCCGCCTCCTCCGAAGGTGTCGCTGACGAGCTGGGCCTCACCGCCCGCGAGATGCAGATCCTCACCCTCTTGTCCCAAGGCCTGAACAACACCGAAATCTGCAAATACCTCGATGTCGCCGAGACGACGGTTAAATCGCATATGGCCAAAATCTTCCACAAGCTTGGCGTGCGCGACCGCGTCCAGGCACTGATCGTGGCCACCCAGCTCCAACTGGTGAATCTCAACGCCCGAGAAATCGACCCCCCGCACCGTTAAAGCCGCCCCAGCGTGTGAAGCGCATAACTTTCGAACCAATTTTCGGTGTTCGGGAATAGTTGGCGATCTGTAGCGTTGAACATGAGTACGTAACACTCAAGTTTCAGGAGGCTCACTTGCCAGCGTTCTTCGGTTCATCCGCCGATGGCTCGTTTGAGGAATTCCTTTCGCGGTTCCTCTCTTCGCGAGCCCAATCAGCCCGTCCGATCGACATCACCCGTCTGCTCTCGCAACGCACTCATGAAGTGGTTTCACGGGCTGCCACTATTGCCAGCGAGGACGGCCACGACGAAATCGATGCCTTGCACTTGCTTTTGGCATTGCTGCATACCGAACCGGTTGCCTCGCACTTGAAGTTCATGGGAGTGGACCTCGAGGCCCTGGCCGCCGCCGCCAACCAGCGTCTTCCCAAGCGCTCGGAAAGCAACGAGAAGACCAACCGGCTCTCGGCCGCTGCCCAGCGTTCCCTGTTTGACGCCTACCAGGTGGCCCGCAACTACGGCTCCACCTACATTGATCCGGAGCACCTGTTCCTGGCCTTTGTCTTCTCCCCGGAGTCCCCGGTGGGGATCTTGCTGGCCGAGCACGGTGTGACCGCCCAGTCCCTGCAGCAGGCCGCTGCCGAACAGGCGCAGCGTGCCGCCGTCCAGGGGCAGCAGGAACAGCCGCAGGAATCCGACGAGTCGATGCTGGAGCGCTTCGGCACCGACTTGACCGCCCTGGCTGCCGATGGGCAGATCGACCCGGTGATCGGTCGCGACCAGGAACTGGAGCAGGTCATTGAGATCCTGGCCCGGCGCACCAAGAACAACCCGGTGCTGATCGGTGAAGCCGGCGTCGGCAAGACCGCCATCGCCGAGGGCTTGGCCCGTTCCATCGTCGCCGACGAGGTGCCGGAGCAGATCTCGGGCACCCGGCTGATCTCCATTGACCTGCCGGGCATGCTCGCCGGTACCCGCTACCGCGGTGACTTCGAGCAGCGCCTGACCTCCCTGCTGGAGGAAATCGCCAGCGCCGAGGGCCAGACCATCGTGTTCATCGATGAGATGCACCTGCTGGTCGGCGCGGGGGCCGGGGAATCGGGCAGCATGGATGCGGCCAACATCCTCAAGCCGCGGCTGGCCCGCGGTGAGTTGCGGCTGATCGGCGCCACCACCCTCTCCGAGTTCCGCAAGGTGGAGAAGGATGCAGCGCTGACCCGCCGCTTCGGCAAGGTCACCGTCAATGAGCCCAGCGAGGAGCATGCACTGCAGATCCTCCAGGGCCTGAAGGAGTCCTACGAGGACCACCACCAGGTCCAGTACACGGACGCGGCCCTGCAGGCCGCGGTGAGCCTCTCGGCCCGCTACCTGACCGACCGTCAGCTGCCGGACAAGGCCATCGACCTGCTGGATATTGCCGGTGCCCGGCGCTCGATTGCCGCCGACGGCACCGTGGATGTCCAGGCGCTGCGTTCCGAGCTGGTTGACTCCGAACGGGACAAGGCCCGGGCCATCGCGGAGGAACGGTTCGAGGACGCCGGTGCGTGGCGCGACCACATCACCGAGCTGACCGAACGGATCCGCCAGGTGGAGTCCACCGGTGGCAAGAGCGTGACCCGCGTGGTCGATGAGGAGCAGATCGCCGAGGTCATTGCCCGCTCGACCGGCATCCCGGCCGCCCGGATCACCTCGGATGACAAGTCGCGCCTGGTCAAACTGGAAGAGGAATTGCATTCCTCGGTCATCGGCCAGCACGACGCGGTCTCCGCGGTGGCCCGTGCGGTGCGTCGTTCACGCACCGGTATGGCCAACGCCAACCGTCCGATTGCCTCGTTCATGTTCCTGGGCCCGACCGGCGTGGGTAAGACCGAGCTGGCCAAGGCCCTGGCGACGAATCTGTTCGGCAAGTCCGATGCGCTGATCCGTATCGACATGAGCGAATACGGTGAGAAGCACACCGTGGCACGGCTGATCGGTGCCCCTCCGGGGTACATCGGTCACGACGAGCCGGGCCAGCTGACCGAAAAGGTTCGGCGCAACCCGTACTCGGTGATCCTGCTCGACGAGATCGAGAAGGCCCACCCGGACATCTTCAACGTCCTGTTGCAGGTGCTCGATGACGGACGGCTGACCGACGCCCAGGGCCGGACCGTGGACTTCTCGAACACGCTGATCCTGATGACCAGCAACCTGGGCAGTCAGTACTTGGCCAGCCGCACCGGTTCGCTGGGCTTCGCCTCCGCCAATGCGCAGAGCGAACGCTCGGACATCCGGGCAAAGGTCATGGGCAAGGTGCGCGAATTCGTTCGCCCCGAGTTCCTGAACCGCTTGGATGAGGTACTGCTGTTCAGCAAGCTCAGCGAGGAGGAGATCGCCCAGATCGTGACCCTGGTGCTGGAGGAAACCCGCAGCTACCTGTCCGACCAGAAGCTGCAGCTGAAGGTGACCGATGCGGCCACCAGCTGGTTGGCAACCGAGGGCTACGATCCGGAGTTCGGCGCCCGCCCACTGCGCCGCCTGGTGCAGCGCAAGGTTCACGACGCGATCGCGGATCTGCTGGTCGCCGACGAACTGGGCGAGGGCGACACCGTTCTGGTCGATGTCGTCGACGGGAAACTGTCGGTCGGCAAGGACCAGCCGGTGGCGGCCGCCACCACCGCCGAATACTTCGGGGTCTAACCCGAACGCGGTAGCCAACTGCTAGCTGCAACTGCCCCGCAGTCCTTTTCACCTTGTGCGCGAAGGCTGCGGGGCAGTTTTGCTATGCCGGGAACAGCGGACAGAGCCGCGGGGCGAGACGAGGCGAGGAGGTGGCCAAACAGGTTTCGTTCCTTATCAGGTCCCGGTCTACACTGATCGGGAATCACCCGACCTGGAAGGCCTCATGCGCGCAGCTATCCCCTTGTCTCTTGTTGTTGCCGGGCTGCTGCTCACCGGCTGTTCCACGGCAGCGGTTCCGCAGAAGAGCGCTGAAGCGGTCACCCAGCCTTCGTCGGCGGCACCGTCCACTGCTGCCGCTACAGCGAATCCAGACGTATCCTCCGTTCAGAGTGAGGATCCTGCATCGTCACGTCCGGGCGCATCCCCTGCCACGACGGCTACTACCCAGCAGTGGGCGGACGAAAAGATGGCCATGTGGGTAGAGAATTCGGGGATCAAGTCCGTTAAGGGGTTTCTTCCGCCTTACAACCTCATCAACTCATGGAAAGTTAACGAACCGGGCAATATCACTATCTACCTAGAGAATTCCTATCGGTTCAATTCGGACGGCATGTTCCAGAGCTACCAAACCGCTGAGGATGAGCTGCGCGTCATGGGACTAGTTATGTTCGAGAGCATCGGAGAATCCTCTCCAGAGCTGGAAGCCGTCACTTTCACGACAGAGGACGGATCAAAAAGCGGCACCTACTCTCGTGCGCGCACCGGAGCGGATCCGGCCGACCTGGAGAGTTGGGCCGAAGAAAAATACGTGCAGTGGCTCGACAGCATGAATGATACGTACGAGTCCTTCTGCGGAAAGAGCATCAAAAAATTGGAGGATTATCGGTCCTGCATTCCCACCGATCCTCACGCGTACATTGCATCCGTTGAGGCGCCTGCACGCGGAGAGCTCTTGGTGACCTTGGCGGACGGAAAATGGCAAAACAATACCTACGACACTGCAAGAATCCCCGGTGTTGATTTTGTCTCCGGTAACATGATTCTGAAAATCAACAAGAAGGCTCATAGTAGTGAGGCCGTGGAGAAGTTGACTGTAAAAACTGAAAACGGGAAGGAATCCAGCACGGCAACGCGCGAGCAATGGAGCCAGTAATGCTCTACTCCACGACCTTACGACGTCAATGCCTCCACATAGGGTTAACCACATGAGCGGAGAACTACGAATTCCATTCGACAGCGAGACCGTGAGCGCGCTCTGGGATCCAGCCGCGGATCCAAAGTCGCTTCTCATCGTCGCTCACGGCTCAGGCGCGGGTAAGGACCACCCGTTTATGTCCGGGTTTGCCACTGCGTTGCCCGGGCTTGGGATCAGCACGCTGCGCTTTAACTTTCCATACATGGATGCGGGCAAGAAGTTTCCGGACCGCGCTCCCCGAGCAGTAGAAGTGTGGAAACAGGTGAGGGAATGGGCCACTGAAAATCTTGCCGCGGGCCTTCCCGTATTCGCCGCTGGCAAATCCTTCGGCGGGCGCATGGCGTCGGCAGCGGTGGCCGAAGGGATGCAGACTCCAGGCCTCATCTTCCTTGGCTACCCGCTGCACGCACCAAAGAAAACCGAAAAACTGCGCGATGAGCATCTGTACGGTCTGGACACCCCAATGTTGTTCTTGCAGGGAACCAAAGACCCTTTTGCAACACCGCAGCTGCTCGAGGATGTGGTCGGAAAACTTGGCGCAAGGGCAACACTGCAATGGATCGAAGGCGGCGATCATTCCTTCAAGACGGCATACTCCGGGCGCTCGGTCGAGCAAGATGGAGCCCTGCTCGCTCCGCTTGCCTCCAACTTCATCGACCAGTTTCTGCTGTAACTATTTTTTGGGCCCGAGGGTAAAGGCAATGGGTGTCCTGGCCCTCCCCTAATGGGAGAGTGACAGGACACCCATTACCCGGTGTACAGAGCCCTCTAGTCGGGCCGTTTATTGCACATTATTCGCTGCTTATATTCGGTCTCCTTTTATACGTAGTCCTTGTACTTCTCGAGGTGGCGCACTGGAGTCGACAGAGCATCACGGCGGAACGGGTCACCCAGTTCTCGGGTGCACATCACTTCAATGACAGTGGTCTTGCCGTCGTTCATTTGCGCATCCACGGCAGCTTGGAGTGCGGGTCCGACATCCTCAAGTTTGTCGACTACGACTCCTTCAGCACCCATGCTGCGAGCCATCTCTGCAAAGCTCTCGCCGTTGTCGAGTTCGCCTGCAACAAAGCGGCGCCCGTAGAACTCCACCTGGTTCTTCTTCTCTGCACCCCACTGACGATTCCGGAATACAACCGCAGTGACAGGGATATCGTGGCGGACCGCCGTCAGAACTTCTCCCATGCTCATGGCCCACGCGCCGTCCCCTGCGTAAGCAATCGCCGGTCGTTCAGGCGCGGCTGCCTTAGCTCCAATGATCGTCGGCAGCGCGTAGCCGCAGTTGCCAAAGGACATCGGCGCAAAGAAGCTGCGTGGCTTCTCAAAACGAAGGTAGCTGTGGGCCACAGAGTTGATATTGCCGATGTCGGTTGAAACCATAACGTCTTCCGGCATGGCCTTCTCCAGCTCGCGCAGGACCTGACGAGGATGCAGCCAATTGCCGTCTTCGTCCTTGGCTTCTTCTATCACATCCAGCGAATAGTCATCCTTTTCGTGCGTCCAAGCCGAGAGCTCTTCTTCCCACGCTTCTTTCTCAGCCCGGATAGCTGAAGCACGTTCCGCCTTCGTGGCATCCGAATCAAGCGCACGGCTCTTCAGACGCGCGACCAGTTCCGTGGCGACAGCCTTGGCGTCCCCGCAGATACCGACGGAGATCTTCTTAACCAGGCCCAGCATCTTGTGATCAGCGTCGACTTGAATGATTTTTGCATCGTTTGGCCAGTAAGCCTGGCCGTACTGCGGCAAGGTCCCAAATGGTCCAAGTCGCGTGCCCAGTGCGAGGACGACGTCAGCTTGGGAAATCAGCTTCATCCCCGCCTTCGAGCCCTGGTAGCCCAGAGGACCGGCCCAAAGAGGATGACTGGCAGGGAACGAGTCATTGTGCTGGTAGCTGTTCACGACCGGAGCGCCTAGCCGTTCAGCGAGGGCTTTACACTCTTCGACGCCGTCAGCCATAACGACGCCCCCACCGGAAATAATCACGGGGAACTTGGCCTGGGCCAGCAGTTCCACCGCCTCGTCGAGCGATTTCGTTCCACCCGCTCCACGGTCGACACGACGTGGCTCAGGGATCTCCGTCGTGGACTCGCCATAAAAGTAATCGCGAGGGATGTTGAGCTGTGTCGGGCCGATTTCGCTCATGGCCCGATCGAAGCAACGTGCCGTGTATTCTGCCATGCGGTTGGGATGGGTGACATGTCCCTGGTACTTGGTGAACTCCTGGAACATAGGCAACTGGTTGGCTTCCTGAAAACCACCCAGTCCCATGGTGTTGGTGCCCGCTTCTGGAGTCACAATAACAACCGGGCTATGGGCCCAGAATGCAGCGGCGATACCGGTGACACAGTTTGAGATGCCAGGGCCGTTCTGCCCGATGACTACACCGTGCCGCCCGGACGCACGGGCGTAGCCGTCAGCCATGTGTGCAGCGCCTTGCTCGTGAACCACCGGTACCAGGCGAATCCCTGCGGGCGCAAAGATATCCATGGCGTCCATGAAGGCTGAGCCCATGATTCCAAAGATATCGGTGACATCATTGGCTACCAAAGTTTCGACGAACGCCTCAGACGGCGTCATCTTTTGCACTCCCTTGACCGCTTCGCGCTTGGCGACCGGCGCTGCCTGCGCGCTCGCGTCGTCCGCCTCAACCCGCTGGGATTCAATGATCTGTTCGGACATGTTGCCCCCTTCAGTGGAACATACTTTCTGCATCTCAGAAAATGGTGCGTTTTCCCATAGAAAATGGGATTAACACCAAAGCTATGCGAGCTGAGTCACATTCGTCAAGACCTGTTCAGCTTTTTGTTTCGAATGTTAGTATTTAATGAAACTTCGAATCGGGAGGAGTCCTACCATGGACAATCTCACCGAGCCTTCGCTCGGGGCGCAGGGGTCGGTTCAGGGCGAGACGCCGGCACTACGCTTGTTCGCCTTACTGGAACTCATCACAAGCCGAGATCAGCTATTTACGCTGCAATCACTTGTCGACCAGACCGGTTTGCCTAAGCCGACATTGCACCGGATGTTGCAGCAGCTGGAAAGCGCAGATCTGCTAACTCGGCACAGCGATGGACGCCATTACGCCACGGGAGCAAGAATGCGGCGTCTTGCCGAGGACGTTTTACTTAACGACACACGCAAAGGTGCGCGTAACGCGATCTTGCAGGACCTAGTGTCCCGCATCGGCGAGAGCTGCAATATCACCGCTCTCTCTGGCAACGAGGTGATCTATCTAGATCGCGTCGAAACTTCTGAACCAATTCGCGTACACCTCGGCCCGGGCTCTCGCGTTCCGGCGCACTGTTCAGCGAGTGGAAAGCTCATCATCGCTCAATTTGGCCCTGCGCAGCGCCGTCGTCTACTCGGCACGGGTCGCCTACCTCGGTACACGGAGCAAACGCTGACCGATTTTGAGGCACTGGAATCCGAGCTGGCACTCGTTCGTCAGCAGGGCTATGCACTCGACCGTCAAGAATTCTTGAACGGCCTAGTGTGTCTCGCGGTCTTAGTTCCGAACGCGGCGGGACGCTCGAATATGTGCGTTGCTATTCAAGCACCGGTAATGCGCAAGTCTGCATCGGATCTGGAACAGCTACTGCCGTTGGTACAGCAAGCAGCCGCAGATATTGCGCGAATTGAAGATTTGGAAGAAGACGACAGCCCACTAGCTGCAGGATGGTAAAGATGACGACCTTCGCCCCGGCACCGACTGACGAATTCGAAAGCGTGAGCGCGCGCAGACTCTTCGATATTGATACTGACCTAACGGTGACTCGATTTCTTGGTGACTCGCCTCATGTACCAACAATCGACACGAACTATCGGTTCAATAAGCCCACCACGTTGGCCATACTCGCGGGTTTCATGCACGATTCGCGAGTCTTGGTGCAGGGGATGCATGGCACGGGCAAGTCGAGCCATATTGAGCAGGTCGCGGCGCGTCTTCGTTGGCCGGTGATGCGAGTTAACCTTGACGGGCAGTTAGGGCGCATGGATTTGGTCGGCAAGGATAGCGTCGTGATACGTGATGGGCAGCCGACTACATCGTTCCAAGAAGGTGTCATTCCTTGGGCGATGAGCCAACCAATGGCCCTCATTCTTGATGAGTACGATGCAGGTCGTCCAGATGTCATGTTTGTAATCCAACGCCTGCTAGAGCAGAACGGGGCACTCGTGCTGCCCGACCAGAATCGCGTCATTCAGCCCCATCCGCATTTTCGGTTGTTCGCAACGTCTAATACTGTCGGATTGGGAAACTTGAACGGTCTCTATCATGGTGTGCAGCGCTTAAATCACGCGCAGATTGACCGCTGGAACGTTGTCGCCAGCCTCAACTTCCTGCCGGCTGAGGACGAGATCTCTATCGTAGCGGGGCGTGTTCCGGAACTGGCTCGCACTCCGGAAGGCATGGAGCTAATTCATGCCATGGTGTCCGTTGCTGCATTGACGCGTGACGGGTTTGCGGCCGGCGATGTTTCTACTCTCATGTCGCCACGCACCGTGATCACCTGGGCCCAAAACATCGAAATATTCCGCGATCCTGCTTTGGCATTTCGCCTCACCTTCCTCAATAAGTGCGATGAATCAGAACACTCTCTCATCGCGGAATACTTCCAACGTTGTTTTGACACAGAACTGCCAGAGTCTCTAGCCATTGGTTTTTAGAAGGCTTCAGCGATGACTGAACAGCGTACGGAGCCGCCCCGCATATCCCAACATGCTCAGGAGATCAGACGTCTCCAGAGCGCTTGCCTCCGGGCACTGAGTGCTGATGCCGGATTAGAGTTACGTGGCAACACTGCCTGGAGTTCCGGCAGGATGCTTCCCATCAACGCAGCCCATCTCTACCCTCAAATTGGCTATTCCGATTTGCACGCCTATCGAGGCGCTAGCGACGGAATGGCCCTTCGGGTGCGTCATTCAGATATGAGACAGCATCAAGAGCTACTTCCGAAATCTTCGGGCGGCCGTTTCATTTTCGAGCTTCTCGAGCAATTCCGGTGCGAGTCGCTAAACAGGTTGCCTGGCGTCAGCTCAAATCTCGACAATGGATTTCACAGTTGGACAACACAGTTTCAAGCATCAGCTTTGGCAGAGACGGAGCTGGGGCAGATGCTTTTCGCACTGGCCCAAGTCTGCCGGTCCAAAATCAATGGCACCGGGCTAGCTCCAGAGATGGAAGATTCCATCGAAGCTGCGCGCATAGCTTTCCCATCCGGCGTCGGGGCGTTAACGGCGTGTCTCCGTCCGGCACGTTTTGAACAGCTCCGATTCGCGCAGATTTCACTGCGTATTGCCAGACTGGTAGACGACAGTATTGCTGCGCACCACTCCAATCGCGGCGGTCGGCCGACACCAAGACGTCGAGCGGATGATTCACGATTCACCCTACATCTGGATGTCGCTGGTGAAGCTGCTGCCGTCGCACGTGCAGCATTGGACCCTGGATCAAAGAGCGGGCGCGAGGATTCCGGCTACCGTGCTTTTACCAGACAGTATGATCAGGTTGTTCCGGCAACCCAGCATATTCGCTCTGGGCTACTCGAACGCTACCGTGCGGAGATCGCCCATTTAGCGTCTCAATCTGGAATGAACCACAGATTCCTCGCACGGGCCCTGCGAACGATCTTCTGCTATCCCACACCGGATGGCTGGTATGGGGGTGCCGAACGCGGCTTGATTGACGGCGGCAGGTTGGCTACATTGATTGCCTCTCCCACCGACCATAGAGTATTTCGAGAAACACACGAAGCATCGCACCCATTCGCAGCGATCAGCTTTCTCATCGATTGCTCGGGATCGATGCGACACCATGCGAAATCAATTGCTTCGTTTTTGAACCTGACGATAAGAGCGCTGGATCAGTGTGAGGTTCCCGTAGAGGTCCTCGGCTACACAACGCGAGCTTGGAATGGAGGCCGCCCACTAAGCGAATGGCGTCGTGCCGGCTCACCCCAACAGCCGGGACGGCTGAACGAGTTAAACCATCTTATCTTTAAAGACTTCACTTCAAGCTGGCGGACGAGCCGGAACAGCATCGGCGCATTGTTGCACCAGCCGCTCTACAAGGAGGGCGTAGACGGTGAAGCTGTGAGATGGGCCCTACATCGCCTATCCGAAAATGCCGCAGAACGTCGAGTTCTTATCGTCATTTCAGATGGAAGTCCATCGGATACCGCCACGACACAAACGAACGGTGCATCCTACCTCCACCAGGATCTGGTTGAGGTGATCAGGAGCGCCAATACTAGCCGAACAAGTGTCGCAGGAATAGGTTTGGGATTAGACATGAGCCCGTATTTCGGTGATCAGGCAGTAGTAATTGAAGACTGTGAGCTTTCCAGCGACCGTGGGATCCGCGCCTTCTTGTCGCTCTTGGCAAGGCTTCCCACCCTGCGCTGAATTTAACTTCCTACTGTCATTCGTGCCCGTTGGAGATCCAGTAGACACTGCTGCGCTCTCGTCACCTATAGGAGAATGGGTCTTCCCAAAAACGTAAGTTATCGCAATCGGGTTCAGGCTGTCCGCTAGATGCTGCCGTTCAGGCGGGCGAAATTGCGTTGCCTGAAACGCTAGCCGCTCCCGTCTCGTTGAGCCCGCCCGAGAAGAATGCTTACCCTCGGCACGCTGTTTCCCAGTTTAATTTATGCGGTCAAAGGAACGGCATCCAGATTCAAAAACGGAGGCCGGCCAAATAGTTCTTCGGCAACTTGGTGAGGGCCGAACCCAATGGCACATTCGTAGGCTCGCTTGACCACGCCAGAGAAAAAGCTTCCGTTGCCTGAATCTCACGCACGGCAAGCCCGCAGACTGGAAGCACGTCCAACCATTTTCATGAGAGGGATCTCTGCGCAGGACAATGCGGAGCTGGGAAGGATATCTGGCTAACCGACAGAGAACACCAGGCTTACCTCATCCGGTGATGGGCGTCCCAACACCCTTGTCCCTTGAATACAAGACAAGGCCCGGGAAGACGAGGTTGCTTCCCGGGCCTTGTCAGCCTTTATTCGATTGCCTACCTTTTCACTTTGACCGCTAGCTCCGTGCCTGCTGGCCGCGGTGCTCCGAGCACTAGCATGTCGACTTGCTCATCGCTCAGTGTCTTATTGTGCTTACGACGCATGAGGAAGAATAGAACTCCGAGCAGTGTCCACACAGCCAGCGCGATCATCGATTCCTTTCCGAGCACTCCAGGCGACCCAGGAATCAATAGCAACGCCATAAACGTCAGCGAGGTGATCGCCCCGAGCAGGCTGAGAACCTTCTTCGAAGTCGAGTTGACGTCTCCTAGGGAGCTGATTCCCTGTTTGGAATTTGTCGTGCGGAAAAGCTTGAAAGCGCACAAACACGTGTACAGGTAAGCGACCGTTACGCCGACAGCCGACATGTCTACTACCCAGGTAAGCGCAGCGCGGCCAAACCACGGGCTGATCAAGCAAACTGCTGCCACAAAGAGAACTCCGTAGTGGGGGGTCTTGTACTTGGGGTGAAGCCGGGCAAACACGGCCGGAATCATCTGCGCGCGCCCCATGCCAAGCAGGATGCGACTGGCCGATACGTAGAAACCGTTCAGCCCCGTGCTGACGCCCATGGTGATGCCGATGGTCAACAACAGCATTCCTACACCGCCCATGACCGCGGTCAAAGCATCGGCGCTACCCCAGGCCGAAGTCCCATTTGCCAAGGCCTCCCAAGGTGCACTGAAAGCAACTGCCGCAATCATTGCACAGTACAGCAACGCAGCAGCCAACAGAGCCAGCACGATCAGTCGCATGGCTTTGGCCGGAGGAAAATCGAACTCTTCGGCCGCCTGAGGCACATTATCAAATCCGATAAATGCCCAAGGCGCGATGGCGACGATTGCGGCAATAGCGGCAACTGGATTCACTTCAGCGGGAAACGCGGGGGTAGCGTTGCTCAGTACGGCCTGTGGACTGGCCAGGACGCCGACCAGGATGCACGCCACCGCTATCAGCATGATGACGCAGGCGATGAATTGAATTCTGCCCGACAGCGCTGTGCCTCGAATGTTGAGCAGGGCGAAGACGATCAGCACAGTCAACGAGATGGCTACCTCGACGATGTACACATCCCATCCGGCCACGGTGTAGAGGTATCCCTGCTGCACTACGTCCGGCATGAGCTTGCGGAAAAGCAAGGCCATGGCTGAAGCGTTCAGGGCCACAATACAGGTATACCCCAGGGTCAGGTACCAGCCGCAGAAGAACGCGTGTGTACGTCCGAAACCGACAAGCGCGAATGCTAGCTCACCACCGGAAACCGGGAAGGACTTGATCAGGAAGCCATAGCTGACGGCGATAAGAATCATCAGCGCTCCACCGATCATGAAGCCGCTCAAAGCTCCGACGGGTCCGCCGATCGCGAGCCAGTCAGTGGGCAAAATAAATGCGCCCCATCCGACGGCAGATCCCAAAGCAATTGCCCAGACCCACCGGGCTTTAAGTGTTTTGGCTAGGCGTTCGGGCTGTTCTCCCCCTGACGCGGATTCCATAGCGATTCCGGAAGGTCTCGCCGGTTGGCTGGTGTTGCTTGTAGTAGTCGCCTTCATTTTTACCTCGATCTCAAGTGGTGCTGCACTTCTTTGGACTGACTCTTACTCCTTCACGCCTCGGCGGGCGGTGAAGGCAGAGACTGCACCAAGCTGATAAGGGAGACATTTACGATGTCTGAGACGCTCGCCCCACGGGACAAGTCATTGACCGGCGCGGCCAGGCCCTGAAGGATCGGCCCATAGGCCTGCGCTTCGGCTAACCGCTGAGTGATTTTATATCCGATGTTCCCGGCCGCCAGGTTCGGGAATATAAACACGTTGGCTCTTCCGGCTACTTCAGATTGCGGTGCTTTAGCGGCTGCGACAGCGGAATCCGCTGCCGCATCAAACTGAAGTTCACCATCTACGCATAGGCTGGGGCGCCATTGGCGTACCAATTTCGTGGCTTCACGTACCGTCCTAATACTCGGATGCTCGGCGCTTCCGGCTGTGGAGAAAGAAAGCATTGCAACCCGAGGTGTTGTGCCTGTTATTGCTTGAAACGTACCGGCAGTATCGATGGCGATCCGAGCCAGTTGTTCGACCTCGGGGTCGGGTACCACCGCGCAATCGCCGTAGGCAAGATACTGTCCAGACGTCAAGCGCATCAGAAAGCAGGACGATACGGTCGCCCCTTTTTCTGCCGGTCCGACGACACGAAATGCGGAACGCATGATGTCTGCCGTGGGCAGGGTTGCCCCCGCCACAACAGCTTCTCCTTCTCCACATGCGACTTTCGCCATGGCCAGCGCCACCGGGTCTTGCAAGGCCTGGTCCACCGCTTCTGCACCGCGTGGTTCCAGCGAGGAACGCAGGTGCTCCTCAACCGATGAGGTGCGCAGTTCGCGTATCGAACAGTTCCCGACCGCTGCGGCGGGCGCCTGAAGCAAGACTGGTTGGGCGCCCAGTCCGCTCAAGATATCCGCAGCGCGCTGTATCCGTTCATCTTGTCCTTCCGGCAAGATGATGCGATGCATGCTCCGGTAGGCAAGAGCTTGTTCGAAACGCTGTAGAAGCATCTGGTCAATGCCGGCGAGATCCACAATGGTGCTGGCCATGGAATGGTCCTTCCTGCGGTCCCGCGCTTAGACGCCTGCCAGCGATTGCACGTTAGTGCGCAAGTACTGATCGGCTGCACTCATCACATGATCCACCTTGCCCAGCAAGTCATCCAGAACGTCCTGGTCGGCGACCAGCGGCGGGGAGAGCACCAGCATGGTGGCGCCCCGGTTGTCCGGGCGGGTAATGAGATTGACTTCCCGCATCGCCTTCGGCATCACCTGGGTCAGCAGGTGCTTGGATTCTTCCTCAGTCAGTTCTCGTCCAGTGTTCCGGTCACCCATCAGTTCGATTGCATAGAAGAATCCCGCACCACGGTATTCTCGGATGCTCGAATGGGCATCGACCAGCTGGTTCAGTCCATTCTGGAAGTAAGGCTCGAGGCTACGAACGTTGCCTGTAATGTTCTCTTCCTTCAGAGCATCCAGGTTGGCCACGGCCACGGCAGTCGACACGGGGTGACCGCCCCAGGTGGCGCCATGTGTGAAGATCCCCGCCTGCGGACTGGCGAGCATGCCATCGGCCAGCGGCTTGCGAATGATCACTCCCCCGAGTGGCGCATAGCCACTTGTGGATCCCTTTGCAAAGGTAATCATGTCGGGGACTACATCAAACTTGATGCTGCCGAACCACTCGCCCAGTCGACCGAAGCCCGTGATGACTTCGTCCGCGACCAGCAGGATTCCATGCTCATCACAGATCTTTCGCAGTTCCTGCCAGTAGCCGGCCGGGGGCACCAAGGCGCCGCGCGAGTTCTGAACTGGTTCGGCGAACAAGGCCGCGATCGTGTGACCGCCCTGCTCCTCAATGACCTGCCGAATCGCTTGAACCGAGGGCAGGTCTGCGGCGCTTCCGCCTTCTGGAATCGTTTCTCCCAGAGTATTTGGAACATGGAACACACCGGGCATCAAGTTGCCGAAAGGTTCCTTGTAGGCCGGGATTCCCGTTACTGCCAGCGCACCGAGGGTGGTGCCGTGGTAGGCCATGTTGCGAGCAATGATCTTGGTTCGCTCGGGCTGCCCCTGGCTGCGGTGGTACTGGCGCGCGAACTTGATCGCCGATTCCACGGCCTCAGAGCCGGAGTTGACGAAGAACGTTACATCCAGGTCACCCGGAGCCAAGTTGGCAATACGAGTCGCTGCCTCCACCGCTGCAGGGTGAGCTGAACCCCAGTTCGTCCAGTAGGCCAGTTCGGACATCTGCTCATAGGCGGCCTTCGGAATGTCCTGTCGACCATGACCGATGTTCGCGCAGAAAAGCCCTGCCAAGCCATCGAGGTAGCGTTCCCCGGACTCGTCGAATAAGTAGCTTCCTTCGCCCTTGACGATAATCGGCAGATTCTTGTCATTCCACACCTGGCCGGCAGTGAAGTGCGGGTAGAGGTGCTGCTGGGCACGATTGCGGATGTCTGAAGCGGTCATTGCTTTCCTCCTTGATGAAGATCTGATCCTGCCAGCGTTAGATTCACTAACAACTACCAAGATTTGATGTGGTGAATATCACTCTGCCTTGTCGCTGGGTCCTTTCCCAGAGCCACAATGGAGCCAGTTTTTAGGTACCAGATGTTGAATCTCGATAGTTTCGTGGGACTCTTGCGCCAATGCCCGTGAGGATCTCATAGGGTATGGTTCCTGCGGCCTCCGCCCAATGCTCCACTGTTGGATCGCCATCTTGTGCAGAACCGAAGAGAACGGCTTCGTCTCCCGCCTGAATCGCGCAGTCGCCCACGTCGACCACGAACTGGTCCATGCAAATGCGCCCTATAACGCGGAAGTGCTCGTCCCCGATGCGCACTCGTCCCCTTGAACTGGCACTCCGAACCACACCATCTGCGTACCCAAGAGGCACGACAGCCAGCCGCGTCGCTCGAGCGGTTTTCTCGGTCGCCCCGTAGCTGACAGGTGCTCCAGCAGGCGCTGGCTTCACGTTCACAATCTTCGCGCTCAATCTCATGGCGGGCTGCAGTTGCATCCGTGAAGTTCGGTCTTCACGGGGCAATGGGTTGATGCCATAGACGGCTAGCCCGGTGCGCACCATGTCGAAATGGGCATCGGGGCGGGACAGGGTTGCGGCAGAATTTGCAATATGGCAAAGCTCTGGCCTGAGCCCCAGATCCCGTGCGACGGCTATTGCTCGACGAAAGTTGGAAAGCTGAGCGTCGATGGAAGGATGCCCGGGTTCATCGGCACAAGCCAAATGGGACCACACCCCGACGATGTGGACAACACCGTTAGCTTCTGCACGGCGGGCGGCTGCGCATAATTGAGGCCATGTCGCTGCGTCGGCGCCACCCCGCCACATGCCAGTGTCGATTTTCAGGTGAATACGGGCAGTGGCTCCGGCTTCTCGGGAGGCTTTGATGATTTCTGCTAGCTGTTCGATGCTGTAAGCCGCTACATCGATCTGCTTGGAGAGGGCGGTGACAAAATCTGCGCCTGGTGCCGCCAGCCAGGCGAAAACCGGCGCCTCGATACCCGCGTCTCGCAGGGCGAACGCCTCCTCCAGAACGGCAGTCCCCAGAAAATCCGCACCACCCCGCAACGCAGCCTCGGCCGAGGGAATCAACCCATGACCATAGGCATCGGCTTTTAGCACGGCCATCACCTTGGATTGCGCGGCAAACTGGCTCAGAAGAGAAACGTTTTTACTGATGGCAGCCAAATCGATATCGGCATTTCGCTGCCCACGCCCATATTGGGCCTCGGGTTTAGCCGCAAACGGGGCTTCTTGTTGGGCGGTCATAGCGTGCTCCTTTACACACTCGGATACCTTCCCAACTACTGTCGCCGAAGCAGGCTCGCGGCCCTAGACCCAGATCGCACTGGTTTTCCAAGAACCAGCGGTAAGAAGGCCTATAGGCCGAGGCCGTGAACGATTTTCGCCAGTCGTCTTATCCCCGGTTCTATGGCCGCTGCGTCGATTGCGGCAAACCCGAGTCTGAAAAAATTCCGGTGAGTAGACGGATCGTCAAAGAACACGTCACCGCGTTCGATGACGACTCCTTCCCTCAGGCACGCCGCTTGAAGTTCGATGCAATCCAATTCCTGCGGCCCCCTAATCCACACGCTGACTCCTCCGGGTGGAGCCGACACGTCCCAGGGGAGGTACTTTTCAAGTGCTTCGACAAGCAAGCGCCATTTCCGCTGGAGTTGCGTGCGCCGCCGCGAAATTGTTCGATGGTACTGCCCAGAGTCAATCAGCATCGCCATGGCGCGCTGGGGATGCCCGGCGATATGGCGGATGCGGTATCGCCGTTGGCTTCTCAACTCAGCAATGATCACGGGGTCACCAACTATGTACCCCATGCGAAGCCCCGGAGCGAGAAACTTGGTGAAGGATCCCAGATAAACGACGTGCGCCGAATTAGGTAGAGCTTTCAACGCCGGAGTGGGTTTTCCCCGATACCGAAACTCGCTGTCGTAGTCGTCCTCGATTACCAAGGTTCCGCTTGCAAGTGTCGCATCCAAAATAGTTCTGCGACGACTAACGCTGAGTGTCACATTCGTTGGACTGTGGTGGCTTGGGGTCAAGTAGAGTGCGTCCAAACCAGCAAATGATTCTGGCGGGATCAGCCCATGTTCATCTACGTCCAGAGGGCGCAGTTCAGCTCCAGTACGTGCGAAAGTATGACGAGCGTCCACGTAGCCAGGATCCTCCACGGCAACTGTTGAGCGGCTATCCATGATCGTCTGGGCCAGAAGATCTAGTCCTTGTTGCGAACCCGCGGTTATAAGTACGTTCTTGGGCTCGGCAACAATCCCGCGGGACGGTAGCACTCTGCGGCACAGAACATCAATCAGGTACGGGTCATCCTCATCGACAGAGTCGCGTAAGGAGTAATGCAAGTGTGGTGGATCCAGCGCTTCCCGCAATGCACGAGCCCACGCCAAACGCGGGAAATCGCGTTCGTCAACCTGGCCGGCGACAAACGGATAGCGGTGTTCTCGCCAATTGCTTACCTTGGTGATTTCGGGTCTGTCTGCGCCTACGCGCGGACGAATATGCTGACTCCAGTCGATGGCCGTGGGGCCAACAACCGCGTTGTGGGGCAAAGGCGCAGAGGCGTCTAAGATCTGAGCATTGATGAAATAGCCGCGTCGAGCGTGGGATTCTATGATTCCAGAGGCCAGCAACTCCTGGAAGGCCGCATTTACTGTGTTTCGTGACAACCCGAGCTCGCGTGAAAGCTCCCTGGAAGAAGGCAGAGGAGCGTCTGGAGCAAAGCCGCCCACGCGGATCTGATGCTCTAGAGCCCGACGCAATTGCCGGTAAAGCGGCTCTCCGACCTCGGAACTGATCGAGATTGGGGCAAGAATCTGCTCATACACTTCGGGAGCAGGTTTCTGAGAGTTATTCGTCATGTCAGCGTCACTCAGAGCTGGATTGAGCGCGTGGAATTTCTGCTCAGGTGGTACCGGGGAACTACCACCATGGGCACAGGAAGAGCCCGGAGCATTTTGTTGGCGGTTGTTCCCATGAAAATCGTGCTCCGCTCGGCCAGACGGCTGGAACCGATGAGAACAATTTCGGATTCGTCCCATTCCAACTGTTCAATAGCCGCCTCAATCGTCTTTCCCTGAGCCACTTCGGCAGTTACGAGAGTTCGATGGGCTACGGCCGCCACGGCCTGGTTGAGCATTCGTGTGGCATGCGCCTGCGCTCGTTGTTGCAAATTGCCAACTTTCCGCGCGGCGCTGAGATCCAAGGCAACCAACGACACGAGACGCAACGGAACATGGCGTAATGCTGCAGCTTCAACGGCTACGTCTAAGACGGCATCAGATCCGGAACGCAGTCCCACACCGCAGGTAAAACGTGTGAGGTGACGCGGCGGAAGATATCCTGTTGGTGCCAAAGCCACCGGAACCGGTGATGAATGCAGAAGGGCATTGGCAACACTTCCGACAGTAAAACGCCGCAGTGGGCCATGACTCGCTGCGCCAATAACGACCAGGTCGGCGTTAAAACTGGAAACACTCTCCAACAGCCCTTGAGCCATCGAGTCCGCGAAACGTACCCGGGCCTGAGCGTTTATCGACGAAGGTACCAGGTCCAAGGACCTCTTCATCCATGTTTGCGCAGTTTCAAGCTGGTACTGCTGAAACACCTTCTCGCTCTGTGTAGACGCATCTTCCGGGGAGACACCGTGAATGATGTGCACAAGTTCCAGCTCCACCTGATCAAGCTCAGCCAGGGAACGGGCCAAGGTCAAAGCCAGCGAAATCGCGGCTCGTCCCCGTTCATCATCGGTACAACCGATTACATACTTCAAGCTTCACTTCCTTCTAACGAGATATCTGACGGTGCTAGGTCACTTGATTTGCGCATGATGATGGAGGAAGGCGTAAACCTCTGTTTCATCAACACCGGGGAATGCGCCCTGCGGCATCGCTGCCAAAAGATGAGTCTGAGCTCGGGCACTTGGCCATGCCTGCCCTGCCCACTCTTGTTGTAGATCGTGAGGGGGCCTACGACAACAGGAAGGGTCTGGACAGGTTGAAGTTGATCGCTCAGTTGTATCGCGGCCGCGAAACCATTTGACATGGACATATGGAACCCCGATACTCAGCGAGAATCGGCCGCTGGTCGAACGCTCGGTACGCGCCGTGCACCAGAACGTTCCTGCAATCGTATCCGTGTATTGGTTAAATGCGCTGAACTGGTCTGGAACGTTAAAGACTTCTCGGCTGGTCCAGTACCGGCACACCGACTGCCCTTCGATCGCGCCAATGTGATCCTGCGGAAAATTCACGCCGTCATTCTCATACGCCTTGTGAATGATGCCTGACTCGTGCACCTTCTGGAAATGCACCGGAATTCCCAGATGTTCTGTCGCAAGATTGGTGAAACGGTGAGCTGCCGTCTCGTAGGAAACAGCAAAAGCGTCCCGGATATCTTCCACCGCGATTTCGCGGGCTTCCTTTGCGCGTTGCAGAAAATCGACAGTAGCTTTTTCGGGCATCATCAGCGCTGCAGCAAAGTAATTGGTAGAAACTCGTTGTCTCAGAAATTCGGCGTAGTCCTTCGGCGTTTGATGCCCAAGCACCTGATGTCCGAAAGCCTGCAGAAGGACCGAACGTGTGCTGAACTCCGATCGAGACGACTGCGTCAAGTAAATGCGCTTGTTTTTGAGGTCGGTTACGGATCGCGTCGAGTGAGGGAGGTCAGACACATTGTGGAGAGTAAAACCCAGGTGACTCGCGATATCGGTAATCTGATGTGTTGACAGCGGTCCCTCCGTTTGGCCGATTGCTTTCAGCAACGAGCTGGCTTCTTCCTCTAAGGACGGGAAGTAGTTGTTTCGTTGCCGCATCTCCTCACGAAGTTTGGTGTTCGCCCGCCGCGCCTCTTCCGGTGTTGCTGCTTGTTCATTAAGTCGTCGTTCCAGTTCTCGTTGCAGCCCCACCAAGGATTCCAGCACATCCATGGATAGCGTGCTGCTAACGCGGACCGTCGGCAGGCCCAACGATTGATATAAGGGCCCTCGTTGAGCCCGCTCCAGTTCGATTTCGAGTGCTGCCCTTCTGGAGGGCGGCTCAGTACCAAGAAGGTCATCGATACCGACTTCTAGGGCTCGGGCCAAAGTTCTGAGAAGTGAAAGCTTCGGTTCCCGTTTGCCGTTTTCAATGAGCGACAGCTGGCTGGGTGCTGTATCCACGAGTCCGGAAACATCATCGAGGGTGAAGCCCTTTTGCTTCCGAAGGTGCCGAATCCTTCGTCCAAGCGCGATGGAATCTAGCTCTGCGCGTTCGGAATCGTCTGATTCACCGGGAACTTGCCCGCTCCATGTGGTAGTCGTCACACGCACAGTCTAGGAAAGAACTAAGATACTTTCCAGCCTTTGGCGATTTCGTTGCCATCCTTGTATAACTGAGGTGCGTGCGCCGTCAAAGAATCACCGAAATTACAAGATGATCATGGCAGGAGCTCCAGGTCCTGGAAAACCGGAACACACTTATAGCCTTCGCCTGGAGTCCTTTAGGACCGAGTCCGCATCGAGTAGACCGGCAACCTAAGGTGCCGGAGATCTCTGCGTGTGCGCTTCTTTGTCGTTCACCGCCGGTACCCCGACTCAAACTACGACCCTTAGACTCGTACCATGAGCGAAAACGTCTCGTCATACACGCCCGGTTCGATCATTCCACTTGCCACCAGCACAAAGCGGTCGTGGGAGTTGGGGGACATGCGACAAATAGCCACTGGAACAGTCTCCCAGAAGGGACTACTAGTACCATCATCGAATGACGAGACATCATGGTTTCTTTCAGTTCGGTCCGTAGAACGCGCTGGTATTTTTAAAACGTCAAGGCTCCGACAGACTGTGACTATTATCGAAGGCGGGTTCCTCCAGCTAAAGGTTGAGGGAAAGAGTCAGGGCCTCGAATTATTTCGACCTCTTACTCTTGACGATAGGTCATCAATCGAAGCTGCCCACCCCATGGAACAACTGCTGATTCTTCATCTGGCGCATGACACATCCAAGGTAAGCGGTGTCGTCCGCCTGGTCGAGCTGTCCAAAAACCGCGAGCAATATCTATTTGACGGGCAACTCGGCGTCCTCATCCAAGGACAGGCCATCGTGAATACCGCCGATAACGAGTCCCGCATGATGTTGCGTGACACGGTCATCGGTAGCGAGTCAGAAGGCGTTAGGCTACACGGGCGGGGGACACTCGCCGTCGTTTCTCTGGACCGAAACGGGTAAACAGCACCTCGCTACCCCTGCGAACCCGCACTCGGAGTTAAGCCCACGTCCGGGGATAAGGGTCGCTTATGCTCGGAATTGCGCACCCATCTCACTGCATGGCCATGCATTCGCTATGCCTCGGTTGTATAGCCGGGAGGCCTTCTGGAGTTCCGACACATCGCAAACTTCCGGGGGGATTCTTGCGCGCAGTTCTGTACCGCCACTGCAAGCGGTTCCCTCTTATCCACGAATCGCACTACGTTGCGCTTGCAAAAAACCCTGAAATCTATAATTTGTCGATTCTTCTGGGGTGAAACCTCAAAAATCGCGCGTTCTTCATGATCCATTTCATAGATGAGCGAAAAGGACCATTTCTTCTCACGCCCTCAATATTTAGAGATCTTTCCTTCAATAACCTCTACCAACACTCTTGCCCCTGAGGAAAAGTAGTTGTCACGAGGAAGTCCACCGGCAAGATCCGGCAAGACCGGAACATCACCGGTAGAGGACGACAGCTGACGAAGGAGCAGGACATGACCGATCAGAACACCACCGAGAACCGGATTGCAACCCTTGAGAATGACTGGGCAAACAACCCGCGCTGGGCGGGGACCACCCGTGATTACTCGGCAGCCGAGGTCGTCAAGCTCCAGGGCCGAGTCCAAGAGGAGCATACACTGGCCAAACGCGGTTCGGAAAAGCTGTGGAAGCAGCTGACTGAAGAAACCCCGACCGGCGGCTACACGAACGCACTGGGCGCCCTGACCGGCAACCAGGCGGTCCAGCAGGTCAAGGCCGGATTGCGGGCCATCTACCTTTCCGGCTGGCAGGTCGCCGCGGATGCCAACCTTTCGGGACACACCTACCCGGACCAGTCGCTGTACCCAGCCAATTCGGTGCCGCAGGTGGTGCGTCGCATCAACAATGCCCTGTTGCGCGCCGACCAGATCGAATTTTCCGAAGACATCAAGACCGTCGAGGACTGGCTGGTTCCGATCGTCGCCGACGCCGAAGCCGGCTTCGGAGGGCCGCTGAACGCCTACGAACTGATGAAGTCGATGATTACGGCTGGCGCCTCAGGCGTGCACTGGGAAGACCAGCTGGCCAGCGAGAAGAAGTGCGGCCACCTGGGCGGCAAGGTCCTGATCCCCACCCAGCAGCACATCCGCACCCTGAACGCCGCCCGCCTGGCAGCGGACGTCGCCGGCACCCCGAGCGTGGTCATCGCCCGTACCGATGCAGAGGCCGCCGCCCTGATCACCTCGGACGTGGATGAACGCGATCAGCAGTTCATTACCGGCGAGCGCACCGCGGAAGGCTTCTACAAGGTGCAGAATGGCATCGAGCCGTGCATCGCTCGGGCCAAGGCCTACGCGCCCTACTCGGATCTGATCTGGATGGAAACCGGTACCCCCGACCTGGAAGTGGCCCGTCGGTTCGCTGAAGCGGTCAAGTCCGAGTTCCCGGATCAGATGCTGGCCTACAACTGCTCGCCGTCGTTCAACTGGAAGAAGCACCTGGACGACGCGACCATCGCCAAGTTCCAGCGCGAGCTGGGCGCCATGGGCTTCAGCTTCCAGTTCATCACCCTGGCCGGCTTCCACGCCCTGAACTACTCGATGTTCGACCTGGCCCACGGCTACGCCCGGGACGGCATGAAGTCCTACGTCGACCTGCAGGAGCGCGAGTTCGCCGCCGAGGACCGCGGTTACACCGCCACCCGGCACCAGCGTGAGGTCGGCACCGGATACTTCGATGACATTTCGACCACCCTGAACCCGAACGCTTCGACCCTGGCCCTGGTGGGATCCACCGAAGAAGGCCAATTCCACTAAACCGGCTCACTTTTCGAGCCTTGGTGGGGTCTGAAACGCCCCGGCAGCCGACAAACTCAACACCAGTCGTCAGCGGTTGCCGGGGCCCCGGGCCCCACCAGCCATTAAGTCTTTAAGGATATGCAGCCATGAACTCCCCAATCACTTTGAACACCGTGTCCATCACCGCTTCCCCGGTGCGCTATCAGGAACAGATCCTGACCGCCGACGCACTGGATTTCATCGCCAAGCTGCACCAGGCATTTGAATCCCGCCGGGTGGAACTGATGCAGCGCCGCCAGCTGAACCGGGCCCGCATCGCCAACGGCCACGACCCAAAGTTCCTGGATTCCACCCGCCATATCCGCGAAGACAACAGCTGGCAGGTCGCCCCGGCCGCGCCGGGCCTGGAGGACCGCCGCGTGGAGATCGCCGGCCCCATCGACCGCAAGTCCACCATCAGGGCACTGAACTCCGGCGCCAAGGTGTGGATGGCCGACATGGAGGACCAGTGCTCCCCCACCTGGGCGAACGTCATCAAGAACCAGGTGAACCTGCGCCGGGTGCTGGACGGGACCATTGACTACACCACCGTGGAAGGCACCGTGCTCACCCCGCGCAGCACCGAGCTGCGCGAGCTGCCCACCATCGTGGTTCGCCCCCGTGGGCTGCACCTGCCGGAGAAGAACATGCTCATCGACGGCAAGCCGATCGCCGGCGCGTTCGTGGACTTCGGACTGCACTTCTTCCACAACGCCCAGCGCCTGATCGCCGCCGGGCGCGGCCCGTACTTCTCCCTGCCGAAGCTGGAAAACCACGCCGAGGCGCGGCTGTGGAACGACGTGTTCATCCTGGCCCAGGACCTGCTGGGCATCGAGCAGGGCACCATCCGCGCCACCGTGCTGATCGAGACGATCACCGCCGCGTTTGAGATGGAGGAGATCCTCTACGAGCTGCGCGACCACTCGGCCGGCCTGGTGGCCGGGCGCTGGGACTACATCTTCTCGATCATCAAGAACTTCCGTTCCCGCGGCGCCCGGTTCGTGATGCCCGACCGCGACTCGGTGACCATGACCAGCCCGTTCATGCGGGCCTACACTGAGCAGCTGGTGCGCGCCTGCCACCGCCGCGGGGCGCTGGCGATCGGCGGGATGAGCGCGTTCGTGCCCAACCGCAAGGATCCGCGCATCAACGAGCAGGGCTTCGCCGAGGTCAACGCGGACAAGTCCCGTGAGGCGGCCGAGGGCTTTGACGGCTCCTGGGTGGCGCACCCGGACCTGGTGCCGGTGGCGATGAAGGCCTACGACAACGTGCTGGGCGAGAACCCGAACCAGGTCTCCAGGCTGCGGGAGGATGTGCAGCCCTCGGCCTCCGAGCTGCTGAACGTTTCCGGGCTAGGTGGGCGCATCACCGAAACCGGGATCCGGGACAACGTGGAGATCGGCATCCGCTACATCGAGTCCTGGCTGCGCGGCAACGGCGCGGTGACCATCCGCAACCTGGTGGAGGACGCCTCCACCGCGGAGATCTCCCGTTCCCAGCTGTGGCAGTGGATCCACCAGTCGGCGATCACCGACGAGGGCGAAGTGGTCACCCGGCATTGGGTGAGCGAACTGGCCGAGGAAACCATGGAGAAGATTGAGCGTTTCGAAGGTGACCGCTTTGAGGAGGCCATGGAGATCTTCGAGGCCTGCTCGCTGCGCGACGACTTCCCGACGTTCCTGACCTCCAACGCCTACCTGCGCTACCTGGACAAGCCGGCCCGCCAGTACGCGATGGCCAGCTAATCCCGCAAGGACCTGCGGCACCCGCCAGCATTCCACCAGGTTTCGGCCCCCAAGTTCCCGGTTCCGGCACTGTTGCCCGAATCGGGGGCGAGGCGGGCCGGGGCCCCAGGAATCCGCGGCGGGTGCCGCTGTGCTGTGCCCGGGCGCTGCAGCTGTGCGCCGGAACCGGGGGCGGCGGGACCGGTGGCGGCCAGCGCCTATGCTGGAGGCATGGCAGCAGAATGGGACCGGCAAGGGCAGGGATGGACCGCTGACGTGCTCGGCGAGGACTTTGAGTGCCGGGTGCTGCCGTTGCCCGACGCTGAGCAGGCCACCCTCATCCGGCACCGTCCGGCCCGCTGGCGCCGCACCGTGGGCGGAGTGCTGCGCGGGCACTCGGTGCTCTACCTGCACGGCTGGTCCGACTACTTCTTCCAGCGCGAGCTGGCCGAGTTCTTCAGCGCCGCCGGGGCGGACTTCTACGCGGTGGACCTGCGCAACTACGGGCGCAACCTCACCGCGCAAAGCACACCGGGATACATCACGGACCTGCAGGAATACTTCGCCGAACTGGATGCCGCCCACCGGATCATGAGCGCCGAACACCCGCAGAACCGGGTGGTGCTGCTGGGGCATTCCACCGGCGGGCTGACCGCATCCCTGTACGCGGCGCAGAACCCGCAAAAGGTGGATGCGCTGGTGCTCAACAGCCCCTGGCTGGAATTCCAGGCCACCGAGTTCGGGCGCACCGCAATCTCCGCACTGTTCGCCGCCGGCTCGCGGCTGAACCCGCTGCGGGAACTGCCGCGGGTGGACCCCGGGTTCTACACCCGCAGCGTCTCCAGCGCCTACGACGGGGAATGGGACTACAACCTGCAGTGGCGTCCCCCGCAGGGGTTTCGGATCACCACCGGGTTCGTCAACGCCGTGTTCCGTGCCCAGGCCACCGTGGCCAAGGGCCTGGAGCTGCAGCAGCCGGTGCTGGTGCTGCTCTCCGCCCGCGACTACCTGCTGCCGCGCTGGACCCCGGACGCCACCCGCGCGGATGTGGCCCTGAACGTTCAGGTGGTGGCCCGGCGCAGCGTGGACCTGGGCGCCAACCTGTCCCTGCTGCGCCTGGACGGGGCGCTGCACGACATCTTCCTCTCCGTGCCCCGGGTGCGCCAGCGCGCCTACCTGGCCGTTGGCTCCTGGCTGGATGCCCAGCGCCACCGGATGGCCGGGTCCCGGCTGCAGGCGCTGGCCCGCAGGGTCACCGAGGACACCGCCGCCCGGCGCAGCGCCGCGGCCACGCCAGCGGATGGGGCCGGGCAGCAGCCGGGCGCAAGGTAGCGCTCGGCTGCGGTTAGGGGCGCAGGGCGCGCTGCCGCCGCTCATGGTTCAGCCCCAGGGTGGCCCACAGCAGCATCGCCGCGGCCGCGATCCACAGCACCGCCAGCCCGAACGCCAGGTAGCTGATCGCCCCGAGCAGCGACCCCAGGGTGATCATCGCCCACAGCACCGCGTAGGGCGCCCACATCCCCCGGTTCCCGCCGCTGAGCGCCGCCGCCAGCTGCTGGCCGAGCTTGACCAGCGTGCCGGTCATGTAGGTCAGCCCCATCGACACCTCCCCGGAGCGGGTGTAGCTCACGTTCACCGCCCCCATCGCACTGGCCAGCACGCAGGCGGTGAGCACCTGCCCGCGCTCGCCGAGCAGCGCCGCTACCACCAGCAGGGCCCCGGAAATGTACATCACGATCGGCCGGCGGTGCACCCGGGCCCGGGCGCCGACCAGCGTGGCCAGGATGACCCCGAGCACGAAGCAGGAGACAAACGCCATCGCCAGCCACCACCCGGTCACATCCCCGCCGGCCAGCGCCGCCGAGGAGCGGGTGGAGTTGCCGGACATGAACGACAGGAAGTACCCGGAGTAGTGGATGAACCCCACCCCGTCCACGAATCCGGCGATCGCCGTGATCGCGCCGGCGAAGAACACTCCCCGCCACGACAGGTTTCTGGCCACCACTTCCCCCTTCACCCAGGCCCCGGCGCGTGCCTGCGGTCAACCTCATATTGACTTGCGCCACATCAGTACCCAAAAGGGCGCGGCAGCGCGTATGATTTTCACGGTTCGACGTCCACCGCCGCGCAGGTGCCGGCGCAAGGCCGGCAGAGCGGTGCGCGGTAGGCGCGTCACCGACTCCAATCTAGCCAACCAGGAACCGAGTTCGCACCGTGAGTGAAACCCAGCAGGCCCTCGCCCGGGGCCTGAATGCCCGACACATCCGCTTCATGGCCCTGGGATCGGCCATCGGCACCGGGCTGTTCTACGGCTCCTCGGCCGCCATCCAGGCCGCCGGACCGGCGGTGCTCTTCGCATACATGATCGGCGGCGCCGCGGTGTTCGTGGTGATGCGCGCCATGGGCGAGATGGCGGTCAAGCACCCGGTCTCCGGCTCCTTCGCGCACTACGCCGCGCGCTACCTGGGGCGTTTTTCCGGATTCGTCACCGGCTGGACATTCACCTTTGAGATGGCGATCGTGGCGATCGCCGACGTCACCGCGTTCGGCATCTACATGGGCTTCTGGTTTCCGCAGGTCCCGCGCTGGATCTGGGTGGCGGCGGTGGTGCTGCTGATCCTGGTGATCAACCTGATGAAGGTCAAGGTGTTCGGGGAAACCGAATTCTGGCTGGCGGTGATCAAGGTCAGCGCGATCGTGGCGATGATTGCGGCAGGCGCCGCGCTGATCGTCTTCGGGTTCCACGCGCCCGGGCAGGACACCGCCCCGGGCCTGGACACGCTGCTGGCCGCCGGCACCCTGTTCCCCAACGGCTTTACCGGCCTGCTGCTCTCCTTCGCCGTGGTGATGTTCGCCTTTGGCGGCATCGAGACCATCGGCATCACCGCCGGGGAGGCCGATGACCCGGCCCGGGCGGTGCCCGCCGCGATCAACACGGTGCCGTGGCGGATCCTGCTGTTCTACGTCGGTTCGCTGGCCGTGATCATGATGCTCTTCGACTGGCGCCAGATCGACGGGACCACCTCCCCGTTCGTGCAGATCTTCGACGCGCTGGGCATCCCGGCCGCCGCCCACGTACTGAACTTCGTGGTGATCACCGCGGCGATCTCCGCGATCAACGCGGACACCTTTGGCGCCGGGCGGATGCTCTACGCACTGTCCCTGAAGGGCCTGGCCCCGCGCTCCTTTATCCGGGTCTCAGCCAACGGGGTGCCGTGGATGACCGTGCTGGTGATGGTGCTGGTGCTGGTGATCGGGGTGGTGCTCAACGTGCTGCTGCCCGAGCAGCTGTTCCTGATGATCGCCTCGCTGGCCACCTTCGCCACCGTTTGGGTGTGGGTGATGATCCTGGCCTCCTACCTGTCGATGCGCCGGGAAATGGGACGCACCGGCGGCAAGCGCAACGCGTTCGAGGTGCCCGGCGGCAGCCTGAGCGCCTGGGCGGCGCTGGCGTTCATGGGCTTTGTGGTGGTGCTGCTGGCGTTGAGCGCCGAAACCCGGGTCGCACTCTACGTGGGCGCCGGCTGGCTGGTGCTGCTGGGCATCAGCTACAAGCTGCTGGTCAAGGCCCCGGCCCCGCAGGCGGTGGACGCCCCCTCGGGCAGCGGCCGGGAATAAGCCCGCCCGGCCCCGGGTTGGCACCGACATGAGTGAACAACGTCTTCGCGTGGACATCTGGTCCGACATCGCCTGCCCGTGGTGCTTCATCGGCAAGCGCCGCTTCGAGTCAGCGCTGCAGCAGCTGGACTTCGCCGACCAGGTCGACGTGCACTGGCACGCCTTCCAGCTGGACCCGAGCCTGCCCGAGCATTATGCGGGCACTGAACTTCAGTACCTCAGCGACGTCAAGGGAATGCCGGCCGAGCAGGTGCAGGGCATGCTGGAGCACGTCACCGCCCAGGCCGCCGGTGAGGGGCTGTCCTACGACTTTGAGAAACTGCGTCCGGCCAATTCGTTCAACGCGCTACGGCTGCTTCAGTTCGCCAAGCAGCAGGGGCAGGGTTCGGCGATGAAGGAGGCGCTGCTTTCGGCGCACTTCGAGCGCGGCCTGGACACCGGCGACCGGGAAACCCTGGCCGACCTGGCCGCCGCGGTGGGCCTGGATCGTTCGCAGGCGCTGGACGTGCTGGAAACCGATGCCCACGCCGGTGAGGTGCGAGCCGACATCGACCAGGCCCGCCAGCTGGGCATCAGCGGGGTGCCGTTCTTCGTGCTGGAGGGCAAGTTCGGGATCTCCGGGGCGCAGCCAGCCGAGAACTTTGTCCAGGCGCTGCGTCAGGTGCGCGCCGAGCAGGGCTAGCGGCACGAGACCGCCGGCAGCCCTGCCGTCCGGCTTCTTCTACTTCTTCGCCGCCGACGCGGCACACTGCAGGGGACCCGGCGTCTTGTCCAGGCGCCGGGTCTTGGTCATTTCGGCGAACTTCGCGCCGATTTCAAAGTCCACCTGCGCCCCGCGCTTGTCCTTGTCGAACACGTACACGGCCCCATCCAGGTGCCGCTGCAGGGTCAGCGCCTGCGCATAGCCCTGCGGGCCGGAAACCACCGCGCCCACCGTGTCCGCGTAGTCGCTGACCGCACTGGTGGTCAGCGCAATATGAAAACCGCGCTGGGACAGCTTCTGTGCGGTGCTGCCTCCCAGGCCGTTCTGCCCGCCCGCGTTCAGCACCCGCACCTCGACCTCGCTCGGATCCAGGTAGGTGAAGTCGCGCTGCGGGCAATCGGGGTTGGCAATCGGCTGCTGCTGGTCGGCCGCGGCCGGGGTCTGCCGCTGCCCGGGTAGCTGGATCTTCTGCGTGAACACCAGCAGCGCCACGACCAGCACGACGGCCACCAGTGCGCTGAGCGCGCCGAACACGGCGTTCTGCCGCCGGCGGCGGCGCCGTTTGGCCTGGGCGTCGGACTGGAAGGACAGCTCATCCTCCCCCACAATCCGCTGCCCATGCCAGGTGTTCGCGTCCTGGGGTTCCTGCTCGCCGCTCATGGCCCACCTTTCCGGGCCCGCGCGCCGCGCTCCGTAGTGGCCGGCCTGGCCGGGGCGGCGTCGATGCCCTGTGTGACCTGTAGCTTACCGGCTACTCGTCCAGGTTCAACACCCTGGCGTGCATTATCGAACGGTGGTGCAAGGCGGTGCGCACGGCGCGGTGCAGCCCGTCCTCCAGATACAGGTTGCCCTGCCAGCGCACCACGTGCGGGAACAGATCTCCGAAGAACGTCGAGTCCTCGGCCAACAGGGCCTCCAGGTCCAGGGTCCGCTTTGTGGTGATCAGCTCCTCCAGGCGCACCTGCTGCGGGGGAATCGCGCTCCAGTCCCGGGTGCTGCGCATCTGATGCTCTGGATAGGGGCGCTGCTCTCCTACTGCTTTAAAAATCACCCCTCCAGCATAGAAAACCGCTGTCGGCCCAGACCCGCAACGCAACGGATGCGGCCAGCCGCCCCCGCGTGGGTTACCATGTCCCCGGTGGAGCGGCTCATTGTCCTCTACACAGCGCCCCCGGGTGCCGTCGCCGGGCAGTATGCCCCAGTAATCACGCAGAAAACAAGGATTTCGACGCATTCATTAACCTGCCGGAACCGTGCGTAACCTACGCTGGTAACAATCGCCGCGGCGGGTGCAACATTGTGGGCATGAACAACGCAGTCACCGAGATCCCAGTGCTCGATATCTCCACCTCCCGCAACGCCGACGGCTCCTTCAACCAGCAGTTCGTCCAGAAGCTGCGCGACGCGGCGCACCGCGTCGGCTTTTTCCAGATCGTCGGCTACGCCAAGACCGAGAACCAGGACCAGCAGCTGCTGGAAACCATCGCCGAGTTCTTCGCCAAGCCGGTGGAGCAGAAGCTGAAGCTGGATAACCGCAACAGCGCCCAGTTCCGCGGCTACACCCGGATGGGCACCGAGATCACCCGGGGACGGGCCGATGCGCGCGAACAGATCGACTACGGCCCACAGCGTCCGGCCCTCGACGCCGTTCCCGGGGACGCGCCCTACCTGAACCTGCAGGGCCCGAACCAGTTCCCCCAGGATTTCCCGCAGCTGGAGGAACGCGCGATGGCGTGGGCCGAGCTGATGCACCAGACCGGACATGAGCTGCTTTCGGCGCTGGCTGTGGGCCTGGGGCTGGATGAGGACCACTTCGATGAGCCGTTTGCCAACACCCCGGCCTGGATGGGCAAGCTGGTGCACTACGTCTCCGGCGACGTGGTCCCGGACGCCGGCAACCAGGGCGTGGGGCTGCACGCCGACTACGGCTTCATCACCCTGTTGCTGCAGGACAGCGTGGGCGGGCTGCAGGTGCAGCCGTACGGGCAGGAAGAGTGGATTGAAGTGCCACCCACTCCCGGCGCGCTGGTGGTGAACCTGGGTGAGATGCTCGAGGTGGCGACCGCCGGCTACCTGATGGCCACCATTCACCGGGTGATCGCCCCGCCGGCGGGCGTGGACCGCTACTCGGTGCCCTTCTTCTACTCCCCGCGCCTGGACGCGGTGATCGACAAGGTCCAGCTGCCAGCCGAACTGGCGGCCGAAGCCCGCGGCGTCTCCGATGATCCGCAGAACCCGATGCTGGCCTCCTACGGCGCCAATGTGCTCAAGGGTTGGCTGCGCGCCCACCCACAGACCGCGGCAATCCACTACCCAGAACTAGTGCAGAGCAAGGCCAGCGCTTAAGTTCGCAAGGCCGGGCGCAACGGACGCCGCGAGTGCTGGAGTTCTTGCGGTGCTGCACACAGCAGACGGTTGGCAGGAACCTGAAGTTCTTGCCAACCGTCTGCTGTTAACAGTGCGAGTGTTCATGACGTCAACTGGTCCCCCAATTACCAGTCAAGCCATCATCTGAGAAGCACTCCCGGTATACACCGTGCCCCCATTCTTACCCGTGTGACTCAAACTACTGATAGGTTCATCTAAAGATTTCATCAATTCATCTGAATGCGCCTGTCAGACCGCTAGTTTCTGTTCCGTAATCATTCGGTAGCCAACGCCGCGAACGGTCTCAATCCATTTTGGTTCGCGCGCCGAGTCACCCAACTTGCGGCGCAGGTTTGCGATATGCACCTCGATGCTGCGTTGATCGGCAGAGGAAATGTAGCTGTCACCGCCGTTTTCGTAGCCATTGAGATGGCGCACCATCTCCTGCTTGCTGCGCACACGCCCCGGATTCATCAGCAACATGTGCAGCAGCGAGAACTCCGTGGCGGTGACCGGAATGGAGGTTCCGTCAATCGTCACATCCCACGTGCTGGTGTTCAGAATCAGATCCCGGTGGCGCAATTCCTCGCCGCCGTCTGGATCGATTCCGTTCAGCAGCTGCCGCATTCGCTCGCGTTGCCGCATGATCGCATTGATCCGGGCGCGAAGCTCCCGCATGCGTCCGGTTCCGGCCATGTATTGATCGGCCCCGGCCTCCAGCGCCAGCACGACTTCTATCTCGTCGTCGCTGGGCAACATCGCAATGATGTGCGCTTTGGTTATCGGGCGGATTCGCTGAATGGTTTCATTCATGTCGATATCCGGCAGCCCGGGGAAGACCAGGACAATGTCCGTTTCGGCCCTCTCAACCTGCTGCACCCCTAAGCGGCCCGAGTCCGCACGGTCAACAGAGAACCCGGCGTTATGCAGCACCAAATCAAAATCTGGTCCCGCCGCCGCGTCTCCACAAATAAGCACAACTCTGCGCTTCTCATTCACCATATCTATGCCCCAAACATCGATGAACGATCCAATTTTTCCCAAGTACAGCAGATACTACAGCAGAACATGCGGCTGACGGGGAAAGAGATGACAGGTAAAGAGCGCAGATTACTTGGGAAGCCGCAAATCCAATGCAAGCCAGGAACAACGACGCCACACCCACAACCGTCGACGTGGCGGGTCTATCGATCAGATAGGACGCAGAATTCATTGCCCTCGGGGTCGGCCATGACCACCCATTCTTGAATGCCCTGACCAATGTCGATGGGACGGGCCCCAAGGATAATTAGACGCCGCACTTCCTCCTCCTGGGAAACACCATGCGGGGTGAGGTCTAGGTGCAGCCGGTTCTTGACGCCCTTGCCCTCGGGAACTCGCGCAAAGGTCAGAATCGGGGCCCCGGACCCCTCACCCGCACTCCTCATAAGCCCACCTTCACCACGTAGTGCGGGCGAACCTATGGACACGAATTCGGCGGTGCGTTCGATAACGGCAAAGCCCAGTGCGGCACACCAGAAATCCGCCAAGGCTTCGGGTTGATGACAGTCGATTCCGATCTCGGTGATCCAACTAGTCATGCTCGGCTCCCCTCAGGGATCAAATCCGCAGGATCCCAGGGCTTAAATGATAATGTCCCGGTGAACCGAAGTTACGGTCCACCGGGACATCCATCTGGCGGAGGATGGGGGATTTGAACCCCCGAGGGCGTGAACCCAACACGCGTTCCAGGCGTGCGCCATAGGCCGCTAGGCGAATCCTCCATAGCGCTCTGTAGAGCAGGCTCCAGCATATCGAAATTTTTCCTGATTCACGAATCGGGTTCCGGGCCAGCCTCAAAAGTATCCCAGTCGCTCAAGATCCCCGGAAGTTCGGGGATTCCGGACGCTTATCCCCATCGAGCAGATCCCGAGATCAAAGTGTCGGGGTGCCACGAGACAATGAATGCATGGGAAAAAGAGATGTATTTCATAACGACGGTGATCCTCACCGTTTGCACATCCTCCCATCTGGTCATCGTGAGTTTTGTGGATCAGATGGAGACTGGTCCGCGCAGGTGGAACGGGAAGTTGTCTTCAGCTCGTTGGCAGATAACGTCACCACACTGTCGGCGCTCGGTGTTGCCACCACTGCAAAGCAGGCCCTGACCCAGCTTGAGCAAATCGCCAGAATTCGCTCACAACTGGATAGCGCGGAAGCGCTCCTGCTGGCTGATGCCTTGGAACTGGCCAATCGGGAGGCGGAACAGAACGCCGAGCAACAGGTCCTCTTCCAGGACGCGCTCCAGGAACGCAGCGCTGAGTACTACGGAGTCGACCCTCGAAACCCGGACATCATCCGCTCTTCGCTGGTCAGTGAAGTTTCCATCGCCATGCGCGAACCCGAGCGGGTAGTGCGAGGCAAACTGATCACCGCAGAAGGCCTGCGCCATTTGTGCCCAAGGACGCTCAGCGAGCTCAGCCAGGGAAGCATCACCACCAAGAGCGCGGTGGAAATCGTGAAAAACTCGCAGGATCTTGAACCGGAGGAAGCCCACCATCTGGAAGAGGTGCTGCTGCCCATTGCCCGCACCAGCCCCGACCACACCGTCAAGAAACAGGCGCAGAAGATGCGCGGACGCCTTCATCCACAAAGCCCGGAGGAACGCCACAAGGTGATGCAGGCCGAACGCGGCGTCATTTGTTGGAACGAAGATGGCGGGATGGCCAAGATTCTGATCACTCTGGAAGCCCAGGACGCACTCGCGATCATGAATACGCTGAACTGGCACATCGCGGGACACCGCGACCCGGACGACGATCGCGGCGACGCGCAGATTCGCGCGGACATCTTCCGGGATGTGTTGTTGGATGGCTGGCCGGAGCGCAAGGGAGCCGACGTCAAGGCTCGTATTGCAATCACCATCCCGGCCCTGGAAATGCTTGCAAACCCACAGCGGACGGTAGCGGAACTAGAAGGCTACGGGCCGGTCCCGCTGGGAGTGGCGCTGCAGCTGGCCAAGAACGCGCCTTCGTTGATTCCGGTGCTAACCGATCCCTGGACCGGAGCGGTAATCGACATTGGTCGAACCCGCTACCGGCCACCCAACGTGCTAAGGGAATTCCTTCGCTGGCGGGACGAGCACTGTTGCTTCCCCGGATGTCGTCGGTTGCCCGATGCCAGCGAAATCGACCACATCGATGACTGGGCGAAGGGCGGCGGAACGACACGGCGGAACACGAGACTGCTGTGCAAGCGGCACCAGATGTTCAAGCACGCGCTCGGGTGGCAATCCACATACCGCCCGGATGGCTCGGTTGAATGGCGCACCCCCAACGGGATGATTCAAACTCACCTGCCGGGCAGCATCCGCAGCGCCCAATCGTTCGAACCCGAGATGGCGACAAATCCCATGTTGCCCACAGTCGAGGTGAACGATGAAGTGCTCCGGGTTCTGGGCTGGCGTGACCCTCCCCAACAGAATGCCGGGTAAGCGGCAAGGATGTTGGCACCTCCGTTGAGAGCAAGGGCACGTCTCCTCGATTTCATCCACGGGCACGTCTCCGGTAGTATTTTCGGTGACCCCTCGTGTGGTGTCATCCTGTTGAACTCCCCCAGGACCGGAAGGTAGCAAGGGTAGATGGGCTCTGGCAGGTGCATGAGGGGTCTTTACTTTTCCACGATGCGTGAATGGAGTCTAGGTGGGCGCTGGTCGTTACGCCCCAAGTCCTTCGGGGCCGCTTCACCTTGGCAATTTACGCACTGCGATTCTGGCCTGGCTATTTGCCCGCTCAACTTCGCGGCAGTTCCTCTTGCGCATTGAAGACCTGGACCGTGTGCGTTCCGGCGCCGAAGAAATGCAACTCAAGGAATTGGCGGCGCTGGGCTTGGATTTTGATGGCCCCCTGGTCCGCCAGCACGAGCGGCTGGACACTTATCAGCAGATCATCGCGTCTCTGGCTGAACGCGGAATGGTTTACGAATGCTTCTGCTCACGCAAGGACATCGCCGAAGCGGCGTCCGCGCCGCACGCCGCACCCGGCGCCTACCCGGGCACCTGTCGAAACCTGACGGACGTGCAGCGGGCCGAGCGAGCCAAGGTTCGGCCTGCCGCTTTGCGGCTCCGCGCCGAAACCGCCTCCTTCACCGTCCATGACGAATTGGCTGGCGAATACCGCGGACTGGTCGACGACTTTGTGCTGTTACGTAACGACGGCGCACCGTCGTACAACCTCGCCGTGGTGGTTGATGACGGGCACTTCGGCATCGACCAGGTCGTGCGCGGGGACGACCTGCTCTCTTCGGCGCCCCGGCAGGCCTATTTGGCGTCGCTGCTGTCGCTGCCCGTCCCCGAATATGCCCATGTGCCGTTGGCGGTCAACGACAAGGGGCAACGGCTGGCCAAACGCGACGGGTCAGTGACCCTCGAAGACCTTTTCGAGAAAGGCATTGATGCGGACCAAGTGCGCGGGATCTTGCTAGAGTCATTGGGCCTGCCTACCAGCTCGCTCGACGCCGCGTTGCGGGCCTTTGACCCGGCCCGGCTGCCCCGGGAGCCTTGGGTGGTACGGCCAGATGAAATTGTTCACCAGCTGATGCCTGATGCATCGAAGAACAGATAGGGTATCGGTGTGAGTACAGCGCTTTACCGTAGATATCGTCCCGACACCTTCGCCGACGTTATCGGGCAAGAGCACGTGACCACCCCCCTGATGACTGCCCTGTCGAAGAACCGGGTCAATCACGCCTACCTCTTTTCCGGGCCCCGCGGCTGCGGCAAGACCACCAGCGCCCGCATCCTGGCACGCTGTCTGAACTGTGCCGAGGGCCCGACGCCGACCCCGTGCGGCAAATGCGACAGCTGCATTGAACTGGCCAGCGGCGGCCCGGGCTCCCTTGACGTCATCGAGATCGACGCGGCCAGCCACGGCGGCGTCGAAGACGCCCGCGACCTTCGCGAACGTGCAACTTTTGCCCCGACCCGCGACCGGTACAAGGTCTTCATCATCGATGAGGCCCACATGGTTACCCCGGCAGGATTCAACGCCCTGCTGAAAATCGTTGAAGAGCCGCCGGCCCACATCAAGTTCATCTTCGCGACCACCGAGCCGGACAAGGTCATCGGCACGATTCGCTCGCGTACCCACCACTACCCGTTCCGCCTGGTTCCTCCCGAGGCCCTGCTGCAGTACCTGCAGACCCTCTGCGAACGTGAGAACGTCCAGGTGGCCGAGGGCGTGCTGCCGCTGGTGATCCGCGCCGGCGGAGGATCGGTGCGTGACACCCTCTCCGTACTGGACCAGCTGATGGCCGGGGCCTCGGAAGCCGGGGTCGACTACGAAACCGCGGTCGCCCTGCTGGGCTACACGCACGCCACGTTGCTGGATGAGGTGTCCCTGGCGCTGCATGAGGCCGACGGGGCCAGCCTGTTCGACGCGATCGACCGGATCGTGCAGACCGGCCTGGATCCGCGCCGCTTCGTCGAGGACCTGTTGGAGCGTTTCCGTGACCTGATCATCGCCAAGGCGGTGCCTGAGGGGCTGGAAAAGATCCTGCGCGGCATGCCCGGCGACCAGTTGCAGAGCCTGGCGGATCAATCCACCCTGTTCGGACAGGCCGAGCTGAGCCGTTGGGCCGATGTAACCAACCAGGCCCTGACCGACATGACCGGGGCCACCTCACCGCGCCTGCACCTGGAGCTGCTGGCCGCGCGCTTGCTGCTGCCTTCGGCCGATGCCGGGGCCAGCGCCGTTGCCGCCCGCCTGGATCGGCTCGAACGCCATGCCATGACCGGCGGCGCGCTGCCCGAGCTGGCACAGGATGGCTCCAGCGATGCACCGATGTCCAGCGCTCCCATGGCATCTCCGGAAAGCACCCGCCAGGGCGCCGCCGCAGTACGTGAGGCACTGGCGGCTGCCCGCGCCCGCAAGCAGGGAACAGCCCCCGCCGAGACGGCCTCCCCGCAATCCCAGGAGCCTGAAACCCCCGCCGCTCAGCAGCCCGAACAGGTTCCAGCCGACGCTCAGACCGCTCACTCACAGACTCCGGCTTCCGATCACCCGCAGCCGCAGGAGCCGAGCGCGCAGCAGATCCCGGATGCCGAAGACGGACCCTTGGATCCGGGCGGCTCACTCAACACCGGGGCCGACGCCGACTGGGGCGGCACCTGGGGTCCTATCAGTGATACGCCGAGCAACCCGGTAACCACCCCGGTGGATCCTTCCCCGAGTGTCCCGGCCCAGCGCCCGGAAGGCGTCTCCCCGTTCAGCCTGGTTCCGGATCCGGCCAGCGGCGAGGACCTGTCCTTTGGCACCGGCGTGCCTATCGACGACGTGAAGCAGAACGCGGCCATGGCCGAATTCGCCAAGCGCGCGGCGGCGCAGCGCGAACAGTCCCAGCCGCAGGGCCAAGCCGCACCACAGCAAACCGCTCAGCAGCAGCCCGCCTCGCCACAACCCGCACAGGATTCCCCTGCCCATCCAGCCCAGTTCGAACAGGACCGAGGGGCCGACGAGCAGGATCAGCACGCGGAACAGCAGCGCGCCGAAGTGCAGCGCCAGGCTGAGGAAAACGCGCGCCGCGAACAAGCTCAGCGCGAGCAGGCCGAGCGCGAACAAGCCCAACGCGCCGAAGCGCAGCGCCAGGCCGAAGAAAACGCACGCCGCGAACAAGCCCAGCGCGAGCAGGCCGAACGCGAACAAGCCCAACGCGCCGAAGCGCAGCGCCAGGCCGAAGAAAACGCACGCCGTGAACAAGCCCAACTCGAACAAGCCCAGCGCGAGCAGGCACAGCGCGAGCAGGCACAGCGCGCCGAACAACAGCGCCAGATGCAGCAGGAGCAGCAACGGCCGCAGCAGGCACCACATGGTCAGCCTTCCCCGCAGCGCCAACAGCCACAGCAGCAGTCTCAAGCGGCTGCCGCCTCGGGCGGGTCCGGCGGTGCAGTTCAGGCGTTCCAGCAGGCTTGGCCCACGATCCTGGAGCAGCTGCAGTCCCACTCGCGGGTTCTGCACTCGATGGTTGCTAACTATGCGAACATCGGAGGTTTCGACGGTCGCACCCTGACGCTGGCCTTCTCAAACTCCGGGCCGCTGGTGAACTTGCGCAACCGACCGGACATGATGGGGCTGCTGACCAATACGGTCAGCCAGGTCATGCGGCAACAGGTCGAGGTGGTCCTCACCGAGGGAGGCTCGGGTCCCACCGGTGGTGGTTCCCCAAAAGGTGACCGCCGGCCCCAGCCGGCGTCCGCACCAGTAGCTGAACGTCAGTCGAACGCAGCGGCGGACGCCCCGGCGCCCACCCCCCACTCACCGCAGGCAGCCTCGGTCGTCCAGCCCTCCCGGCATGAACCTGCCGGGCAGCACGCCGGTGCGGGCTCCGCGCCGTCGGGGATCTCCGCCCCGCCCTACGACGAACCGCCCTACGCGGAGGAACCGCCGTACGATCCGTACGAGGACTCCTACCCTCCAGAGGACAGCTACTACTCCCCCGAACCGTCGCACCCCCAGCCAGCCGCGCGCCCGGCCGCTGCCGGCGTACCAGCTACGCCTGCGCGGCAGGACCCGTCCGGTCCCGTGGCCCCCTCCGGGCAGACGGCTGCCCCCGCACCCGTCACGACCAACGCGACGGCTGCCCCCGGGGCTCCGCGTACCTTTGACGGACCACCGGTGGCGCCCAAGCCGCGGATGACCGCCGGCATGAGTGCCCGGCAGGCCGAGCAGGGCGGGTCGGCGGCACCTGCCGCGGCGGCCGGTGGCTACTCCCGGCCGGTCAGCGACGTTCCGCTGCGCCCTGGCAGCACCACCGATTCCTTCCCGGCGCCTACCGGTCCGGTGGACGTGCCTTCCGAGCCGGCACCGCCAGCCCCGGGCAACGAACCACAGCGTCGGCAACCGGAACCACCCCAGGCCCACCGCGAAGCCCCGATCCCGGCCAGGCCGGAGTCGGCCGGCCTGCCGCAGGCCCAACCTTCACAGCTATCGCAGCCGCACCAGCAGCGCTCACCCATGAACCAGGAACCCGCGCCCGTCGCCCCGGCTCCCGGCGTCGGGCATGTCTCGGCGGCGGACAATGCGTGGGGGCAGCCCGCAGCGCCGCACGCACAGTCGGGCGCACCCGCAGCCGCCGCACCCGCGGCCCCCGCTGCTCCTGCTGCGCAGGGCGGTCAGCGGCTGAGCCGCTACCAGCAACTGATGAACCAGGCGCGCAGCTCCTCTTCCCCGGTGGATTCGGCCGCCGGTTCCTGGGGCCAGCCGCAGCGTTCGGCACCGCAGCGCCCCACCCCGCAGCCGGAACCGGAGCCGGATGAGTTCGTGCCCAGCGATGATGACATCGCGGTGGAGGATTCGAACCTGATCGGGGTGCCGGCCATCGAACGGCTGCTGGGCGGCGTGGTGATCGAACAGCGCGACGCCAACGGCAATCCGGTGGAACTTCGCCGCAGCCTCTAGCTGCGCCGCCCGCCACGGGTAAGTGTCGGTGTGAGACGCTAATCTAGTACGCGAACCCGGGCCAGCCAGCACGGGTTCGCCCAGCAAGGAAAGAGAGCAGCAGTGTACGAGGGAGCAGTTCAGGAACTGATCGACGAGCTCGGTCGGCTTCCGGGCATCGGTCCGAAGTCCGCACAGCGCATCGCTTTCCATATCCTCGATGCCGATCCGGGTGATATGACCCGGTTGGCGGCCGCCATCCAGACGGTGAAGGAGAAGGTGAAGTTCTGCCAGATCTGCTTCAACATCACCGAGCAGGAGATCTGCGCGATCTGCCGGGATGAACGCCGCGACGGCAGCAAGATCTGCATCGTCGAGGAGTCCAAGGACGTGTTGGCCATTGAGCGCACGCGCGCCTTCAACGGCAAGTACCACGTGCTGGGTGGCTCCATCAACCCGATCCAGGGCATCGGCCCGGAGCAGCTGCACATCCGCGAGCTGCTCGCCCGCCTGGGCGATGAGTCGATCACCGAGCTGATCGTGGCCACCGACCCGAACCTGGAGGGCGAGGCCACGGCCACCTACCTGATTCGTGCACTGCGGCCGCTGGGCATCAGCATCACCCGGCTGGCCTCGGGCCTTCCGGTGGGCGGGGACCTGGAGTATGCCGATGAGGTCACCCTGGCCCGCGCGTTCGAGGGGCGGCGCGACACCGCGCCCGCAGCCCCCGCCACGCCCTCCGCCTCCCAGGATTCTTAGGCTGTCCCACGTCGATCACCCTCCCCGGCATACGGTTCGCCTCCCGGGGACGGGCACACACGCGTCCGTTTTTAGTTGTCAAAAGTCAATGAATGTGGAATCGGCCACTTTGGTTGATCGAACTCAACCATCCGTCTATAGTTGACGTAGTTCAACTAACAGACTTTGGAGCACTATGACCACTACACCCGCGGATCAGAACCCGCGTATGTCGCACCGGGAGGTTTTGCAATCTCTCACCGGGCTGCTGATGGGCATGTTCGTCTCGATCCTGGCCGGCACCGTTGTTGCCAGCTCGCTGCCGGTGATCGTTGCCGACCTACACGGCAGCCAGACCGCCTACACCTGGGTGGTGACCGCCACGCTGCTGGCCACCACCGTCTCCACCCCGATCTGGGGCAAGTTCGCCGACCTGGGCAACCGCAAGCTGCTGCTGCAGATCGCGCTGATGATGTTCGTGCTGGCCTCCGCTGCCGCCGGCTTTGCGCAGGACACGAACTTCCTGATCGCGATGCGCATCGTCCAGGGCTTGGCCGGCGGCGGCATGGGCGCCCTGAGCCAGATCGTGATGGCCGACATCCTCTCCCCCCGCGAGCGCGGCAAGTACATGGGCCTGTTCGGCGCGGTCATGGCCGTGGGCACGGTCGGTGGACCGCTGATCGGCGGGTTCATCACCGACACCATCAACTGGCGCTGGAACTTCTTCGTCGCCCTGCCGGTGGCGATCGTCGCGGTCATCATGATCCAGCGGACCCTGCACCTGCCGGCCGTGACCAAGCGGTCGTTCAAGATCGACTACTGGGGCATGATCCTGCTCTCCGCCGGTGTGTCCTTGCTGCTGATCTGGATGTCGCTGGGCGGCAGTGAATTCGAGTGGGCCTCCCTGACCAGCTACCTGATGGTCGCCGGCTCGGTGCTGCTGTTGGCCGCGTTCGTCCTGGTCGAGCTGCGCGCCGAGGAGCCGCTGCTGAACCTGACCCTGTTCCGCAACCGCACCTTCACCTTCGC
>Ga0153920_1000022_pt1 | contig 85121 bp, 79 predicted proteins | sample TSNJ004MetaG_FD_104713 | JGI IMG/M metagenome (GOLD analysis project Ga0153920, IMG submission 104713) | Attine ant fungus gardens microbial communities from New Jersey, USA - TSNJ004 MetaG | ecosystem: Host-associated > Fungi > Mycelium > Unclassified | place: USA: New Jersey, Brendon T. Byrne...
CACATGGCCGACATGGGTTTCCTGCCGGTGGTGCGCCGCATCCTGGACCGCACCCCGCAGGGCATCCAGCACCTGCTGTTCTCCGCCACCCTGGACAACGGGGTGGACAAGGTGGTCAAGCGCTACCTGCACAACCCCACCGTGCATTCGGTCGATGCGCCGAAGGCCGCCGTGAACACCATGGAGCACCGCGTCTTCGTGGTGGATCCGGAGGAAAAGAAGGAGATGGTGCGTACCCTGGCCAGCGGTGTGGGCCGGCGCATCATGTTCATGCGCACCAAGCACCACGCCAAGAAGATGGCGCTGTGGCTTTCCAAGGCCGGCATCCCGGCCGTGGACCTGCACGGCAACCTGAGCCAGAACGCCCGTGACCGCAACCTGGCCGCGTTCTCCGACGGCTCGGCCAAGGTGCTGGTGGCCACCGACGTCGCCGCCCGCGGCGTGCACGTGGACGGGGTGGAGCTGGTGGTGCACATCGACCCGCCGGCAGAGCACAAGGCCTACCTGCACCGCTCGGGACGCACCGCCCGTGCCGGCTCCGACGGCACCGTGGTCACCATCGCCACCACCGACCAGCAGGGGGATGTGGCCCAGCTGCTCAAGCAGGCCGGACTGAAGGTTCCCTTTGAGAAGGTGGACCGCAATTCGCCGGCCGTGGCCGAGGTTGTTGGGGAGGTGGCCGAACTGGTGGCCTACGAGGCGCCGGTGAAGCAGCAGCCCAAGCGCCAGAGCCCCAAGACGGCGCAGGGCGCCCGCGGCGGCAACCGCCGCGGCAAGACCGAGTCCTCCCGCGCCTCGGGCACCCGCCGCTCCGGCGCCGGACGCCCCGAAGCCGGTGCGAACCGTGAGAAGTCCGCACCCAAGGACGGTGGGCGCAGCCGCAACACCCGCGGGGCCAGCGAATCCCGCCCGGCCGCCGGGGCGAACCGCAGTCGCTCGCGTCGTCCCCGCCGCGCCACCAGCCCGGCCACTAATTCCCGGTAGCTCACCGGCCGCACGCGCCAGGTCCAGATGGGTCCGGCGCAGCGCACAACGGAAGATCCACGCCTGGGACCACAGCCGACAAAGCCCGGCAACGCCATCGCGTTGCCGGGCTTTGCCATCCCCGCAGGAGCCGGATTGGGCCGCCGGGCGGCTCAGGGCTGCTTGCGCCCCCAGCGCAGGTAGCCCAGCGGGCCGGCGAAGTTGATAAAGGTTGCGGCCACCCACAGCTTCTTCGAGCCGTTGATCCGGTGCTGACCGCGCGCGGCCAGGTCGCGCAACGCGATTCCCTGGAGCAGCAGCTGTACGGCGGCCAGGGCAACCAGCACCGCACTCCGGGCGGGGGAGAGATCCTTCCAGCGGTTCTTCGATTTCATCGGTGGCTTCCCTTCTTGGTTTTCGTGCTCAATCGCATTGTCCAATGCCCTGTTCTCCATTGTCCCGTGCAGTGCTGGTTCCCACGACCCGGCGGTAGATGGGCAGGCGGCAGGCCGCAGGCTGGGCGGGGAAACGAGCCGGGGACGGGCGCGGAAAAAAATTTTCCAAAAAATCTTTCGCCACGGGGAATGATTGTGGCTCCGGGCCCGTTGAACATGACAGAACGCAAAGTTGAGTCACCATCACTCAAGTTTGATTTGACAGCGAAACGCTCGAGAGTAAACTTGAGTGCGGAACGCTCAACCGGGGTAAAACGCCCCAGCGTTAGTCAGTTTTAACCAAGGCAAAGGAGAGCCATTATGTCGCGTGCCGTAGGTATCGACCTCGGAACCACCAACTCCGTCGTTTCCGTTTTGGAAGGCGGCGAGCCGACCGTTATCGCCAACGCTGAAGGCAACCGCACCACCCCCTCGATCGTCGCCTTCTCCAAGAGCGGCGAAGTCCTGGTCGGTGACATCGCCAAGCGCCAGGCCGTGAACAACATCGATCGCACGATCGCCTCGGTCAAGCGCCACATGGGCACCGACTGGACCATCGAGATCGATGACAAGAAGTACACCCCGCAGGAAATCTCGGCCCGTACGCTGATGAAGCTGAAGAACGACGCCGAGTCCTACCTGGGTGAAAAGGTGACCGACGCGGTCATCACCGTTCCGGCCTACTTCAACGACGCCGAGCGCCAGGCCACCAAGGAAGCCGGCGAAATCGCTGGCCTGAACGTGCTGCGCATCGTCAACGAGCCGACCGCCGCGGCCCTGGCCTACGGCCTGGACAAGGGCAAGGAAGATGAACTGATCCTGGTCTTCGACCTGGGTGGCGGTACCTTCGACGTCTCGCTGCTGGAAGTTGGCAAGGACGAGGACGACTTCTCGACCATTCAGGTTCGCGCCACCGCCGGTGACAACCGCCTGGGCGGCGACGACTGGGACCAGCGCATCGTTGACTGGCTGCTGGCCCAGGCCAAGAGCAAGGGTGCTGACCTGTCCAAGGACAAGATCGCCCTGCAGCGCCTGAAGGAAGCCGCTGAGCAGGCCAAGAAGGAGCTGTCCTCGGCCACCAGCACCAACATCTCGCTGCAGTACCTGTCTGTGACCGCCGATGGTCCGGTGCACCTGGATGAGCACCTCTCGCGCGCCAAGTTCCAGGAACTGACCGCGGACCTGCTGGAGCGCACCAAGAAGCCGTTCCAGGACGTCATCCGCGAGGCCGGCGTGAAGGTGTCGGACATTGCCCACGTGATCCTGGTGGGTGGTTCGACCCGTATGCCAGCCGTGGCCGAACTGGTCAAGGAAATGGCCGGCAAGGAAGCCAACAAGGGCGTGAACCCGGATGAGGTCGTGGCCGTGGGCGCCGCCCTGCAGGCCGGCGTGCTCAAGGGCGAACGCAAGGACGTGCTGCTGATCGACGTGACTCCGCTGTCGCTGGGCATCGAGACCAAGGGTGGCGTGATGACCAAGCTCATCGAACGCAACACCGCGATCCCGACCAAGCGCTCGGAAACCTTCACCACCGCCGAGGACAACCAGCCTTCGGTGTCCATCCAGGTGTTCCAGGGCGAACGCGAGTTCACCCGCGACAACCAGGCACTGGGTACCTTCGAGCTGACCGGCATCGCCCCGGCTCCGCGCGGCATCCCGCAGGTCGAGGTCACCTTCGACATCGACGCCAACGGCATCGTGCACGTTTCGGCCAAGGACAAGGGCACCGGCACCGAGCAGTCGATGACCATCACCGGCGGCACCTCGCTGTCCAAGGATGACATCGAGCGCATGGTGCGCGAAGCCGAGGAGCACGCAGCCGAGGACAAGAAGCGTCGTGAAGCTGCCGAGACCCGCAACGCCGCCGAGCAGGCCGCCTACTCGGTGGACAAGCTGATCAAGGACAACGAGGACAAGCTGCCCGAAGAGGTCAAGACCGAAGTCCAGGCCGATGTGGATGCACTGAAGGCCGCCCTGGAGAAGCAGGACAACGACGACGAGGTCAAGGCCGCATTTGAGAAGCTGCAGGCTTCGCAGACCAAGCTGGGCGAGGCCATCTACGCCAACACCCAGGCCGAGTCCGCAGCCGCAGGCGAGGGCGAAGCTCCCAACGCCGAGGAAGACATCGTCGACGCCGAGGTCATTGACGAAGACGAAGACGACAAGAAGTAGGGAGTAAGGGAACATGTCCGAGGCACAGGACCAGAACGCCAACTCCGGCCAGCAGCCGGAGAACCAGCAGGAGGCTGCCGAGGCGCAGCCGAACGCCGACGCTTTGGGTCAGGCCGAGGCGATCCTGAACGAGGCAGGCGTATCGGCTGAACAGTCGGAGCATGACGAAGTGGGCGAGGTTGTCACCGAGCTGCGCAACGACCTGCTGCGGCTGCAGGCCGAGTACGTGAACTACCGCAAGCGCGTGGAGCGCGACCGTGAAGCCGTGCGCGACCAGGCGGTGCAGTCGGTGCTGGCAACCCTGTTGCCGGTGCTCGATGACGTGGACGCCGCACGCAAGCACGGGGACTTGACCGATGGGCCGTTCGCGGCCATCGCGAACAAGCTCGATGCGGTACTGCAGTCTCACGGACTGGAGCGTATCGACCAGGCGGGTGTGGAGTTCGACCCGAACGTCCACGAGGCGCTGCTGCGTCAGCCGGTTGAGGGGATCGACGCCGATCATGTGGGACAGATCCTGCGTATTGGATACAAGAAGGGGGAGCGCATCCTGCGCGCCGCCCAGGTGATGGTATCCACCGGCGAGTAGTCGCCGACAAATAACACATCGACACTGCCCACTGCCGAGAATCGACAGTGGGCAGTGTCGAACCGGCTGACGAAAGGTTGGAGGCCTGATGGCAAGTCAGGATTGGATCGAAAAGGACTTTTACGCGATCCTCGGCGTCTCGAAGGATGCCGACGACGCGGAAATCAAGAAGGCCTACCGCAAGCTGGCACGCAAGTACCACCCGGATACGAACCCCGGGGACGCGGCGGCCGAACAAAAATTCAAGGACATCTCCGAGGCGAACTCGGTACTGTCCGACCCGGAACAGCGCCAGCAGTACGATGCCATCCGCGCCATGGGGTCCGGGGCACGCTTCACCTCCGGCGCCGGCGCCGGGGCCCAGGGGGCAGGTTTCGAGGACATCTTCTCCAACCTCTTCGGGGGCGGCGGCGGGGCACGCGGCGGCGGACAGGTTCCCCCGGAGTTCGCGGACCTCTTTGGCGGTGGCGGCGGTTTCGGCGGCGGCGGATTTGGCGGCGGCTTCGGCCGGCAGGCACCGCCGCGCAAGGGCGCGGACCGCAACGCCAGCACCACCATCTCCTTCGCCGGCTCGATCAACGGCACGACCATCGGGCTGCGTGAACCCAGCGGCGAAGTGATCGATGTGCGCATTCCCGCCGGCATCCGCGACGGGCAGTCCGTGCGCGTGCGCGGCAAGGGGCAGCCCGGCCCGGCGGGCAACGGGGACCTGCTGGTGAAGGTCAAGGTCAGTGAACACCCGTTCTTCAAGCGCGACGGGAACAACATCCGCATCCACGTTCCAGTCAGCTTCGATGAAGCTGCCCTGGGGGCCAAGATCCAGGTGCCGACGCTGAACGGCGAAGAAGTCACCGTCAAGGTGCCCGCCGGTTCCAGCTCGGGACGAACGCTGCGCCTGAAGGGCCGGGGAGTGAAGACTTCCAAGGCCTCCGGTGACCTGATGATCGTCCTGGACGTGATGGTGCCGCAGAACCTGAGCGATGAAGCCAAGAAGGCCATCGAGCAGTTCGCCGCGGCCACGGCCGGGGATGACCCGCGGGCCGATCTGGCGGCCCGGGCACGGCTATAGCAAGGGGCCGGCAACCCATCCGCTGACGGGTTGCCGGCCGCGCGTACATGTTCGGGCACCGAGTGGGGCTGCCCGAACCGAAAAGGTGGTAGGTGAAAGTGACCGGGGATTACATACGACCGGTATTTGTCATTTCGGTTGCCGCGCAGCTGGCTGACATGCATCCACAGACCCTGCGCCAGTACGACCGCATGGGCCTGGTCTCTCCCAGCAGGCAGGCCGGCAAGCAGCGGCGCTACTCGCAGCGCGATGTGCAGCTGCTGCGCCAGGTCCAGCAGCTGAGCAAGGAAGGCGTTTCGCTCGAAGGCATCCGGCGCATTCTGCAGCTTGAGGCCGAGGTGGACCAGCTGCGCGGGCAGGTTGGATCCCTACAGGAGGAGGTCTATGAGTTGCGCAGCAACCAGAGCCGCGTGTTTGCCGCAGGCACCATGGCCGGGGACATTGTCACGCTCAGCCGCGGCACCCGCCCGCAGCGCCGCGAACCACAGGTCACACTGTTCACTACCCGGCGCGCGATCGGTCCCTAGCCGATCAGCCCGTGCCTGCGCAGGCGGGCCAGAAGGTTGGCGCGCACCGCCGGCCACTCGTGGGGCAGGATCGAGAAGACCACGGTATCGCGCAGCGACTGGGTTGCCGGGTCATACATGTGGCTGCGCAGCACACCGTCCTGCTTTGCGCCCAGCCGGGAGATGGCGGCCCGGCTGGCCTGATTGTGCCAATGCGTGCGGAATTCAACCGCGATGCACTTCAGATCCTCGAACGCCCGGCTCAGCAGCATGAACTTGGCCGCCGGGTTGATTCCCGTTTCCTGGGCCGAGGGTGCCAGGAACGTGGAACCGATTTCGACCCGTCGGTTCACCGCATCAATATTCATCAACGTTGTGGCGCCCACGGCGCGTCCCGAACGGGCATCGATGATCGCGTACGGCGCCATCAGCCCCTGATCCTGGAGTTCCAGACGTCGTTCAATCTCAGAACCCACTGCGGTGGGGGCCGGGATCGAGATAAACCACAACTCCTGCATGCCCTCTTCGGCGACGACCGCGGCCAGATCGTTCACGTGGGATGGAGCCAGCTGCTCCAAGCGGGTCTGGGCAAACTCCAGGGTGGGAGACGACGACAAATCCATGGTTGAACCTTAGCGCCACAGCCCTCCGGCTGCCCCATCCGGGGGACGAGGGCGAAAATACTTCCGCCGCGCCGCCGGGCACCCAGCACCTAGTTGCGCGTGTAGGCCAGGTCAAACACGCGGCGCCCGGCCTTCAACGCCTTGCTTTCAAAACTGGTCAGGATGCGACGCTCAAAGCGCGGGGCCCAGCCGCCCAGCTCATCGGTAAAGGTTGGCTCGGAGTCATGGCCTTCCAGCCCCTCACGACGCACCCTGGTCAGTTCGCTGTGCTCGCCGGCCAGATTGCCCGGATGCTGGTTGGTGAACTGAGGGTGTGCCTCCAGCAGCTCGCGCATCTGCTCCGCGTAGTTGGACCAGTCGGTGGCCAGTCGCAGGGTGCCGCCGGGCTTGAGTACGCGCGCGACCTTGTCCAGGAATTCGGTCTTGATCAGGCGGCGCTTGTGGTGGCGGGTCTTGTGCCAGGGGTCGGAGAAGAAGATCCAGATTTCATCGGCGCTGGACGCAGGCAGCATGACATCGAGCACCTCGGGCGCGTTGGCCTGAATCGCGCGTACATTCTGCAGCCCAAAGGACTCGACCTTCAGCATCAGCTGGGCCAAGCCGGGGCGGTAGACCTCCACCGCCAGGTAGTTGCGCTCCGCGTCGTCCTTGGCCGCGTTGGCGATGCATTCGCCCAACCCGGTGCCGATCTCCACGATCAGCGGAGCGGTGCGTTCGAAGGTTTGCTGCAGGTCCAGCTGCTGATCCTCGGCAACGGAGGTGTCGGTCTGCTTGCGTTCCGGTTCGATCACGTAGCGGTCGGCATTGCGTTCCCAGGCTCGGGCGCGACGTCCCTGCAGGCGGTTGCCACGGCGAACGAAGGAAAACGGTTCCTTGCGGAACAGTTCCGGGTCGCGGGTGCCGGTTTCGGGGGAGGGAATCGAATCTGCGCTACGGTCGCTCATGATGCCTAATCCTATCGGAGCCGCCGGCCGCACCGGGAGCAGGAAGGCCGGGAGATTGCGCACGTTCGGCAGGAATCCGGGGCTGATCCGGGTTTTCCCCGATGTCCCAGCGGGCCGGGTTGGGGCAGAATAAAGCCATGAGTCTATTGCGTGCGGTACTGAATATCATTTGGCTGGTCTGCGGCGGGCTGTGGCTGGCCCTGGGCTACGTGCTGGCCGGCATCATTTGCTGCCTGTTGATCGTCACCATTCCCTTTGGCATCGCTTCCTTCCGGATTGCCGGGTATGCGTTGTGGCCCTTTGGGCGTACCGTCGTTGACCGCGGACCGGTCGGCGCGTTCTCGACCCTGGGCAATATCATCTGGGTGATTGTGGCCGGGATCTGGATCGCGATCGGCCATGTGCTGACGGCCATCCCGATGTTCATCTCGATCGTTGGAATCCCGCTGGGCATTGCCAACCTGAAGATGATCCCGATTTCGCTGATGCCGCTGGGCAAGACGATCGTTCCCTCGGACTACTACATCGGTTCCATCCGCCGCTGACCCGGCCCGAACCGCTGCCGCGAAACGCGAGTGCTTCTTGGTGAAGTGCTCGCCTTTTGCGTTTAAGGGGACGCCGAAGCCCGCGCGGGCGGCGCCGGCCGCCGAGGCGTGGAAGGGCCGGGAAAACAACGAAAATTTTCCGTAAAGTCCGGAATAGGATCTCCCCAAAGGAAGTTGAGTTAAGTAGACTCAAGTTTATGAGGTGTAGGTCTGAGAGGAAGGACTCGAATGGACACCAAACTCACCACCAAGAGCCAGGAGGCTCTGTCCGCGGCCGGGATGAATGCCTCGACCGCGGGCAACCCGCAGATTGAACCGGCGCACCTGCTCAAGGCGCTGCTTGACCAGCGTGACTCGGTGGCCGTGGCGCTGCTGAAGACCGCAGGCATCGACGTCGATGGGCTCTCGGTCAAGACCAGCTCGGTCATCAAGGCCCTGCCCGCCGGCTCGGGCTCCTCCGTGGCGCAGGCCCAGTTCTCGCGCCAGCTGCTGCAGACTGTCAACGCGGCCCAGGAACTGGCCGGTGAACTGGGGGACACCTATGTCTCCACCGAACACCTGCTCATCGGGCTGGCCTCGGATGTCACCAAGGCCGGGGAAGCGATGCGCGAGGTTGGAGCGACGCGCGAACTGCTCAGCGCCACCCTGCCCTCCATCCGCGGGGACCGCAAGGTCGACAGCCCGGATCCGGAAGGCACGTTCCAGTCGCTGGAGAAGTTCGGCACCGACATGACCGCACTGGCCCGCTCCGGCAAGCTCGACCCGGTGATCGGGCGCGACAAGGAAATCCGGCGTGTGGTGCAGGTGCTTTCGCGGCGCACCAAGAACAACCCGGTGCTCATCGGTGACCCGGGCGTCGGCAAGACCGCCGTGGTGGAGGGCCTGGCCCAGCGCATGGTCGCCGGGGACGTACCCGAATCGCTGCGCGGCAAGACCCTGATTTCCCTGGACCTGGGTGCCATGGTGGCCGGCGCGAAGTACCGCGGTGAGTTTGAGGAGCGCCTGAAGGCCGTCCTGGAGGAGATCAAGGCCTCCGACGGGCAGATCGTGACCTTCATTGACGAGATCCACACCGTCGTGGGTGCCGGTGCCTCGGAAGGCGCGATGGACGCCGGGAACATGCTCAAGCCGATGCTCGCCCGCGGGGAACTGCGCCTGATCGGCGCCACCACGCTGGATGAGTACCGCGAGAACATTGAGAAGGACCCGGCCCTGGAACGCCGCTTCGCCCAGGTGTACGTGGGCGAGCCGAGCGTTGATGACACCATCGCGATCCTGCGTGGGCTGAAGGAACGCTACGAGGCGCACCACAAGGTTGCCATCGCCGACAGTGCCTTGGTGGCCGCCGCCGCCCTGTCCAACCGCTACATCTCCGGACGCCAGCTGCCGGACAAGGCCATCGACCTGGTCGACGAGGCCGCCAGCCGGCTGCGCATGGAGATCGACTCGGCCCCCGAGGAGATCGACGAGCTGCGCCGTGAGGTGGACCGGCTGACCATGGAGGAGTTGGCCCTGTCCACGGAGACCGACCCGGCCTCGGTGGAGCGTCTGGAGGCGCTGCGCAAGGACATGGCGGACAAGAAGGAGCAGCTTGACGCGCTGAACTCCCGCTGGGAGGCGGAGAAGGCCGGGCTGAACCGGGTCGGTGACCTGAAGGCCCAGCTTGACGAGCTGCGCAGCCAGGCGGAGAAGTACCAGCGCGAAGGCGACCTGGAGAAGGCCTCGCGGCTGCTCTACGGGGAGATCCCGGCGCTGCAGCAGGAGCTGGACGCGGCCGCCGCGGCCGAGGCCAGCGACGCGGATCGGGAGCTGATGGTGGCCGAGGAGGTCACCGCCGATGACATCGCCGAGGTGATCTCGGCCTGGACCGGGATCCCGGCCGGGCGGATGCTGCAGGGTGAAAGCCAGAAGCTGCTGGACATGGAAAAGGTGATCGGCCAGCGGCTGATCGGCCAGACCCAGGCGGTGGCCGCCGTCTCCGATGCGGTACGCCGTTCCCGGGCCGGGATCGCGGACCCGGACCGGCCCACCGGTTCGTTCCTGTTCCTGGGCCCCACCGGCGTGGGCAAGACCGAGCTGGCCAAGGCGTTGGCGGACTTCCTGTTCGATGACGCCCGGGCCATGGTGCGCATCGACATGTCCGAGTACTCGGAGAAGCATGCGGTGGCCCGGCTGGTCGGTGCCCCTCCGGGCTACGTCGGCTACGAGGAGGGCGGCCAGCTCACCGAAGCGGTGCGCCGCCGGCCCTACTCGGTGATCCTGCTCGACGAGGTCGAGAAGGCGCACCCGGAAGTGTTCGACATCCTGCTGCAGGTGCTCGATGACGGGCGGTTGACCGACGGGCAGGGACGCACCGTGGACTTCCGCAACACGATCCTGATCCTGACCTCCAACCTGGGCAGCCAGTTCCTGGTCGACCAGGAGATGGATCTGGCCGCACGGCACGAGGCGGTCATGAACGTGGTCAATGCCTCGTTCAAGCCGGAGTTCCTGAATCGGCTGGATGACGTGATCATGTTCGACGCCCTCAGCGTCCAGCAGCTGGGCCACATTGTCGAGCTGCAGATCGCGAACCTGGCCGAACGGCTGGCAGAGCGCCGGCTCACCCTGGAGGTGGACTCCGCAGCCCGCGATTGGCTGGCCCTGACCGGGTACGACCCGGCCTACGGTGCCCGCCCGCTGCGCCGGCTGGTGCAGCGCGAGATCGGGGACAAGCTGGCCCGCGAACTGCTGGCCGGCACGATCCACGACGGGGACACCGTCAAGGTGGGCGTGGACGTGGAGGCCAACGGGCTGACGCTCAGCCCGGCCTAGGCCCGGCGGCAGCGACAGCCCGGTGAAACCAGCAGCGCGGCGCACCATCCCAGTGATGGTGCGCCGCGCTGGCGGGTGAACGTGACCGGCCTAGCTGGCGCTGTCCGGCGGCAGCAGCGAGCTGCGCACGCTGCCCTCGCTCAGTGACAGGAAGCAGGAGATCAGCCGATCGCCCTGGTTCCAGGTGCCCTGGCTGGGGCGGGAGAAATGGTAGGTCCAGCTTGAGTCCAGTGGGGAGGTCGGATCCAGCGGAACCGACTTGCACAGGTCCTCGGCCTCGGTCAGCAGCTGCGAGGCCCCCGGGAACTCGCTGCCTTCCACCTCGAAGGTGCCGATCAGCTGGGCGTTGTGCGCCGACTCGCAGGTCACCACGGTCTGCGGTTCCAGCGGGGAGGTGAAGCCGCGCAGGCACTCGCCGACCTTCAGCTGCTCCGGGGGCATCGCCTCGGCGATGACCCCGTCCAGCCCCGGATCCGGGTTGCGGTCAACCTCGGCCTGCAGCGGAGCCTGGGTGGGGGAGATAAAACGCAACACCACGAAGACAGCCGCCGCGGCCAGGGCAAGGAAGGCGATCACCAGCAGGATCCACTGTCCCGTGCGCTTCTTTTCTGGCTCGGGTTCGGGCCGCAGGGGCGGCAGGGCCGCCTGGGGCTCGGGCAGGTTATCATCGATCACCGATGTGAACTCCTTCACATGGATTTGGCGTTGGGCCAAATGATCACGGCACTTGTCGTTAGTCTAACGGTTTGCGCACGTGTTGCGATGAGCGCTCGCCGGGGAATCATGTTAACCTTGAATTACGAAAGAACTGATCACATATTCGGGGGCCTCCACCGGCTAATTGGTGGACCACCTCCCGACTCTACTGAAAAGAGGGGGTCACGCCATGGGGCGCGGCCGTCAAAAGGCTAAAGCACAGCGTCAGGCGCGAGACATCAAGTACTACTCGCCCGCCACTGATCTGACCGCACTGGAGCGTGAACTGGGCGTGCGCCGTGAGCGCCATACCCAGGCACCTGAGCATGCCGAATCGTCCTATAGTGACGACTATTCGGACTATGACGATTTGGCCAAGAAATACTCTGACGACGAAGAGAGCGACGCCCGGCATTAGGCCCGGCGGTACCGGGAAGTGATGGCCCCGGTTTCACGACAGTCGTTGGAGGAGTCCGACTCTATCAGTACACATCACACGACAAGCCGCAACAACTAGGCTAAATTTAGCCCTAGCTCGTTGCGGCGTTTGTCGTGTCCGCAACCCCTAGCGGAAGGCCGATTTTGGAAGAAAACCACGCGCTGTCAATCAACATGGCCCACCGTTCGGCGATCCGTTCCATGCAGCGCATCGTGGAGCAGACCGCACCACCCAGCGACCCGGCCGAAGCGGCCGCCGGGGTGCAGCGGATGCTGGATCACGGCAATGTCATGGTGGTCACCGGGGCCGGAGTTTCCACCGATTCCGGCATCCCGGACTACCGCGGCCCCAACGGCTCGCTGCAGCGCCACCGGCCCATGACCTACCAGGAATTCCGCTACCGCCCCGACGCCCGGCAGCGCTACTGGGCGCGCAGCTACATTGGCTGGCGCCACATGTTCAAGGCCCAGCCCAACCAGATCCACCGCCGCCTGGTCCGCTGGGAACAGGAGGGCCGGATCAGCGGGATAGTCACCCAGAACGTGGATGGCCTGCACCAGGAGGCCGGGTCACACAACGTGGTGCCGGTGCACGGGGACCTGTCCGTGGTCATCTGCCTGGACTGCGGCTACCGGGAGGACCGCGAACACCTGGATGCCCGCCTGCAAAAGGCGAACCCGGGCTACGCGCAGAAGGTCGACCTGGACCCCTCGGCCGTGAACCCGGACGGGGACGTGCAGCTGCCCGAGTACCTGGTCAAGGAATTTGTGATGGTTCCCTGCCTGCGCTGCGGTTCCATGGCCTTGAAGCCGGACGTGGTGTACTTCGGTGAGAGCGTGCCCGCCGCCCGCAAGCAGGCCATCAACGACATGGAGCACCGTTCCAGCTCCCTGCTGGTGTTGGGCTCCTCGCTGGCGGTGATGAGCGGCTACCGGATCCTGCTGAACTTCGTGCAGCGCCAGCTGCCGGTGGCGCTGCTGACCAACGGGCACGTGCGCGGCGAGCAGAGGGCGACCTGGCGCTGGCAGGCGCCGCTGAGCGACTCCCTGGAGCGGCTTTCCTAGTTCGCCGGCCGGCGAACCTGCATACGGCAACGGCCGCTGCGCTTCCCTCAGGGGGAAGCGCAGCGGCCGTTGCCGGTGTGCCGGGGACTAGGAGGCGTAGGCGCCGGTCAGCAGCACGGCGCCACCGTCCACGCCCTTGGCGCCCTGCACGAAGTCGGCGCCGGCGGCGGAGGCCGACTCATCCAGCTTCTCAACCTCGCCCATGATCCAGGCGCCCATGTTCAATGCGTTCAGCAGCTCCACGGCCCGGTCGGCCACTGCGGCGTCCACCACCGCGACCATGCCCACGCCCAGGTTCAAGGTGCGCTCCAGGTCCGCCTGCGGGACGTTGCCCAGTTCGCCGATGGTGCGGAACACGGCCGGCAGCGCCCAGGTGGAGCGATCCACACGGGCCATCAGGCCCTGGGGCAGCACGCGGGCCAGGTTGGCGGCCAGCCCGCCTCCGGTCACGTGGCTGAAGCCGTGCACGCCGAAGCGGTCCGCGCCGTTCAGCTCGTTGACCAGGTCAAGACAGGCGGAGGTGTAGATGCGGGTGGGCTCCAGCAGCTCCTCGCCCAGGGTGCGTCCGAATTCGGGCACCTCGCGGCTCAGTTCCCACTTGGCGTGCGCAATCACCCGGCGCACCAGCGAGTAGCCGTTGGAGTGGATGCCGGAGGAGGCCATGCCGATGACCACGTCACCGGCCTGCACGCGCTCCGGGCCGAGCAGCGCGTCGGCCTCGATGACCCCGGTGGCCGCGCCGGCCACGTCGTATTCGTCCTCGCCCAGCAGGCCCGGGTGCTCGGCGGTTTCCCCGCCGACCAGTGCGGTGCCGGCCAGCTTGCAGCCCTCGGCGATGCCGCGAACAATGTCGGCGATGCGCTCGGGGATGACCTTCCCGCAGGCGATGTAGTCGGTCATGAACAGAGGCTTGGCGCCCACCACCACAATGTCGTCCACGACCATGCCCACCAGGTCCTGGCCGATGGTGTGGTGGATGTCCAGGGCCTGGGCGATGGCGACCTTGGTGCCCACCCCGTCGGTGGAGGTGGCCAGGTAGGGCTTGCGGTACCCGGTGAGGAAGGAGACGTCGAACAGCCCGGCAAAGCCGCCGACCCCGCCGATCACGTTCTGGGTGTGGGTGGCCTTGATCGCACCCTTCATCAGCTCGACGGCGCGGTCACCGGCCTCGACGTCGACGCCGGCCCCGGCATAGGTGATGGAGGTGGGCTGCTCTTTGCCGCTCATGGCAGATCGGTCCTTTTCTGTCGTGAACACCCGCGCAGCTGCGCGCGGAAGAATCGGGAACATGGAACGTGGAACGTGGGCGGCGCAGCGGCGGGTGCCCGCACCGCGGGGGACTAGCTGACGGCGTCGAACTCGGCGTCCGGGCCCGGCTCGCAGCCGGCCTGGGCGGTGCGCTCCAGCAGGTTCTTGCCGCGCCGGGAGGAGTCCGGCAGCTTGATCGGGTACTCGCCGGTGAAGCAGGCGGTGCACAGCCGTTCGCGCGGCTGGTTCGTGGCCGAGATCATCCCGTCCTCGGAGATGTAGGCCAGGGAGTCCGCGCCGATCGACTTGGCGATCTCATCCACGGCGGCGCCGTTGGCGATCAGCTCGGCGCGGGTGGCGAAGTCAATGCCGTAGAAGCACGGCCACTTCACCGGCGGGGAGGAGATCTTCACATGCACCTCGGCGGCGCCGGCCTCACGCAGCATGCGCACCACGGCGCGCTGGGTGTTGCCGCGCACGATCGAGTCGTCCACCACCACCACGCGCTTGCCCTTGAGCACCGACTCCAGGGCGTTGAGCTTGAGCTTGATCCCCAGCTGGCGCAGGGTCTGGCTGGGCTGGATGAAGGTGCGCCCCACATAGGAGTTCTTCACGAAGCCGTGGGTGAAGGGGATCCCGGATTCCTCGGCGTAGCCGATGGCCGCCGGGGTGCCGGATTCGGGAACCGGGATCACGATGTCGGCCACCGCGGTGTTCTCGCGGGCCAGCTGGCGGCCCATCTCCACGCGGGATTCGTAGACCGAGCGCCCGGCGATGGAGGCGTCGGGGCGGGCCAGGTAGACGTATTCGAATACGCAGCCCTTCGGGTTGGCCTGGGCGAAGCGCTGGGAACGGACCCCGGCCTCGTCGATGGCGATCAGCTCACCCGGTTCGATTTCACGGATGAAGGACGCGCCCACGGTGGCCAGGGCCGGCTGCTCGGAGGCCACCACCCAGCCGCGGTCCAGGCGCCCGAGCACCAGCGGGCGCACGCCGTGCGGGTCGCGGGCCGCATAGAGCGTGTTTTCGTCCATGAACACGAAGCAGAACGCGCCCTCGATCTTCGGCAGCAGCCCCAGCGCGGTTTCCTCCAGGGTCTGGCCCTCGGAGCCGCCCAGCAGGGAGGTGACCAGCGCGGTGTCGGTGGTGTTGCCCTGGGCGATTTCGCCGGTGATCTTCCCGCCCTCGGCGTCGATCTTGGCGCGCACCATGTCGGCCAGGTCCGCTGAGTTGGTCAGGTTGCCGTTGTGGGCCAGGGCCACGGTGCCGGACTTGGTCGGGCCCAGGGTCGGCTGGGCGTTGGCCCAGTGGCTGGAGCCGGTGGTGGAGTAGCGGCAGTGGCCGATGGCCAGGTGCCCGCTCATGGAGTTCAGGGTGTTCTCGTCAAAGACCTGGGAGACCAGGCCCATGTCCTTGTAGACGTTGATGCGTTCCCCGTCGGAGGTGGCGATGCCCGCGGACTCCTGCCCACGGTGCTGCAGGGAGTACAGACCGTAGTAGGTCAGTTTCGCTACTTCCTCGCCCGGTGCCCACACACCAAAGACACCGCACTCGTCCTGCGGTCCCTTGTCGCTTGAAAGTAGGTCATGATTCAGTTTTCCATCGCCACGCGCCATGTCAGTATTCTCTCATGTATCCGGGCCGGGGTCGGCCAAAAGTGTGGTTCGTTACAGGCTGCCCGGATCTACGCAGTTCACCGGATCTGCCCGGTGTTCTAGGGGTGTTCGCGGTATGGGGCCTCGGTGTGGGACGGTTCGTCCTGCTGCACCGGCACGGCCAGGCGGCGGACCGTGTGGCGGGCGCTGACCCGGTCCAGCACCAGGTAGACAACGGCGGCCACGGCCAGGCCGATGGCGGCACAGAAGGCGGCGAAGAAACCGACGGTGGCGGCCACGGTGTAGTTCGGGGAGGGATCTCCCAGCAGGGCGATGATGGTGCCGGCCAGGGCGCCGGCGACCCCGCCGGTGGCGAGGATCGGCCACAACTTGGGGGAGGACTTCACTTCGACTTCAAAGGACTTCCCCGGGCGCTGCGCCGAGCCGTGGGGACGAGAGGGGTTTTGCTCCATGCCCTTAAGCGTACTCAAAGAGCGGTAGATGCGCAGACAGGTCCGCGCGCAGCCCGGAAGCCTCCACCCGGGCGTCGGCCACCGCCTGCTGCCAGGAAAGCCGCCCCGTGACTAGGGATAAGAACGCCTCGGCGTCCATTTGCACCACATTCGGGGGAGTGCCGCGGGTGTGTCGGGGGCCGGGGATGCATTGGGTCACACCAAAGGGCGGAACCCGCACCTCCACCGAGTTCCCCTCCGCCCGGCTGGCCAGTTCCTCCAGCGCAAAGCGCACCGCCATTGCCCGGACCGGGCGGGGCAGCGGGGGCTGCTGGGCGGCATCCGTCGCATCCGGCTGGGCCGCCACCCACTGGTTCAGCGCCTGCCTGCCGTTGACCGGATCGATTCTGCGCTTGATGGCCATCTGCCGCCTTTCGCCGTGCCCTCCACCGCGCTGCGGGCCGCCGCCCGCCGCGCAGAGCCAAGTCTAGCGCCGCGATCGGCCGGTTTCATCAGCGGGTCACACACCCCCGGCGGCGGTGCCCCGTCCGGTAAACTCTAGGCCTGTGAAGGTACTGGTTATTGGCCCCGGCGGCCGTGAACATGCAATTGTCCGTGCACTGAACGAAGACCCCTACGTTGAACAGGTGCATTGCGCCCCCGGCAACGCCGGCATTGCCGGTGAGGTGCCGGTGCACGCCATCGACGCCCAGGACCCGGAAGCGGTCCTGGCCCTGGCCCGGGAACTGGCCAGCGACCTGGTGGTGATCGGTCCAGAGGCCCCACTGGCCGCAGGGGTGGCCGATGTGCTCACCGAGGCCGGGATCCCGGTCTTTGGCCCCAGCCGGGCCGCCGCCCAGCTGGAGGCCTCCAAGGCCTTCGCCAAGGACGTGATGGCCGAGGCCGAGGTGCCCACCGCAATGGCGCGGGTGGCCACCAACCGGCAGGAGGCGGAAGCCGCACTGGACGCGTTCGGCGCCCCGCACGTGGTCAAGGACGACGGCCTGGCCGCCGGCAAGGGCGTGGTGGTCACCTCCGACCGCGAAGAGGCCCTGACCCACGCCGAGGCCTGCTTCGCCGCCGGCGGCAGCGTGGTTATCGAGGAGTTCCTGGACGGCCCCGAAGTTTCCCTGTTCGTGATTTGCGACGGCAAGCATGCGGTGCCGCTCTCGCCGGCCCAGGACTTCAAGCGCATCTTCGACGGAGACCAGGGTCCGAACACCGGGGGCATGGGCGCCTATTCGCCGTTGCCGTGGCTGCCGGAGGGATTTACCGAGGAAGTCATGCAGCGCGTCGCCTACCCGACCCTGCGCGAAATGGAACGCCGCGGCACCCCCTTCACCGGCGTGCTGTACTGCGGCCTGGCCCTGACCAGCCGCGGCATGCGGGTCATTGAATTCAACGCCCGCTTCGGCGACCCGGAAACCCAGGCCGTGCTGGCCCGGCTGAAGAGCCCGCTGGGGGCACTGCTGCTGGCCGCAGCGAAGGGCGAACTGGATGACGCCGAACAGCTGCACTGGCACCACGCCACCGCCGTGGACGTGGTGATCGCCGCCGAGAACTATCCGGACACCCCGGTCAAGGGTGCCGTCATCCAGGGCCTGGAGGAGGCCAACGCGGTGGAGCAGGTGCACGTGGTGCACGCCGGCACCGCGCTGGATGCCGCGGGCAACACCGTGGTCGCCGGTGGCCGGGTGCTGGCCGTGGTGGCCCTGGGCGATGACCTGGCCGCCGCCCGGAAGGCCGCCTACCAGGGGGTCGCCAAGATCTCCTGGCCCGGCGCCCAGTACCGCACCGACATCGGCCTGAAGGCCGAGCGGGGACAGATCATCGTGAACACGGAGGCTAAGTAGGCATGGCAGGATTCAAGACCGAAGTGCTGCAGCTTCCCGGCTGGGACCACTTCTACTCCGGCAAGGTGCGCGACCTCTACGTCCCGGCCGGGGTGTCCTTCGCGGACACCGACCGCGTGCTGGTGGTCGCCTCCGACAGGATCAGCGCCTACGACTTTGTGCTCTCGACCGAAATCCCGGACAAGGGCAAGGTGCTCACCCAGCTGAGCCTGTGGTGGTTTGAACAGCTGGGCGACTTCGCCAACCATGTGGTCTCCACCGAGGTGCCCGAGCAGGTGGCCGGGCGCGCGATGGTGTGCAAGAAGCTGGACATGTACCCGATCGAGTGCATCGCCCGCGGCTACCTGACCGGCTCCGGGCTGGTTGAGTACAAGGCCTCGGGCACCGTATGCGAACTGCCGCTGCCCGAGGGCCTGGTCGACGGGTCCCGGCTGAGCCCGGCGCTGTTCACCCCCTCGGCGAAGGCCGAGGTGGGGGAGCACGACGAGAACATCTCCTTCGAACAAACCGTGGAACGGGTCGGGCTGGAGGTCGCCGAGGCGCTGCGGCAGAAGACGGTGGCGCTCTACGAGCAGGCCGAAAAGATTGCCCGCGAGCGCGGGATCATCCTGGCCGACACGAAGGTCGAATTCGGCGCGGACCCGTCCACCGGGCAGATCACCCTGGGCGATGAGGTGCTCACCCCGGACTCCTCCCGCTTCTGGGACGCCAAGGACTACGCCCCGGGCAAGTCCCAGGCCAGCTTCGACAAGCAGTTCGTGCGCGACTGGCTGACCTCCAACGCCTCCGGGTGGGACAAGGCCTCCGGCCAGCAGCCCCCGGCGCTGCCCGAGGACATCGTCGCCAAGACCCGCGCCCGGTACATCGAGGCCTATGAGCGGCTGACCGGGCAGGACTTCAGCGCGTAGCCTCCCGGCAGGCCCATGACGGCAAGGAGCCCCGAACCAGACTGCTGGTTCGGGGCTCCTTGCCGTTGTGGGCAGCGATGCCGCGCGCCCGGTTAGACCAGCGAATCCCTCCAGGCCCGATGCAGGGCGGCGAAGCGTCCATTGGCGGCGATCAGTTCCTGCGGGGAACCGTCCTCGATGATCTTCCCATCGTGCACCACCAGCACCCGGTCGGCGATCTGCACCGTGGACAGGCGGTGGGCAATGATCAACGCGGTGCGGTCGCCCAGGAGCTTCTGCAGGCCCCGCTGCACCGCCCGCTCCGAGGGGATGTCCATGGAACTGGTCGCCTCATCCAGGATCAGCACCGCCGGGTCGGCCAGGAAGGCGCGGGCAAAGGAAATCAGCTGGCGCTGCCCGGCCGACACCCGGCCGCCGCGCTTGTTCACATCCGTGTCATAGCCCTCGGGCAACCCCAGGATGAAGTCGTGGGCGCCCACGGCGCGGGCCGCGTCCTGGATTTCGGCCAGGGAGGCGCCGGGCCGGCCCAGCGCGATGTTCTCGGCCACCGAGCCGGAGAACAGGAACGCCTCCTGGGTCACCATCACCACGTGGCGGCGCAGCTCCTTGTTGGACAGCTCCTTGATCGGCACCCCGTCCAGCTCCAGGCTGCCCGAGCGCAGGTCATAGAAGCGGGCGATCAGCTTGGCCAGCGTGGACTTGCCCGCCCCGGTCTGCCCCACCACTGCGACGACCTGGCCGGCCGGGATGTGCAGGTCGAACTTGTCCATCACCACCGGGCCCTGGCCATAGCCGAACACCGCGTCACTGAAGTCGATCTCGCCCTTGACCCGCTCGATGCTGCGCGGCTGCTGCGGTTCACGCACCGTGGGCTCCTCCTCCAGCAGCCCGGACACCTTCTCCAGGGCGGCGGTGGCGGACTGCAGCGAGGAGTAGAACATGGCGATCTGCTGCACCGGCTGGAAAACCCGCTTGGAGGCCAGCAGCAGCGCCACCATTACGCCCACCGCCAGGGAGCCGTCAATGATGCGGAACCCGCCGTAGGCCAGCAGCGCGGCCACGGTCAGGTTGCCGATCATCACCAGACCCGGCTGCAGCACACCGAACAGGTTGAAGGAACGCACCGAGTTGTCCCGGTACTGGGCGGCAACGGCCGCATAGTTCTGGTCGTTGGCCTTCTCCCGGCGGAACGCCTTGACCGCCCGGATGCCGGTCATGGTCTCCACGAACGTGGAGATCACCCGGGCCGAGACGACCCGTGATTCCCGGTAGAGCACCTCGGAGCGGCGCTGGTACCAGAAGAAGAGGATCCCCACCGGGATGGCCGCCACGCAGACCACCAGGGCGCTGCGCCAGTCCAGCACGAAGATTGAAATCAGGGTGAACACCACGAACACGAAGGAGGAGGCCAGTTCCGAAACCCCCTGGTCCAGCAGCTCGCGCAGCGTCTCCAGGTCCGAGGTCTGCCGGGAGATGATGCGCCCGGAGGTGTAGTGCTCATGGAATTCCAGGCTCAGGCGCTGCGTGTGGCGGAAGACCTGCTGGCGCAGGTCCAGCAGCATCGCCTGGGAGATCCGTGCGGCGCAGCGGATGTACCAGGCCAGCAGGAACCCGGCCAGCAGCGCACAGACGATGTACGCACCGCCGGAGACCCCCAGCGAGGACCAGTTGCCCTGGCGCACCTGCGGCAGGGTCCAGTCGATCGCCAGGGCGATGATCATCGGCAGCGCCACGCGGGCCGCATTGGAAACCAGCACGAGCACCACGGTGAGGATGAACAGCTTCTTCTGCGGGACCGCCAGGGCGGCCAGCAGCCTGAAGGAGCGCTGGCGAACGACCTTGCGTTCGGCGGCGCTGAGCTTGATGGCGTCTTCGTTCGCCACACCTGACTGGATGCTCACTGGCCGGCCTCCGCGCTGATCAGGGTCTCGTCATCATCCAGGCTGGCGATCACGAAACGGTAGTGTTCATTGGTGCTGAGCAGGTGGGTGTGGCTGCCCACGGCGTCAATGTGGCCATCGCGCAGCAACGCCACCCGGTCGGCGAGCATCACCGTGGAGGGGCGGTGGGCCACCACCAGCGTGGTGGTGCCCTCCAGCACCTGGCGCAGCCTGGCGGTCACCGCCTCCTCGGTGCGCACATCCAGGGCCGAGAGCGGGTCATCGAGCACCAGGATCCGCGGCCGGGCGGCGATCGCGCGGGCCAGGGCCAGGCGTTGGCGCTGGCCGCCGGATAGGGACAGGCCCTCCTCGCCGATCAGGGTGTCCACCCCCTCGGGCAGCTCGTAGGCGAAGTGCGCCTGGGCCACCTCCAGGGACTCGGCCAGCAGTGCCTCCAGCTGCCGCTCGTCCAGGCCCTCCGGCGCGCCGAGCAGCACGTTTTCACGGACCGAGGTGGAGAACAATGTGGTGTCCTCGAACGCCACCGCGACCTCGGTGCGCAGCTGTTGCAGGTCCCATTCGCGCACGTCTTGGCCGTGCACCAGCACCTGCCCGGCATCCACGTCGTGCAGCCGCGGCACCAGGTTCAACAAGGTCGACTTGCCCGAACCGGTGATCCCCACCAGGGCCATGGTTTCTCCGGGCCGGATCTTCAGGTCGATGCCAGCCAGGATGGGGCGGGCCTGCCCGCCGGCGCGGGGGTAAGTGAAGCGCACATGGCGCAGCTCCACCTCTCCGCTGAGCGTTTCCGGGCGGGAGGGGTGCTGTGGGGAAGTCAGGTCATTGACGGTGTCCATGACCTCGAAGTGGCGGTCCAGTGCGGTCTTGGTGCTCAGTGTCATGCCCAGCAGCATGCCCATGCCCTCCACGGGCCCGGCAATGACCGCGGCAATCGCGAAGTAGGCGACCAGCGAGCCGACGCTGAGGTTGCCGCTGGCCACCAGGGAAACGCCGATGATCAGGCCCACCCCGAGAATGGTTTCGGGAATGGCGACCACGGCCAGCAGGAAGCTGGCCAGCGTATTCGCCTTGCTGATCTCGGTCTCCTGCAGGGACTTGGCCTGCTCGTTGAAGCCGTCGTACATGTCCGGTCCGCGGCCGAAGGCCTTGATGACCCGGATGCCGTGCACCGATTCCTCAACGGCGGTGGCCAGGTCACCGGCCTGGTCCTGGCTAAGCCGGCTGGCCGCGCGGTAGTCGTTGCGGAAGCGGTAGGCCTTGATCATGATCGGCACCGAGCCGGCCAGATAGAGCAGGCCCAGGATCCAGGAGTGGGTGAACATCAGGATCAGGCCGGTGATGACGGTGACGGTCTCCACCACCAGCATCATGGCGCCGAACGCCAGCCAGCGGCGCAGCAGCGACAGGTCCGACATGGACCGCGAGAGCAGCTGGCCCGAACCCCAGCGCTCATGGAAGGCGACCGGCAGGCGCTGCAGGTGCTTGTAGAAGCGCACGCGCATCTGGTTCTCCAGCCCGGCGGCCGGGGTGAGAACGAACTGGCGGCGCAGGAAGATGAAGAACGCCTCCAGGAAGCCCAGCCCGGCCACAATGGCCACCGCCACCCAGATCTGCGAGGACGAGGCGTCGCTGCCCAACACGTTGTTGACCAGCCAGGCCAGGACCTGGGGGATCACCAGGGCGACAATGCCGGCGCCCAGGGCACAGAAGAACCCGGCGATCAGCCGGGGCATGATGGGTTTGACGAAGGGGGCCAGACGCCGCAGCGTGGCTCGAAGGGAAGTATCCGGGCTGTCGCCTGATGTTTTGCTTTGCCGCGGCACCGTTTTACCTTCGTTCTGGGAAGTGTGATTTGATCCACCACACAGGCTACCGGTTGTGGTTGAGAATATTCAATCGTCCTGCGGCCCGGCTTGAAGGGCGGACTTCCGAATCATGGCAGTGCGGTGGCAAGAACAACTTCGCCTCCCGCACCGGTGGCGCGGGAGGCGAAGCGTTAGCAGTATCGGTGCGGGCCGATGCCTACTTGGAGGTCAGGGTCACCAGCACGGCTTCGGGCCGGCAGGCGATGCGTACCGGGACGAAGCGGGAATTGCCGATGCCGGCAGACACATTCAGCGGGACGCTGCGTCCGTTCAGCTCCCAGTTGGTCAGTCCCCGGGCGCGCCAGGTAGGCAAATCGCAGTTGGTCACCAGGGCACCGTAACCGGGAATGCAGATCTGGCCGCCGTGGGTGTGCCCGGCGAAGATGACGTCGGCGCCGGTGCGCGTGAACTCATCCAGCACCCGCTGGTAGGGCGCGTGGGCCAATGCGATCTTCACGTGCGGGGAGCGCGCCGAGTTCACCGAGCCGGCCGGCCACCCGGCGAAGGTGTCGCGGTTGATGTGCGCGTCATCCACACCGCTTAGATCCATGCGGATCCCCTTCATGGGAACCGACTGGTTGCGGTTGGCCATATTCAGCCAACCAGCGGCGCCGAAGTGCCGGTGCATCTCCTCGTGCGGCAGTGCGTTGCGGCTGGAGTTGTTCGGCACACCGAGGCTGCGCTTGAGGTAGCGCAGGGGGTTTTTCAGTTGCGGTGCAAAGTAGCAGTTGGACCCGGGAACGAAGGCGCCGGGGAACTGCATCAGCGGCTCCAGCGCGTCGATCAGGGCCGGCACGCCATTCTGGTGCGACAGGTTATCGCCGGTGTTGATCACGAAGTCGGGGCGCAACTCGGCCAACTGGTGCAGCCAGCGCCGCTTGAGCTGCTGGCCAGGCACCATGTGGATGTCCGACAGATGCAGGATGCGAATGTCGGGGGCGCCCACCGGCAGGACCGGAAGGGTTTCGCGGCGCAGCTGGAACTGCTGGGTTTCATACATTCCGTAACCGATGGCCGCCGTGCCCAGGGCCAGGGCGCCGCCTGCCAGCAAGGCGGTGCGGCGAGCGGCTGAGGCCAAGGCCGTTGAAAAATCCTTCTGTGAAGTCATAGGTGGACCGTCAGTGTCCTTTCAACGAAAAGTACTGGTTGGAATGCGAAACCATCGTAGTTGCGGATAAAGGAAGGCCGCAGCCACCAAGGTGGCCACGGCCTTCAGTTTAGTCCTCGTCGGAGTCGTTCGGCGAACCCGACTTTGTCGGTTCAGGCTTGGACTTCTTTTCCTTCTTGTCTTCGCCCTTGTCCTTGGACTTATTTTCGCCCTTGGACTTGTTCTCGCTCTTTTCCTTCTTGTCCTTCGAATCCTTGGAATCTTCCGAATCCGACTTGTTCGAGTCACTCGAATCGCTCGAGTCGCTCGAGTCGCTGGAATCCGAATCCTCCTTGGGCTGCGGCTTCGGCTTGGGAGCCGAACGAGCCGAGCCGAAGGAACCCTGGTCGAACTCGTGGACTGCTTCCTCCATGAAGTCGACCCACAGCGGGGCGGCGTAGGTCGAGGAGTCAACCATCTTTGGCGCACGAACATCGTTGATGAGCGCCCCGTGCAGCGAGTTCTGCTCTTCACCGGCCTTGCCGTTCAGGCGTCCAACCCAAGCGGCAGTGGAAATCCCGGTGCTGTAGCCCACGAACCAAGTGGAGCTTGCGTAGTTGTTGGTACCGGTCTTGCCAGCGATCGGACCGGAGACACGGCCCTTTGATACACGCTTTGTAGCGATTTTCTGCAGGGTGCCGTTCAAGTCTGCGATGTACTGCTCGTCGACCACCTGCTTGCAGTCCTGTTTCGGAACGTTGTACTTGTTGCCTTCGCTGTCCACCACGGAGGTCAGCGCGCGGGGCTCGCAGTATTTGCCCTTGTTGGCGAAGGCAGCAAATGCTGCAGCCTGAGACATGGGGGTAATGTTCGCCGAACCGATGATGAACGATGGGTTTTTCGGGCTGATCGGCCCGGGTCCGCCGTTTTCACCTGCGTCCTGGTCCAGTACGCCTAGCTTGGTCGTGTAGTCCGTAATCGTGCACAGATCTACCTTTGCGGCTTCTGCGACGGTCGCGGAGTTAATGGACCACATCAAACCGTAATCAACAGTCATGGACCGGTAAAAGCCCCTCGAGGCGTTCTGCGGCGTCCAAGGCTTGTTGCCGCCAGTCACGGTCGTTCCGCCGGGAAGGCAGGATGCCCTCCACTTTGAGGTTGGGCTGTAGTAGGGCCGCTTGGCATTGATTTTGTCGTACATGTGGTGACCCTCGTGGAGCCAGGCCAGAGTCGTGTACGGCTTCATGGTCGAACCGCCCTGGAAGCCGCCGGCGCCGCCCATTGAACGGGGAACGGCGAAGTTAAACGTAGTTTGACCAAGGCCCTTTTCAGGGGTGTAGGTAGTGTTCTGAGCCATCGTGAGGATGCCGCCGGTACCGGGCTCAATCGACACGAGTGAGGAGTAGATGTCCTTGTTGGACTTTGCCTTCGGGTTGATAGCCTTACGGGCATCCTTGGCGGCCTTCTTGTTCAGGCTCGCATCCAGGGTGGTCTTGATGGTCAACCCGCCACGGTAGAGCAGGTTGACGCGGTCTTCCTTGGTCTTACCGAACGCCTCGTCCTTGGAGAGCACCTGGGTTGCGTAGTCGCAGAAATAGGCGTTGTCACCGGCGGCCATGCAACCTGATTTGGAAGAACTCGGGTTGGTCTCCAGCTTGGAGGCCACGGCCTTGTCGTATTCCTTCTTGGTGATCGCCCCGGTGCGGTACATGTTGCCCAGGACCTTGTCACGGCGGTCCTTGGCCCGTTCTGGATTGTCAATCGGGTTGTACACGTTAGGCAGCTGCACCATACCCGCGAGCATCGCGGACTGCTGCAGGTTCAGGTCCTTGGCATCCACCGAGAAGAAACGCTGTGCGGCAGCCTGCACACCGTATTCACGCCCGGAGAAGAGCACCAGGTTCAGGTAGCCTTCGAGGATTTCGTCCTTGGACATCTCGTTCTCGATTGCCACCGAGTAACGGACTTCGCGGATCTTGTCCGCGTAGTCCTTCTGGCCCGACACGGTGGTGTCCTTGTCACCGGTCAGGTACTGGTTGTTCACCAGCAGGTTGTTCACGTACTGCTGGGTCAGGGTCGAGGCACCCTGGCGCGAAGAAGAAGTCAGGTTCGAGACAGCAGCGCGCAGCATGCCCTTGGGGTCAACACCGTTGTGCTCGTAGAAGCGCTCATCCTCAACCGAGACGATGGCCTTGCGCATGTATGGGGAGATGTCCTCAAGCTTCACCGGGTCACGGTTTTGCTCGTAGAAGGTGGCAATGACCTTCCCGTTGCGGTCCAACATCTGGGAGGGCTGCGGAATCGGCATCTTTTCAAACGACGCCGGAAGCGAGTTAACGATGTTGGATCCGGTGGTCATACCGGTTTTCGCGATTGCCGCAGCGGGCACCAACATGCCGGCCGCGAGCACACCACACAAGGCACTGATTCCAAGGAATGCAACGATCTTGCCAAGAGTGGTAGCTGTGTCAAAAAAGGGGGACTTCTTAGCTGCCATGCGTACTAGTTTACAAGGACGCGCTAACGTAGCGAGTATGACTAAATGGGAGTACGCAACATTGCCACTAGTAATCCACGCGACCAAGCAGATCTTGGACCAGTGGGGAGATGACGGCTGGGAGCTGGTCGCCGTTGTGCCAGGCCCCAATGGAACCTCTCCGGTCGCCTACATGAAGCGTCCGAAAGCCTAAACGATAAAGGAGCAAAACCCCATGCAAGAAGCAAATTCTTCGCGTGTCGAAGCACGGCTGGCCGAGCTGGGCCATGAGCTTCCTGCCGTCGCCAAGCCGGTGGCCGCTTACCTGCCGGCTGTGACCTCCGGCAACTACGTCTACACCTCAGGGCAGCTTCCGCTAATTAAGGGAGAACTCACAGTTGCTGGAAAGGTCGGCGCCAAGGTTTCCACCGAGGTCGCTGCCCAGCAAGCACAGGTCTGCGCGCTGAACGCATTGGCGGCCATCAAAGCGGAAATTGGTGACCTGGATCGCATCAAGCGCATCGTGAAGGTCGTGGGTTTCGTGTCCTCTGACCCGGCCTTCACCGCTCAGCCGGGCGTCATCAACGGGGCCTCGGAATTCTTCGGTGAGGTCTTCGGGGATGCCGGGCTGCACGCCCGCTCGGCGGTCGGCGTCGCCGCCTTGCCACTGGATGCCCCGGTCGAGGTCGAGGTTATCGCCGAATTTGAGTAGCCGGATTCCGGAACGTGGTGCGCGGGTCGGGGGAAAGATTCCTCCCGTCCCGCGCACCGGCGTGCAACGACGCGTTTTCCCGTTGCCGCCATCCCAGGTCTCGGCGGCCGAGAACTGGGTGGCCTTCGGCTCCCGCACCCCGCGCAAGGCCAGGCGCGCCTCCTCGGTGTGCCTGGTCCGCGACGACAACGACGGGCTGCAAACCTACCTCAGCTACCGTGCGGGGGAGTCGCCCCTGGGAACCGTCGCGTTCCCCGGTGGCAGTGTTGAAGCCGATGACTTCAGCGAGCTGCAGTGGTTTGGCCCCTCGCTGGGTGCCTGGTCGGCGAAGATGGGGGTCCTGGACCAGCGGCTGGTCCGCTCGCACGTGGTGTGCGCGATTCGTGAACTTTTTGAGGAAACCGGGATCCTGCTGGCCGGCACCGATGAACAAACGGTGGCCGAGGCCGGCGAACCCGAGGAATGGATGGCGGCGCGCGAGGCCATTGCCGGACAGGACCTGCAGTTCAGCAGCTTCCTGGCCCGTCGCGGCCTGGGGGTGCGCACCGACCTGCTGCGTCCGGTCGCGCACTGGGTCAGCCCGAACTTTGCGCTGCGCCGCTTTGACACCTGGTACTTCAGTGCCGCCGTGCCCCAAGGCCAGAGCACCAGCCTGCTGCGGGCCAAGGGCCGGTGGGCCCAATGGTGCAATGCGCGGGAGGTCATCGCCCAGCGCCACGGCAGCTGGTTGGGGGACCTGGTGGACCAGCCCGACACCCGCGAGCTGCCGTTCAGCCAGATCACCTACCCGGCCGTGGAAATGATCATGGAGCAGCTGGCCGAATCGAACGGCGCGATCGCCTACCTGGCAAGGCTGCGTTCCCTGCAGGCCCAGCACCCGAACCTGCTGGAGCGTGAGGAACGCTACCTGCTGGAAGTGGTCACCAGTGATGACGGGGACCTGGACGACTGGCGCTAGGCGCTGGATCCTGGCCCGACTAATTTCTGACAGCAAAAAGCCCCGGATTGCCGGTCTTCACACACGGTGGAGGCCGGCCGTCCGGGGCTTCGCAGTTTTAGCGCGAACGCTGGCGCAGGCGCTGGATGTCCAGAATCACGACGGCGCGTGCTTCCAGGCGCAGCCAGCCACGCTGCACGAACTCGGCCAGGGCCTTGTTCACGGTCTCACGCGAAGCGCCAACCAGCTGGGCCAGCTCTTCCTGGGTCAGCTCGTGGGCGACGAGGATGCCGTCGGTGGCCGGGCGGCCGAAACGGTCAGCCAGGTCCAGCAGGGCCTTGGCAACACGACCCGGAACGTCCGAGAAGACCAAGTCCGCCAGCGACTCGTTGGTGCGGCGCAGGCGGGCAGCCAGGGCCTGGAGCAGCTGGATGGAAACCTCGGGGGAGTTCAGGATCGCCTTGCGCAGGTTCTCGTGGCGCAGACCAGCCAGGCGGGTCTCGGAGACTGCGGTGGCGGTGGCGTTGCGCGGGTGGGGGTCGAAAAGGGCCATTTCGCCGAAGAGTTCACCCGGGCCGAGCACTGCAATCAGGTTCTCGCGGCCGTCAGCCGAGGTGCGCCCCAGCTTGATCTTGCCGGAAACGATGAAGTACAGCTGGTCGCCCTGGTCGCCCTCACGGAACACTGATGCACCGCGAGAGAGATCAACTTCGGTCAGCTCTTCGGTCAGGGTGGTGAAGACGTCATCACCCAAAGATGCGAATAGCGGCGCGCGGCGCAAAACCTCGATATCCATTAAATCTCCTGTCAACAGTAGTGAGCGCTAATTTCATTGTGCCGCATCCGGTAACAATGTGACAGTTTCCACACGTGGTTTTGCCAAGAAAATGCTATTAATCACGCCGAATACGGCTGAGGGAGCAAAAGAACTCGCAGAAATCCATCAGGTAAAAAGGGTACCTTGGAAAGGCCGAAGGATCATTAGAACGAAGTGGAGTCTCGTTGCTCGCAGCTTTCAACTGGCTGGACATTGCCATCTGCATCGTTCTCCTTTCTTTTTTCATTGCCGGGGTTCGGCGCGGCTTCATGCTCACCGTCGGGGACATGCTGGGGCTGGTGGCCGGCGGTATTGCCGCGTTCTTCGCCATCCCGCTGGTTTCCACCTGGGTGTCCAACCCGTGGGGCCGAGTTGGCCTGATGGTTGGCGCGGCCGCGGTGCTGATCCTGCTGGGCCAAGCACTGGGTCGGGTGATTGCCACAGGCATCCGGCGGCGGCTGAACTTTGATGTGGTGCGGGTCTTTGACCGCCTCATGGGCGGCGCATTGTCGGTGCTGATCACCGCGACCGTCATCGGCGCGCTGGCATTTTCCACCTCCTCAATGGGCATCCCGCGCCTGTCCACCGAGATCGCCCAGTCCTCGATGATCGCCACGATCCGCAACGCCACCCCGCAGTTCGTCACCTCGGCCATCTCCTCGGCACGTTCAGCGGTCATGGCCCAAACCCTTCCAGCCATCATGGAGCCCTTCGCCCCGGTCGTGGAGCCGGTGGAGGAGACCGGTTGGGCCCCCAGCCAGGCACAGCTGGATGTCGAGGATTCGGTGGCGAAGATCTCCGGCACCGCCGCCCAGTGCGGCGTGAACCTGACCGGTTCCGGCTTCGTGGTGGCCCCGGAAATGGTGATGACCAACGCCCACGTGGTGGCCGGGGTCAGCGCCGCGACCGTCGAGGTGCCGGACCAGGAGCTGCTGCGTGCCAAGGTGGTGTACTTTGACCCGGCCGCGGACATCGCGGTGCTCAACGTTCCCGGACTGCAGGCCGAGACGCTGCCGATGGCCGGCCAGGATCTGGTGCGCGGGGACGAGGCGGCCTTCATTGGCCACCCGGCCGGCGGTCCGCTGCAGATCCGTGGCGCGGTGGTCGCCTCCGAGGCGACCGTGACCATTGCCGACATCTACGAGCAGAAGACCGGGCCGCTGTCCGTCTATCAGCTCACCGCCGAAGTGTCCCAGGGCAACTCGGGCGGGCCGCTGGTCAACGAGGACGGGCAGGCCGTGGGCATGGTGTTCGCCAAGTCGCGCAGCGACGAGGAGGTCGGTTTCGCCCAGAGCCTGGACGAGCTGGAAGAGGCCATGGCCAAAGCAGACGGCCGCACCAAGTCGATTAAGACCGGCGGCTGCCTGCAGGACTAACCCCGCCGCACGCGGTGCCCCATCCGGTGCAGGCCCCGTGGGAGCGTCGCGGGGTCAGTGGCCGAGCAGGTGCGCGAGCTGCTCAACGGCCAACCGGTAGCCGTTGATCCCGGCACCAATGATGATGGAGCTGGCCACCGGGGAAACATAGGAGTGGTGGCGGAACGCTTCACGCTGGTGCACGTTGGAGATGTGCACCTCGATCACCGGCAAATCCACCCCCGCCAACGCATCCGCGATGGCCACCGAGGTGTGGGTGAACGCCCCCGGGTTGATTACGATCCCGGCTGCCTGCGTCCGGGCCTCGTGGATCGCATCGATCAGCACGCCCTCATGGTTGGACTGCACGGACTTGACCTCCAGTTGGTGGGCCGCCGCCGTGTCGCGGGCCAGGGCCTCGACGTCGGCCAGCGTGTCATGGCCGTAGATGGCCGGCTCCCGGGTGCCCAACAGGTTCAGGTTCGGGCCGTTGACCAGCAGGATGGTGTTCTTCTCGGTTGCGCTCATGGAGCCAAATTTACTGCACCGGCGTCCCGCCCAGCCTGCGGCGGCGTCAAAGAGCGGTCACCCGGCGTTAAAAAGCGCCCGGCCCGGAAAGCCGGAAGGATGTCTCCTCCTGGCTTTCCGGGCCGGGCAGGTCACCGGCGCCAGGCGGCGCCGGACTCGGCTGCTACTTGCGCATTGACTGCGCGATCTGGGTCATCACCGTCGCATCGGAGAGCGTGGTGGCGTCTCCGACCTCACGGCCCTCGGCCACATCCTTGAGCAGGCGGCGCATGATCTTGCCGGAACGGGTCTTGGGCAGTTCCGGGACCACCAGCACGTGGCGCGGCTTGGCGATCGGGCCGATGTCCTTGCCCACGTGGTCACGCAGCGTGGCCACCACGTCCTGGCCTTCCTCCGGTTCGCGCTGCAGGATCACGAACGCGACCACGGCCTCCCCGGTGGTGTCATCCTTCGCGCCAACCACCGCAGCCTCGGCCACCAGCGGGTGGGCGACCAGCGAGGACTCGATTTCGGTGGTGGACAGGCGGTGGCCGGAAACGTTCATCACGTCATCCACGCGGCCCAGCAGCCAGATGTCCCCGTCATCGTCCTTCTTGGCCCCGTCCCCGGCGAAGTACATGTCCTGGAAGCGCGACCAGTAGGTGTCCTTGTAGCGCTGCATGTCGCCCCAGATGCCGCGCAGCATGGCCGGCCACGGATCACGAATGACCAGGAAGCCGCCCTGCCCGTTGCCGACGGACTTGCCTTCCTCATCGACCACGTCCACGCTGATGCCCGGCACCGCCACCTGGGCGGAACCCGGCTTGGTGGAGGTCACCCCGGGCAGCGGGGCGATCATGTGCGCGCCGGTCTCGGTCTGCCACCAGGTGTCCACGATCGGGGTGGGGTGTTCCTTCTTTTCCCCGTTCTTTCCGTTGTTTGATCCGATCACGTCCCGGTACCACATCCAGGCCTCGGGGTTGATTGGTTCACCCACCGAGCCGAGCACGCGCAGCGAGGACAGGTCGTAGCCGTCCGGGATTTCCCGGCCCCACTTCATGAAGGTGCGGATCGCGGTGGGGGCGGTGTACAGGATCGTGACCCCGTACTTTTCCACCAGTTCCCACCAGCGGCCCTGGTGCGGGGTGTCCGGGGTGCCCTCGTACATCACCTGGGTGGCTCCGTTGACCAGTGGGGCGTAGGTGACGTAGCTGTGCCCGGTTACCCAGCCGATGTCGGCGGTGCACCAGAACACGTCCGATTCGGGGTGCAGGTCAAAGGTGTCACGGTGGGTGACCGCTCCCTGGACCAGATAGCCGCCGGTGGTGTGCACGATGCCCTTGGGCTTGCCGGTGGTGCCGGAGGTGTACAGCACGAACAGCGGGTGCTCGGCGTCGTGCGCCTGGGCGGTGTGCTCGGTGCTGGCGGCACCCACGACGTCATCCCACCACTTGTCCAGTTCGCCGAAGGCCACGTCCTCGCCGTTGCGCTTGACCACCAGCACGTTCTGCACGGTGTGTCCCGGCGCGGCCAGGGCCTCGTCCACGGCCGGCTTCAGCGGGCTGGGCTTGCCGCGGCGCCAGGTGCCGTCGGCGGTGACCACCAGCTTGGCCTCAGCATCATCGATGCGGCTACGCAGCGCGTCGGCGGAGAAGCCGCCGAAGACCACCGAATGGATCGCGCCGATGCGGGCGCAGGCCAGCATGGTGATCACGGCTTCGGGGATCATCGGCAGGTAGACCGCCACCCGGTCGCCCTTGGCCACGCCCAGGGATTCAAATGCGTTGGCGGCCTTCTTCACTTCCTCGGTCAGCTGCGCATAGGTGTAGGCGCGGGTGTCACCCGGCTCGCCCTCGAAGTAGATGGCAACCCGGTCGCCCAGGCCGTTCTCTACGTGCCGGTCCAGCGCGTTGTAGGCGGCGTTCAGCTTCCCGCCTACGAACCACTTGGCGACCGGCGCCTCGGACCAGTCCAGGGTTTCGGTGAAGTCGGTGTCCCAGGTCAGCACCTTGCGCGCCTGATCCGCCCAGTAGCCCAGGCGGTCCGCGTCCGCGCTCTTGTACTGTTCGGCGTTGGCCACGGCGTTGGCGGCGAACTCAACACTCGGGGCAAAGGACCGGGTCTCGTTCGAGAGGTTGTCCAGGGTCTTGGCTTCGCTCATCAGTGTGCTTCCCTTCCGGCTTGGCATTCACAAAAGTTTCCTGTGATCCAAGTTACCCCTTTCTCGGCCGCTAAAGTGAACTGCGCCACCATTTGGGACGCCAGAGGCCCGAAAAGTGCGCCGAACGGTCGCAGGCCTGCGCCGAAGCGTGCGTAATCTTCAGAAAAACAGCCCGGCCGTGACACGATCAGGGGGTGTCGATGAAAAGTATCACCGAGTCTCCGCTGGCCCTGAAGCGCCGGGCGCGGAAGATGAACCGGATCCTGGCCGAAACCTACCCGTACGCGGTCGCGGAACTTGATTTCGAGAACCCCTTCGAGCTGCTGGTGGCCACGGTGCTCTCCGCGCAGACCACTGACGTGCGGGTCAACTCCATCACCCCGGCACTGTTCGCCCGCTACCCGGATGCCGAGGCCATGAGCCAGGCCGAGCGGCCCGAACTGGAGGAGCTGATCCGCCCCACCGGGTTTTTCAGGGCCAAGGCTGAATCCCTGCTGGGGCTTTCCGCCGCCTTGGTGGACCAGCATGACGGGCAGGTGCCGGGCAAACTGGCGGAGCTGGTCAAGCTGCCCGGGGTGGGCCGCAAGACCGCCAACGTGGTGTTGGGCAACGCGTTCGGGATCCCGGGGATCACCGTGGACACCCACTTCATCAGGCTGGCCAACCGTTTTGGGTGGAGCAGCGAAACCGACCCGGTAAAACTGGAGCACGCGGTGGGGGCGCTGTTTGAAAAGCGTGACTGGACCATGCTCAGCCACCACGTGGTGTTCCACGGCCGACGCGTCTGCCACGCCCGCACCCCCGCTTGCGGGGCCTGCCCGCTGGCCAAGCTGTGTCCCTCCTACGGAATCGGGGAGGAAATACCTGCCAAGGCGCGCAAGTTACTTAAGTATGAGCTGGCGCCGGGACGCGAGGACCTGCTGGAGAAGATGCGGGCAGGAGCCACCCGCCGCGAACTGCGCAGCCAGGGATATGGATTGGGAGCATGAGCGCACGCACTGAACTGGAAGCCATCATCAAGACGCACCGCACCCGGGCCGGGGCCCCGCAGTCGATGCCCCGGGACTGGGTGATGCAGCAGGTGGACGCGCCGACCGCCCGCCGCGCGGCGGTGCTGATGCTCTTTGGGCACCACGATTCCGGTCCGCTGCGCGACGACAGCCCGGCCGATGAACTGGATCTGCTGTTTGTCACCCGCGCCGCGACATTGCGCAACCATGCCGGGCAGATCGCCTTCCCCGGCGGCGGCATCGACCCGGAAGACGATTCGCTGGCAGCCGCCGCGCTGCGTGAGGCCGAGGAGGAGACCGGGGTGCGCACCGACGGGATCCAGGTGCTCGGCCAGCTGTCGGACGCCGAACTGCCGATCACCAATTTTTTGGTCACCCCCGTCATCGGCTGGTGGCAGCAGGAGAGCGAGGTCTACCCGGTGGACCCGGGGGAGTCCCAGGACGTGTTCCGCGCCCCGGTGGCCGAACTGCTCAACCCGCACAACCGGCTCAGCGCCGTGGTCAGCCGTGGCCGGCAGCGCTTCAGCGCCCCTGCGTTCGACTATGAGGGGCGCATCATCTGGGGGTTCACCGCGATCGTGCTGGACCGCCTGTTCAATGAACTGGGTTGGACCCGGCACTGGGATACCGCGCGCGAAATCAAGATGGCCTAGGCACCCCCAAGGACCGCCTATTTGGCGTCCGCGTAGCTTTTGACGGTTGCCACACTGACCGGGAAGTCCGGGGAACGCTGCCCGAAGAGGGTTTGCCCGGCCTGCCGGGCACCCTGGCGGATCGCGTGGGCCAAGCCTTCGGCGAGCGCCTCTTCGGTCTCGAAGACCAGCTCATCGTGGACGAAGAAGACCTGCCGGCAGCGGGTGTGCAGCCCGGCTGAGTAGATCAAATGCCGGGTGTGCGCCATCCATACCAGCGCCCATTCGGCGGCGGTGGACTGCACCACGAAGTTGCGGGTGAACCGGCCCCGGGAGCGGGCAGCGGCATCCGCGGCGGCCTGGGCGGCCGCGTCGGCGGTGTGGCGCTGGGCGTTCACCCATTCCTCGGGGGCCGGTGGGCAGCCACGGCCCAGCCAGCTGTGCACCCCACGGCCCTGTTCCCCGGCCCGGGCGGCCTGGCTGACATATTCCATGGCGCGCGGGAAGTTGCGCTCCAGTGCGGAGACCACCCCGGCGGCCATTGCCGAGCTTCCCCCGTAGATTGCCGAAAGCATGCCCAGCTTCGCATCCGCCCGGCTGGCGGCGACCCCGGCGTCCACGAACGCCTGGTACAGGTCAGCGTCCTGCCCGGCTTGCTGCAGTGCAGCGTCCCCGGAAATGGCTGCGAGGATCCGCGGTTCCAGCTGGCGTCCGTCAGCCACCACGAACACCCGTCCGGCAGGGGCGGTGATCACCTGGCGGATATCGTGCGGCAGCTGCAGGGCCCCGCCGCCGGTGGCGGCCCAGCGCCCGGAGGCGACGGTGCCCAACACGTAATGCGGGTGGAAGCGCGCGTCGCGCACCCATTGATCCAGCCAGACATCCCCGTGGGTGCTGGCCAGCCGGGAGAGGTGCTTGTAGTGCAGCACCAGGTTGATCACCGGATCACGGTGCTGCTCCAGTTCCCAGGCGCGCACCGAACCCACCGGGTACCCGGCCCGCTGCAGGGCGCGCAGCAGCTCCTGGGGCGAATCCGGATTCAGTTCCGGGCTGTGCAGCGCCTGGCCGAGTTCGGTGGCCAGTTCCGCCAGTTTCGGTTCTCGCATCCCCTCCGGGACTCGGGCGCCCAGCTGTTCTCGCAGCAGGGCCCGGTGCGCGTTCGCATCCCAGGCCAACCCCGCGTGCTCCATCTCCGCAGCAATGACCGCGCCGATGCTCTCGGCACGCAGCAGCAGTTGCAGGCGGTGACGCTGTTGCGCGTCGTTGGGCAGGGCCTGGCGCTGCTGCAGGTAGCGGGCCTCCAGTCCGGGCAGGTCCTCACCCTGGGAGGGTTCGGCGAACAGCGTGTCCTGACCCGGCTGGGCGGGGCGGGCGGCACGTTCGTCCAGCTCCACATCGGGTAGGCGCTGGGAGACGAAGGGGCTGCGGTGCAGGATCCGCTGGGCCAGGTCCAGGACATGGGCCTTGGCCAGGTGCACGTCGGCCTCCAGCAGCGCAGGCATCCAATTCGCGGTGCGGGAGATGACCCAGCGTGGGCTGTACCGGTCTTCCAGGCGCTGGACGGTGGCGGCAAAGTCCTGCCGGGACACCGTGATCGGTGGAGCCAGTTGCTTTCCATCGGCTTCCTCGCGCAGCAAAATGACTCCGAAGGCCTCATCGGTGCCGGTGGCGAGGAAGGCGAGTGTGGGCATGGCTTAATTGTGCCTTGGTGCCCGAGATTTCCCCATTCGGCCGCCTACGACCCTCCAGGCCAGGGGTGGCCGGTCACGGTAGGGGCATGAGATGGCTAGAGAACCTCCGACGGTGTGAACCGGCTGGTGTGGATCAGCGTTTTGTGGCGGTCCCGCCCCCGCCGCTGGCCACCGACCGCGCTGCGCCAATCGCGGCGCCCCAAATGTTTCCGAACCCCGGCCCCGGGAAGGTGCAGGTCCGGGACGCTGCCGCACCCGGCCGCTCAGCGGTGGCGCCGGCGGCCAGCGTGGCCGGGGAGCCAAGCTGTTGGCTGGTGACCAACGACCGCGAACTGATTGATGCGATGGCGATGATTGCCCTGAGCTGCGCCGTGCGTCTGCGCCACTGTCCAGACCCGCAGCAGCTGCCGGAGATGAAGGTGGACGGACCGGTGCTGTGGGGAGCGGACCAGTGCGGTTGGCTTGGGCAGCACGCGCCGGGGACCGGCCAGGTGCTGGTGGGAAGGGATGAACACGCGCAGCAGCTGTGGCTGGCGGCCAGCGCGTGGCCGCAAACCCGGGTGGCGGTGCTGCCGCAGGCGGCCGGATGGCTGGGGGAGTATCTGGGCCAGTGGGCGCTGCGGGCGGGGCACGGGCACACCCTGGCCCTCGCCGCGCTCGCCGGAGGGATCGGCACCAGTTCGCTGGCGTGCCTCAGCGCGCATGCCGGCACGCTGAGCGGACTGGAATCGGTGGTGCTGGACCTGGATCCCCACTCCGGGTCGCTGTGGCCAATGCTCAGCTGGCAACCGGTCAGCGGGATCGGCTGGGAGCAGCTGCGCGAATCCCGCGGACACCTGGCCCCGCACCAATTTAGGGAAATGCTGCCGCGCTGTGAGGGCACTGCCGTGCTGTCCTGGCGGCAGGATCCCGGAACGTTCGTGATTGACGAGCCGCTGGCGGCACGGGTCCTGGTGGCCGCCCGACAGGCCTTTGACCTGGTGGTCATTGACACTGGTCGATTCATCCACCCGTTGGCCGCGGTGTTGGGGCAGTTTCAGGACCGCATGGTGCTCACCGGTTCGGGGCAAAGCCGCCAGCGTGCAACCGGATACGGGTACGTGCTGTGTGCCGGCACCGGCAGGAGTCCACTGGGGCAGCCCGAGGGGCTGCTGGGGTTCTTTCCCCAGCACGGCGGTGTGCAGCGCTGTGCGGAACGCGGTGAACTGCTGCAGGCACTGCGCTCACGTAGGCTACGGCAGGCGATTGCCGACTGCGCACTGCTGCCGCTCAAGGAGAGTGGATCGTGAACGGCGGGCGGCACGCCCAGCGGCCGGGCGGCAGCTACCGGCAGGGGCTGGTGGACCAAAGGATCCTGGAGTCGGTGCGGCGCAAGGCGATCCAAAGCGGAGGGAACCTGGACCCGATCGCGCTGGCCGATGCGGTCACCGAAGCCGGTACGGCCTGGGGTTCGACCGGTTCGGCACAAACCCTACAGAACCTGCGTGATGAGGTGCAGGGCTTGTCGGTACTGGAACAGTTTGCCACCCTGCCCGGTGTCAGCGACGTGCTGGTGGATGGGCGGGGCCAGGTGTGGACCGATTCAGCGCAGGGACTGCGCCTCACCGGGTTCAGCTTCAGCTCCGCCGAGCAGGTGCGCCGGCTGGCCGTGCACTTCGCGTCCCTGGCCGGCAAACGTCTGGACGAGGCGATGCCCTTCGTGGATGTCTCGGTGCGTGGGTACCGGATCCACGCGGTGCTGCCGCCTGTTGCCGTGCAGGGTCCGGTGATCTCCATCCGTGTCAAGCAGGCCGCCGGGCGTGGGCTGGACCAATTGCTGGGGGCCGCCCACCGGTGGTGGCAGCCGCTGCTTCAGGCGGTGGTGAGCACCGAGCAGAACTTCCTGGTCTCCGGGGGCACCGGCTCGGGCAAGACGACCCTGCTGCAGGCCATGCTTGGGCTGGTGGATTCGGGCCAGCGGCTGGTGATCGTGGAGGACACCCACGAATTGCAGGTCGAGCACGAGCATGTGGTGTCGCTGCAGGCGCGCCTTCCAAACGCGGAGCACGGTGGCGAGGTGCGATTAAGCGACCTGGTGATCCAGGCCCTGCGGATGCGCCCGGACCGGCTTATCGTCGGAGAATGCCGCGGTGCGGAGGTGCGGGACTTCCTGGCGGCCATGAATACCGGGCACCAGGGGGCAGCCGGGACGATCCATGCCAATGAACCCGGGGCGGTTCCGGCGCGGTTGGCGGCGCTCGGGGCCCTGGCCGGCTGGGATCCGCAGGCCACCGCGCTGCAGGCCAGCAGCGCACTGGACCTGCTCATCCACATGGCACGCGGTCCTGACGGGAGTCGGGCTCCGGTGAAGCTCAGCCGCTTGTTCCTGGGGGAGACCCAGCAGATGCGCACCCAACCGCTGATTGACGCCTCCTTGCACGACCCGCTGCTGCCTGGCACGGAATCATGGCTAATGGAACGGTTCGGTTCTGCCACCGTGGAGACGATCCTCCAGGCGCTGTACCGCCGACCGGGGAGCGCAACATGACCCTGCTCTCGGTTTTTGGACTGCTGCTGCTGGTGGCGGCCGCCGCGCTGTGGCGTTCCCCTACGCGCCGGCGGCAGCAGCGCGGCGGCCCCAATGCAAACCTGGGAAGGTGGCCGCTGCTGCGCAACGCAACGAGTTTTCATTCCGAGGATACACTCCACCGGCGCTTCTGGCCGGGTCAACGAATCGGCCCGGGCCGGGGTGCAGCAGTGGACGCGCATGCGGAGTCCAGCGTACGGGTGGTGCGCGAACTGGCAGGGCTGCTGCGCAGCGGTAAACAGTTGGACGCCGCCATGCAGTTGCTGCTGCGGATCGAAGCAGGGGAGACAAACCCGGCAGCGCGGGCACTATCGGCACTGTATGTCCAACGCCAGACCCGCTGGACACAGCCCCCAGGCGCGGTTGCCGGCCTGGACGGGGAGGCCGGGCACCTGTTGCGCCGGCTGCACTGGTGTTTTGAGATCTGTGAGCAAAGCGGCGCCCCGCTGGCAGAAGTGCTGGAGCGTTTGGCCGAGGACCTGGAGGCGGCGCAGGACGCACGGCGAACCCTGGATGTCGCGCTGGCAGGTCCCCGGGCCACCACCCGCCTGCTGACCTGGCTGCCCCTGCTCGGTTTGCTGAGCGGGGCGCTCTTTGGCATTGACGTTTTCACCGTGCTGGCAGAATCTGCGCTGGCCCGGGTGGCGGTCCTGCTGGGTCTTGGGCTCTGGGCGGCCAACCGGCTCTGGTGCCGGCTGCTGTTAACGCGTTCCACCCGTGAGGCGGTCCGGGGGTGAGAGCGTTGTTCCTGCTGTTCCTGGCCATCAGCGTAATGCTGGCCTTCCGTCCGCCAGCCCGCCAGCAGCGGTCCGGCAGTGGGCGGGAAGGGAAACGAAGAACGAAACCGTCGGCCCAGGATCCGCCGGTGGAACTGGTGCTGGACCTGGCGGCCAGCCTCTTGGAATCGGGGCTGCCGTTGAACCGCGTGCTGCAGATCCTGGGCACCAACATTCCGCATTGTGCGCCGTTGCGTGCCGTGTGTCGTTGCCTGGAGATGAACATGGACTGGAACGACGCTTGGAACGGCACACCCTCCTGGCTGGCGCCGCTGCGCCGGGCGCTGTATTTCACCCGCAGTTCCGGAGCGTCCGCCTCCCAGCTGCTGCACAACTCGGCGGCCTTGCAACGGCGCGAGCGGATCGCCACCGCACAGCGGGTCGGTGCCCAGTTTGGGACCAAACTCGTGCTGCCGCTGGGCTTGTGCGCTTTACCGGCGTTCATCGCCTTGGGGGTCATCCCGCTGATCGTCGCGTTGCTGCCCCAGTGGTAATCCCCAATCCGCCACCCGCCCCTGCAGGGGTGGGAGTAATGCCGTGATGGTGGATGGCAGACAGGGTTGATCCCCAACCTTGTCCAACCAACCGGAAATGATTCGGAAAATTACCCTCGAAAGGAACCGACATGAAATCACGGATCAGGAACGCAATGGGTTCCAAGGGCCTACGAGAGCGTCCCGGGCTGCCTGCCGGGATTGAATGGGACGATGAGAGCGGCAGTACGACCGCCGAATTCGCCATGGTGACCCTGGCAGCGGTTGCCTTCGCTGGTCTATTGATCAGCATCCTGTCCAGCGGGGATGTGCGCGGCATGCTGCTGGGCCTGATCAGCAGGGCCCTGAGCCTCTAGCCATGGGGCTGAAAGATGACCGGGGCAGCAGCACCGCAGAACTTGCGGTGCTGCTGCCGGGCATTGCCCTGATGCTCAGCCTCACTTTGGGCGTGGGAGTCCTGGGAATGCAGCAGATCCGGGTGCAGCAGGCTGCCTCGGCGGTTGCCCGGGAATTGGCGCGCGGTGAAGAGCCTGCCCAGGCACGGGCCACCGGCAGCCGCCTGGCCGGAGGCAAGGCACGGTTCAGCATTAGCACCGGCGGGTCATTGGCTGAGGTGAAGGTGAGCCGAATCCTGCAGGTGCCCCTGATCGGGACGGTCACCCTGCGCGGCGAGGCCCATGCGGCGTGGGAGCAGAAATGAACAGGTCAGCAACGCTCGGGCAGGATCCGGAACGCGGCAGTGGCACGGTGCTGGGCTTGGCCCTGCTGCTGGTGGGAATATTGGCTTGCGGGGCCATCGCGCTGATCCTATCGGCAGGGCATGCGGCCACCCGGGCTGGAACTGCCGCCGATCTAGCGGCGCTCGCCGCGGCGGATACGGCCCGCGGGCTGCGTGAGGGTGAACCGTGCGCCGTGGCTGTGCAGATCGCCGGCAGCAACGGGGCTGGCGTGGAACATTGCGCCCTGCAAGGCGGTCAGGTGGTGCAGGTATCGGTGAGCGTGCCGGTGGGATTTACCTCCGCAGGCCTGAACGTTTATCAGGCGCGAGCGACCGCGCGGGCAGGGCCGCCGCCACTGTGGAACTGATCAGTTCCTAGCGCCAGTGCCGCGGCTCGATGTCATCCAGCACTGCGCTGAGCAGTAGGATTGCGCCGGCCTTGTTCAGCGGATTGTTCCTATTGCCGCACTTGGGGGACTGGACGCAGCTGGGGCAGCCGTTGGTGCATTCGCAGCTGTCGATGGCATCACGGGTGGCCCGCACCCAACGGACGAATTGTTCAAAACCCCGCTCGGCGAATCCGGCACCGCCGGGCTGGGCATCGTAGACGAAGATTGTTGGCTGTCCAGTGTCCACGTGTAAGGCGGTGGAGACTCCTCCAATATCCCACCGGTCGCTGGTGGCCACCAAGGGCAGCAGACCGATCATCGCGTGCTCCGCCGCATGCAGGGCCCCGGGAAGAAATTCGGGGGTGATTCCCGCATTGATCAGCCGCTGTTCGGTGAGCGTGAACCAGATGGACTTGGTGTGCAGCTCGCGTGCTTCCAGGTCCAGCGGCTCCTCGGAGAGTACCTCGTTGGAGGAGACGGACTTGCGTTGGAAGGACACCACCTGGGTGGTGACGATGACTTCTCCAAAGTGGATGGCCAGGTCGCGGTGCTCGCTGCTGCGCTCGGTTCCCTGCACGGCGACCGTGGTGATGTCCCGCGCGGTGGTGTAATAGTCCGGGTTGACGCGGGTGACAACGACGGTGTGGTTCTGTTCGTCGAGCTCTTCAACGAAGTAGCTGGAACCCTGGTGGACGTAAATCGCGCCGGGGTGGGCCTGGTAGTGGGTTTGCGGTGAGTCCATGGTGCCAAGGATCGCGCCGGATTCCGCGTCGATGATGTTTACCGGGCCCCCGCCATCGGCACGGATGGAGAACATGGCCGCCGCGTGCTGGGCGTGGGTCCAAAACCAGCCTGCCGGGCGGCGGCGCAGGTAACCGCGGGCCACCAGGGAATCGAGCAGCTCCTCCGAGGTGGGGCCAAACATTTCCAGTTCTTCACTGCGCAACGGCAGTTCCTGGGCTGCCGCACACAGGTGACCGGAGAGCACGTACTTGTTCTGCGGATCGAACACGGTCGCCTCTACGCCCAGCTCAAAGATCGCCTCCGGGTGGTGCACCAGGTAGGTGTCCAGGGGATCTTCACTGGCCACAAAAATGGCCAGGGAACCCTGCCCTGCCCGCCCGGCCCGGCCGATCTGCTGGAAGAAGGAGGCCCGGGTGCCCGGCCAGCCGGCGACCACCACGGCGTCCAGTCCGGCGATGTCGATTCCCAGTTCCAACGCGGAGGTGGATGTGACTGCCAGCAATTTGCCCGAGCGCAGAGCCGATTCGATCTCCCGGCGCTCGGTGGGCAGATAGCCCGAGCGGTAGGCAGCCAGGCGGACGCTGAGCTCGGGGGCGAACTGTTCCAGGTGACGGCGGGTGAGCGTGGCAATCGTTTCGGCGCCGCGACGGGACTTGATGAAGACAATGCTGCGGGTGTGGTCGGCCATCAAATCGGTGAGGATGGAAGCGCTTTCGGCGATCGCGGTGCGACGAACCGGTGCCCCGTTTTCTCCCACGCGTTCGGTTAGGGGCGGCTCCCACAGCCCAATTACCAGCTCCCCGGAGGTGGAGAAGTCATGGGTCACCGCTTCGGCCTGGGCGCCGATGAGCCGCGAGAAAGATGCTGCCGGGTCGGCACTGGTGGCCGAGGCGCCGATGAAGACGGGGCTGGACCGGTAGTGCTGGCACACCCGACGCAGCCGGCGCAGCAAGTTGGCCACATGGGAACCAAAGACCCCGCGGTAGGAGTGCGCCTCATCAATGACCACATAGCGCAGTCGCTTGAAGAAGCGGTCCCAGCCCTGATGGTTCGGCAGGATGCCGCGGTGGAGCATGTCCGGGTTGGTGAAGATGAAGTTCGCGTGCTGCCGGATCCATGAGCGGCTGGCCGGGTCTGTGTCGCCGTCATAGCTGGAGGCGCGTACCCCGGGCACCTGCAGGGCCTGCACGGTGGCCAGCTGGTCGGCGGCCAGCGCCTTGGTCGGGCAAATGTACAAGATGGTGGCTTGGGCGTCCCAGTCGTTGGGGGAGGCCTGGCGTGCCCGGTACAGTGCGTCCAGTCCGGGCATCAGGTAGGTCAGGGATTTGCCCGAGGCGGTGCCGGTGGCCACGATCGTGTGCCGTCCCTGATGGATCAGCTCGGCCGCCTGAACCTGGTGCAGCCAGGGCTGATTGATCCCCAGCCCCTGGAAAATCCCGCGCACCTGCGGGTCAAGCCATTCGGGCCACGGCGCGGTGATTTCATCTTTGGCCGGCACCACGCGGCGGTGCACTACTGCGTCCGGGTCATTGTGCCGTTCGAATGGATCCAGCAGCGCATTGACGGTCTTGGCCATGGGCTGGGATCACCTCGGTGGTTGGCGGGATTGACGCATGATTGGCAGGGCCGGTGGGGTGCAGCCCCAAGCTCACAGCCGGGATGCGCACGCGGGCCTGCCCCATCCGTTAAATGCTACTCGCCGCCGAAGCGGGCTCGGCGGCGAGGGGGCGGACGCGTGCAGGTTAGCCTTTGAAGGCCACAACGCTGCCCAGGTTCGTCCAACCCAGTGACGCGTAGAGCTTCTGGCCGTCAACGGAGGCAATCAGCAGGCCTTCGTCCACATCGTGTTCCTGTGCCAAGGAGGCCAGGGCGCGCATGGCCAGGGTGCCCAGGCCGCGGCGGCGGAATTCAGGGCCGGTAATGATGCGGTCAAAGATGGCATAACCATTTACTGCCGAAACGTGGCCGGAGGCGGCAACGACTTCCTCGTTATCCTCCGGGTGCAGCGAGACGTAGGCGTGGGTGCCATCGCGTTCAATCTGGAACACGAAGCCATCCGGGGGCAGCGGCACCTCCACGTCGTGGGCAGCCAACTCGGTAACCATCAAAACTTCGTCATCGGCAGCGATCTGCAAACCGACCTCGTTGGCCAGCTCAATCAGCCCCGGAACGTCTTCGGAAAAGGCGGTCAGTCGTCGCGCCGGATGCTTTTTCAGGGTCTCGGCAACGGCCTGCAGTTCCTCGCGGGAGGGGTCGTAGATGACGTACTCCCAGTCCTCGGTGGTGTCGTGCCGCAGCGCCGCATGGACACGGCCTTCATGGCGCGCTTCATAGCCGCGCGCGCCGGACCAGCCTGCAACCCAGGTGCCAATTAGTTCATCGCTTGCGTTTGATGCCATGCTTTGACCCTACCCTGTCTTTCCTAGTAACTCGCTGACAAAGGCCAATCGTTGCTTACTTGAAATCATAGTCAAACTGATGTGACGTTGCTCCACGTAGCACCTGAATGGACGCTAAACCCACTACCCTTATACCTTGTGGCCATTCATCGCATTGTCTTGTATTACGCTTTTACACCGCTGAACGACCCCGAGGCGATCCGCCTGTGGCAGCGCTCCCTTTTGGAGCAGTGGGGTCTGCGAGGACGCATCATCATCTCCAAGGACGGGATCAACGGAACCGTCGGTGGGGAGATCTCCGCGGTGAAGCAGTATGTTAAGGCCACCCGCGAATATCCGGCCTTCAAGAAGATGGACATCAAGTGGTCCGAAGGCTCCGCCGAGGACTTCCCGCGCATCTCGGTGAAGGTGCGCGATGAGATTGTCACCTTCGGGGCACCGGGGGAGCTGCAGGTCGACGAGAACGGCGTCGTTGGCGGCGGCACGCACCTGCGTCCGGAAGAGCTGCATGAACTGGTTGAGGCCAAGCAGAAGGAAGGAACCCAGGTTCAGTTCTTCGACGGGCGCAACGCGTTCGAGGCGCAGATTGGCCGGTTCAAGAACGCGATTGTGCCCGAGGTGGACACTACCCGAGACTTCCTGGAAGAGATCGACTCCGGTAAATACGACCACCTCAAGGACCAGCCGATCGTCACCTACTGCACCGGCGGGATTCGCTGTGAGGTGCTCTCGGCGCTGATGATCAACCGTGGCTTCCAAGAGGTCTACCAGATGCAGGGAGGGATCGTGCGCTACGGAGAAAAGTATGGGGATGCCGGCCTGTGGGAGGGTTCGCTGTACGTTTTCGACAAGCGCATGCACATGGAATTCACCGACGACGCGGTGACCATCGGCGAATGCGTGGGCTGCCAGGCGCCGACCAACAAGTTTGAGAACTGCGCCGAGCTCTCCTGCCGCAACCTGCGGCTGTTCTGCACCGAATGCGCCCAGGACGAGCAGCTGCGCCGCTGCCCGACGTGCCAGCAGGCGGCGCTCAGCGCCTAAACCCGGCTACAGTGTGAAGGCCTGGTGATCCCTGGTGGGGATCTCCAGGCCTTGCTTCGTTTCGGGCTACACCCGGGAAGCGTCGGGCCACAGGTCCTTGGCGGGATCACGCACCTCGGTCTGCTCTTCCTGCACGTCATAGACCGTGAACCCGCGGGCCTGGTAGTTCGGCAGGGCCTGCTGCCCATCCAGGGAGCAGGTGTGCAGCCACACCCGGCTGACCGGCGCCATTCCGGCATGGCGTTCGTCCAGTGTCCAGGCCCGCCGGATCCCCTCGGTGAGCAGGGCGCCACCCAGCCCCTGGCCGATGGCCTGGGGGAAGAGGCCGAAGTAGAAGATTTCCACCTCGGTCCCGGCGGTGCCGGGCACAGCGGCCAACTCGATGTACCCCTGCGGAGCCCCATGGCGGTAGAGCACATGGGTTTCGGAGCCCGGGGCCCGCAGCTGCTCCAGCCACTGTCGGCGGGTGAGCACCAGGCGATCGGCCCAGTGCAGTTCGCTGCCCACCCCCAGGTACAGGAAGCGGGAGAACTCCGGGGTGATCTGCTGGACCCAGTCGATGCGCGCATCATCGGGCAGGGGACGCGAGGAGGGGACCAGCTGGGAGGGATCGGTTTGCTGCAGGTAGGTGACGGTGACTAAGGCCATGACCGCATCGTACGCGCCTGCCCCCGGTCATTTCTGCCGCAACTAGCTAGAATCGCAATTGTGACTTCCACCGATTTTGCCGCCGTTGACGACGCCCCACGCAGTGACCAGCAGGCGCTGCTTGATTCCCTGTATTTCGATCTAACCGCACTGGACTTCACGTTCGATGCGATCACGGCCCTGCTCGGGCAGGAAGCGGTGGAGGCGTTCGGCCGCGACCAAATCCCGCCGGCATGGCGCCAGGTGCGCCGGGCGACCCCGAAGCAGTCCGGGCTGGCCACGGTGATTGGGTTGTTCCAGCTGGGCCAGGGCTACCCGGCCGACCGGATCGATGCGGCCTTCCGCCGCACCGGGGTGCAGGGGCTTTTGCAGCTGGGATTGATTGAGCAGCATGGTCCAGGGCTGCGGGCCAGTGTGGCCCTGACCCCACACGCATCGGACAGCTCCGCGGAACTGTGGGTGGCGCACGACCTGGGCGCGCACCAGCGCCCCGGGGTCCTGCGGGCGGACCATGTGCTGGGCATCGGCCAGGCGTCCTTGACCCTGGCGCAGATCACGCTGCGTCCCCAGGTGGAACGTGCCCTGGATTTGGGCACCGGGTGCGGCATCCAGACATTCCACCTGCTGGCCCACTGCCGGCATGTCACGGCCACCGACCTTTCCGTGCGCGCCCTGGCTTTCACCCGGTTTAACCTGCTGCTGAACCACCGGCAGCTGGAGGTGGATCCGGCTCGGCTGGAGGAGCGGGTGAGCCTGCGGTGCGGCAGCCTGTTTGAACCCGTGCAGGGGCAGCGCTTTGACCTGATCGCCACCAACCCGCCCTTTGTCATCACCCCGCGCGCGGAGGGCGAAGCGATCTTCACCTACCGTGATGGCGGGATGGCCGGGGACAGCCTGGTCCAGGCCCTGATTTCGCAGCTGCCCAGCTACCTGGAGCCCGGGGGCAGTGCACAGATGCTGGCGAATTGGGAAATCCCGCTGGGCGAGCAGCCCTGGGATCAGCGGATCCGCCCGTGGTTTGACCCGGCATTGGACGTCTGGGTCATCCAGCGGGAGCAGTCCAGCCCCAGCCTGTACGCCGAAACCTGGCTGCGAGATGCCTCCCAGGACCAGGACCCCGAACAGTATCAGCAGGCCTACCAGGCGTACCTGGATGACTTTGCCGGCCGTTCGGTCGCCGGGATCGGGTTCGGCTACGTCTACCTTGGCCTGGCCCGGGACGGGCATCGGCCCGAGCAGCGTTTCGAATCCATCACCCACCCGGTCCAGCAGCCGCTGGCGCCCTTCCTGCAGCGGGACCTGCACACCGCCGCCGAGCTGCGTGCCGCCAACGGGCAATGGGGACAGTGGCACCTGGAGGTCGCGGAGGACGTGACCGAGGAGCGCCACCAGCGCCCGGGCGCCGAGCATCCGGGGGTGATCCTGCTGCGCCAGGGCGCGGGGCTGCGCCGCAGCGAGGTGCTGGACACCGCCCAGGCCGGGTTCGTGTCCGCCAGTGACGGGGAACTGAGCGTGGACCAGCTGGTCAATGCGCTGGACGCGCTGATCGGGGAGGGGGATGAATCCTTCGCCGATCGCCTGCGTGACGGGGTGGAACGCTTAATCCGGCATGGCTTTCTTCGCAAAGTGTGAAACAAGGACTAAAGTTTTTCGGTATGACACAGAACACATCCGAGAGGCCTGACGAGCACCAGGCCCCTGGGGCCGCGCCGGACCCGAAACTGGTGTCCATCACCGACCCCCAGGCGATTCGCGCGCTGGCCCACGACGCCCGGCTCATCGTGCTCGACGAACTCTTTGCCTCCCAGGCCACTCGCACCGCCACCGAGCTGGCCACCTTGTGCTCGCTGACCCCCAGTGCGATGAGCTACCATCTGCGGGCGCTGGAGAAGTACGGATACGTGGTGCGCGCCGCCAATGAGGGGGATGCGCGCGAACGCCGGTGGAAGGCGGCCGGTGAACGCCTGGAGCTGAACACCCACGACGGTTCGGCCAACGCCAAGACCGCCTACCTGAACGTGCAGCTGAACAACTTCCGCACCCGGCTGAACGCCGAGGTGGCCCGCCGCGAGGCCGAGGCCAAGGCCGGCATCGTGGCCCCCGCGGACCGCCCACCGCTGCTCAGCAGCGGGCTGGTGTTCCTCCCGGAGGACAAGCAGAAGGAATTTAACCGCCGGCTGATGGACCTGATCTACGAATATGAGGCCATGGCCACAGCCGAGGAGCGCAGTATCCACTCCACCCGGATGTTCTACTTGGTATCGTTGTTGCCCGAGTACCCGCATCCTTCCCCGGCCGGGGCGTAGCAAGGACAGGCTGCTGCCCGATGTATGATCATCGGGAATCGTGGCTCAGCACTGGAGCCATGGATGCATCTTGGCGACAACGACAGCGGGTCTGATAGTTTCGGGGTCGGGTTGTTGCCGACACCGTGTGAAGGAGAGCCGTGCCCCCGAAGGCCAAGGAAAAAACCGGTAAGAAGCTCGTCATCGTCGAGTCCCCTGCCAAAGTGAAGTCGATTGCCAAGTACCTGGGCGAGGGCTTCGACGTGGACGCCTCGGTGGGGCACATCCGTGACCTTCCCCAGCCCTCGGAACTGCCGACCGAGCTGAAGAAGACCTCGGTGGGCAAGTTTGCGGTCGACCTGGACAACGACTTCGAGCCCTACTACGTGGTGTACCCGGACAAGAAGAAGCGCGTCTCCGAGCTGAAGGCCAAGCTGAAGGAAGCCGACGAGCTCTACCTGGCCACAGATGCGGACCGCGAGGGCGAAGCCATCGCGTGGCACCTGCTGCAGGTGCTCAAGCCCAAGGTGCCGGTGCGCCGCCTGGCCTTTACCGAGATCACCAAGGAGGGCATCGAACGCGCCCTGGGCAACATGCGCGAACTGGACACCGACCTGGTGGACGCGCAGGAGACCCGGCGCGTGCTGGACCGCCTCTACGGCTATGAAATCTCCCCGGTGCTCTGGCGCAAGATCGCCCGCGGGCTCTCCGCCGGCCGTGTTCAGTCGGTGGCCACCCGTCTGGTGGTGGAGCGTGAACGCGAACGCATGGCGTTCATCTCCGCCGGCTACTGGGACATCAAGGGCGTCTTCGCCACCGGCAACGCCGAATCCTTTGCCGCCAAGCTTTCCTCCGTGGACGGGGCCCGCGTGGCCTCCGGCCGCGACTTCGATGACCGTGGGCAGCTCAAGAGCTCGCGCAGCGCGGTGACCCACCTTGACGAGGCGGCCGCCCGCTCTCTGGTGGAAAACCTGGCCGAGGCCGATTTCAAGGTCACCTCGGTGGAGGACAAGCCCTACACCCGTCGCCCGGCCGCACCGTTCACCACCTCCACGCTGCAGCAGGAAGCCTCGCGCAAGCTGCGCTGGAGCTCGCGGATCACCATGCAGGTCGCCCAGCGCCTGTATGAAAACGGCTACATCACCTATATGCGTACCGACTCGGTGTTCCTCTCCAACGAGGCCGTGCACGCGGCCCGCACCCAGGCCACCGAACTGTACGGCGCGGACTCGGTGCCCGAGCGTCCGCGCGTCTACAAGGCCAAGACCGACGCCGCGCAGGAGGCCCACGAAGCCATCCGCCCGGCCGGTGACATGTTCCGCCGGCCCAGGGACGTGCGCGCCTCACTGAGCAAGGACGAGTACACCCTGTACGAGCTGATCTGGAAGCGCACCGTCGCCTCCCAGATGTCCGACGCGAAGGGCTTTACCGCCACCATCAAGCTGGCCGGCACCGCCAGCGACCAGCGGGTGGCCGAGTTCTCCGCCTCCGGCACCGTGATCACCTTCCGCGGCTTCCTGGCCGCCTACGAGGAGGGCAAGGACACCACCCCGGAGGCCGAGGCCAGCGAGTCCGCCGAGGCCCGCCTGCCGCAGCTGAAGGTCGGGGACGGGCTGAACGGCACCGAACTGGAGGCCCTGGGCCACGAAACCACCCCGCCGGCCCGCTACACCGAAGCCTCGATCGTGGCGGAACTGGAAAAGCGGGAGATCGGGCGCCCCTCCACCTACGCGCCGACCATTTCCACCATCATGGACCGTGGCTACGTCACCAAGCGCGGCGGCGCCCTGGTGCCCAGCTGGATCGCCTTCTCGGTGATCCGCCTGCTGGAGGAGCACTTCGCCCAGTACGTGGACTACGACTTCACCGCCCGGCTGGAAGATGACCTGGACGAGATCGCCAAGGGCCAGCGCGCCCGCAGCGACTGGCTGAACCTGTTCTACTTCGGCAGCGACGCGGCCAGCGGGCTGAAGCACGTGGTGGAAAACCTGGGGGACATTGACGCCCGGGCCATCAACTCCATTGCCATCACCGATGACATCGTGCTGCGCGTGGGCAAGTTCGGCCCCTACCTGGAACGCGCCCTGCCCGCCGATGCGGCCGAGGACGCCACCCCGGAGCGCGCGAACGTGCCCGAGGACCTGGCCCCGGATGAGCTGACGGCGGAAAAGGCCGAGGAGCTGTTCGCCAACTCGCAGGTTTCCGAACGCGAGCTGGGGGTGGATCCGCAGACCGGGCGCACCATCCTGGCCAAGGACGGGCGCTACGGCGCCTACGTCACCGAGGTGATCCCGGAGCCGACCGCCGAGGAACTGGCCGCCCAGCCGGTGGAGTACTACAAGAACGGCAAGCCCAAGCCGCCGAAGAAGCCGGCCAAGATCAAGCCGCGCACCGGTTCGCTGTTCAAGTCAATGAGCATTGAGACCGTCACCCTGGAGGAGGCACTGCAGCTGCTGAGCCTGCCGCGCGTGGTGGGCACCGATGCCGAGGGTGAGGAAATCACGGTGCAGAACGGGCGCTTCGGCCCGTACCTGAAGAAGGGCAGCGACTCGCGTTCCATTGAATCCGAGGAGCAGATCTTCACCATCACCCTGGAGGAGGCGCTGGCGATCTACGCCCAGCCCAAGCAGCGCGGCCGGCGTGCCGCGGTGCCGCCGCTGGCCGAATTCGGCACCGACCCGACCAGTGAGAAGAACATCGTGGTCAAGGACGGACGCTTCGGACCGTACATCACCGACGGGGAAACGAACATCACCGTCCCGCGAGGCACCGCGATCGAGGAACTGACTCGGGAAAAGGCCATCGAGCTGCTGGCCGAGAAACGGGCCCGCGGCCCGGTCAAGCGCAAGAGCGCCGCCAAGAAGGCCCCGGCCAAGAAGGCGACGACCACCAAGAAGAGCACCACGAAGGCCTCCACGGCAAAGAAGGCCACCACGGCCAAGACCACCGCGAAGAAGACCGAGAAGTAGCGCAGGCTACCCGACGCGAAGGACATCTGATGAGGCTGGGCGTACTGGACATCGGTTCGAACACCGTGCACCTGCTGCTGGTGGACGCCTACCCCGGCGCCCGGCCCAACCCCTACGCGTCGCACAAGCGCCCGCTCTCGCTGGTTCAGTACCTGAACGAGTACGGGGCCATCACCGAGGAGGGGCAGCGCGAACTGATCGGCTTCATCACCGAGGCCTCCCGGTTCGCGCGCAGCCACCGGGTGGAGGACTTCATGGCGTTCTGCACCTCCGCGATCCGCGAATCCTCCAACGGAGCCCACGTGCTGGAACGCGTGGAGGCCGAGACCGGGGTGAAGCTGCTGGAGCTTTCGGGTGAAGAGGAAGCGGGCATGACGTTCTATGCGGTGCGCCGCTGGTTCGGCTGGGCCTACGACTCGATCCTGAACCTGGACATGGGTGGCGGGTCGCTGGAACTGGCCCTGGGCAACGACGAATTCCCGCAGGTGGCCTACTCGGTGCCGCTGGGCGCCGGGCGGCTGACCCGCGAATGGCTGCCCGATGACCGGCCCACCCCCAAGCAGGTCAAGGAGCTGCGCACCTATGTGCGCGATGTGCTCTCGGACCCCACCACGGAGCTGGCCCAGTACGGCAAACCGTCCCTGGCCACCGCCACCTCCAAGACCTTCCGCTCCCTGGCTCGGATTACCGGGGCCGCCCCCAGCACCGAGGGGCCCTATGTGAAGCGGGTGCTGGAACGCGAAAGCCTGAAACTGTGGACGAACCGGCTGATGGCCATGAGCTGGGAGGAACGCGCCGAACTGCCCGGGGTTTCCCAGGTGCGGGCCCCGCAGCTGCTGGCCGGCGCGCTGGTGGCGATCGAGGCCATGAAGAAACTGAAGATCAAACACCTGCGCATTTGCCCGTGGGCGCTGCGTGAAGGGCTGATGCTGCGCCGTTTTGATCATGTCTTGTTTGACTCTTCGACTCCGCTAAGTAGTAGCGTGGGAGTTGGAGAGGTAGCGCTCGGTGCCGGGATGGGGCAACTGCCCGCACCCGCGGAAACGAATTAGCCCCGGCTCGGGGTTGATCGGCACACCAGTGCTTGGAAGAAGGGGCTGAGTCATGCAAGAGCCTGCAACAACGTCAATCCCCATCACGCTGTCCAGTGCCTCGGTCTACCCCCTGACCGTGCACGACGCGTTCGCGGTGGCCAAGGATGTGGGCTACGACGGGCTGGAGGTGCTGATCACCGGCAACCAGGCCACCCAGTCGGCCACCGCCCTGCTGGCGCTGATGGACAAGTACCAGCTGCCCATTCGGGCCATCCACGCCCCGACGTTGCTGCTCACCCAGCAGGTGTGGGGCTCGGCGTGGGCAAAAATCGAACGCTCGGTCATCCTGGCCCAGGCCGTGGGGGCCGAGGTCGTCGTGGCCCACCCGCCGTTCCGCTGGCAGGGGAACTATGCCCTGGAGTTCGCCGGGGGAGTGCAGCGGCTGACCGACTCGACCGGGATGAAGATCGCGGTGGAGAACATGTACCCGTGGCGGGCCCGCGGACGCGAAGCGAAGATGTACCTGCCGCACTGGGACCCGGTACCGCAGTCCTACCCGCACGTGACCTGGGACTTCTCCCACGCGGCGATCGCCGAAATGGATTCGCGCAAGGCCGTGGAGCAGCTGGGGGAGCGCCTGGCGCACTTGCACCTGTGCGACGGGCTGAACAACGGCAAGGACGAACACCTGGTGCCCGGGCGCGGCACCCAGCCGGTGGCCGAAACCCTGCGGTACCTGCGCGACACCGACTTCGGCGGGGTCATCGCGGTGGAGGTCTCCACCCGCAAGGCCAAGGGCACCGGGCAGAAGGAGCAATGGCTGGGGGAAACCCTCGAATACGCCCGCACCCACCTGGCGCTGCCGGATACCGCAGATCGAACGAAGTAAGGACACCATGAGCGAACTGACCAACTCGTTGACACTGGCCTTTTTGGGCACCGGCTCCATGAACGGGGCGATCCTGCGCGGCATCCTGGGAGCCGGGCACGACCCGAAGCTGATCACCGCGACCATCCGCAGCGACGCGCGCGAGGCCGAGCTGCGCGAGCTGGGAGTGAACGTGGTGGTGACCGGGCAGGATCCCGAGGCGAACGCGCGGGTCGCGGCCGAGGCGGACGTCGTCTTCCTGGGGGTCAAGCCGGTGGGGATCACCGAGCTGTGCGACCAGATCTCCGCAGCGCTACGTCCGCAGACCGTGATTGTTTCGGTGGCCGCGGCCATCACCCTGCAGTCCATGGCCGCCCACCTGCCGCAGGACCAGCCGCTGGTGCGCGCCATGCCCAACACCCCGCTGCAGGTGGGGGCCGGGGTGGTGGGCCTCAGCCCGGCCCCGGCCGTCAGTGAACAGCAGCTGCAGCAGGTCATTGACCTGTTCGCCGGCTCCGGTGAGGTGCACGTGATCGAGGAGGCCCAGCAGGACGCGCTCTCGGCGATCTCCGGCTCCGGGCCGGCCTACGGCTTCTTCCTGGCCGAGGCGATGGCCAAGGCCGGGATGAAGTTGGGCCTTGACGAGCAGCTGGCCATCGACCTGGCCCGGGCCACCGTCGCCGGGGCCGGAAAGATGCTGGCCGATCCGCAGGCCAACCCCGGGCAGCTGCGCAAGAAGGTCACCAGCCCCAACGGCACCACCGAGCAGGCGATCGCCACCTTCCAAAAGGGCGGCATGGAGCAGCTCATCGCCGACGGCGCCGCCGCCGCCGCCCAGCGCGCCGCCCAGATCAGCCGCGAACTGGGCTAGCCGGCACAATCCGGGAACACGCGCAGCACGCTCACGCAAAGGCCGGCGGCCTGGACCCTTCGGGGTTCTGGCCACCGGCCGTGATCTTTGGGCGTCCGGGCCCGGCTAGGGGCGGGAGGCGAAGCGCTCGAGAAGGTCCACGTGGCCGGAGACGATCAGCACGTCGCGGCGGGTGACCACCGTATCGGGCACGGCGTAGGTGAAGTCCTCGCCGGGGGACTTCACCCCCACAATCGTCACCCCGTACTTGGAACGCACATTGGATTCGGCCAGGGTGAAGCCCTGGGTTTCCTTCGGCGGGTACATCTTCACGATCGCGAACCCGTCATCGAATTCGATGAAGTCCAGCATCCGCCCGCCCACCAGGTGAGCGGCGCGCACCCCGGCGTCCGCTTCCGGGTAGATCACGTGGTTCGCCCCGATGCGGGTGAGGATCTTGCCGTGGGCCGGGGTGATCGCCTTGACCCACAGGTGCTCGATCCCCAGATCCACCAGGTTCACGGTGATCAGCACGGAGGACTCGATGGAGGTGCCCACCCCGACCACGGCGGAGGAGAATTCCTGGGCGCCCAACTGGCGCAGCGCGTCGATGTTCGTGGCGTCCGCGGCCACCACGTGGGTCAGCGAACTGGCCCACTTCTGCACCAGTTCGGGGTCACGTTCAATGGCCAGGACCTCACGGCCCTGCTTGACCAGCTGCTCGGCCACCGCGATGCCGAAACGGCCCAGCCCGATCACCAGGACCGGAGCATTGTGCGAAATAGATCTATCAGCCAATGATCGGCCTCTCTTCCGGGAACTGGTACAGGGTATCGCGCTGACGCATGGTCAGCGCGCTTGCCAAGGTAATGCTACCGATGCGCCCGGCGAACATCAGCGCCGAGAGCACGTACTTGCCCTCCGGGGGCAGCTCGGCCGAAACATTCATGCTCAGCCCCACGGTGCCAAAAGCGGAGATTGATTCGAACAGCGCCCGCTGGAAGGAGAGCGTGTCATCAATGACCAGCAGCGCCCCCACCGCCACCGCCACCAGCGTGGCACCGAGCACGACCACCGATATCGCCACGCGCATGGTGCTCTCGGGCAGGCGGCGGCCAAAGGCGCGCACCTCCTTGTCGCCGCGCACCTCGGCGAAGATCGCCAGGAACATCACCGCAATGGTGGTGACCTTGATGCCGCCGGCGGTGGAGGCCGAGCCGCCGCCGGCGAACATCAGCGCATCGGTCAGCAGCACCGTCACCGGCTGCATGTCGGAGGGCTCCACCAGGTTCATCCCGCCCGAACGCATCATCACCGAGGCGAAGAGCGCATTGACGATCTTCTCCCCGACATCCTCCCCGCCGATGGTGCGCTGGTTGTTCCATTCAAAGAGCAGCCACAGCACGGTGCCGCTCAGCAACAGGATCGTGGTGGTCAGCAGCGTCAGCTTCGCATGCAGCGTCCAGCGCCGGTGGTTCAGCCGGTGCGCGGCCAACACCATGATCACCGGGAAGCCCAGCGAACCGACGAATACCCCGAGCATCAGCGGGATCAGGATCCACAGGTCCATCTCATAGGGCACCAGCCCATTGGAGTGCGGGGTGAAGCCCACATTGTTAAACGCCGAGACGGCGTAGAACACCCCGTGCCAGATCGCCGAGAGCGGGCTTTCACCCAGCACGTAGAAGCGTGGAATCAGCAGCAGCGAGAGCAGACCCTGCAGGGTGATCGCGGTCAGGATCACCACGCGCAGCAGCGAACCAACCTCACCCAGGGTGGAGGTCGCGGCCGTGTTCATCGAACTTTGCGCCACCAGCTTGCCGCGCACGCCCAGGCGCTTGGACACCGCCAGGGAGAGCAGCGAGGCGATCGTGAGGATCCCCAACCCGCCAATGAACATCGCCACCAGAAGAATCAGCTGGCCAAAGAACGACCAGTGCACCGCGGTGCTCACCGTGGTCAGACCGGTCACGCACACCGCGGAGACGGCCGTGAACAGCGCGTCATGCAGCGCGGTGGGTTCGCCGCTGGCCGAGGCGAAGGGCGCGGAGAGCAGCGCGGTGAACAGGGTGATCACCAGCAGGAACGCGCCCAGGGCCAGCCGGGCGGGGGAGCGGGCGGTGAAGTCGGACAGTGCCGCCTTGACGCGCAACAGCTGCTTGCGTTTGCGTAACCACAAGCTGTCAGCGGGCCCGCTGGGGCGCTGCTGCATGGGGTCGCTCATCGATGCCTCTCCTGCGGGAAAGAAGTGGGGATAGAAGTACTGACTCTTCAGAGTAATCTACGCCCCGCACCGCCTGCGCGCAGGCGCACGCGGCGCCAAGGTGGCACTGGGGCACAAATGTGAGCCGACGCATTGAGTTCGGTCACAATCCGGTAGCGTAGAAGACGTGCTACAACCTCAACGTGCTCCGCGCCCGACACTGGTGGTCTGGGATGAAAAGTACCTGCAGTACAAGTTCAGCGACTACCACCCCATGCATCCCTCCCGCCTAGAGCTGACCATGCGCCTGAGCCAGGAGCTGGGGGTGATGCGCGGGGCGAACCTGGAGGTGGCACCGCCCACCGTCGCCGCGGACAGCGAGCTGCTCACCGTGCATTCGCAGGACTACCTGGACCAGGTGCGCAGGGTCAGCCAGGACCCCACCCTCCAGGCCCCGGACTATGGGCTGGGCACGGAGGATGATCCGGCGTTCGCCGGCATGCACGAGGCCAGCGCCCGGCTCTTTGGCGGCTCCCTGGTCGCCGCCGAGGCCATCGTGCAGCAAAAGGCGGTGCGGTCAGTGAACTTCGCCGGCGGGATGCACCATGCGGCGCGGGAGAAGGCCAGCGGGTTTTGCATCTACAACGATGCGGCCGCCGCCATCCAGTACCTGCTGGATCAGGGGGTGCAGCGGGTGTGCTACATCGACGTGGACGCGCACCACGGGGACGGCACCGAATCCCTGTTCTGGGATGAGGAGCGGGTGCTGACCATCTCCATCCACGAATCCGGGATGAGCCTGTTTCCCGGCACCGGGTTCGCCAACGAGATCGGCGGGGAGCGGGCGCGTGGCAGTGCGGTGAACCTGGCGCTGCCGGCGATGACCGGGGACGCCGGCTGGATGCGGGCCTACCATGCGGTGGTGCCGCAGCTGGTGAAGGCCTTTGAACCCGAGGTGATCGTCTCCCAGCACGGCTGCGACTCGCACCGGGACGATGACCTGACCAACCTGAAGCTCTCCGTTGATGCCCAACGCCAGGTGGCGCTGGATATCTCCCAGCTGGCGGATGAGGTCTGCGAGGGCCGGTGGATCGCCACCGGTGGGGGCGGGTACAACGTCACCGCCGTGGTGCCGCGCACCTGGAGCCACCTGATCGCGATTGCCGCGGACAAGCCGGTGCCGCTGCGCACCTATGTGCCCGAGATCTTCCGGCGCTACGTGCTGGAAACCTACGGCAAGGCGATGCCGTACCTGATGGGGGACGACGCGGAACTGTGGTGGCGCAACTGGGAGATCGGCTACGACCCGGCCGACCCGGTGGACCGTTCCATCATCGCCACCCGCAAGGAAGTCTTCCCGCTCTACGGACTGGACCCCTGGTTCGACTAGCCCCGGCACCGGCTACCGGCAAAACGCCCTATATGCCGTTAGGGTTATGTCTGTGGCTATTGATGAACTGTTCGCAGCGCTGGCCGAACCGACCCGGCGGCGCATCATGGAGGAACTGAAGGACGAGGCCCTGGCCGTGGGGATGTTGGTCGAGCGCCTGCAGATCTCCCAGCCCACCGTGTCCAAGCACCTGAAGGTGCTGCGCGAGGCGTCGCTGGTGAGCATGACCGCCCAGGGCCAGCGCCGCATCTATGCCCTGGACCTGCCCGCCATTGAGACCCTGGGCCAGTGGTGCGCGGACTTCCTGCCCGAGCCGCAGCCGGCGGAGGAGCCCGCCGCGCAGCTCACCGAGGTCACCGCCGCGACCGCTGCGGTGATGCCCGCGAACGCCGGCACCCCGGCCACCACCGCCGCCCAGCAGCTGGGGCGCACCGTGGGGCGCAGCCTGGAACACGTCACCGGCCGGGCCCATGAACTGATTGAGCGTTTCCCCCGTTTCGGGCGCAAACGCTAGGCTGCACACCACCGCCGAACGTTACGTGCGGCACAAAAAAATTGACGTAAAATTTCCGACATCGCGCACCACCGTGGCATTCTCTTCGGTGGGGCAGTTACGCCGGTTCTGCGGTAGAACTCTGCCCCAGCGCCTGCCCCAAGTGATGAGGAGAGTAACTTGGACCAGCATTTAGCGACTATCCGCGATGAGGTATTCCGCAGGAATCCCGGGGAAGCCGAATTCCACCAGGCCGTTACCGAGGTTTTCGAGAGCCTCGAAGCCGTCTCCCAGAAGCACCCGGAATACGCCGAAGCCGCGATCCTGCAGCGCATGTGCGAGCCGGAACGCCAGATCATCTTCCGTGTGCCGTGGACCGATGACGCCGGACGGGTTCAGATCAACCGCGGCTTCCGCGTCGAGTTCAACTCCGCGCTGGGCCCCTACAAGGGTGGACTGCGCTTCCACCCCTCGGTCTACCTGGGCACCGTGAAGTTCCTGGGCTTTGAACAGATCTTCAAGAACTCGCTGACCGGCATGCCCATCGGTGGCGGCAAGGGCGGTTCGGACTTCGACCCGCGCGGCAAGTCCGATGCGGAGGTCATGCGCTTCTGCCAGTCCTTCATGACCGAGCTGTACCGGCACATCGGCGAATACACCGACGTCCCGGCCGGGGACATTGGCGTGGGCGGGCGCGAGATCGGCTTCCTGTTCGGCCAGTACAAGCGCATCACCAACCGCTACGAGTCCGGGGTGCTCACCGGCAAGGGGCTGAGCTGGGGCGGGTCCCTGGTGCGTCCGGAAGCCACCGGCTACGGTGCGGTCCTCTTCGCCCAGGAGATGCTCGCCACCCGCAACACCAGCTTTGAGGGCCAGCGTGTGGTGGTCTCCGGGTCGGGCAACGTGGCGATCCACGCCATCGAAAAGGCCCAGCAGTTCGGCGCCCACGTGGTGGCGGCCTCGGATTCGGGCGGCTACATCGTGGATGAGAACGGCATCGATGTTCCGCTGCTGCGCCAGATCAAGGAAGTTGAGCGCGAGCGGATCAGCGAATACGCCAAGCGCCGCGGCAGCAAGAAGGCCCGCTACGTTGCGGACGGGAACGTGTGGGACGAAAAGTGCACGGTCGCCCTTCCCTGCGCCACCCAGAACGAGTTGGGGGCCAGCTCGGCCAAGAAGATGATTTCCGGTGGGCTGATCGCGGTGGCCGAAGGCGCGAACATGCCCTGCACCGCCCAGGCGGTTTCCCTGTTCCAGGACGCCGGGGTGCTCTTCGGCCCGGGCAAGGCGGCCAACGCCGGTGGCGTGGCCACCTCCGCGCTGGAAATGCAGCAGAACGCCAGCCGTGACTCCTGGTCCTTCGCCCACACCGAGCGCCGCCTGAGTGAAATCATGATCGGCATCCACGACCGGTGCGCGGCCACGGCCGAGGAATACGGGGTACCGGGCAACTACGTGGCCGGGGCGAACATTGCCGGTTTCGTGAAGGTCGCCGACGCGATGCTCGCCCAGGGGCTGATCTAAGCCCGGGCTTCGACCTTCGGGCCGGCCACGGCCTTGGAACCGCGGGCGCGGCCGCAGGCGACAGCCACGGCCGCGCCCGCGGCGTGTCCGGCACCTTGCGGATCGCGAACTACTGGTGCGTGCGCGTGTGTTCATGCTTCGAAAAGCGGTCGGCCACCCAGTAGACTATGGTGAAGGTGTACGTGACGTTACCGACGTTGATCACAAGTCGAAGAAGTTCATGTATGCCGACAGCGCGACGAAACAGAGATCAGCGTCAGGAGAAAGTCCCCTATGGCGGATAAACAGAATTTTGCTGGAGCACGATTCATGACTGTGGCCGAGGTGGCCGAGATGATGCGTGTTTCAAAGATGACCGTTTATCGTCTGATCCACGCCGGTGATTTACCCGCCGTGCAGTTCGGCCGCTCCTATCGCGTTCCGGAAAACGCCGTTGAAGCCTACCTGCAGGCCGCAGGTGTCGATCCTCACAGGGGAACTGGATCGTACGGCAGGTAGACGGCAGATAGGATGACCGTGGTCAGAAACCGGCCATGGAGCGGGTAACCTATTAAGGAACGTTTAACGTCCGGTCGGCCGTGCGTGAAGCCTTTGTTGGCTTGATGGTAACGCGGTCGATGCATTTATTTAGTCTGTGAGGAACCACTATGGGCTCAGTTGTTAAGAAGCGCCGCAAGCGTATGTCGAAGAAGAAGCACCGCAAGCTGCTTCGCAAGACTCGCCACCAGCGCCGCAACAAGAAGTAGTCTCGCACCGCGAAACACGTTCTTGGAGATGATCGCCATCGCCCGAAGGCTTTGCCCTTGGCGGTGGCGATTGTTGTATCCCCAAGTTGTCGACGGCGTGCCGCCGCAGGACCGGGCCGCCTTCGACGCCGGCACCCCACCGAGCAGCTACCCGATGGGCGATGGCGGAGGCGTTGGGCGCTGAGACCGGTTAGCGGCCGCCGCCGTGCCGCAGCCGCTGCAGGCTGCGCCGGGCTGCCCACAGGGCGCCAATGACCCCGGCCAGCTTCAGGCTCACGCGGGCCGCACGCTGCCCGGTGCGGAAGTCATAAACCTGCCAGCCGCGCTCCTTGGCGTAGGCGCGCAGCCGGGCGTCGGGGTTGATGGCCACCGGGTGGCCGACAACCTCCAGCAACGGCACGTCATTGTAGGAATCCGAGTATCCCCAGGACCCGGCGAGGTTGATGTTCTGCTGCTGGGCCAGCTCCAGCACCGCCTGCGCCTTGTCCGCGCCGTGCAGGATGGGGCCGGTCAGCCGTCCGGTGTATTCCCCGTTTTCGCTTTCCACCCGGGTTCCCAAGGCTCCGGTCAGTTCCAGGCGCCGGGCGATCACCCCGGCCACCTCGGTGGGGGTGGCGGTGACCAGCCAGACCTCGCGCCCCACGTTCAGGTGCTGGCGGGCAATGGCCACGGTCCCACCCCACAGCTTGGGGTGAATGAATTCGTCATAGATTTCATCCCCGAGCTCGCGCATCTGCTCGACCTTCACCCCGCGCACCATGTCCAGGGCCCGGTCACGGATGGCGGTGATGTCGCCCAGGTGCTCCCCACGGGCCAGGAAGCTGAGCTGCTTGAGCGCGAAGAACAGCACCTCGCGGAAGTGGAAGAACTTGTGCTGGTGCATCTTGCGGGCCACCGCGTACAGCGAGGCGCCGCGCACCAGGGTGTTGTCAACGTCAAAGAACGCCGCGATCCGCCCCTCGGTGGGGGCAGGATGCTGCGCAGTGTCCCGTACTTCGTTGGCTTCCATTAGCCCAAGTTTAGCCGGTGGCCCTGCGCTTCTTCCCGCGGGGCCGGCCCCGGGCGGGGCCTCGCAAAGCGGCGCCAACACCCGTGCCCGGGACGCGGCGTGAGAACATGGAAGGGTGAAACAGACTCCCGAAATCCAGCTGTTGGTGCGCCAGGAATGCCATTTGTGCGCTGCCGCCCGCCAGACCGTGGCCGAGGTGACCTCGCGCCTGGGAATGAGCTTCAGTGAAGTGGACATCGACACCCGCCCAGAATTGCGTGAGCAACACCATGAAGAGGTGCCGGTGCTGCTGATCGACGGGCAGGTCCGGGACTTCTGGCGAATCGACCCGCAACGGCTCGAACGCCTGCTGCGCGAGCACTAGGCCGCAGCCCGTTCCGCCGCTGACCCCAACCGAAAGAGCCCTCCTTGCCCCTATCCGAACCGCGAATCCTGCCCGAGGCCACGCTGATGCGTCTAACGCAGTACCTGCGGGCCTTGAACGCCCTGGACACCCAGGGCGTGGAACGCACCAGTTCGGGGGTCCTGGCCGAGGCGGCCGGGGTGAATCCGGCGATCCTGCGCAAGGACCTGTCGCTGCTGGGCTCCTACGGCACCCGCGGGGTGGGCTACGTGGTGCGCGAACTGGCCGACCATATCAGCCGCACCCTGGGCCTGGATCAGGACTGGCGGGTCCTGATCGTCGGGGCCGGCAACCTCGGGCGCGCCCTGAGCGGGTACGCCGGATTCCGTTCCCGCGGCTTCCACGTCAAGGCCATGCTGGACAGCGACCCGGACCTTGTGGGGCATCGGGTCGGGGAACTGGTAGTGCGCGACGCAGCCGAACTGAACGCCGTGGTCACCGAGCAGCAGATCAACATCGCGGTGCTGGCGGTGCCCGGCGCGGCGGCCCAGCCGCTGGTGGACCAGCTGGCCGATGCCGGGGTGAAAAGCATCCTCAGCTTCGCCCCGCACGTCATCCGTGCCCCCAGGGGGGTGGAGGTGCGCAGGGTGGATCTGTCCACCGAACTGCAGATCCTGGCCTACCATGCGGTGCGCAACGACCTGGAAACCGGGCAGGGCCCACTGTCCGGGTTGGGGACCGAAGCCTAGGATTCTTGGGCTCCACCTCAGAGCCGCACCTCGGAGCCGAGCACGATGGTGCGTTCGGGCGGCAGCTGGAACATTTCCGCGCGCGGGGCCTGGTTCTTCTCCAATGCCACAAACAGCCTGCGCCGCCACCGGCGCAGGCTTTCCGGGTGCGGGCTGTGCAAGGTGAGCACCGAGAGGAAATACAGCGCCTGGCTGAAATCGATGTCGCACTCGGGCACCTGGTCGTGCACCAGCGCCAGGTTCGCCGGAATGTTCTGCCGGTCCAGGTAGCCGGTGTGGATGGTGATCCGGGTGATGCCGTGGCTGGCGCTCAAATGCTGGTCCACCTCAAAGCGCGAGTGCACCGGTACGTGCGGGCGGTGCGCGTAGGCGATCCGCACGATCACCACTTGTTCGTGCAGCATCCGGAAAATCCGGGTGCACAGCAGCAACGACAGGGGAGTGCTGTGCAGGTTCGGGTGCGGGAAGACCGCCACCCCGGCCGTACGGCGCAGGTTGGTGGCGGACAGCGCCTCCACAAAGCCGCTGAACGAGCCCTCCAGCTCGGCCCGGTAGGCCGCCACGGTGCGGAACCCGCGCTGCCAGGTGGTCATCACCACCAGCATGCCCCCGGCCAGGGCCAACGGCACCCAACCCCCGGACAGCAGCTTGGCCGAGTTCGCCGCCAGCAGCACCACTTCCAACAGCCCGATGGCCAGCAGGTAGGCTCCGACCTTCCACCAGCGCCAGCGCCACACCAGCACCGCGAAGATCAGGAAGATTACCGATTCCAGCAGCAGGGTCCCGGTCACCGCCAGGCCGTAGGCGTTGGCCAGCCCGGACGAGGACCCGGCGACCACCATCACGGTGAGCACCGCGGCCAACAGCACCCAGTTCACGCCGGGAAGGTAGATTTGTTCCTCGTCGCGCCGGGAGGTGTACTTCACGCTCAGCCGGGGCAGCAACCCCAACCGCATCGCCTGGCGGGTCACCGAGTAGGCCCCGGCAATCACCGCCTGGGAGGCGATCACGGTGGCCAGCGTGGCATAAATGACCAGCGGCACCCGCAGGGCCGGCGGGGCCAGGTAGAACATCGGGTTTTCCACCGCCTGCGGGGTACCCAGCACCAGGGCGCCCTGCCCCAGGTACACCAGCAGCAAGGCGGGCATCACCACCCACAGCCACGCCCGGCGCACCGCCCGGGCGCCGAACAGGCCCATGTCCGCGTACAGGGCCTCGGCCCCGGTCACCGTCAGCACGATCGCCCCGAACAGGATGAACCCCTGCACCTGGTGGTTCAGCAGCAGCAGGCCGGCCCACTGCGGGGACAATCCCAGCAGGATCTGCGGGTGCGCGACGATCTGCGGCAGCCCCAGCGCCGCCAGGAGGAGGAACCAGCCGAGCATGATCGGTCCCAGGGCGCGGGCGACCCTGCCGGTACCGAAGGGCTGGATGGCGAACAAAACCAGCAGCACCGCCACGGCCGCCGGGAGGATGAGCCCGGCCAGGACCGGGGAGACGGTGGCCAGCCCCTCCACGGCGCTGAGCACGGAGATCGCCGGGGTGATCACCGAGTCGCCGAAGAACAGCGCAGCCCCAGCCATCGCCAGCACGGTGACCAGCACCATGCCTCGGGCGGAGGTCAGCCGGGAGCGCAGCAGCCCCAGCAGCGCCAGGATCCCGCCCTGCCCATGGTTATCCGCCCGGGTCACCAGCAGCACATACTTCACCGTGACGATCAGGGTCAGTGTCCACAACACCATGGAGATCACCCCGTAGAGGTTCTCGGCGTCCACGGGCACCGCGTTGTGCTCCATGCTGAAGGCGGTGTGCAACGCGTACAGCGGACTGGTGCCGATATCCCCAAAGACCACCCCCAGGGCCCCCAGCCCCGCCGTGGCCGCGCCCTGGGAGCTGATGCCGCGGCCCCGGTTGGGCCCGGCGGTGGCGCGCTTTGCCTGGGTTGACGGGTCCGACCTTGGAAAACGGTTCGGGCGGTGGTGCGGCCTGCTGGTCCGGTGCTGGGCAACCATGACCTTATTGTGCGCCCCTTGACGGGGAAAGGAACCGGTGGACCGGGGATATTTTTCTCGGGAACCGGCCAGGCGTTAACGACCGAACCCCACCGGCGCTCCGGGCCGTGAGGCCGGTGCCGGTGGGGTTCGAAGGCTGGGTGAGCCGGTGTGGTCTAGCGGTAGCCGGCCTGCCGGGCGGCGCGGCGCTGGGCAATGTACTGGCTGGAGGGACGCAGCCAGGAGCACACGACGCCGGCGATGCCCAGCAGCACGCTGGCCACGTAGGCGGTGGTCAGCATCCCCACGTCCGCGGCATTGGCGTACATGGCGATGGTCGGCACCACGCTCAGCAGGCCCAGCAGCGACAGGGCGGCCAGGATGGTGGCGATGATGCGCATGGCGTTCACGCCGCGGCCAACGAAGAAGCCAACCAGGAAGTAGGCGATCAGGGTCAGGACAATCGAGACCATGGTGAAGGCGGTCATGGCCCCGGAAATCGCGTTCATCATCTGGTCGGGGTTCTCCAGCATCTGCTGCAGCTGCGGGTCATTGCCCAGGCTCGGATCTGCTTCCATCTGACGGCGCAGTTCGGACTGGAACAGGTCCCACTCCGAACGGATGATGCCGGCGAAGAACTGGGTGCGGTCCAGCAGCCAGCTGCTCAGGGCCGAGACCACACCGGCGGCCAGGATCAGCCAGAACGCCAGCTGCAGGGTGCGGGGACGCTCTGCCGGGGGCTGCACCGGAGCGTACCCGCCGGCCGGCGGGTAGGCGTACTGCGGGGGCTGGGCATAGGGATTGGATTGTTGCGAAGGATCCGGCTGCCCGTACGGGTTGGAGCCGTACGCCGGGGGTTGGGGCGTCGCACCCCCGTAGGGGTTGTAGGGTGTGGAACCCTGCGGCTGGTCGCCGGGCTGGTTCGGGTCAGTGGAACTCATGGGAACTTCCTTCATGCGACTGCTGGATTATCTACCACAACCCTAGTGGATTGGGGTTTGCGCCGGACACCTCCGAAAGGATGGTTTTTGTATATGCGAATCCCATGCGCAGGCTGTGAAAACTTGAGTGTGGCCACAATCCGACGGTTTTCCCGAAAATCTTTGAGAGAATGAGTCCATGCCTAAATCGACCGTCCATTTGCTGCGCCATGGGGAAGTGCAGAACCCCGATCGCATCCTCTACGGGCGGATCCCCGGTTACGGGTTATCCGAACTGGGAATGGAAATGGCCGAACGCGCCGGAAAGTACTTCGGCGAGCAGGCCGCGGAGGGCGCGAAACTGGTGCGCCTGGTCGCCTCCCCGCTGCTGCGGGCCCAGCAAACCGCTGCCCCCACCGCCGCGGCCCTGGAGCTGCCGATCCTCACCGATGAGCGGGTCATCGAGGCCGGGAACCGTTTTGAGGGTCTGTCCCGCATTGCCAACCGCCTGCGGGAGCCGCGCTACTGGCCCTACATCATCAACCCGCTCAAGCCCTCCTGGGGCGAACCCTACAGCGAACAGGTCGATCGGATGCGCCTGGCCATGCAGGAGCATCGCAAGGCCGCGGTCGCCGAGGCCGGCGACGGCGCCGAGGTGGTCATCGTCTCCCACCAGCTGCCGATCTGGGTGACCCGCCGCGCCTCCCAGGGCCAGCGCCTGTGGCATGATCCGCGCCAGCGCGAATGCACGCTGACCTCGATCACCAGTTTTGAATTCTCGGACGACCAGTTGGTGAACCTGTCGTACCACGAACCGTGCGCCGACCTGCTGGCCGGTGCCGCAAACATCCCTGGAGCCTGACCCCCATGACTGATTCGTCGAATCCCGCAGGACGCATCGGGCGGCGGAGCCTGTTGCGTTCGGCGTTCCTGGCCGCCGCGGTGATTCCGCTGGCCGCTTGCGCCACCGATGACCCGCTGGCCGAACAGGCCCGCAGCGGGGACAACAAGAACTACATCGCCGGGGACGGCGCGGTGGAGGAATACGCGGTCGAAAAGCGCACCGACCCGGTGCAGATCAGCGCCAGCACCTACCAGGGCACCAAGGTGGAGCTGGCCCAGTTCCAGGGCGCCCCGGTGGTCATGAACTTCTGGTACGCGGCCTGCGCCCCGTGCCGCATCGAGGCCCCGCACCTGCGCAAGCTCAGCGAGGAATTCGGGGAAAAGGTCCATTTCTTGGGCGTGAACGTGCGTGATGAGAAGGAAGCGGCGCTGGCCTTCGAACGCACCTTCAAGATCCCCTATGAGTCCGTGCAGGACACCGACGGGAAGATCCAGCTGGCCATGACCCAATACGTGCCGCTGCAGGCGGTGCCCACCACCCTGGTGCTCGACCGCCAGGGCCGGGTGCGCGCCCGGGTGATCGGTGCCGTGGAGGAAACCACCCTGCGTGCCCTGATCAAGTCTGGACTGAACGAGGAACTGTGAACCTGGCCGTGACGACCAACCAGTTTTCCCAGATCGCGCTGGACGGGTCGCTGTTTCTTGCCGGACCGGTGGCCCTGCTGGCCGGGCTGGTCTCCTTCCTCTCTCCCTGCGTGCTGCCGCTGGTTCCCGGGTATCTGGGATATGTCACCGGGCTGACCGGGGCTGATCTGCGTGAACACCGCCGCGGCCGGGTGTTGGCCGGGGTGCTGCTGTTCATCCTGGGGTTCTCGGTGGTGTTCATCTCCGCCGGCGTGCTCTTCAGCCAGGTGACCGCGTGGATGCGCTTCAACGGCGCCTGGGTGACCCAGCTGCTGGGCGTGGTGGTGATCATCATGGGCGTGGTGTTCATGGGCGGGATCTCCTTCCTGCAGCGCGACCGCAAGATCCACCGCCGGCCCCCGGCCGGGTTGTGGGGAGCCCCGGTGCTCGGGCTGACCTTCGGCCTGGGCTGGGCCCCGTGCATCGGCCCGACCCTCTCGGCGGTGCTGATCATGAGCACCGGCACCGACGCGAACGTGGCCCGCGGCGCGCTGCTGACCTTCTTCTACTGCCTGGGATTGGGCGTGCCGTTCGTGCTGATCGCCCTGGGGATGCGCCGCGGCATGGGCACCTTGGACTTCTTCCGCCGGCACCAACTGGCGATCATGCGCTTTGGCGGCGGATTGCTGATTGCGCTGGGCATCGTCATGGCCACCGGCCTGTGGGGCAGCTGGGTGGCCGAATTGCAGAACTGGTTTGCCAATGAAGTGAGGTTGCCGATCTGATGGCACAACGCGATCACACCCCGCACCCGTCCGCACCTGCCGACGCACCCGGTACCGCCGGGAGCACCGCGGCCGGCCGCGGCACCGGCGGTGCCACCAAGACCCGCAAGGGCAAGGGCGGGAAAAACAACCGGGGCGATGCCCCGGCCCTGGGCCCGCTGGGCATGCTGCGCTGGATCTGGACCCAGCTGACCTCCATGCCCACCGCGCTGTTCCTGCTGCTGCTGTTGGCGGTCGCCGCGGTGCCGGGCTCGATTTTCCCGCAGCGCCGGGTGAACCCGGAAATGGTGAACCAGTACTTCGTGGACAACCCGGACAGCGCGCCGTGGCTGGACCGCTTCCAGCTCTTTGACGTGTACTCCTCGGCGTGGTTCTCCGCGATCTACATTCTGCTGTTCATTTCGCTGGTCGGCTGCATCATCCCGCGCATCAAGAAGCACGCCAAGGCGCTGCGCACCCCGCCGCCGCGCACCCCCGCGCGCTTGAACCGGCTGCCGCAGTACACCCGCCTGGAATTTGCCGCCAGCGCCGGGCAGCTGCCCGGCGGGGACGAGGTCATCGCCACCGCCCACAAGATCCTCAAGCGCCGCGGCTACCGCGCCGAGGCCCGGGGGAGCGGGGCCGGGGCCTCGGTGGCCGCCGAACGCGGCTACACCCGTGAAATCGGCAACCTGACCTTCCACATCTCCCTGGTCGGCGTGCTGTTGTCCATGGCCCTGGGCGGGGCCTTCGGCTACGGCGGGCAGCGGGTCATCGTGGAGGGCGAGACGTTCGTGAACTCGCTGGTTTCCTACGACTCCTTCTCCCCGGGCACCTATTTTGATGCCAAGAACCTGGAACCGTATTCGGTGACCCTGGACAAGTTCGACATCCTCTTCGACCGGGAATCCGAAACCCACTTCGGCCAGCCGCTGGACTTCACCGCGCACGTGACCACCCGGCGCTCCCCGGACGCGGAGCCGGAAAAGGAAGAGCTGAAGGTCAACCATCCGCTGCGCATCAACGGCGCGGATGTGTACCTGGTGGGCAACGGCTACGCCCCGGTGGTCACGGTGCGTGACGGCAACGGGGATGTGGCATTCTCCGGCCCGGTGGTTTCGGTGCCGCAGGACTCGGTGTACACCTCCCTGATGGTGGCCAAGGTCCCCGACGCCAAGCCCGAACAGCTGGGCTTCCAGGGATTCCTGCTGCCCACCGCGATGCTGGACGAGAACGGCTTTGGCATCTCCGGGGACCCCAACGCCATCAACCCGCAGCTGCACCTGAACTCCTACGCCGGGGATTTGGGCGTGGATGACGGGGTGCCGCAGAACGTGTACGTACTGGACACCGAGAAGATGACCGAGCTGAACTCGCGTTCCCAGGACGCCGGCGGCATCATCCTGGAAGCCGGGCAGACCTACGAATTGCCGGACAATGCCGGTAGCATCACCTTCGAGGACTTGAAGCGGTACATCGCGGTGGACATCAACGCCGACCCGGGCAAGCTGCCGATTGCGATCTTCGCCGGGCTGGCCCTGGTGGGGCTGGCGGTTTCGCTGTTCACCCCGCGCCGGCGCGTGTGGGTCAAGCTCACCGATGAGGGTGGGCAGCGCGGCGTCGAGTTCGCGCTGCTGGCCCGCGGCGAGGACCCGCGGCTGGAAAACGAGGCCCGCGAACTGCGGCGCATCTTTGAGAAAACATGGCCGGTGGCTGATGAGCCGGATTCGGACGAGCAGGAACTAGGAGAAGACCGTGGGCACTAACAGCGCCTTGGAACCCATTAACGAGACCCTTGGGGTGTACAGCCAGCTGTTCATGCTGCTGTCGGCCATGGTGTACGCGGTCGCGTTCATCTTCTACGCACTGGATCTGGTGCAGTCGAACAAGACCATCGCCGAACTGGACGCCGCCGCCCTGCAAAGCGACCAGAAGTCGCTGGTGACCGCCGGCGCCCCGGGCGGCAAGCCGCGGCGGACCAAGAACGCGCGCGCCGATCTGATGGGCGAGCACGTGGTCAACGACAAGATGACCTACACCGCCAGCTCCGCCAAACGCGGCATGGCCCGCATCGCCGTCGTGCTGACCTGGCTGGGCGTGCTGATGCACGGCTTCGCCGTGGTTTCCCGGGCGCTGGCCGCGAACCGGGTGCCCTGGGGCAACATGTACGAGTTCCTCACCACCGGTGCGTTCGTGGTCGCGGCCGTGTACGTGGTGGCACTGCTGCTGAAGGACCTGCGCTTCATGGGCACCTTCATCATCGGACTGGTGACCCTGATGCTGTGCGCGGCCACCATCGGCTTCCCCACCCCGGTTGGCCACCTGGTGCCGGCGCTGCAGAGCCCCTGGATTGTGATCCACGTGTCCATCGCGGTGCTGGCCTCGGCATTGTTCTCCATCAGCTTCGCCATGAACGTGCTGCAGCTGCTGCAGCACTCCCGGATGAACCGCCTGGCCGAGGGCAAGAACGACCGGCTGCCGTTCATGCGTCTGGTGCCCGGGGCCGGTGCCCTGGAGAACTTCGCCTACCGGATCAACACCATCGCGTTCGTGATGTGGACCTTCACCGTGATGGCCGGCGCCATCTGGGCCGAGGCGGCGTGGGGACGCTACTGGGGTTGGGACCCGAAGGAAGTATGGTCATTCGTGATCTGGGTGGTCTATGCCGGCTACCTGCACGCGCGCGCCACCGGTGGTTGGACCGGGCCGCGTTCGGCTTGGCTGTCGATCATCGGCTACGGTTGCGTGATCTTCAACTTTACGGTGGTCAACATCTACTTCAACGGCCTGCATTCCTACGCCGGAATCTAGTCCCGGCAGTGGTCAGGGCGCCGACGCGGTCAACTGCGTCGGCGCCCTTTTTGTCGTCACCTTCCGGGGTGGCATCATCGGCGCGGGCTTGACCGTTTCCCTGTTCTGGTTGACTTCCGCCCGGGCCGGGATGACGCTGGAGACAAGAAAGCCCCAGGCGACGCTGCCGCAGGCACGCGGCCTGGCCACCTAACGGTGGGCGGACTTGGGGCCGGGAAGGGGGAACGGCCATGAGCGGAGAGCAGCTGGCGGCGGCGCTGGAGGCCGAACACCGCCGGATTGATTCGGGGATTGAGGACTTCCTGGCCCGCCAGGCCACCGGTGCCCGGGCCCGAAAGTCCCTGGGGGCCGCTCTGGCGGCCCTGCGGCGGCACATTTACCTGGAGGAGGTGATCCTCTTCCCGTCGTTGCGTGGCGAGTCACTGGATATGGCCCTGTTCGTGATGGAGCGTGAGCACGGGCGGCTGTGGGACCTGCTGGACGCCCTGGATCAGCGCCAGGGGCAGTGGGGCGGGGCAGAGGCCCGCCAGCTGTGTCAGCGGCTGCTGCTGACGCTGGAGAAGCACAACGCGAAGGAAGAGCCCATCATCTACCCGCAGGCCGATGAGGGGCTGGAGGATACGGCGGCACGCCGGCTAGGGGAGTTCTTGGCCACCGGGCAGATGCCCGAGGGGTGGCGGTGCGCCCGGGCCAGCGCCTAGGAGCAGCCCGCCGGGGTGGGGACTAGTTGTCCTTGGAGTTCGGATTGCCCGCAGAACCGTTGTGGTTGTGGTCCTCCGGATCGGTGTGATCCTCACCGGATTCGGCTTCCTTGCGCTTGAGATCCGCCTCACGCTGGTTCAGTTCGGCTTCACGCTGCTGCTGGCGGCGCCACACCTCAAGCTGACGCAGGAAGTCCTCGTCGTCATCCGGCGCGTTGCTGCGCGGGGCGGCGGCCGGGGCGGAGAAGACGCCGGGACGACCCAGCACGTACCACAGTCCGGCGCCGATCAGCGGCAGCAGCAGGATCACCACGAGCCACGCCGCCTTGGGAAGCGAGCGCACCTGATGGCGGTCGGTGCGGGCACAGTCGATCAGGGTGTAGATCGTTACCGCAACGGCGACGAGTGCTGCGAAGATAATAAAGCGGACCATATACCTAGTCTAGTAAAAATACCTCGGCTTATTGCTCGGTAGACTGGACTATGTGCAGTTTCTAAAATACTCCGTGCTCCGCCTGGGGATCTTCCTCATCGTTTTCTTCGCGCTCTGGCAGCTGATGGGCTGGCCGATCTTTGTTGCCGCGCTGATCGGGCTGATCATCGCCTTTGCGGTCACCTACCTGTTCTTCAACAAGCTTCGGCTGGCCGCCGGGGCGGATGTGCAGCGCCTCTTTTCCCGCACCAGCAGCCGCAAGACCCCGAAGCAGCGGGCCGATGAGGACGTCGAGGACGCCTTTGACGAACAGCAGCGCCACGACGGCCAGTAGCCCAGGGCGTCACGCCCGGTGCTGCTAGCCCAGCAGCTGCAGCACGATGGCCAGGGTGAACAGCAGAGCGTAGGCCAGGTTCAGGACCCCGGTCTGTTTCAGCACCGGGACCAGCCGGGACGCGTCCGGCTGGCGCAGCATCAGCCAGCACGGGCGGATGGCCACCAATGCGGTGGCCAGGATCAGCCACATCCACGGGTAGGTGGTGGTCAGCAGCACCGGCAGGATGATGGCGACCGCCACCATGGCCACATAGCTGATGCGGGCCAACTGGTCGCCCAGGCGCACCGCCAGGGTCAGTTTGCCCGCCGGCTTGTCGGTGGCGATGTCCCGCACGTTGTTGGCCATCAGCAGGGCGGTGCCGATCAGGCCGGTGCCCACCGCCCCGATCAGTGAGGCCTCGGTGATCCGACCGATCTGGGTGTAGGTGGTACCCATGGTCGCCACCAGGCCGAAGAAGATGAATACGTACACGTCACCCCAGCCGCGGTAGCCGTAGGGGTTGCGTCCACCGGTGTAGCCCCAGGCGGCGAAGATCGCCGCCACCCCGACCAGCAGCAGCGGCCAGGAGGCGGAGATGATCACCAGCACCAACCCGGCCAGGGCGGCCAGCCCGAAGCATCCGAAGGCCGCGTTGCGCACCTGCCGGGGTTCGGCGGCCCCCGAGCCGGTCAGCCGCAGCGGGCCGACCCGGTCCGCGTCCGTGCCGCGGATGCCGTCGGAGTAGTCATTGGAATAGTTCACCCCGACCTGCAGCAGCAGGCCGACCAGCAGAGCCAGCAGGGCCCGAACCCAGTGCACTTCACCGGCAGCGCCGGCCGCGGCCGCCGTTCCGATCACCACCGGGGCGATGACGATCGGCAGGGTGCGCAGACGCGCTCCGGCAACCCACTGGGAGATGGAGGCCACGGGGGATTCCTTTCGGGAAGGGAAGACTGACCCTCTATTTTCGCCCGAAAACCCATTCGACGCGAATCCGTGGGGCTGGGTCACATGGCGGAGAGCTGCTCAATCACCAGCCGGCGGTTGACCTTCCCGTTGGGCAGCAGAGGCAGGCCCTGCGGGTAGTGGCGCACCCGCTTGGGCACGGCCGGGGCTCCGAAGGTGCGCCGCACCGCCTCGAACGCCGGGGCGGTGTCGCTGGGGCCGCTGAACGCCAAACCCACCGCCTGGCCCCACTGCCCGTCGGGCACCGGAACCACCAGGCACTGGTCAAAGAACTCATCCAGCAGCCCCTCCACCTGCCCAGCCGAGAGCTTGATTCCACCGGTATTGATGACATCATCAACCCGGCCGTGGATCTGCAGCTTGTTGTTCTCAATGCTGCCCAGGTCATCGGTCAGGTACCAGCGCCGGCCCTCGCGCAGCACAAAGTGCCGGGCGGTGGCCTGTGGATCGGCAAGATAACCGTCGGCCAGCATCGGGCCGCTGACCAGAATCCGCCCGTTTTCCTCCCGCAGGCTCACCCCGGGCAGGGCGGTGCCGTTGTAGACCAGCCCGCCGGCGGTCTCCGAGGACCCGTAGGTCTGGAAGATCTTCAGCCCCAGGTGCCGGGCGGCGGTGAGCAGGTCTCGGCTGGCCCGTGCCCCGCCGAGCAGGATCGCGTCAAAGGACTTCAGGGCCGCGACGGTGTGCGGCGCCGGGTTATCCAGCAGCCGGGCCAACTGGGTGGGCACCAGGGAGGTGAGCTTGTTGGCCTCGGTGAGCTGCTCGGCGGCCTCGGTGAACTTCTGGGCGCTGAACCCGCCGTTCGTTTCCATGGCCACCGGGGTGGTGCCGGCAAACAGGGAACGGGTCAGCACGCTCAGCCCGGCGATGTAGTGCACCGGCAGGGCCAGCAGCCACTGGCCCTGCAGCCCCAGGAACTCGGCGGTGGCCTGTGAACTGGCGGCCATCGCCGCGGTGGACAGCACCGTGCGCTTGGCCCGCCCGGTGGAGCCGGAGGTGCGCACCACCAGCAGCGGATCGGTGAATCCCGGCAGCTGCTGGGGCTGCAGGTACTCCACGCGGGCGCCTTCGGGCGTCCCGGCGTCGGCGACCACCTCAATGGCCGGGCCGCCTTCGTTGATGGCCCGGGACAGTGCGGTGTGCACCTGCTCGTGCAGCGAGTTCGGTTGCATTGCCTGGTCCGGCCCTAGAAGTAGTACGGGTAGTCGGCCCAGTTCGGTTCGCGCTTGCCCAGGAAGGCGTCGCGTCCCTCCACCGCCTCATCGGTCATGTAGGCCATGCGGGTCGCCTCCCCGGCGAAGACCTGTTGGCCGGCCAGCCCGTCATCGGCCAGGTTGAAGGCGAACTTGAGCATGCGCAGGGCCTGCGGGGACTGGCGGGCAATGTCGGCGGCGTACTGCAGGGCCACCTCTTCGAGCTGCTCGTGCTCCACCGCCTCGTTGACCGCGCCCATGCGCACCATGTCCTCGGCCGAGTATTCGCGGGCCAGGAAGAAGATTTCGCGGGCCGCCTTCTGCCCCACCTGGCGGGCCAGCAACGCCGAACCATAGCCGGCGTCGAAGGAACCCACGGTGGCGTCGGTCTGCTTGAACTTGCCGTGCTGCTTGGAGGCGATGCTCAGGTCCGAGACCACGTGCAGCGAATGCCCGCCGCCGGCCGCCCAGCCGTTGACCACGGCAATGACCACCTTGGGCATGGTGCGCATCAGGCGCTGGACCTCAAGGATGTGCAGCCGCCCGGCGCGAGCCGGGTCGATGGATTCCCGGGTCTCACCTTCGGCGTAGCGGTAGCCGTCGCGGCCGCGGATGCGCTGGTCCCCGCCGGAGCAGAAGGAATGCCCGCCGTCCTTGGGGGAGGGGCCGTTGCCGGTGAGCAGGACCGTGGCCACGTCGCTGGTCATCCGCGCATGATCCATGGCCCGGTAGAGCTCATCGACGGTATGCGGGCGGAAGGCGTTGCGCACCTCGGGGCGGTTGAAGGCGATGCGCACGGTGGGCAGGTCACGGACCACCGCCGCGTTGGCGTCACGCTCCACCTGGCGGTGATAGGTGATGTCGGTGAAGTCGAACCCCTCAACCTCACGCCAGCGCTGGGCGTCAAAGATGTCGGAAACCTGTTCGGGCAGGGCGGAATTATTATGGCTACTCACCCTATGCATGCTAGTCCCTTCACCGCCGCGCGGGCATCTCACCCGGGGCTCGGCGTGTGCCGCACGCGGTGCGGGGCGGCGGGGGCAAACAACACAGCCGCGGGGTGGGAACACGATCAAGCAGTCGTGTTCCCACCCCGCGGCTCGCCCCTGCATGGGGCGTGGTCGTCCAGTGGGCCGGAGGCCCGGTGGGCGCCTAGGCCTGGGTTTCGGTGCGCGGCGGCACCTGGGCCAGGATGCCGGTGTCCAGGGCATCGGGGATCTCGGTGCCGCGCAGCGAAGCGCCGGCGGTTTCGGGCATGAAGCGGATGGCGACCATCCCGATGAGACAGGCGGCCATCATGTACACCGCCGGAATCAGCAGGAACCCGGTGGCGTCAATGAGCGCCTCGTTGGCCATCGCCGCGGTGCCGCCAAAGATGGCGGTGGCCACGTTGTAGGTGATCGCGAACCCGGCGAAGCGCACCTGGGAGGGGAACATCGCCGGGAAGGTGGCGGTGATGGTGGCCAGCTGCGGGATGTAGAGCAGGCCCAGCACCGCGAAGGCCACGATCGCCCAGGCGAAGCTTTGGCCCATCAGCCAGAACATCGGCAGGGCCAACACGAACAGGCCAATCACCGAGGTGTACCACATCGGCTTGCGGCCCACCTTGTCGGAAAGGGAACCGGCAAACGGGATCACGCCCATCATGGCGACCTCACCGATCAGGATGACCGCCAGCGAGGCGTTGGAGCTCAGCCCCAGCTGCTGTTCCAGGTAGGTGGGCATGTAGGTCAGCAGGGTGTAGTTGACCACGTTCAGCGCGATGACCAGGCCGGTCATCACCAGCATGGGGCGCCAGTATTCGCTGACCAGTTCCTTCAGTGAGCTGCCCTGCTCGACCTCGCCGGCCTCCTCCAGCTCCTGGAATACCGGGGTGTCCTCGATCTTATTACGCAGGTACAGCCCGACCAGGCCCATGGGCAGGGCCAGGAAGAACGGGATGCGCCAGCCCCAGGCCATCATGGCGTCCTCGGACAGCAGCAGCTGCATGCCCAGCATCACGGCAGTACCCAGGGCGAAGCCGCCCAGGGTGCCGAATTCCAGGAAGGAGCCGAAAAAGCCGCGCTTGCGGTCCGGGGCGTATTCGGCCATGAAGGTCGCCGCTCCGCCATACTCGCCGCCGGTGGAGAATCCCTGGATCATGCGCAGCAGCACCAGCAGGACCGGTGCCAGCACGCCCACCTGCTGGAAAGTCGGCAGCGCACCGATCAGGAAGGTTGCCCCGGACATCATCAGGATGGTCAGGGCCAGGATTTTCTTGCGGCCCAGCTTGTCGCCCAGCGGGCCCCACACCAGTCCGCCCAGCGGGCGCACCAGGAAGGAGAGGGCGAAGGTGGCCAGGGCCATCAGGGTGCCGCCCTCGGAGGGGAAGAAGTGGGCAGTAATGTAGGTGACCGCCACGGCGTAGATGCCGTAGTCGAACCACTCGGTCAGGTTACCCATTGCCGATGCGGCCGTGGCCTTGCGGATTTCGCTGCGCCCGGCGGCAGTGTTCATGTCTGGGCCAATGTCCAGGTCCAGATCGGGAGTGAAATGTGGTGAATTATCGGAGTTATCTGGTTGGCTGCTTACCGGTGGCATTACTGCTCCGTCGTCGTTCAGCTTTCCGTCGACCGGATGCCCAAAACCGGTGCCCGCGGCACGGCCTTGGTAACGGTCCACGATCTGGAATCAGGTCCAGAGTCGGTCAAGCAGAAGAGACTACTTGGCGTTGCGGAAGATATCAAGGCTTTGACATGGAATTCTTTGCCTGCGGATTCGGATAAACCCCGTCTGACCTCACTAACTAGCCCTATACTGTTGCTTGGTTCACATTCGCGTTCTTGACCACCACATTGGCACAATGGGATTCTAATAGTGAACGAATGGTCGGTAAGTATTCAGGGGCGTTTCCCGTCCCTGTCCGGTCCGTCATTCCCAGCGTCCGGCCCGCACGGCGGGGCGGGGCGCATCGGGCCAGCAGACAAAGGAGTTTTCATGACCGAGGCATTTTTGGTCGGTGGCGCACGCACGCCCGTGGGCCGCTACGGAGGGGCACTGAGTTCGGTGCGTCCGGATGACATGGCGGCGCTGACGATTCGCAGCGTTATCGAACAGGCCGGGATCGACCCCTCGGCCGTGGATGAGATCATCTACGGCAACGCCAACGGTGCCGGGGAGGAAAACCGCAACGTGGCCCGCATGGCCTGGCTGCTGGCCGGGTACCCGGATACCGTACCGGGCATCACCGTCAATCGGCTGTGCGCCTCGGGCATGAGCGCCATCACCATGGCCAGCCACATGATCAAGGCCGGTGCGGCGGACGTCGTCGTCGCCGGCGGGGTGGAATCAATGTCCCGCGCCCCGTGGGTCATGGAAAAACCGACCAAGGCCTTCGCCAAGCCCGGCGCCACCTTCGACACCTCCATCGGCTGGCGCTTTACCAACCCGCGGTTCCTCTCCGGGGAACTGGCTCGCGAGGGCAAGGCCACCTACTCTATGCCCGAGACGGCCGAGGAAGTGGCCCGGGTCTACAACATCTCCCGCGAGGACTGCGACGAATTCGCCTACCAGTCCCACCAGAAGGCCATCGCCGCGATCCAGGCCGGGCGCTTTGCCGAGGAAATCGTGCCGGTGAGCGTCAAGACCCGCAAGGGCGAACACGTGGTGGACACCGACGAAGGCCCCCGTCCCGAAACCTCCCTGGACGCGCTGGCCGGGCTGCGTCCGGTGGTCAAGGGCGGCAGTGTGGTCACCGCCGGCAACGCCTCCTCCCTGAACGACGGCGCCTCGGCGATCCTGGTCGTCTCCGAACGGGCCATCGAACGCTTCGGGCTGACCCCGCGCGCCCGCATTATCGACGGCCAGGCCGCCGGCCTGGCCCCACAAATCATGGGCATGGGCCCGGTGCCGGCCACCAACAAGGTGCTCGAGCGCGCCGGCATCGGCATCGATGAGCTGGGAGCCATGGAAATCAACGAGGCCTTCGCCTCCCAGTCCCTGGCCAGCATGCGCGAACTGGGAGTGGACGCCGGAATCGTGAACAACGACGGCGGGGCCATCGCCCTGGGCCACCCGCTGGGTTCCAGCGGTTCGCGCATCGTGATCACCCTGCTGGGGCGCATGGAACGCGAACTGAGCGGAACCGGGCGCAAGCTTGGCGTGGCCACGATGTGCGTGGGCGTGGGGCAGGGTACCGCGCTTTTGGTTGAGGGGGTCTAGTCCCAGTGAGCCTGAATGCCACAGACTTCACCACCTTGCAGATCAGCGAGCGCGAGGACCGGCTGTGGGTGCGCCTGCACCGACCCAAGGTGCGCAACGCCATCGACCAGGTGATGGTCGATGAGCTGCACGCGGTGTGCAGCCACCTGGAGGCCACCCCGAAGGTGCTGATCCTGGCCGGTACCCCCGGCCAAGAACCCAGCGAAGAGCACCCCAAGGGCGTCAAGGGAATCTTCGCCTCCGGGGCGGACATCGCCCAGCTGCGCGAACGCCGGCGTGATGATGCGCTGGCCGGGATCAACTCCACCATCTTTGACCGGATCGCCAAGCTGCCGATGCCGGTCATCGCGGCACTGGATGGCTACGCCCTGGGCGGGGGAGCGGAATTGGCCTACGCGGCGGACTTCCGTATCGGCACCGAGGCGCTGCGCATGGGCAACCCGGAAACCAACCTGGGAATCATGGCCGCCGCCGGGGCCACCTGGCGGCTGAAGGAACTGGTTGGTGAACCGATGGCCAAGGAGATCCTGCTGGCCGGCAAGGTGCTCACCGGCAGCCAGTGCCTGCAGGCCGGGCTGATCACCGAACTGCATGCCCCGCAGCAGCTGCAGGCCGCGGCGGACGCGCTCGCCGACCGGATTTGCGCCCAGGACCCGTTGGCGGTGCGGATCACCAAGGCCGTGTTCCACACCCCGCGTCAGGTGCACCCGGTGATCGACACCCTGGCCCAGGGGATGCTCTTTGAGTCCCAGGCCAAGTTTGACCGCATGCAGGCGTTTTTGGATCGAAAGAAGAAGTAGGCGACGATGAACAATTCCCTTCCGGCAACAGTAGGCGTGCTGGGCGGCGGGCGCATGGGCGCCGGCATCGCCCATGCATTTTTGATCAGCGGCGCCCAGGTGCGCGTCATTGAACGCGACGAGGCCTCGGCGGCCGCCGCCCGCGAACGCGTCATGGGTTCGGTGGACAAGTCCCTGGCCCGCGGCACCCTGTCCGAAACCCGTGAGCAGCTCGGGGCCCGGCTGAGCGTGGGCACCGACTACCAGCAGTTTGCCGACTGCCAGCTGGTGGTCGAGGCCGTCCCGGAAATCTGGGACCTGAAGGTTTCCTCGCTGCAGGGTGTGGAAAAGGTCCTGGCCCCCACGGCGGTGCTGGCCTCGAACACCTCCAGCCTTTCGGTCTCCGGGCTGGCCGGAGAGCTGTCCCGCCCCTCCCGCTTCCTGGGCCTGCACTTCTTCAACCCGGTCCCGGCCTCGACGCTGATCGAGGTGGTGATCGGCAAGCAGACCGACGCCGAACTGGTGGACCAGGCCCGCGGCTGGGTTGCCGTCCTGGGCAAGACCGCAGTGGTGGTCAATGACGCCCCCGGCTTCGCCTCCTCCCGCCTGGGAGTGGCCATCGCCCTGGAGGCGATGCGCATGGTCCAGGAGGGCGTGGCCAGCGCCGAGGACATCGACAACGCCATGGTGCTGGGCTACAAGCACCCGACCGGGCCGCTGAAGACCACCGACATTGTCGGCCTGGACGTGCGTCTGGGCATTGCCGAATACCTGCATCAGGAACTGGGGGAGCGCTTCGAGCCGCCGCAGATCCTGCGTGAGCTGGTGGCCGAGGGCAAGCTGGGACGCAAGAGCGGCCAGGGGTTCTACGACTGGTCCCAGGACTAGAAGAGTCCAGGACACCGGAAACGGTCCACCAGGGGCGTGCTGCCTACGGCGGCACGCCCCTGCGGCGCTTAACCGGTGCCCGCGAGCCGGATTTAGCTGAACATCACCGCCAGCAGGCTGGTGAACAGCGCGTCCGGATCACGCTCCAGGTTCTTCGAGGCGAACCAGGCGCACAGATTCACGCAGTCCCGGTGCAGGTAATCCAGGCCATTGGCGTTGCCGGCCAAATCCACGCACTGCGGCACGTCGATCACCACCAGGCGCCGGCCGGCGACCAGGAGGTTGTAGGCCGACAGGTCCCCATGGGCCAGGCCGGCCGCCGCGAACCCCACCAGGATCCGCACGGCTTGGTCCCACAGCTGCGGCAGCCGCTCATCGTCCCGGCGCAGCTGCTGCAGGCGCGGGGCCGCCAGCTGCGGGTGTTGCGGGTCGCTGATGAATTCCAACAGCAGCTCGGTCCCATCGATCTGCACCGGGTAGGGAACCGGGATCCCGGCCTGGTGGCAAAGGGTGAGGTAGTGGAATTCGGCGGCGGCCCATTGCCCGGCGGCGACCTGGCGGCCGTAGCTGGAATTGTTGCTCACCGCGCGGTTATCCCGTGAACGTCGTGCGGCGCGGCCCTCGCTGTAGGCCTGGGAGCGGGTGAACTGCCGGTGTTCGCTGGCGCGGTAGCGTTTGGCGGCCAGCAGGACCCGCCGCTGCTCGGTGGCGCGTTCCAGCAGATGCACCTCGGCCTCCTTGCCGGACTTGATCAAGCCCAGCTCGGTGTCGATGGCGGCCGCCTCCTCGATCAGCCAGGAAGGATACGGGCGCGGGCCGCGCGCACCCTTCTCAATGCCGGTCCAGGTGGAGTGGCGTTGGCTGGCGGGCAGCGGTTCCGGGCCGGATTCATCCCAGCGCCGCTGCCGGCGGCGGGTGGGTTCAAAAGGTTCGGCGGTGGGGTCTAATCGGTTTGTGGCAGAAGAGTGATACACAATCGGTCCTTGGAAAGACGGGATGGGGCATGGGGTGAAGTCAGAACAGCCATCGGGATCCCTCCTTGGAACAAATACCGATTGATGAAACTCAATCAGTTCATAGCGTAGCCTGCCGCGGTGTTGTGGTGCAATGGGAGCATGATGGAACCAGGGACCTACCGGCGCGGCGCCGGGGATGTGACGTGGGATGGATCGGTCAATGCCCGGCGCATTGCCGGCTCGGTCTACCGGATGGGCCGGCGCGAATGGCTGACCGAGGCCGGCTGGCAGCAGCTGCGGGAGGCCGGCGTGCGGCGGGTGCTGGATCTGCGCAATCCCGGGGAAAACAAGGCCCGGGCACTGGACCCGTGGGTGCGTCCCGATGCCCTGGAGGGCATCCGGGTGGTCAACCTGCCCCTGGAGGATGCCGGTAATGAGCGGTTCGCGGCCGTGGCCGTTCCTTACATGAACCACCCGTCGATGTATCGCCTGGTGTGCGAGGAGTTTCCCCACCGGCTGCGGGAGGTCTTCGCCGAGCTTGCCACGGGCGAGAGTGGGGTGGTGCTGCACTGCTCGGCGGGCCGGGACCGCACCGGATTGGTGGCCAGCCTGCTGCTGGCCCTGGCCGGGCGTGGCGATGAGGTGTTGGAGCAGGACGCCCTGGCAACCCGCGGCATCAATGAATGGCACCGGGTCAGCGGGTACCGCCACCCGCACGAAAGCCACCTGCCCGACGGAAAACTGGCTCCGATCCTTGCCAGCCGGGCCGCGGCGCTCAAGGAGTTCATGCGCTGGGTGGGGGATCCGCAGGACTTCCTGCTCCGCCTGGGCCTGTCCGAAGCCACGGTGCAGCGGCTGCGCCAGGTGGTGTCGCAGGCCCAGGCGGACTCCCGTCCTGGCCGCTAACCGCCGCCGGCGCCCCGGCCATTGGTAATAAACACCTAATGGGCGGGCCTGTCCACCACCAGGTTGGTGATGCGCAGGGTGCAGATCCGGCGGTCCTGATCATCGGTGATGATGACCTCGTGGCTGGTGAGCCGCCGCCCCAGCTTGATCGGGGTGGCGGTGATGGTCACCTCGCCGCCGGTGGCCGAGCGGTGATGGGTGGCATTGACATCCACGCCGACCACCACCTTGCCGAAGGTCGAGGCGAACTTCACGGCGGCCCAGGAGCCCACCGCCTCGCCCACGGCCAGCGAGGCCCCGCCGTGCAGCAGGCCGAAGGACTGGGTGTTGCCGGCCACCGGCATGCGCGCCACGACGCGCTGCACGGATTCCTCGATGATCCGCACGCCCATCTTCTGATCCAGCTCGCCCAGTTCGATCGTCCAGGGCTCCAGCGCCTCCGGTTGCGGCGAGCCGGGCGCAGGGGTGGCGCGGGGCGCATTCTGTGACATGGCGGACCTTTCAAAGTGTTGGCTATCACGCAATACTGTTACTCTTAATCCTAATACTGACCGATCGTTCAGGAAGGAATTGTGTCGATGTCGACTGCCCAAGCCACTGTGGTGCCTAGTTTCATCGCCGGAGAATGGATCAGCCCGCAGGCCGAGGGCGGCACGCAGGTGCTCGATGCGAACACCGGCCAGCCCGTTGCCACCGTCAGCGCCGGAGCGCTGGACGTGGCCGCCGCACTGGACTACGGACGCACCGTGGGACAGCGTGAACTGTCCGGTCTCTCGCTGCACCAGCGCGCCCTGAAGCTCAAGGAATTGGCGCTCTACCTGAACGAGCGCCGCGAAGAGCTCTACGAGATCTCCTACCGCACCGGTGCCACGAAGATCGACTCGATGGTCGACATCGATGGCGGCATCGGGGTGCTGTTCACCTTCTCCTCCAAGGGGCGGCGTGAACTGCCCAACTCCAATGTGATCCTGGATGGACCCACCGAGCCGCTGAGCAAGGACGGGTCCTTCATCGGCACCCACATCTTCACCCCCATGGCCGGGGTGACCGTGCAGATCAACGCGTTCAACTTCCCGGTCTGGGGAATGCTGGAAAAGTTCGCCCCGGCCTTCATCGCCGGGGTCCCGACCATAGTCAAGCCCGCCAGCCCCACCGGTTACCTCTCCGAGGCCGTGGTGCGCATGATGCTGGACTCCGGACTCCTGCCCGACGGCTCGCTGCAGCTGCTTTCCGGTTCGGCCCGGGATCTGCTGGACCACATGGACTACCGGGACATGGTGGCCTTCACCGGGTCGGCCGCGACCGCCAACAAGCTCAAGGCCCACCGCAACGTGGTGGATGGCGGGGTGAAGTTCACCTCGGAAACCGACTCGCTGAACGCCGCAATCCTCGGCCCGGACGCGGTCGAGGGCACCGAGGAGTTCAACGCCTTCGTCAAGGCCGTAGTCAGCGAGATGACCAGCAAGGCCGGGCAGAAGTGCACCGCCATCCGACGCAGCATCGTGCCCGAGCAGCTGGTTGACGCCGTCATCAAGGCCGTCGGCGAGCGCATCGAGGCCCGCACCGTGATCGGCGATCCACGCGTGGAGGGCGTGACCATGGGCGCGCTGGCCTCCCTGGACCAGCTGCGCGACGTGCGCCAGGCGGTGCAGGACATGCTGGACGCCGGTGGCGAACTGGCCTACGGCTCGCTGGATGCCCCGCGGGTGCGCACCAGCGGCGAACACACCGAGATCGCTCAGGACGGGGCGTTCATGGCCCCGGTGGTGCTGCGCTGGTCCGATCCGGCCAACCCGATCCTGCACTCGCGTGAGGCGTTCGGCCCGGTCTCCTCCGTGGTCGGGTACCGCAGCCTGGATGAGGCGGTGGAGCTGGCCGCGCAGGGCGCCGGCTCCCTGGTGGCCACGGTGTGCACCAATGACCCCGAGGCGATGCGTGCCCTGACCCTGGGCATCGCCGCCCACCACGGGCGCGTGCACATCCTGAACCGGGAAACCGCCCGCACCTCCACCGGACACGGATCCCCAGTGCCGCACCTGGTCCACGGTGGGCCGGGACGCGCCGGCGGCGGCGAGGAGCTGGGCGGCATCCGCTCGGTGATGCACCACATGCAGCGCACCGCCGTGCAGGGCTCGCCGAACATGCTGACCGCGCTGACCGGGGTCTGGCACACGGGGGCGGACCGGCAGATCGCCGGGAGCGCCAAGTATGGGGCGCAGCCGGGCAATGTGCACCCGTTCCGCAAGTCGCTGGCCGAGCTGCGCATCGGCGATGCGCTGGCCTCGGACCTGCGGGAGGTGACCTTGGCGGAGATCACCGCTTTCGCCAATGAAACCGGGGACACCTTCTACGCGCACACCAACCAGAAGGCCGCCGAAGCCAACCCGTTCTTCCCGGGCATCGTGGCCCACGGCTACCTGCTGGTCTCCTGGGCCGCGGGACTGTTCGTGGAACCGGCGCCGGGGCCGGTGCTGGCCAACTACGGGTTGGAGAACCTGCGCTTCATCACCCCGGTGGGGGCGGGGGACTCGATTCGGGTGACCCTGACCGCCAAGAAGATCACCCCGCGCGTCACGGACGAGTACGGGGAAGTGGCCTGGGATGCGGTGCTGCACAACCAGAATGACGAGATCGTGGCCACCTACGATGTGCTGACCCTGGTCGAAAAGCAGAATTCCACCTACGCCAACTGGACCGACTAGTTCCCCGGTCCGGCTGCCCAACTGGGGCAGCGACCCAGCGGCCCGCCGCCGGCACATTATGCGCCGGTGGCGGGCCGCTGGTCTTGGGTGTCCCGCGGTGCGCTGAATCCGCAACGAGCTGATGCAAAGAACTCCCCGCCAGAACCGCCGCACCCAAGGGGGCAGCAGGTTCCGACGGGGAGTTCTTTCCCTGGGCGCTAACGACTAGGGTTGGGTCTCCAGCGCGGCCTCGGCGGCAGCGTCGGTGCGCCGCGGCAGTTTGCGCCATGCCCACCAACCGTAGAGCGAGGCCAGGACCATGAACACCCAGGTGCCCAGCAGGGCCAGGGCCGGGTTGTTGCTGAAGATCGCCACCACGTACGCCAGCGAGCCAAGGGCCATGAGCAGCCAGCCCGGACGCCAGCCGCAGGCGATCAAGACGAAGGAGGTGATCACCAGCGCCTCGGCCAGGAAACTGACCCAGATCACCGAGGTGCCGGCGGTAAAGGCAAAACCGCTGGTGAGCATCTCACCCAGGTGCAGCGCGGTGAGCACCGCCACCAGGACGACGCTCAGCGCCCAGGCGCCGGGACCAAACGTGCCCAGGGTGACCTTCCGGGTGAACTTTCCCTGGAATTCGTAGCGGGAGAAGCGCCACAGGCCGAAGGCCGCGAGGATGAAGTAGGGCAGCGCGTAGATCAGCAGCTTCAGGTCGTACTGCAGGGCAATGACCAGCGGCCCGGCGAAGACCGAGAGCATCTGTGCCCACCAGCCCAGGTCGTTACGGTGCGCCAGCAGCAGGCAGGCAATCACCGAGAGCAGGGCGCTGAGCGAAAACAGGGC
>Ga0153920_1000023_pt1 | contig 84478 bp, 72 predicted proteins | sample TSNJ004MetaG_FD_104713 | JGI IMG/M metagenome (GOLD analysis project Ga0153920, IMG submission 104713) | Attine ant fungus gardens microbial communities from New Jersey, USA - TSNJ004 MetaG | ecosystem: Host-associated > Fungi > Mycelium > Unclassified | place: USA: New Jersey, Brendon T. Byrne...
CAAGCTACTAGCCATGGCGGCCGGGATCTGGCACAACTGGAAAATAGACGCACCCCGCAAACGCTCATTGACCGCGTATGACCACTGAACACACGGGACAACCATTAGGAATTAATCATCTAGAGGGACGCCGGGAGCTGCAGCAGGTCCAGCTGGGCTAGGTTCGGGCGCACCATCCCTGGGATTGCCGGGCAGGGAACGCAAATGCCGCGGGTGGGCGAAGGGATTCTTCGCCCACCCGCGGCATCGTTGCTCAGGCGCTTCAATTTACTGGAAGCGCGGCCGTGCTACACCCCGAGGGTGTCGCGCAGCCGGGCCACGTGGCCCTGGGCATCTACGCCGTATTCGGCGTGGCTGATGTTCCCCTGGGCATCGACCACGACGGTGGAGCGCAGGGTGCCATCGAAGGTGTTGCCGTTGACGGTCTTTTCACCGTATGAGCCGTAGGCCTTGGCGACCTCGTTGTCCGGGTCGGAGAGCAGCGGGAAGGTCAGGGACTCATCGGCGGCGAACTTGGCAATGTCCTGCGGGCTGTCCGGGGAGATGCCCAGCACGCTGTAGCCGGCGCCCTGCAGCGAGTTCAGGTTGTCCCGGAAGTCGCAGGCCTCGGTGGTGCAGCCCGGGGTTGCGGCCTTGGGGTAGAAGTAGACAATGACGGACTTGCCGGCGTAGTCCGAGAGCGAGACGTCCTGACCCTCGCTGTTCTTCAGGGTGAACGCCGGAGCCTGCGCGCCGGTCTGCAGGGGAGTGGAGACTGCAGCCATGGGAAAACCTACTTTCATCTAGCGGGAAATTATTTTCATTCTAGTGATACGTCTCTCCATTTTCTAGGGCAAGTTAACGATGTTGCGTCCGCTTTCCCGGCTGCCCGCGTTCTTCCGGGTGCGGGTCTATTCCCCACACCGGGCGCATCCGGTGGCACACTGGAAGCATCTGACCGCCCGAACACCGTCCTGGCCTGATTCACTGTGAAGCCGAGGAGAGCCATGTCCCCTGACGAAGTGCTGAACACCGAGGAGCTGGAGCGCAACCTGCAGCGCCTGCCCGGCTGGAGCTATGAAGCGGGCACGTTGCGGACCCGGGTTGCCTGTGCCAGCGCGCAGCAGGCGATTGACCTGTTTGCCGAAATCGCCGAACTGGCGCAGCAGGCCGAGCACCATCCCGACGTGGACTGGCGCTATGACAAGCTGCTGATCGCCTTGACCTCCCATGACGTGGGCGGGAAGATCACCGCCCGGGATGTGGCCCTGGCCCAGCAGATCAGCCATGCCGTGCTGGCCGCGCAGGCGGACCTTGGCTAGGGCGTTCGCCCTGCGCTAAGGCGCGTCATTCTGGGCTTTTGCCGCTGTTTTCCCGACGTGATCCGTGAAATGGTGGGGATATATCCGCGTCCCGTGGTGGCCTTGCGGATTCCCCAACGTTGAAGGAGCAGCATGTCGACCTATGCAGTGACCAACCCCGCTACCGGAGTCGTAGAGGCAACCTACCCCACCGCCAGCGACGCCGAGATCCAGGAGGCCATTGGCGCGGCCCACCAGGGCTTCACCACCTGGTCCACCTCCGAGATCTCCGAGCGCGTCGCGCTGCTGGAGCGGGTGGCCGACATCTACGAGGAACGCGCGGAGGAACTGGCCGCGATCATCACCCGCGAGATGGGCAAGCCGGTGCGCCAGGCCCAGGGCGAAATCAGCATTGTCGCCTCCATCTACCGGTACTACGCCAAGAACGGCCCGAAGTTCCTGCAAGACGAGGAGCTTGAGGTTGCCAGCGGCGGCAAGGCGCTGGTGCGCAAGGAAGCGGTCGGTGTGCTGTTGGGCATCATGCCGTGGAACTTCCCCTACTACCAGGTGGCCCGCTTCGCGGCGCCGAACCTGATGAACGGCAACACCATCCTGCTCAAGCACGCCCCGCAGTGCCCGGAATCGGCGCTGGCCATGGAGCAGATCTTCAAGGACGCCGGCGCCCCGGAAGGCGCCTACGTGAACATCTTCGCCACCAATGACCAGGTGGCCGACATCATCGCCGACCGCCGGATCCAGGGGGTTTCGCTGACCGGTTCGGAGCGCGCCGGTGCCGCGGTGGCCGAGATCGCCGGACGCAACCTGAAGAAGGTCGTGCTGGAACTGGGCGGCTCGGATCCGTTCCTGGTGATGGAGGATGCGGACGTGGCCCGCAGCGCCAAGCTGGGCATGCGCGCCCGCTTCGGCAACACCGGCCAGGCCTGCAACGCCGCCAAGCGCTTCATCGTGGACTCCTCGGTGTACGACGAGTTCTCCAAGGCGCTGGTGGACCAGGTGTCCGGCATCAAGATGGGCGATCCGACCGAGGCGGAGAACTTCGTCGGCCCACTGTCCTCGGCCGCGGCCCGCGACGGGTTGGCCGCCCAGGTGAAGGACGCCGTGGACAAGGGCGCAACCGTGCTCGCCGGCGGCAAGCCGGTGGACGGGGACGGCGCCTACTTTGAGCCGACCGTGCTGGCCGGGGTCACCGAGGACATGCGCGCCTTCAGCGAGGAATTGTTCGGCCCGGTCGCCGTGCTGTACAAGGTGGACGGTGAGGAGGAGGCCGTGAAGCTGGCCAACAACACCGACTACGGGCTGGGTGCCTCCATCCACACCCAGGACGCCGAGCGGGCCGACCGCATTGCCCGCCAGCTGGAAACCGGCATGGTGGCCATCAACGAGCCCTCCGGCACCGCCGCCGAGCTGCCCTTCGGTGGCGTGAAGCGCTCGGGCATCGGCCGCGAGTTGGGCAAGTACGGCATGGATGAGTTCGTCAACCACAAGCTGGTGAAGATCTCCGGACGCTAGTCCATACCGGCTACCACGCAGACGCGGCGGTGTGAGAACCCTGAACTAGGGTGCTCGCGCCGCCGCGGTGGTATCCGGGTGTTGCTGTCTGGGCAGCATGGCACTGCTCCAGTGTTAAGGCACCGACGCTTTACTGGCGATGCTGGCTAGCTATTGATCAGCACGTTGTCCTTTGCGGTTGACCGCTTATTTCGCCGGATTTGACGTGGTGCCCGGTTACTGAGCAGGATGCTGAGTAGGACCACGATCAGACCCACAAAGAGATTCCACTTTAGTTGCTCGCCCAGTAACACCACTCCCAGCAGAACCCCCACAGCGGGGGTGACATAGGTGGTCATGGAGGCCCGAGCAGCCCCCCAAAGGCCGATGAGACGATTGTTCCATACGTAGCACAGCCCGGTTCCCACCGCTCCCAGCAGCCCAATACCTAGCAACGCCGGTGCGGAGTGAGTGAGGTTTGGGGTGGTGGAAAACGCCAAGGTAGGCAGCAATAGGACACTGGCGATCCCTAATTGCAAAGCTGTTTGGCTGACAGGTTCGGCATTTTTCCCTGCTAAGAAGTGACGCAAATAGACGTAACCAACGCCGTAGCAGGCCGTTGAGCCCAGACAGGCTAGATGCATCAGGAGCGGAGCGCCTGTGCCAACCTCGGGTAGGGCGATGATCAGAACACCCAGCATGCCAACGCCAATGCCAGCTACCTGAAATACGTGTGGGCGCTGAGTTCTAAAGGCTGCCACGGTCACCAGCAGTGTCATGACCGGGGTCGTGGCATTGTAGATACTGGCCAAGCCGGAGGATATGCCGGTTTCTGCCCAGGCGTACAGGAGGGCGGGAACAACGTTGAAGAAGACGGCCACGACCGCGGTATGACCCAGTTGGAGCAGGCCAGTATTGGGTCGGCGCCGTATCAAGAGCAGGACCACGGCCAGGCTCACGGCGCCCAGGAAATTGCGTCCAAAGGCAACTTGGAAGACGTCGAAGCTTTGTAGGGCCAGCTTCATGAAGAGGAAGCTCGACCCCCACGTTGCGCAGACTGCGCCAAAATAGAACCAGGGCAGGGCGGCGGTGTTTTGATCAGTCATGGAAGTCCTTGCGCAACGCGAGTTCAGCCAGCACCGTCGCGGCGCGTTCCAGGACCGAGTCATCGAAGAATGCGCGGGGAGAGTGATTCATGGCCTCGTTCATGACATCCTTACCCGGGGCTGCGGCACCCAAGCAAAGGTAGGTGCCAGGTACTTCCCGTAGGACGTGGGAAAAGTCTTCGGAACCAGCCAGTGGGTCGCGCATTAGTTCAAATGATTCTTCGCCGAACATATCCATTACGACCTGCCGCGCGTAGTCGAACTCGTGGGCATCGTTGACGGTCACCGGGTAGTCGGGTGCCAATTGCAGATCGACTTCCATGCCATGGGCGTGGGCAATGCCTTCAAAGAGGCGGCGCACATCGTGAAGAAGCTTGTCTCGGTTGTCGGGGGAGAAGATACGCAGCGACAGGTCGAAGGAAGCGGTGTCAGGGATAATGTTGCCTGCCGAGCCGGCGCTGATCCTGCCCACGGTAGCCACCAGCGGATCAAAGACATTGAAACCGCGGGTGATCAATGTCTGCACCGCCAAGACCATCTCGCAGGCCACGGGGACCGGGTCCTTTGCCAGGTGTGGTGCCGAGCCGTGCCCACCGGCACCGCGCACGGTGACAAAGTACTCCTCACATCCGGCCATCAATGTCCCGGGCTTGGCGTAGAACACTCCGTGTTCCATGCCCGCGGAGAAAACATGGAGCCCGAAGGCGGCATCGACTTTGGGCCCTGCGGCTTCTAGAACGCCATCCTCTACCATGTACCGCGCACCATGGTATGCCTCCTCGGCGGGTTGAAACATGAATACCACGTCACTGCGCAGCTCGGTGCGCCGGGAATGCAGGATCCTCAGTGCGCCATAGAGTCCGGCGATATGCATATCGTGGCCGCAGGCGTGCATGATTCCCTCATGCTCCGAGATGAAGTCCAGCTCCAGCTCCTCGGTGACAGGCAGGGCATCCATGTCTCCGCGCAGCAAAATTACCTGGCGTCGCTGACGCGGGGGCAAGGGAGCCTGCCCGCGGAGAACAACCGTGATCGAGGACTGTCGGTCACCTAGTGTAATTTCCAGGCCAGGCAGCTTCTGCAATCGGTCGAGGATGGCAGCCTGCGTTTTAGGAAGATGTAACCCCGTTTCCGGGATTTTATGTAGTTCCCGTCGAAATCCGACGATTTCCGCAATGAGGTCCTGAGGCTGAATCACAGCGACTCCTATGTAACAGATTGATAACAACTAACCGTACGTTCTGTACAGCAATGTATATCACTTCTTAGAGTTCTATGTATGCCAAGAAGTGGCGGAGATTACTTTGCCGCCGAACTAAGGAAAAGGAAACCAATGAACCGCCACGCCGTTGACCCCCCATCGGGCCAGACCAAAATCACGCGTAACCAACGTCAGCAGATCATCTCGGCATGTTTGGGTACCTTCGTGGAATGGTTCGACTGGTCCCTATTCGGTCTCTTTGCAATCTACTTCTCCGGACAGTTCTTCCCGGCGGAGGACCGGCTTCTATCCATGCTGGGTGCAGGGATCACCTTCGCAATCGCCTTTGTCTTCCGACCCGTCGGTGGGTGGATTTTGGGTCTTCTGGCGGATCGCCGTGGTCGACGTCCAGCACTCATCATCGCCATGGTAATGATGACTGCCGGTTCATTCATGATTGCCCTGATCCCGTCGTTCGCGACTATTGGCATCGCGGCCCCAGTGCTGTTGATTATGGCGCGCGTCATTCAGGGTATCTCTGCGGGCGGAGACTCAACCAACGTGTACGTTTACATGGCGGAAGTCGCCCCACCCGGGTGGCGTAACCGCTATTCGGCATTTACCTACATCTTCTCCGGTGGAGCTTTCCTGGTGGCTTCTCTCGTAGGTCTGGCCACGACCACGTTGCTCGATGAAGCTGCAATGCAGAGCTTCGGTTGGCGCATAGCGTTCCTGCTCGGCGGAGCACTGGGGGTGTACGGCATTTTCGCTCGGCTGCGGCTGGACGAGTCCGAAGAATTCACCGAGGAAGTCCAGCGCGCCGAGCAACTGGATGACCGAGCGGGCAATCCGCTATGGAGCACCTTGCGCAACTATCCCAAGGCAGTGGCCCTGGTTTTCGGATTCACCATGATGATGACCTTGCTCTACTATGCGCTGACCGTGAGCTTCACAACCTACGCGGTGGAAAACCAGGGAATGAATGAACAGTCGGTCTACCTTGTCACGACGCTCGGCACTGCAATTTTCGTGGCGCTGCATTATCCGCTGGGCAAGCTGGCCGACAAGTATGGCCGCCGACCACAGATGTTGGTTGCGGCGGCCGTGCTTGCCGTAGGAATTGTCCCGGCTACCCATCTGGTCGGGCAGAGCCCGCTGGGTCTCTTCTTCCTGTTCACCCTGTGCATGAGCGTCTACGCCCCGCTGTCAGCGGTGGCGCCAGTAGTTTACGCGGATCTGTTCCCCACCTCGATTCGAGGAACAGGATTGGGCACGTGGTACAACATCGCCGTGGCGCTCTTTGGCGGAACTGTATCACTGGTGCTCACCGGATTTACCGCGCTGGGTCACGCCGACTGGTTCTTCTTCTACGTCGCTGTGGCTGCTGCTGTTGGATTGGTGTCGGTGCTGTGCATGCGCTTCCTCAAGACCGACCCCACGTTCCGCGACCTCGGCCTGGATGAGAAGCACGCTGCGCAAAAGGAACTTGTCTCCTAGGGTTAAGCCGCGGCAGGGTCCATCGGGCCTGCCCCAGGGCGCGAACGGCATTTCAAAGTTATCCGAGCGTTCCGCGCGGAGGGCTTTGGAGCGTCGTTCGCGCCTCTAGCAGTTCTCGTACTAGTTGCGCCATTTCCTCGCGCTCGCGTGCAGAGTTCCTCGTGCTATTCGAACCCAGCGCAAAGGGAAGGCCAGTCATTGCTGAGTGGAAAAGTACACCATCCCCGAGCAGCAGTAGCATTCTAGCCAGCACGGCGTTCCCTGTGGCGGTCTCCAGCACTCGCGCCCACTGGCGGTGAATATCCAGCAGAGCAGCGCGCACTTCGGGATTCTCGTCGTTGGCCAACCGGGTGGCGGCCAAAATAGTCTTGTCGATCCGACTCAGCGGAGGTCCGGCCGAGAGGATATAGCGTTCGGCGGCCCCCTCCGGGGCAAGCAGTAGTGTCCCGGAAGCCTCAGTGCCAGCCCGGTATAAGCGCTCGACGAATGCGTCCAGCAGCTCCCTCCGACTGGCAAAGTGATACACGAATCCGCCACGGGACAGATCGCATTCGGAGGCGATGTGCTCAATGGTTGCCGCCCGTTCGCCGCTGGCCAGCAAAATATTCTCAAATGCGTCCAGAATCCGCTCCCGAACCTCCGAGGACTCCCTGGGTTCCGGGACGCCGCTGCCGGTATTCGGAGATTTAGCCATACTCACAGCCTACAACTGGTCGTCGCGCATCAAATCGCAGAACCTGTGCGAATCAAGCGACCAGAACTTACCCTGCGTAGGACATATGAGGACTGCGTTGGTGGGACGGCGTACAGCGTAGCTTCATTCCAGTCCCGATTCTGCAGATACAAGAGACATAACTCAATCTCACGGATGACTCCAAAGCCCAACGGGGACTACTAGACTGGCTTTCGCCCTCAAATCCCTGCGCCGAAAAACCGGTTCGCGCCCAGCGGTTTCGGGGCTGACGCTAGCGAGGACAAACCACATGCTTCTGAAGCTCATCCTAAAACACTCTAAACCCTATGCCGGGTGGATCGTTGCGGTCTTCATCCTGCAACTGGCCACCACCATGGCCACCCTGTTCCTACCCAGCCTGAACGCCAAGATCATTGACGTGGGTGTGGTCAACACCGATATTGACTACATCTGGCGCACCGGTGGGATCATGCTGGTCGTTGCCTTCGTGCAGGTGATCACCGCGATTGGCGCCGTCTACTTTGGCGCCAAGACCGCCATGAGCCTGGGCCGGGATATCCGCCAGGCCGTGTTCGAGCAGGTCTCCACGTTCTCCGCGCAGGACGTGAACAAGTTCGGGGCCGCCACCTTGATTACCCGCGGCACCAACGACGTGCAGCAGGTGCAGATGCTCACCCTGATGCTGCTGAACTTCATGATCACCGCCCCGATCATGTCCATTGGCGGGGTCATCATGGCCATCCGCGAGGATCCGGGCCTGTCCTGGCTGGTCTGGGTGTCGGTGCCGGTGGTGCTGATTGTGGTGGGCATCCTGGTCATCAAGCTGATGCCGCTCTTCCGCCAGATGCAGGTGCGCATTGACGGGATCAACGGTGTGCTGCGTGAGCAGATCACCGGCATCCGCGTGGTGCGCGCGTTCGTGCGCGAACAGCACGAGACCGAGCGCTACGCGGACGCGAACCAGAAGTTGACCGACCTGGGTGTCAAGGTCGGCAACCTGTTCGTGCTCATGTTCCCGGCGATCTCGATGATCCTGCACCTGTCCACCGCCGCCGTGCTGTGGTTCGGCGGGCACCGGGTGGACGCCGGGCAGGTGGAGGTCGGGGCGCTGACCGCATTCCTGCAGTACCTGCTGCAGATCCTGATGGCGGTCATGATGGGCACCTTCATGGCCATGATGGTCCCGCGCGCCATGGTCTCCGCGGACCGCATCGGCGAGGTGCTGGACACCAAGCCGAGCATGACCGAGGCCGAGGACCGCGAGGTGCACCTGCCCACCCCCGGCACCGTGGAGTTCCGCAACGTCAGCTTCGGCTACCCGGGTGCCGAGGCCCCGGTGCTGAACAACATTTCCTTTACCGCCCAGCCGGGCAAGGTCACCGCGATCATCGGGTCCACCGGTTCGGGCAAGACCACCTTGCTGAACCTGATCCCGCGGCTCTACGACGTGACCCGCGGGCAGATCCTGATCGGCGGGGTGCCGGTGGATGAACTGGGCCGGGATGCGATCTCGCGCAACATCTCCGCCGTCCCGCAGCGCCCCTACCTGTTCTCCGGCACCATCGCCAGCAACCTGCGCTTCGGGGCGCAGAGGGCCAGCGATGCTGAGCTGTGGCAGGCGCTGGACATTGCCCAGGCGGCGGACTTCGTCGCCGAACGCGAGGGGCAGCTGGACTCAAAGATCTCCCAGGGCGGCACCAACGTCTCCGGCGGGCAGCGCCAGCGCCTGTGCATCGCCCGGGCCCTGGCCGCCAAGCCGCGCACCTACCTGTTCGATGACTCGTTCTCGGCACTGGACGTGGCCACCGACGCGAAGCTGCGCGCCGCCCTGGCCGAGCCGACGAAGGACGCCGCGGTGATCATCGTGGCCCAGCGCGTCTCCACGATCACCCGGGCCGACCAGATCCTGGTGCTGGACCACGGGGAAATCGTGGCCCGCGGCACCCATGAGGAGCTGCTGGAAAGCTCGGAAACCTACCAGGAAATCGTTTCGTCCCAGCACAGTGCGGAGGAGGTGGCCTAGATGGCGGATCAGAAGAAGAACTCCTCGGCCCCCGAGGTGGATGCGAGCTTGGAAGAGGTCGACGAATTCGCGGCCGCGGCCAGCAGCGACACCTGGGACGAGGCCCCGGTACGCAAGGCCCAGCACTTCTGGCCCTCGGCCAGGCGCCTGGTCGGACTGCTCGCCCCGTACAAGCTGGGGATGAGCATCGTCTTCGCGATGATCGGCATCTACGTGGTCCTCTCGGTCACCGCCCCGCGGGTGCTGGGACGGGCCATGGACGTGATCTTCGCCGGGCTGATCGGCAAGAACATCCCGCCCGGGACCCCGGCCGACGTGCTGATCCAGCAGCTGCGCGACAGCGGCGATGACACCCAGGCCGACATGCTCTCCCGGGTGGACTTCGTGCCCGGGCAGGGCATCGACTTCACCCAGCTCTCCCGCTTCATCCTGATCGTGCTGTCGATGTACTTCATCGCCTCGATCTTCATGTGGCTTTCGGGCTGGCTGCTGAACCGCCTGGTGATGAAGGTGGTGTACCGGCTGCGCAAGGACGTTGAGGACAAGATCAACGCACTGCCGCTGAACTACTTCGACACCCGCCAGCGCGGGGACATCCTCTCCCGGGTGACCAACGACGTGGACAACATCCAAAACGCGCTGCAGCAGGCGCTGAGCCAGCTGGTGCAGTCCGCGCTGAGCGTGCTGGGCATTGTGATCATGATGTTCGTGGTCTCCTGGCAGCTGGCGCTGATCGCGCTGGTGGCGCTGCCGTTGTCCGCGGTGGCAGCCGGCATCATCGGAACCCGGGCGCAGAAGCTGTTCACCGCCCAGTGGAAGAACACCGGTGCGCTGAACGGGCAGATCGAGGAATCCTTCTCCGGCCACGAGCTGATGAAGGTCTTCGGGCGCGAGGACGACATGGTGGAGCGCTTCACCCAGCGCAACGACGAACTGTACAAGGCCAGCTTCGGGGCCCAGTTCGTCTCGGGCATGATCATGCCGGTGATGAACTTCGTCTCCTACCTCTCCTATGTGGGCATCGCCGTGGTCGGCGGGCTGCGCGTGGCCTCCGGCTCGATGAGCCTGGGGGATGCGACCGCGTTCATCCAGTACTCGCGCGAGTTCACCCAGCCGTTGGGGCAGATGGCCGGGCTGGCCAACATGCTGCAGTCCGGGGTGGCCTCCGCCGAACGCACCTTCGAGCTGCTGGACGCCGAGGAGCAGGAGGCGGAGGATGCGCGCACCCAGCTGCCGGCCCGCACCGACGGGCACGTCTCCTTCCAGGACGTCAGCTTCTCCTACACCCCGGACCAGCCGCTGATCGAGAACCTGTCCTTTGACGCGGATCCCGGGCACACGGTGGCGATCGTGGGGCCGACCGGGGCGGGCAAGACCACCCTGGTGAACCTGGTGATGCGCTTCTACGAGCTGAACTCCGGGCGGATCCTGGTGGACAACGTGGACATCACCCACCTGTCCCGCGCGGACCTGCGCTCCAAGGTGGGCATGGTGCTGCAGGACGCCTGGCTGTTCGGTGGGACCATCATGGAAAACATCCGCTACGGCCGGCTGGACGCCACCGATGACGAGGTCATCGAGGCGGCGAAGGCCACCTTCGTGGACCGCTTCGTCCGCGCCCTGCCCGAGGGCTATGACACCGTCATCGACGAGGAGGGCACCAACGTCTCGGCCGGTGAGAAGCAGCTGATCACCATCGCCCGCGCGTTCGTAGCCAACCCCTCGCTGCTGATCCTGGATGAGGCGACCAGCTCGGTGGACACCCGCACCGAACTGCTGGTGCAGCAGGCCATGGCGGCGCTGCGCACCGACCGCACCAGCTTCGTGATTGCCCACCGCCTGTCCACGATCCGCGACGCGGACACCATCCTGGTGATGGAGGCCGGACGGATCGTGGAGCAGGGCAGCCACGAAGAGCTGCTGGCCGCCGAGGGCGCCTACTACCGGCTGTACCAGTCCCAGTTCTCCGGTCCGGCCGAGGACGTGGACGCCAACCCGGACACCGCCGCCGTGCCGGTGACCGGCGCCCCGGCCGCCGCCGGTTCCCCCACCCCGGGGGAGCAGTCCGAGACCGGACGGTAGTCCTGCCCGCAGGGCCGCGATGGCGGGAAGCGCCCCTTCCCGCCATCGCGGCCCTGACGCATTTAAGGGGGCCAACCCCGCGCAGTGATGTTGCCCATGCCGCGGCGGCAACCCCCGTAATGCCGGGAGTGGAACAGGCTTGGCAGCACGGGCGAATGCCGGTGTCCGTGCGGAAATCCAGCTTCCTGGCAGCGCGCCGGGAGCGTTGACAGGCCGCTTTGGATAGTTGGATACTGACAGCAGATCGCCGACCACTTGGCTGTTTTCCAACGTCGTTGCGTCGTCCGGAGCGCGCGGCCCGAACCGGGGCCCGGGCATCGGGTACCACGATGAGTGGCCGGATGCATGTTCGCAGTGGCACGCCGAGGGAAAGATGAACCAAGCATGGCAGCTGAGACCGGGGAAGCGACACAGGGCCACGTAGCCAAACTCAGCATGCTCACCCTCACCGGCGTGGTCGTCGGTTCCATGGTGGGCGCCGGGGTCTTCTCACTACCGGGCAGGTTCGCCAGCGAAACCGGGATCTTCGGTGCGGTCATCGCCTGGATCATCGCCGGGGCCGGCATGCTCATGCTCGCCTTTGTCTTCCAGATGCTGGCCAACCGCAAGCCCGAGCTGGACGCCGGGGTGTACGCCTATGCGAAGGCCGGATTCGGGGAATACCTCGGATTCTTCGCCGCCTTCGGGTACTGGGCCAGCGCCTGCGCGGGCAACACCTTCTACTGGGTGTTCATCATGTCTACCCTCTCCGGGCTGGGGGTGGCCGGGCTGGGTTCCGGAGCCACCCTGCTGGCGGTGGGGCTGTCCTCGATCGGGTTGTGGGTCTTCTTCCTGCTGATCCGCCGGGGCGTGCAAAGCGCGGCCCTGGTCAACCAGATTGTCACCATCGCCAAACTGGTGCCGATCATCATCTTCATTCTGATCTGCCTGTTCGTGTTGGACCCGGAGGCGTTGCGGCAGAACTGGTACGGCGCGGACTACGCCGGATCACTCTTTGAGCAGGTCCGCTCCACGATGCTGGTCACCGTCTTTGTCTTCTTGGGCGTGGAGGGCGCGAGCGTGTATTCGCGCCACGCCCGGCGCCGGACGGACGTGGGACGGGCCACCATCCTGGGGTTCCTGTCCGTGTTCGCGATCTTTGCCTCGGTCACCATCGTCTCCTACGGGGTGATGCCCATGGAGCAGATCAGCCAGCTGGAGCAGCCCTCCATGGCCGGGATCCTGGAGTACGCGGTCGGCCCGTGGGGCCGCTGGTTTGTGAGCATTGGGTTGATCATCTCGGTGTTGGGCGCCTACCTGGCCTGGTCGCTGATGGCCGCCGAGGTGCTCAGCGTCGCCGCGAACGAACGGGACATGCCCTGCTTCCTGGGCAAGCTGAACCGCACCGACGTGCCGGTGAACGCGGTGCTGCTGACCTCCGTGCTGGTACAGGGCATGCTGGTCATCCTGCTGTTCGCCGAGGACGCGCTGGACCTGGCGCTGGATTTGACCAGCTCCCTGACGCTGATCCCGTTCCTGCTCGCCGCGCTGTACGCGGTGAAGGTGGCCTACGCCGCCCGGCACGGGCAGGGGGAGCGCCGGGCCTCCGGGAGGGATCTTCTCACCTCGGTGCTGGCGGTGGCCTACACCGCCTTCCTGGTCTTCGCCGCCGGCTGGCACTTCTTGCTGCTCTCCTTCATCATCTACGCCCCGGCCACCATCCTGTTCGTCATGGCCCGCCGGGAGCAGGGACGCAAGGCCTTCGAAGGCCGCGAACCGGTGATCTTTGCCCTCTCCCTGCTCGGCGCCCTGTTGGGCGTCGTGGCCCTGGGCGCGGGGTGGATCCACCTCTAGGGCGACAGCCGCTGAACTGCACAACGAGAAACCACCAGGGTCGGGCGGCTGTCCGATTCGCAAGGAACGGAAGGAACACGGACCATGAGCGAAACCACGGGCAAGGGTGTGCATTCGGAGGTCGGGCAGCTGCGCAAGGTGCTGGTGTGCGCGCCGGGGCTGGCCCACCGCAGGCTGACCCCGTCGAACTGTGACGACCTGCTGTTTGACGACGTGATGTGGGTGGAAAGCGCCCAGCGCGACCACGCAGACTTCGTCTCCAACCTGCGCGGCAACGGGGTGGAGGTGCTGGAGCTGCAGGAGGTGCTCACCCAGACCATGGCCCAGGCCGAAGCCCGGCAGTGGCTGCTGGAACGCAAGGTGGTGCCCAACGTGGTGGGCGGCGGGCTGGTCGAGGGCACCCGGGCCTACCTGGATTCGCTGGACGAGGGGCGCCTGTCCGAACTGCTGCTGGGCGGCATGGCCACCAGCGACCTGCCCGAGGACTACCGCACCGATTACGTGAACCTGGCCCGCGAATCCCGCGGCATCTATGAGTACCTGATGCCGCCGCTGCCCAACACCCTCTACACCCGGGACACCACCTGCTGGATCTACGGTGGAGTGACCCTGAACCCGCTGTACTGGGATGCCCGCCGGGATGAGACCCTGCTGATGAAGGCGATCTACAAGTTCCATCCCGAATTCCGGGATTCGACGATCTGGTGGGGGGATCCCGAACAGGAGTGGGGCCAGGTGACCGTGGAGGGCGGGGATGTGATGCCGGTGGGCAACGGGGTGGTGCTGATCGGCATGAGCGAGCGCACCTCCCGCCACGGCATTACCCAGCTGGCCTCCTCACTGTTCCGCCAGGGGGTGGCCGAGCACGTGATCGTGGCCGGGATGCCGAAGCTGCGTGCGGCGATGCACCTGGATACCGTGTTCACCTTCGTGGACCATGACGTGGTGACCCTGTATCCCAAGATCATGGACGAGGTGCACACCTTCTCGCTGCGTCCCTCCGATCAGGAACCGGGGGTCACGGTGATTGACCACGGCACCAAGAGCTTCACCGACGTGGTCGCCCAGGCGTTGAACCTGCCCAAGCTGCGGGTGGTGGCCACCGCCGGGAACAACTATGACTCCGAACGCCAGCAGTGGGACAGCGGCAACAACGCCGTGGCCCTGCGCCCCGGCGTGGTGTACACCTATGACCGCAACACCCAAACCAATGATGCGCTGCGTGCCGCCGGCATCGAGGTGCTGCCGATTGTCGGCGCCGAGCTGGGCCGTGGACGCGGCGGCGGGCACTGCATGACCTGCCCCATTGAGCGGGACGCCGTGCAGTACTAGCACGCACCTGCCCACAGGTGCCCCGCCGTTGACGAGGTGGGGCACTGGCGTGCAAAGACCCCGGGAACGGGTGATCGGCTTGCTGGCCGGCCGCCGGTTCCCGGGGTCTTTTGGGTGTTGGCTCCTAGCCCAGCTGTTCCACGGCATCGCAGGGGTTGGTGCCCGGCTGCAGGTTGCGCACCGTCAGGGAGAGCTTGGCCAGCAGCTCCTGCAGCTGGCGGCTTTCACTCTCATCGAGCTGGGCGAGCAGTTCCTGCTCCGCCTGCCCGACCTTGTCCTCGAGCCGCTTCAGGGTTTCGAGCCCCTGGGCGGTGGCGATAATCTTGCGCGCCCGCCGGTCGGAGGGGGCGGGGATGCGTTCGACCAGATTTGCCTGCACGAGGTCGTCAATGAGGTAGGTCAGCACGGTGCGGTCAATTCCCAGGTGCCCACCGAGCGCCTGCTGGTTGGCCGGGTCATGGTGCACCACCGTGGACAGCAGCTGGAAGCCGCGCACCCCGCAGGGGATCCCGGCGACCGCCTCGGCGAACCGTGACTGGTGCCCGCGCAGGATCATGCCCAGATGCCAGGCCAGGTCCCCGGGGTTGGGGGTGCTGGCGACGGCTGGGGCGGTGACGGTGTCCGGTGCGGTGTTCATATCATCCATTCTATCGGAATATATGCGCTTGCATAGATGTTCTGTAATCAATATAGTCTGTACTACAACATATTTGAAGGGTGTGTCAGATGGATTCAGTTCAGCAGCGCGACCAGAAGACCGTGGGGATTCTGGGTGCCGGCCGGGTCGGCACCGCCTTGGCCCGCCTGGCCCTGGACGCCGGCTACCGGGTCAAGATCGCGACCTCCAAGCCCGCCAGCGAGATCAGCCTGATCGTGGACATCGTCACCCCGGGCGCTGAGGCCGTCAATGCCAGCGACCTGGCCGACGCGGAAATGATCGTGGTCGCCGTGCCCCTGCACAAGTACCGCACCGTGGACCCGGCGCTGCTGCAGGACAAGACCGTCATTGACGTCATGAACTACTGGTCGGGCACCGACGGGGAGATCGCCGAATTCGAGGACCCCACCCAGTCCTCCAGCGAGGTCATCGCCCAGCACCTGGCCGGAGCCAACCTGGTGAAGTCCTTCAACCACATCGGCTACCACGACATGGAGCCGGAAGCCGGGGGAGCCGGGGACGGCGAGGCCCGCGCCCTGGCCCTGGCCGGGGATGACCCCCGGGCCGTCCAGGAGGTCGCCGAGTTCATCAGCAGCGTCGGCTTCGCCCCGGTGATCGCCGGGGACCTGCGCTCCGGGCGGCTGTTCGAACCCGGAACGCCGATCTTCAACGGGCGCTTCACCGCGGCGGAAATGGAAGAGCAGCTCAACGCTGCCCGCGTCTCCGGCTAACCACATCACCGCTACCCACCAAGACAAGGAACCCACGACATGGAACTCGGCGCCTACAGCTTCGGCGACACCCAGCGCAACGCTGATGATTCACTGCGCAGCACCTCGGAAGCCATCACCAACCTGTTCGAGGCCATCAAGCTGGCCGACCGCAGCGGGCTGGACTACTTCGGGGTGGGGGAGCACCACACCACCAGCATGCCGGCCTCCTCGCCCGGAGCCATCATCGCGGCGGCCGCCGCAGCCACCGAGCAGATCAAGCTCGGCAGTGCGGCGAGCATCATCAGCACCGATGACCCGGTGCGGATCTACCAGCAGTTCGCCACCGCTGACATCATCTCCGGCGGCGGCCGTGTGGAGATCACCGCGGGCCGCGGCTCCTCGGTGGAAACCTTCCCGCTGTTCGGCTATGACCTGGAGGAGTATGACGAGCTCTACGCCAACAAGCTGGATCTGCTGATGACCATCAATGATTCGCCGGCCCCGGAGGTCACCTGGTCCGGGAACAAGCGCCCGGCCCTGAACGACCTAGCCGTGGTGCCGCGTCCGGCCCAAGGCAAGCTGCCGATCTGGCTGGCGACCGGCGGCAACGCGAGCTCCTCGGCCCGCGCCGGTCAACTGGGCCTGCCGGTGTCCTACGCCATCATCGGCGGGGCACCGCACCGCTTCGCCCCGTTGGCGGACCTGTACCGCAAGGCCGGTGCCGCCTCCGGGCACGCACCGGAAACCCTGAAGGTCTCCGTGGCGGCCATGGGCCTGATCGCCCCGACCAAGAAGGAGGCGTTGGAGCGCTTCTACCCGGGCTGGTACAACCTGAACCTGGAAATGGGGCGCCTGCGCGGCTGGCCGGCACCGGACAAGCGGGCCTACGACATCCAGGCCGAGGCACCGGGCGCCTACTACGTCGGTGACCCGGACGAAGTGGCCGAACGCATCGTGCACCTGCACGGCTACCTGGGCCACATGCGGCACTTCCTGCAGATGGACGTCGGCGGCATCCCACAGGAGCAGCTGCTCGAATCCATCGAGCTGCTGGCCACCGAGGTGAAGCCCCGCGTCCAGCGGCTGCTGGAAAAGAAGTAGTCGCGGGTTAGCGGCGGAATAAAGGGGCGCGAACACCACCAGGGTGTTTGCGCCCCTTTGCACTGCCCGGAGTCCGCCAGGGGGCGTGCGGGAGACGGGCGCAGACTCTGAAATGACTGGATGCAATTCACCTTTTGGGACAAGGGACACTACTGTTCAAACAGAACATGTTCCCCGCGGGCGCTGCCTTCGCCTGAGCACCATGTCGCTTTATCATCCTCGTGTCCACGAAAGGCCCACCCCATGCCTGTTCCCCGTACGCGCGTACTGCGCGCCCTGAGCGCCGGCGCCCTGACGGTTGCCCTTGCCAGCGGCGCCACCGCCGCCACCGCGGCGGCCGGCTTCACCGCCCCGGCCTCCGATGTTCCGGCGCTCTCCACACCGCACCTGGCTGCCGCCCCGGCCGCGGCCAAGAAGGTCGTCACCAAGGTCACGACCACCGCCAACCTGAACCTGCGCGCCGGTTCAAGCACCAAGCACAAGGTGATCCGAACGATTCCCAAGGGCAAGACGGTCAACGTTTCGGCGACCGCCTCAAACGGCTGGTACAAGGTCAGCTATGCGGGCAAGACGGGCTGGATCTCGAACAAGTACACCAAGGTCGCAGCGAGCACCGCGCCCAAGCAGCCGGCCCCCAAGGGCACCAGCACGGTGAAACTGTGGGTGACGGCGAGCGCGAACGTGAATATCCGCAAGGGCAGCAGCACCGGGCACGCCTCCGTGGGCACCCTGCCGAAGAACAGTGTCGCCAAGGCGACCGAACGGGCCGCAAACGGCTGGTACAAGATCAGCTACAAGAACAAGACCGGCTGGGTGTCGAACAAGTACGTCAAGACCTGCTCCAAGGGATGCCAGGTCGATACCGGCGACTACACCACCAACCGGGCCGGGCTGAGCGACCGGTATTTCACCAAGGCCAACGGCACCGACCTCTATGCCGCCGTCGGCGGGACCCGGAGGGTGGGGGATATTCCAAAGAACTCCATCGTCTACCGGGACCTGAAATGGGAGAAGGAAGGCGGGCAGGTGGCCGGCTGGTACTTCGTGCGCACCCAGGGGCTGAACGGCTGGATGAAGGCCAGCGACCTGAAGCGCAACAGCAACGCGGGCACCACCAATTCGAAGGGATACACCCGCGCCCAGGTGCTCAGACAGTCCAACGGCAAGGTTTCCAGCTCCATGCTGGCCGCAGTGCCGTGGGACAAGGAGAAAACCCTCATCGCGGCACCGGCCGTGAAGGACCTGACCCGGCTGAACACCGCCTTCAAGAAGCAGTTCGGGAAGAACCTGGACATCGACCTGGCCTACCGGACGCTGGATACCCAGAAATACCTCTACGCCGAGCTGGGTTCCTACATTGCGGCGAAGCCCGGAACCTCAAACCACGGTTGGGGCCTTGCCATCGATGTGCGCGAAACCTACGACTACTCCTTCCGCGGCAAGTACTACAAGTGGCTGAAAGCCAACTCCCACAAGTACAACTGGACCCACCGCAAGAACCTGGAGGAGTACCGGTCGGATGGTTCCAAGAACCCCTACGCCGAGGCCTGGCACTTCGAATACACGCGGAAATAGCTATTCGCTGAATTGCCCCGGCGCATTCCCCTGCGCCGGGGACAACGCGTCGTGAAACTGCAGAGCTAGCCATAGCATCGCAAGAACATGGGTTTCAGATAGATCTGAATCGATGAGGTTTCCAATCTTTTTTAGACGTGAAATCACTGTCTGTCGGTGGGTAAAAGTTGTCGTGGCAACTCTTTGCGCCGAGCGTTGTAGGCGTAGGTACAGTCTCAACGTGCCGGTCAGGTCCGATCCTGTGCGCTGGTCGTATTCAAGAAGTGGCGCGAGCATCCGGGATACCAATTGTTCGCCTTCTTGAAGGCTGGCGAAACCCAGCCATGATTCGTCTTCGGAATATTGAAGAAGTCCCGCTGATTCTTGCTTTGCTTTACCGCATGCCCAGCGTGCCTCAAGTACCGCACGCGATATTTGAAATTTATCCATACTTGAACTGATTCCGCCTACAGCTTCAGGGCCTAAAATATGTCTGATGGTTGCAAGAGAGCTATCGGCGGCAACTAGTAGATACGCAGTTCCGTGAAGAACGGTAGCGATTGTCGGAACCCCGTGGCGACGCAGGCGTTGAGCGTAATCACCGGGGGCGCCTTCAGCGGGAGGTTGGTAGCAGACAACCCGGATGTCATCGCTCACTAAACCGTAGCGGGAACCAATTGTTTCAGAACTTCCACCAAGGACTACTTGTGAGAACAAGGTTTCAGCGGTCCGTTGATTTTCTGTGATGTAGAGAGCTTGTTGTGACATGGCAAGCCCAATAATTGTGGCTGCATGCAGCAGTACGACTCCGTCAGGATGAGGATGCTCGGAGTGGGGAGCCACTGCGAGCAAGGCGTTGGCGTGTGTAGGGATGTCCATCAGGAGGATCGAGCGCCCGTCGTGCTTAGTCCAATGAAAGTGACGCGATGTTGTACCAGCTTCCTGACGGGCGCGAAGGATGCCAATTTGGGTTGTCGCATCCGGTATCGGGTCCGTATGGTTCCACGGATGCAAACAATAGTCGTCGATGACAAATAGGTAGGAACCCAGTTCAGTAGAAAGATCGTGCAACAAGATGTCCCACGCGTTGCCGGGTGTACTCGAGCGACGCAGAATGTCGTAAAGCCGCGCCGTTTGCTTAATTCGGCGTGATTCTTCGATTAGCAAGGCTTCGGCGATTGAGCGAGAGATGGCAATAAAAGGAAGCGGGTAAGGAACGGCGAGTAGGGGCAGTGGAAGTTCGCTGCATGCATTCAAGAAGGCCTCGGTGAATTTCGGGGCGTGCATTTCGTCGCCGACAGCCAATCCCACGGCGCCCGATGAAACCAGCCGCTCTGCTAGAGTCACTTGCCCTTCAGCTGATTCTGGAATCGAAAGCCCATTTGTCAACAGCAGTACTCCCTCGGATACCCATTCCCACAAATTCGGCAGATCAGACGTGTGAGACCAGGTAATCGGTTGTTCTACTCCTGCTTCGCCAGCAATTAAGCGCAGACCCAAATGGGGTTCATCTAAGAGCTCTCGAACAGTCATTGGCATTTTGGTTCCTCGTGAATCTACTGGTCGCAATGGTCATTTCATACACCGGTATATCTAGGCGATGCGATTGTACACATATGTCTATTGAGTGTCGTGATCTAGCTCACTCATAGTGGAGGTGCAAGTTCATCACTTCCCTTGGTTTCCCTCATTAAGGCAGGTATCGCGATGAGCACAGGTACGAATCTCATCGATGACGCACCGTTGAGCAAGTTCCATGTAAAACTCACGGTGTTCTCCTCGGGCGGTCCATTCATTGACGGCTACGCTTTGTCGATCATTGGTCTTGCCTTTATCACCATGACACCGGCGTTAGGACTCAAGCCTGCAGAGATTGGCTTGGTCGGCGCAGCGAGCCTTATCGGCATCTTCTTTGGAGGCGGCATCTTCGGCTGGGTGACCGACAAGGTCGGCCGTCACACGATGTACATTTTGGACCTTATTGCGCTAGCCGCTTTTTCTATTCTCAGCGCATTTTCGACGGACATATGGCAATTGGTGCTTTGGCGGTTCTTGCTGGGTGTGGCAATCGGTGCTGATTACCCAATTGCCACTTCTCTCCTGACGGAGTTTCTTCCTCGGAAGGTTCGGGGCAGGCTGCTCGGTGCGACCTTTGTCGTATGGGCAGTCGGAGCTGCTGCCGCCTTCGCGGTTGGTTTCCTTCTCAAAGACGTAGGCCCAGAAGCGTGGCGGTACATGTTGGCCAGTCCGGCTATCTTCGCCATTATCACGCTTCTATGTCGGCTGGGTACGCCTGAGTCTCCCCGTTGGCTCCTGTCTCGGGGAAAAGTAAACGAGGCACGAGACGTCATCAAGAAGGTTTTTGGGCCGGCTTATGACATCGAATCGCTTGGCGAAAATAGCGCGGAAACTTCAATCACGGCTCGTTTTACGGACATCTTCAACAGGAAGTTCTTCAAGCGCACGCTGTTCGTAGCGATCTTCTGGACGGCTCAGGTGATCCCACTTTTCGCCGTTTACACCTTTGCGCCAGAACTTTTAACTTCATTCGGACTGACTGGTGATGCGAACCTCTATGGCGGATCCTTGTTGATTTCGCTCTTATTCGTTATCGGTGGGATCCCAGGTCTGTGGCTCGTGGAGAAGATCGGGAGACGCAAGCTGCTGTTGTGGACATTCGCCATCATTGTGCTCGCTCTAGGTGCCCCGGTGTTTATACCCGGCGTAACTGCGAACGTACTGTTCACAGCATTGGCCATTTTCGCTCTGGCCTCTGGCGCTTCCAGCTTTCTCGAGGTGGTATACCCCAACGAACTATTTCCAACGGAAATTCGTGCCACGGCAGTCGGGTTCGGGACGGCCATAAGCCGTATTGGCTCGGCTGTGAGCACTTACCTAATGCCATTAGCAATTATCACCTTCGGGGCTGCCGGGGCACTGCTGATCGGTGCACTGGTCTCGCTCGTAGGCTTCCTAGGAACTCTGTTCTTGGCGCCTGAAACGGCAAACCGCTCATTGAGTGAAACGACCGGCTACACGAGCTCTCATTCCGAAACCAACCAGCAAGTCGTGCCGGCTAAGTCGGTAGAACTTTGAAACCCCAACAACAAACGCCCAACAGATACGACAAGGAGATCTCTACATGAGCACGCATGTTCCGGTGGGACCTGTAGAAGCAACTGAAGTTCCACGGTATGCCGGTCTGAGTACTTTCGCCCGGCTCCCACAAATCGGTCAGGTGCCGGATTACGACATCGCCATCCTGGGGGTTCCTTTTGATACAGGGACGTCCTTCCGTCCAGGCGCGCGGTTCGGCCCATCAGCCGTGCGTGAAGCATCACGTCTACTTCGTCCGGGGTACCACGTTGAACTTGATGTCACACCCGTGAGGGAAATGCAGGTCGTAGACGCGGGCGACGTAGCGTGCACGCCCTACAATATCGGCAAGGCAGTGACGCAGATCCAGTCACAGGTGAGGCCTTTGCTCGATGCGGCCAAACGCGTAATTGCTATAGGTGGTGATCATACGATCGCATTGCCAATGCTTCGGGCAGTATCCGAAGTACACGGGCCGGTGGCGCTGCTGCATTTTGACGCGCATTTGGATACCTGGGATACCTACTTCGAAGAGCCGATCACCCACGGAACCATGTTCCGTCGGGCCTTCGAAGAAGGGCTGTTGCTGGAGGACAAGTCGATGCACGTCGGCATTCGCGGTCCGGTTTATGATCAGGATGATTTTTTGAGGGATCACGAATTCGGATTCCAAATCATCCGGGCCACAGATATAGACAGTATCGGCGTTGAATCGGCGATTGAACGAGTCCGTCAACGCTTGGGGGACACCCCGGTATATCTTTCTGTTGACATTGATGTGCTGGATCCTGCATTCGCCCCAGGCACTGGTACTCCAGAGATGGGTGGGCTGCACTCGAGAGAACTTCTTCGTCTACTGCGAGGACTTGACGGCATCAATATAGTTGGGGCCGACGTTGTCGAAGTTGCTCCCGCGTATGATCATGCAGATGTTACGTCCTTGGCTGCAGCAACCGTGGTCTTCGACATGATGAGCCTCATGACCAAGTCCATGAGTGCACAGATTGCAAGCAATACCGCGCTGAGCCAAGTGGTGCAGTAGTCAAACTACTCGCACTCATAACGGCGGATCCAAATCCTGAGGCGAACTGGATCCGCCGTCATGCATGTGCTGTCTTATTTGCTGCTTAGCGGCGGGATCGTGGGGCCTGGGCTGCCCGCGGCGTAGTCGCTCATCGGAACCGAACCGTCATCAAAGAGCTTCTGGATGTCCGCCAGAATCCTCCAGCCCTGTTCGGAGGCGTCCCCGCGCACGCTGAAGGTGGCATCGGCGCTCAGGATGCCCTTGAGCACGTTGCCGTACGCCGAAAGCCTGGGGGCCGAGGTGTCGGTCTGGAAGGTCACCCGCTCCATGCCCTGCACGGCGAAGGGGCCGCCCACGTTCATCTCGAACTCCAGTTGGCCGGTATCCAGACGCAGGCGCATCACGTTTGGCGGCACCCGCCCGTCGTGGGGGAACTGTGGGTACTCGTGGGGCGGGCGGCGGAAATTGATGGTGATTTCCTTGCGCGGCTTGCCAATGGCCTTACCCGAACGCAGGGTCACCGGCACACCGTTCCAGCGCCAGCTGTCCACTTCCAGGGCCACCTGGGCGAAGGTTTCGGTGTTCTTTACCGGGTCCACCCCCTGTTCGGACACGTAGTCGGGAAGGTCCTTGCCCCCCACGCTGCCGGCCGTGTACCGCCCGCGCACCACCGAGGACGCCGGGTCCCTGCCCCACAACCGGGCCGAGCGCAGCACGTGCGCGGTCAGCGCCGGAAGCTCCACATGGTCAATGCGGGCCGGTGGCTCCATCATCACCAGGGACATCACCTGCAGCAGGTGGGACTGGATCATGTCGCGGAACGCACCGCTGGAGTCGTAGAACCCGGCGCGCCCCTCCAGCCCGAGCGTCTCGTCGTAGGTGATCTCGATGGACTGCACATGCTCCCGGCTCAGCAGCGGCTCCAGCAGCCGGTTGGCGAAGCGCAGCCCCGCGAAGGAATGCACCGCCGGCAGGTTCAGGAAGTGATCCACCCGGAACGTCTGCTTCTCGGGAACCAGCCGCGCCACCAGCTGGTTCAGCTTGCGGGCGGACTCCAGGTCGTGGCCGATGGGCTTTTCCAGGGCCAGCACCAGGGATTCGGGCAGCTGAAGTCCGTCCAGCACCTCCAGGGACTTCATGGTCACCTGGGGCGGCAGGGCAAAGTAGAGGCAGGCCGGTTCCTCCAGGCCATCAAGCAGGGACTGCAGATCCTGCGCGCTGGTGGCGTCACAGGTGATGAAGCGGGTGGTGTTCAGCGTGTGCTCGGCGGCGGGACCGTGGCTGTCCACAGTGTCAAAGGCCTGCTGCACCGTTTGCTTCCAGGTGCCGTCATCGTTGCGGTCGGCGCCGATGACGGTGACCCGGCACTCGGGGTCGGCACGCAGCAAGGTGCCCAGGCCCGGGAGGAGCAGACGGGAGGCCAGATCGCCGGTGGCGCCAAAAATTACCAGATTCTTGATGCTGTCCATGCCCCGCACCCTACTCCCTGTGAAGAGGGAACTGTACCCTTTCGCGCTATCGCCCAGTTTGTTTGAATGAGGTCATGGCTAGCGAGAATGAGAACACTGGATCCACGCCGCTGGAAGACTACGCGCTGCTTTCGGACCTGCGCACCGGGCTGCTGCTCAGCCGGGACGGGAGCATTGACTGGCTGTGTTTTCCCAGATTCGATTCGCCGGCCGTGTTCTCCGCCCTGCTCGGCTCGGCCGCCGACGGGCGCTGGCGGCTCTGGGCTCCGGAGGGAAGCGTGGTCTCCCGCCGCTACCTGCCGCGCACCTTTGTCCTGGAAACCATCTGGCGCACGGCCACCGGCACACTGGAAGTGCTGGACTTCATGCCGCCGAGCATCGAGCAGGCCGACGTCATCCGCAGGGTCACCTGCCTGGAAGGGGAGGCCGAGATCGAACATGACTTGCGCATCCGCTTCGACTACAACCGCGCCAAACCCTGGACCCGGAAGGTCACGCTGACCAAGGAGGGCGCCACCGGCCTGCTCTCCGTGGCCGGACCGGACGCGCTGCTGCTGACCGGTCCGCAGCTGGAGCCCGACCATGCCTGGAACCAGCGCCATGAACGCCGCGAGCGGCAGGACAGCGCGGACCGTGGCCAGGGCCGGCCCACCGACTACCAGGGCGCGGTCCCGGACCGGCTGACCGGACGGTTCACGCTGAAGGCCGGGCAGACCCAGGACTGGGTACTGACCTGGCACAAGTCCCATCTGCAGCCGCCCAAGCCGCTGGATGCCGAACAGGCGCTGCAGGCCACCGTCAAGTACTGGCGCGACTGGTCGGCCCGGGTGCAGGTCACCGACCGCTATGACAACCAGGTGCTGCGTTCGCTGATGGTGCTGCGGGCGCTGACCGACCAGGCCACCGGCGGGATCGTGGCCGCACCGACCACCTCGCTGCCCGAGGAGTTCGGCGGGCAGCGCAACTGGGACTACCGCTACACCTGGCTGCGGGATGCCTCGCTGACCATTGACACCCTGGTGGCCCACGATTTCACCGACGGTGCACTGCACTGGCGCAACTGGCTGCTGCGTGCCGTGGCCGGAGACCCGGACGATATCCAGATCATGTACGGGATCGCCGGGGAACGGGAACTGACCGAATCAGTGCTCGACCACCTGCAGGGCTATGAGCAGTCCCGGCCGGTGCGGGTGGGCAACGGCGCGTTCGAGCAGTACCAGGCCGACGTGGTCGGTGAGGTGATGCTGGCCCTGGCGGCCCTGCGTGATGCCGGGCACGGGGAGGATGAGTTCTCCTGGGCGCTGCAGCGCAATCTGCTCAGCTTCCTGGAGCGCAACATGGAACACAAGGGCCACGGGATCTGGGAAATGCGCGGCAACGCGGACTTCTTCACCCACGGCAGGGCCATGATGTTCGCCGCGTTCGACCAGGGGGTGCGGGCGGTGGAGGAGCACGGGCTGAGCGGGCCGGTGGAACGCTGGCGGCACCTGCGCGAGAGGCTGCGGGAAGAAATCATGGAACGCGGCTACGACGCGGAGCTGAATTCCTTTACCCAGACCTATTCGAACAAGGAAGTCGACGCCTCACTGCTGCAGCTGCCCAATACCGGGCTGCTGCGCCCCGAGGACCCGAAGATGCTGGGCACCGTGGCGAAAATCGAGGCGGACCTGCTTGACGAGGCGGGCATGGTGCGCCGCTACCGCACCCAAACCGGCATGGACGGGCTGCCGGGCAACGAGTACTCGTTCTTGATGTGCAGCTTCTGGCTGGTGGAACAATACGCCCGCTCCGGACGCAGCGACGAAGCCAGGCAGCTGCTGGACCGTCTGGCCGGCTTCGCCACCGACCTGGGGCTCTTTGCCGAGGAATACGATTCGGCGGGCGGGCGGCTGGCCGGGAACTTCCCGCAGGCCTTCAGCCATTTGGGCTTCATCCGGGCGGTGGACGCGGTGGAAGGCACCCCGCGCAAGTCCGGGGTCTAGCAGCGGCTGGCGCCCCAGCGCTTCCGTCCTCGAGCGCCAGCTGCCCTTTGGCGGCGGGCACGTGATGCAATAAGGGCGTGATGTTACGGCAATTGGAATACTTCGTGTCGCTGGCCCGCGAACAGCATTTCGCCCGCGCGGCCGCCGCCTGCTACGTCTCGCAGCCCGCGTTGTCCGAGGCAATCCGAAAGCTGGAGGCCGAACTCGGCGTACCGCTGGTGCGCCGCGGCCACTCCTTCCAGGGGCTCACCGTGGAGGGGAAGAAGGTGCTGCCGTGGGCCCGGCGGATGCTGCTGGACCATGAGGCGTTGCGCCAGGAAGTGGAGGGGCTGCAAGAGGCCCTGAGCGGAAGGTTGCGCCTGGGCGTCGTGCCGGCGGTCAGCTCCACCGTCGTGGAACTGACCGTTCCCTTTGCCGCGAGCCACCGGCGGGTGTCGATTCAGGTGCAGACCAGCCTGCACTCCTCCCACATCATTGAACAGGTGCGCGGTTTCGATCTGGACGCCGGGATCATCTATGCGGCACCGGAGGATGCGCAGGATCTGGTGGTGCTCCCGTTGTACGCGGAGGATCACGTGCTGATCACCGGCCCGGGAATGCTCACCGAAGCCACGGCCCCAGGGTGGCGGCAGGCACTGGACCTGCCCCTGTGCCTGCTGGATTCCAGGATGCGCGGACGGCAGGTATTGGATGCCGCGCTGGAACGCCACGGGATGGATGCTTCACCGCGCATCGAAACCGATTCGGTCGTATCGCTGCTCTCCCATGTGGCCACCGGCCAGTGGGCCAGCATCGTGCCCCGTCAATGGCTGGCCCCGCTGGGCCCGTTGCCGGGAATCCGGATGACAGCGTTGAGCGAGCCGGAGCTCTCCCCGCAGATCAGCCTCGTCGTGAACGCCAGCGAGCCGATGCCGCTGATGTCCCGCGCCCTGTTGCGGACCGCACGGGAAGTGTATTCATAGCGCCTTCCACGGGCACTGCCCCGCATGATGTCGTTTTTTGCTGTTTCCTCCAGAACAATAAGAGCTGCCTATTGATTGATCGAAGATAAGTCTTGGACGTAATCAAGAGCTTGCGGAACTCTGGATAGTGGGCCTTCCCCGGCCCTTCATCCAGCCTTTTCGTGAGAGGGAATCTCGATGTCCAGCGAACCGACTTCCGCACGCTTGCCTCATGCAGACCGGTGAGAAGCGCTTTATGCCGATGACGCTGCCCGCATCATCCCGGGGGCCAGCCGGTGCCGGGCGTCTTGGGCCAAGGAACTGGCGGAGGTCTCCAGCTCTGCGGCCCGCGCTGCGCGTGGGGGTGGGACTGGCCATTCCAGGCACCACCCTGCTGTTGGTGGGGCGGGCCGACCTGATGATCTACGCGGTCTTTGGCTCGGTGACCGGAATGTACGGTCGCAGCCCACACCGGGGCCAGCGGCTGCGTGACCAGCTGCTGGCTGGCGGAATGCTCTTGGGCGCCGGGCTCGGCGGAATTCTTGCCGCGCCCCTGGGATTGCGGAACTGGTCACTGGTGCTGGTCAGCGTGGGGTGCGCGGTGGCCAGTCTGGTGATTGCCGACCGGTTCGCGCTGCGCCCGCACGGGGCGTTCTTCCCGCTGTTCGCGTTCGGCGCGCTGGCTACATTGCCCGGACACGAACAACCGGACCTGGCCGGGCTGGCGGCGTACGCCCTGGCGGTATTGGTGAGTCTGCTGCTGGGTCAGCTGGGACGGTGTTCCGGGCAGCAGGCTCCGGTGCCGATTCCCACCTGGACGTACACGGCACGACACGCCTCAAGCTATGGGCTGGTGGTGTTGTTGGCTGGCGCGGCCGGGATCCTGTTCGGCTTTGAACACCTGCAGTGGGTGCTGGCTGGTGCCGTGGTGCCGCTGGCCGCCGGGAATGCGCGCGGCCGGGTGCGCCGGGCGGCACATCGCGTCGCCGGAACCGTGGCCGGGTTGGGTGTGCTGCTGGTGCTCTTTGAACTGCACCTGAACCAGACGGCGCTGGGCATTGCGGTCATCCTGCTGATGTTTCCCACCGAGGCGTACATGACCCGCAACTACGGGCTGGCGCTGAGCTTCTTCACCCCACTGATCATGCTGATGCTGGATCTGGCCGCGCCCGGGACCAGCTCCCAGCAGCTGTGGGAACGCGCCGGAGGAAACCTGCTGGGCGTCACGGCGGGGCTGGTTGGCTCGTGGATTGTTGATCCGCGGCGGCGGGTACTGGAAACAGAAAGCTGACCAAGGCGTGCCGCCCAGGAAACGGCCCACGAAAGTGGCCGAGGAGACGCTGGGATGTGAGACACAGCCGATTCGCCGCAAGGGGTCGGGCGTCGACCGGATCCGGTCGATAGGCTAGGAGCATGTCTCACACCCCGCCGTATTACCACCAGCCAGGGTTGCCGCCGGTGCGCCGGCAACGCGTCTTCGAGGCCGGGGCGGTCAAGAAGGGTGACCTGTTCACCGTCGCGGCGTACATTGTGTTCTTCATCCTCGGCGGGGCGATGCTGATCGCCCTGATCCCCGGCTACATGCACGCGTTCCCGGATGAGGACTCGGCGCTGTTCGGGGTGAACATGATCCTGTACACGGTGTTCTTCATCCTGGCCATGATCCAGTGCGGGCCCCAGTTCTTCGAATCCTTCGCCACCATGCGCTACTACCCGTGGCTCAAATGGCTGATGCTGCCCGGCGGCTGGTTGCTGACGGTGATGATCTCCGCATTCATCACCATGTTCTTCGGCGGTCCCCAGACCAGCATGAACCAGCAGGCCCTGCAGGATATGACCCAGTCGGTGCCGTTCCCGGTGATGTTCGTGACCACGGCATTGTTCGGGCCGTTTGTGGAGGAGTACATTTTCAGGCACCTGCTGATCGGCAAGCTCTCCCGCAAGGTCAACATCTGGGTATGTGCCCTGATCTCCACGGTTCTGTTCGCCTCGATCCACTTCGCCAATGGCGGGGGGATCGGCTCCGTGGTGGAAATTCTGCCGTACCTGATGCTGGGACTGATGATGTCCCTGGCCTACATCCTCACCGGCAAGTCGCTGGCCTACGCCTACATGCTGCACGTGGCCAACAACGGGATGGCCCTGCTGGTGCTCTACACGCTGGCCCCGCTGCTGCCCGCCGCGGGGGTGTAAGCCACGTTTACCGGCCATGAACCACACAGCCGCGGCTACCGGGGGATGCTGTTGGCGCTGTTTGCCAGCGGCCTGGCCACGTTCTCGCAGCTGTACTCGGTGCAGGGCCTGCTGCCGGAGATGTCCCGGAACCTGAACATCAGCGAGGCGCAGGCGGCGCTCAGCGTTTCGGCCGCCACCCTGGGCCTGGCCCTGGCGGTGATCCCGTGGGCGATTGCCTCGGACCGGATGGGTCGTCGGCAGGTTATCGGCATCGCGCTGGTCTCCTCCGTGGTGCTGGGGCTGGCCGGGGCGGTTAGCCCCAGCGTGGAGCTGTTGTTGGCGGCCCGGTTCCTGGAGGGCGTGGCGCTCGCCGGGGTTCCGGGCACCACCCTGGCCTATTTGGCCGAGGAGCTTTCCGCCCGGGCGGTGGCCATCGCCAGCGGCATCTACATTTCGGGCACCACGGTCGGCGGCTTGGTTGGCCGCCTGCTGGCCGCCTGGGTCGCACAGCCGTTGGGTTGGCGGTGGGGCGTTGCCGCGGTCAGCCTGCTGGCGGCCGCGGCGATGATCGTGTTCTTTATCAAGGCACCGCGGGCGCAGGGCTTCACCCCGGTGCCCGATGTCCACCTGCGCCCGGTGCTGCGGCGTTTTCGCGCCAGCCTGCAGGGGCGGCGCCCCATCCTCTACCTTCAGGGCTTTCTGCTGATGGGCGGGTTCGTGGCCGCCTACAATTATCTGGCGTTCCGCCTGGAGGCCCCGCCCTTCATGATTCCCCCGGCGCTGGCCGCCCTGGTGTTCCTGGCCTACCTTGCCGGAACCTGGTCCTCCATGGCCAGCGGCGGCATCGTGAACCGGGTGGGCCGTCGCACCTCACTGCTGCTGGGCATCGGGGTGATGATGGCCGGGCTGCTGCTGACCCTGTCTGCGGTTCTGTGGGTGATCATCCTTGGCATGCTGATCTTCACCGCCGGGTTCTTCGCCGCGCACGCCGTAGCCAGCGGCTGGGTGCCGGTGTTGGCCCCGGAAACCCGGGCGCAGGCTGCCAGCCTCTACAACCTGGGCTACTACATCGGCTCCTCGCTGTTCGGGTGGCTGCTGGGCATCCCCTTCATGCACTTCGGCTGGTCCGCCCTGGTGGGGTGCGTGGTGGGCCTGCAGCTGGTGGCCGCGGCGGCCGCCTGGTTCCTCAGGCCGCCGCGCCAGCCACAGCCCGTCATCGAACGTAGTACTGAATGAAGCGGTAACCGTTCGTCGGCTTGTTTGACGCCGTTCGCCGGATTCGTGGTTTGATGCACGTCACTTGGCCGGTCCCGGCGCCGATACATCCGGCAGGATTTTCTGCGGCCCTTCAACGGAGAAGGGTGGAGATCACGCAGGAAGGCGTCGATGAGCAAGACACAGAATACAACATCACCCCACGGGTATACGACCCTGGCCAAGACCCTGGGGAACTGGGATGCCCTGGCGCTGGGCTTTGGCGCCATGATCGGTTTTGGGTGGGTCGTCCTCACCGGCGGCTGGCTTTCCAACGCCGGAACCCTGGGCGCCATGGTCGCCATCATGGTCGGCGGCGGCATCATGGCCGTGGTGGGCCTGACCTATGCGGAACTAACCGCATCGATGCCCAAGGCCGGGGGTGAACACAACTTCATTCTCCGCGCACTTGGCCCCCGCCCGTCATTCATCGGTTCATGGGCCATCACCGGTGGATACGTGACCATCGTTGCGTTCGAGGCGGTTGCCTTCCCCCGTACCGTGGAATACATCTTCCCGGGCATGAGTCGGATTCCGCTATGGACGGTGGCCGGATTTGAAGTGAACCTGACCTGGGCGTTGGTGGGTGTGGCGGCCGGGCTTTTCATCACCTGGATCAACGTGCGCGGCGTGAAGCAGGCCAGCGTCGTTCAGACGTTCACAGTGCTCTTCCTGCTGGCGGTCGGCGCCATGATGATCTTCGGCTCGGTGACCTCCGGCGAAGCATCAAATATGGAACCCTGGTTCACTCCCGGAATGTCCGGCTTCTTCGCGGTGCTGGTGGCGGTCCCGTTCCTCTTCATCGGCTTTGACGTGATCCCGCAGTCCGCGGAGGAAGTGAAGATCCCCTCCCGGCAGATCGGCAAGCTGGTGGTGGTTTCGGTGCTCATGGCAACCGTTTGGTACATCATGGTCGTCCTGACAACGTCATCGGCAATGCCCGCCAGCGAACTGGCCAACGCGGACATCGCCACTGCCGATGCCTTCGGCGCGCTGTTTAACTCCCAAATCATGGCGAAGATCCTGATCGCCGGCGGAATCGCGGGGATCCTGACCTCCTGGAACTCACTGCTGCTGGGCGCCTCCCGGCTGGTCTTCTCACTGGCACGTTCCGGGATGCTGCCGCAATGGTTTGCCAGGGTCCACCCCAAATATCAGACTCCGAGCAACGCGTTGATTTTCATTGGCGGCATTTCACTTCTGGCCCCGTTCTTCGGTGCGGAAATGCTTGGCTGGCTCGTGGATTCCGGGGCACCGAGCATCATCATCGCCTACTTCCTGGTCTCCGTGACGTTCCTGCTGCTGCGCCGCCGGGAGCCGAACATGACCCGGCCCTTGCGCATCGGTGGTCGGGGGCGCTTCGGCGAGGTCATCGGTTGGATCTCGGTGCTGCTCACCGCGGCGCTGTTTAGCCTGTACATGCCCGGCATGCCCGCCTCACTGAGCTGGGAGCCGTGGCTGATCTTCGCGCTGTGGTGGGTCCTTGGGGCCGTGTACTTCGTTAAGGTTCCCGGCGGAATCCCGGCCGGTGAAGACGCCGAAGAAAAGGTGCTGCAGATCGTCAGGGCGCGCAGGAAATAAGCGCGCCATGCCGCTAGGTCAGCTCGTCGTAGTCTCCGCCAACCCACCTGGCGTAGCGTTCGGCGGAGAACTGCACGACCCGGTGGGCATCTGACGGGACGCAGGCGGCGAAATTATTGTAGAGGCGGTCAAAGCGCAGGCTGTCCAGTTGGGCGGCCATGCGCCGCACCACCGCCGCCGAGAGCGGGATCCGGTTGGGATAGCTACGCAGGAAGGTGACATTGCCATCGGCCACGGGAAAGACCGCGTCCCCGGCCAGCAACGCGCCACCGCCCCGGGCTCCCGCGGCCCACTCGGCCACGGTGCTTCCGGGGAAGTGGCCGCCCACTTGATGCAGCCAGATGCCCGGCAGCACCTCAAAGGACTCGCTCCAGTAGCGGATGGCATCGCTGCTGCGCTGCACCCACTGCTTGTCGGCCTCGGCCACATAAATCGGTGCATCATCAAAGGCCTGGCTGTACTGCACCTGCACGCCGTACATGTGCGGGTGGCTGGCCACAATGGCCGCAATACCACCGAGTTCCCGAATGACCTCCACCGCATGGGAACTGATCATCCCGGGGACGTCAAAGAGCAGGTTCCCGTCTTCGGAACGGATCAGCAGTGCGGTTTGCCCGATTCCCACCTCGGGTGCCCGCAGGGCGGTCAAACCCTCCTCCAGCTCCCGCACCTGGATCTGGTGGCCCTCGCGCTCAAGTGTTTCGGAACAGGTCCAGCGTTGAGTGCCACCGGGGATGTATTGGCGCTCGTCTTCGCAAATGGGGCAATGGGTGGGCAGGGTGCGCGAGGGTTCGAACTCCACTGCGCATCCTGCGCATTGCCATGGTGCATCTGCTGGGTTCATGGTTGGTCCCTGTCCTCCTGGTCGATTAGCCACCACGCTACTTTGAACACTGCCTGCGCGACAGAACCCGGTACGGTTTGTTCTGAATTCGGTGATGTGGCAAAAGACGAGAAGGCGCTTCGCTTGGTCCTAGTAGGAGGGAGCGGTGGGAAAGCCAGCACCGCTGTAGAGATTGGCGCCGTGCATCAGATCTCTAGCGACTTCAGTTGCTGGTTCGTCGGTTTGGATACCCATTACTGCAAAGCCGTTACGGGGATTGCAAAGTTTTATTTGGATGCCGTCACGTAGCTATGGAGGGTGCCGTATTCGCCGACGGCGCCGTTATGATGCGTTCGCCCTGAGTTTCTGGTCCCCAACCGCTTCGACCGTGGTACGGGAGGGGTGGCTAGACAACTTCTTCCCCGGGATCATCGAGTTGCACGGTGATCTTTTGGTCAATCCAATCAGCCTCATTTACAGGTGCATTAGCTGTGTGCAGCGGAGGGATTTGTTCATCTTCGATGTCGGGATCCGCCTCTAGGCGTTGGTCGACCAAATCCACCTCGGAGACTTCGGTGTCCGGAGGCAGGGGCTCGAAAGTCATATCGCTCATCCCTCTCATCGTGTGCTGAGGCTGACTGCTGAGGTTTGGAACCTATTATTGCCGGAAGTCAGGCGACGCCTTCTGGGAACCTCGCTAGGGGTGCACCTCTCTGATCTCCCGGATTTTTTGGTCTGTGCCGACAAGATACAAATGATTCCCTGAGAAGTCCAGAGGCAGGTGTGGCACATCCGGCACGGACCGGAAAGGCAGCAGCACTAAAGGTCGGCCTGCACTCTGCTGCGATGCTTGCCGGCGAGTATTGAAGATAAGGGGAATTGGAGGTTCGTCGCCCGGTTGGGCAGCGTTCGTCGTTAGTTCATCCTCGCTCTTGGGATATGGGATGGAGGGCTGACCATAACCTATGATTCTCTTCTTCGAGGTGTAACACCATCTCGATCCCGGCCAAATTCAGTCCCGCATCGAGCAATACGACTATTCTTTCGATCCGGGCAACATCCGCCGGCGAATACTTCCGCGTTCCGCCCGCAGTTCTTCGGGGTGTCACCAGCCCCCGTGCTTCGTATAGCCGCACTGACTGAACACCGGCGCCAGCCAACTGCGCTGCCGCCGAGATCGAGTATGTCCTCTCTGGCACTACGGATGCTTGTGGTCTATGTGCCAAATTTTTTCCTCCCTTTTGGTTGCGTGAACTCGTGGTTGGTGTTATAAAAACTGTACCAGCTGATATAGATTTTAGGGCAGCTGGAAGGAGACAGCCAAAGGAGAAGGGAGAACTGTGATGCTGCTGGACAACGACGTCTTTCGTGAGTTTGATCGGATGGTGAAACAAGCGTTCAATGGTTCTCCGGGGTTCGACCGGGCACATTTGATGCCGATGGACGCCTGGAAGGATGAGCAAGGCTTCCATGCCGAGCTTGAGATTCCAGGGATTGACCCGGACGCTGTTGAACTCTCGGTGGAAAGGAATGTCCTGAAGATTCGCGCCACTCGACCAGAGCAAGCCACTGATGACCAGTTGCTGGTTCGGGAGAGGGCATGGGGTGCGTTCGGTCGAGACTTGATCCTCAGTGATCACCTCGATGTGGACAACATCCACGCGCATTACGAGGACGGGCTGCTGCGCCTGGATATTCCTATCACCGAGAAGTCGAAGCCGAAGCGAATCGCCATTACCAAGGGTAATCGCTCAAAGGAGCTGACCTCTTAGAAGGCAATACCGATCCTTCGGCTTGAAGTGGGCGACAAGCCGGAATCGTATGGGCGCTCCCAGAGAGATCCCGGGTTGAAGAAACGATCCTGTTGGACTATTCCTTGCAGGAAGTAGGCCATTTCCCCGTGGACGCCGGTTAGCTCTCTGTGGTGATGACGCCTGCCCCAGCGATCTTCGGCTAAAGGCGCTCTGCCGTTTGGTCCCGCTTGGGGGTCAGCTCCGAGTTTCGGAGCTGACCCCCAAGCCCTGAGACAAAGGAGAACCGAAATGCGTAAGTCACAGGTAGTCCTGCGTTTTGATGACGATCAAGTGGAGAAACTGCGGAACGCGTTATGCCTCTACCGGGAACACGTCCTGGAGCAGTTGCAGGACGCGTATCAGTTCGAAGGGGCAGGGAATTCCTCTTATTGGAGCTCCAAACTGTCCACGATTCAATGTCTTGTTGAGTCGGTAAACTCCTCCGGTTCCCAGCTCGCAACGTCGCTGGTCGAGGGTGGAAAAATTCCCAGTTTCACTGACTTCTACGAAGCATGTAGCTAACTGCCCCATGGCATGGCGAGCCGCGGAACCTGCAGTAAGCGCAGGACCATTCCCAATGGGGGCGTTCATCTATGATTAGGGCTCGATTCCGTGCCCCCGATTCATTTCAACCCTTGGTAGTCGGCGCACAGGGTTGCGGTTACTGAGGCAGATTTATGGGCAGGTGCTCTAGAAGCCCCTGCCCATTGTTTTCTGTACTGCATCCAGGTGGATTTCTGCCAGGGGTGGTGCGCGCGCTCTGAAGCGCAATATGTCGCGAGTGTACGAGTCTCCTAAAGTACCAGATACCCGCAAAGCCCTCGGCAGCAAAACTTGATCCGGTAGGTCTGCATTCGTGGTGCTCGTTCTTCCTCTAGTGCCCGGGGGGTCCGAGCGCTTGGCAAAGTACTCGAGTTTAAGGCTCAGTTGGTGAAGAAAGACAAGGTCAGCTGGGGTGAGGGCCAGTTCGAGTGAGTCTGCTACGCGATGTTCGTCGAGCGTGGACGCAGTCAGAACCGCGAAGGGGACTACTTCAGGCACTGTCCACCATGACTCGACACGCTCCTGGGTGTTCGCCATTCTTCTCACCTCCCTGCCTCCGGTAGCGAAACTTCTGTATCACAACGTTAACAAGGACCTGTGCCGTTTGATATAGATTAATAGCTCGCTCTGGCTCATCTGTCAAGATTGGTTCACAGTACTAAAGCCCAAGGGCGGAGGGTGCTTTCTGCCCACTGGCCACGGGGTGTATCGGCGCCTGTGAACCAGGCAGGCGCCGACATGTACTGGTTTCACACCCAATCACAGTGCCAGGCGGCGCTGAACAAAGCACAACCCGGCATTGGATCCTTTGTTCGGCTCGATCGCTGCTGCTTCAAGAACGGCAATGGATACTCCTACACCGTGTTGTACCGCAAGCGCTGACGGAGCGCGCTCCGGCGGTGACTACAACAGGAAGCCGCCAAGGACCGCCGCACCCAGTGCCACCGCCCAGGCCGGGGCCTTCCATCCGGACAAGGCAACGAAGGCTAGCGCCGCGACCACGAACGTGGCGGTATTGGGCACACCGTGAGTGAACACCGGCGAATACAGTGCGGCGGCGAGCAGACCTACCACGGCGGCATTCACCCCGCCTAGGGCGCGGCGCACGATCGCATTGTGCCGCAGCCCTTCCCAGAATGGCAGCACGCCGATCACCAGCAGTGCAGAAGGCAGGAAGATCGCCACCAGGGCAATCAACGCCCCGGCCCAGGACGCCAAAGGCAGCTGCGCACTGGCCCCAAGGAATGACGAGAAGGTGAACAAAGGGCCGGGAACCGCCTGCGCCGCTCCATATCCGGCCAGGAATACTTCCTGGTCAACCAGGCCGTTGCCCACCATTTCAGATTCCAGGAGAGGCAGTACAACATGCCCGCCGCCAAACACCAGCGCACCGGTACGGTAGAAGACGTCCGTCAGCGCCACCACGGCAGTGGGGCTTAGGGTGCGCAGTACCGGGAGCAAAGCCAGCAACAGGACAAACAGGACCAGACAGGTGACCGAGATCGCCCGGGCCACCTTCGGCTTCAGCTGCGCCTCCTGCTGGCCAGCCGCTTCCGGCACCGGAAGCCATAGCAGCCCGATCAGGGCAGCGCCGAGCATGGCCAACACCTGGGTGAGCGGGCCGGGCAGCAACAGGACCACGGCCATGGTGGCAACGGCAAGAGTCGCGCGGCGGGCATCGGGGGTCAGCATCCTGGCCATCGAAATCACCGCGTGCGCCACCACGGCAACGGCCGCCGCCTTCAGGCCGCTGATCCAGCCGGTGCCCAGGGTGGCCGACAGCCAGGGAGCTCCCAGGGCGAACCCAAAGAGCAGCAGTGCCGAGGGCAGGGTGAAGCCAACCCAGGCCAGCAGCATCCCGGGCAGCCCGGCGCGCTGCAACCCCACGGCCATGCCCACCTGGCTGGAGGCCGGCCCGGGCAGGAACTGGCACAGGGCCACCATGTCGGCGTAGGTGTTTTCCTTCAGCCAGCGGCGGCGCACCACAAACTCGTTGTGGAAGTAGCCCAGGTGGGCGACCGGGCCGCCGAAGGAGGTCAGGCCCAGGCGCAGGAACACGGCAAACACTTCCCAGAGGCCCCGGGCAGGGGCAGCTGGTTTCGGGGAAGAGGCAGCGGTGTTCATCCTGCCCATGGTAGGGGCGCCAGTTGACGGGAAGCTGGATATCTTGTGAAGACACGGTGACGTATTCGGGGCGAGCATGACGCGGCCCGCGGCGCCGAAATGGAGATGCCCGGACCGGCTTCGTAGAGTAGTTCCGTGAAGCCTCGCACCGCACCCACCGAATCCAACCGCTCCATGGCCCGCCAGATCCTGGCGCTGGCGATTCCCGCGCTCGGCGCGCTGATCGCCGAGCCGCTATTCCTGCTGGCCGACACCGCGATCATCGGGCACCTGGGTGTCTCCGAGCTGGCCGGTGCGGGTCTGGGGACCACGGTCATCCAGACCGCGGTGGGGTTGATGATCTTCTTGGCCTACGCCACCACTCCCGCCGTGGCCCGGGCCATCGGGGCCGGCCAGTTTGGTCGGGCCATGGCTGCCGGGCGCGACGGCATGTGGTTTGCCCTGGCCCTGGGCCTGGTGCTGACCGTCATTGGGTATTTTGGCGCCGAACCATTGGTGCGGTTGATGGGGGCCGAGGGCGCCGTGCAGCAGTTCGCGGTGGATTACATCATGTACTCCCTGCCCGGGGTGACGGCCATGCTGCTGGTCTTTGCCGCCACCGGCGTGCTGCGCGGCATGCAGGACACCAAGACCCCGCTGATCGTGGCCTCCGCCGGGTTCGGGTTGAACATTGTCCTGAACTTCACGCTGGTCTACGGGTTCAACATGTCCGTCAGCGGGGCGGCGCTGGGCACCTCGATCGCCCAGTGGGTCATGGCTCTGGTCTACTTCCGGCTGATCATTCCGCAGATCCGCCAGGCCGGGCTGCCGCTGGCTCCCACCTGGGTGGGCTTCAAGGCCACCGGACACGTGGGGTCATGGCTGATGCTGCGCAACGCCACCATGCGCATTGCCTTGCTGGCCACGGTGGTGGTGGCAACGAACGCCGGCGAGGTGACCTTGGCTGCCCACCAGCTGGTGTTCACCCTCTTCTCCTTCCTGGCCTTCGCCCTGGACGCCCTGGCGATTGCCGCGCAGGCGCTGATCGGCAAGGAGCTGGGGGCCGGGGACAAGGAGCAGGCCACCAAGCTGACCGGGGTGATGACCCGTTGGGGCGTCTACTTCGGGATCTTCACCGGCCTGTTCATCTTCGCCCTGTCCTGGGTGCTGCCGGTGCTGCTCAGCTCGGATTCCTCGGTGCATGAACTGTCCACCCCGGGGCTGTGGCTACTGGCCATCTCGCAGCCGATCTGCGGCGTGGTGTTCGTGCTGGACGGGGTGCTGATGGGAGCGGGGGATGCCCGTTACCTGGGACTGGCGGGCGTGGTGAACCTGGCTGCCTACCTGCCGATGCTCTGGGCAGTGGATGTCCTTGCCCAGGACCAGCTCAGCTCCATGATCTGGATCTGGGTGTCCTTCGCCGGGGGATACATGCTGGCCCGGATGATCACCCTGGGGGTGCGGGCCCGCACCGACAAGTGGATGCGCCTGGGTCTCTGATCCGGCTGGCGCTGGGCGCAGCGACGGCTTAACGGCGTTGGAGGTTCTTCAAGTGTTGCCCTGGGCATCGGCAGCCACACCATCAGAACTTATTACCCGCATCCCGGATATCAGGTTGTAGCCTTCATTACAGGTAACGCAGGAATGATTAATAATATAAGACACCAGGCGGCAAAAAACGCTAGCAGTAACTGTTCTTGGTCTTTTTAGAATATAGGAGGAAACGCTAAACTAGATTGTTGGGTGCATTAAGGGGCGCGAAAATTTCTGAGGAACTAAATGTTAAAGATCAAGTGGGTTAATCTTCTCATCGCTGCCGTGGGTGGGTGCCTCCCATCGGTCGTCTATATGGCTGTAGTGGGCATCTTGTCTGTCCAGGCCACAGCGACCAGAAGTGGCGCTGTCCTTAATCTCAACAACATTGTAGTTGGGGTTCAAGATCCGAAAATTGCGGCCCTCCAAATGACTGCAATCATATGCATGGGAGTACTAACCGCGTACATTGTCGCTTATGCTCCTCGAAATTTCTCGCTGCCAGTCAGATTAGCGGTGAGCACTAGTTTTGTTGTATTTTCCGGTGTTTTGCTGATTATCAACTTTTCAAGTGGACCTGGACGTGACCCGTTGCAGAGCGTTGCAGATGGAACCATGCCTGGCATAAAGGGTTGGTTGCTCAAAGCCAGCAATGAATCATCTGTCCATCTATTAGTAGCCCTTGTTCTTTTTCTGGTGGTTTTCCAGCTGACTCGATCTAAAGCCCGAAACTCATGAGTCAATAGTGCACCATAGTGTGGTGTGACCTCCGGCGATCGCCCCGGCGGTGTGAAGCCTCGTTCCGGACGACCGTGCATAACTTGAATATTCTTGCGGTCGTAGTAGCGCGCGGCCTTCACCCTTAACTCCTTTGGAGCCCGAGGATAGGCGCAGGTTCTGTACTGCGTCGCAGCCCAGTTGCTTCAGCCGCCTCCAGGCAACCGATGAAACAACTGGGTTAAAGCAGGCCGGTCCCGGCATCCGCGCAGCAGGGGCGGGGATGCCGGGACCGGCCGGGGCGTGGGAGGGGTTAGGCCCCTACGGGTTCGAGCACCAGGCGCCCAGTGACCTTGCCTTCGGACAAGTCCTGCAGGGCGGCGCTGACGCCCGGGGCGCTGAGCTCCCCGGCGCTTAGGCGCAGCGGCTTGATCTTGCCGGTGGCCGCCAGCTCCACCAGTTCCTTCAGCTCACCCAGGCTGCCAACATAGCTGCCGCGCAGGTTCAGCGCCTTGGTGGCCATGATGGCCGTGGGCACCACCAGCTCTCCGCCGAACAGGCCCACCATGATCTGCGTGCCGCCCTTGGCCAGCAGGTCAAAGCCCAGCTCAGCGGTGGTCCCGTTGTTCACGAAGTCGATCACCGCGCGGGCCTTGCCGCGCAGTTCACCCTGCTGCTCGGCCCGCTGGCCATTGCCCGGCAGCAGCAGGGTGTTGCTGGCCCCGGCCGCCTGCGCGTGCTTCAGGTTTTCCGGATTCAGGTCCACCGCGGTGATGTTGCGGTGCCCCAGGGCTGAGAGGATGTTCACGGCCATGCCGCCCACCCCGCCGACACCGATGACCACGACCAGGGCCTGCGGGTCCAGCGGCAGCACCTTGCGCGCCGCCGAGTAGGCGGTCAACCCCGAGCAGCTGAGCGTGGCCGCCCAGCGCGAGTCGATGCCGGTGTGCCCGAGCAGGTACTTCTCATGCGGAACGGTGATCGCCTCGGCGTAGCCGCCGGGGCGCACCAGGCCGATGGAGGTGTTGTAGGCGCACAGGTTCTCATCCCCGGCCAAACAGGTGGCGCACTTGCCGCAACCCAGCCACGGGTAGACCATCCGGCTGTCCCCGGGCTGCACGCCGGTCACTTCGCTGCCCACCGCGCTCACGTTGCCCACGATCTCGTGGCCGAGCACCATCGGGTAGGTGATGCCGGTCTTGGCCAGCTCCAGCTTCCCGCGGCTGCCCAGGTCGTAGTGGCCCTCGCGCAGGTGGATGTCGGAGTGGCAGACCCCGCAGTGGGTGATGGACAGGCGCACCTCGTGCGGTGCCAGGTCCTTCTCTTCGCTGATGACCTCGCGGATGCTCAGGTCTTCAAATGCCGCATAGGACTTCATGGTGCTACTTTCGCTTCTCATGCATGGTGTGGACGGTGATTCGGTGCCGGGGCGCACCCGGCTGGGTTCCGGCTAGGCCTGCAGGGTCAGGAACTCGGCCACGCACACTGGGGCGGGCACGTCCTTGGCCTCAACTGTCACCTTGATGGTGGACAGCAGCCCGCGCTCGGTGGGTTCGGCCGAGACCAGCTCGGCGCCGGCCCGCAGCTGCGCCCCGACCTTCACCGGGGCGGGGAAGCGCACCTTGTTCAGTCCGTAGTTCACCCCCATGCGCAGGCCCTGAACGGTGTAGATCTGGCGCAGGAAGGAGGGCAGCAGGGACAGGGAGAGGAACCCGTGGGCAATGGTGGCCCCAAACGGCCCGTTGGCCGCACGCTCGGGATCCACGTGGATCCACTGGTGGTCATCGGTGGCGTCGGCGAACAGGTTCACCTGCTCCTGGGTTACCCGCACCCACGGGCTGTGGCCCAGGTGCTGGCCGGCGGCCTGGGCGAAGGCCTGCAGGCTGGGAAACAGGGTGGGGGAGTCGGTCAGGTTCTGCTCAGGCATGGGGTCCTCCCGCCACGTACAGGATCTGCCCGGAAATGAAGGAGGCGTCCTCGGAGGCGAAGAACGCGGCCGCGGCGGAAATGTCCTGCGGCTTGCCGGTGCGGCGCACCGGGATGCGTTCGGCGGCCTTGGCGGTGAACACCTCGTAGGGCACCTTCATGCGTTCGGCGGTCGCCCGGGTCATCGCGGTCTCGATCAGCCCCGGGGCGATCGCGTTGACGGTGACGCCGAACTGGCCCAGCTCAATGGCCAGGGTCTTGGTGAAGCCCTGGATCCCGGCCTTCGCGGCCGAGTAGTTCGCCTGCCCGCGATTGCCCAGCGCCGAGGTGGAGGACAGGTTGATGATCCGCCCCCAGCCGGCCTCGGTCATGTGGCGCTGCACGGCCCGGGACATCAGGAAGTGCCCGCGCAGGTGCACGTTCATCACCGTGTCCCAGTCACTGGCGCTCATCTTGAACAGCAGGTTGTCGCGCAGCACCCCGGCGTTGTTCACCAGCACGGTGGGGGCGCCGAGCTGCTCGGCGATGCGCTGCACCAGCTCCTCGACGGACTGCTCATCGGAGACGTCGGCGCCGAAGGCCGCCGCGGTGCCGCCGGCCTGGTTGATCTGCTCGACGGTGTCCCGGCAGTGCTCTTCCTGCAGGTCCACGGCGGCGATGTTCATCCCGGCAGCGGCCAGGCGGGCGGCGATGGCCGCCCCGATGCCGCGGGCGGCCCCGGTGACGATGGCGGTGCGTTGGTTGCTCATGTAATGGCTTCTCTTTCGTTGCAAGTTGATTCGGTGCGCGAAGGGTGCGGGCTAGCCCAGGCGTTCAATGACCATGGCCATGCCCTGCCCGCCGCCCACGCACATGGTCACCAGTCCGGTGCCGGCGCCGCGTTCGGTCAGCGAGTTGATCAGGGTGGTGGTGATCCGCGCCCCGGTCATCCCCCAGGGGTGGCCCAGGGCAATGGCCCCGCCGTTGACGTTCAGCCGGTCGTGGTCAATGCCCAAGTCCTCGGCGCTGGGCAGCACCTGGGCGGCGAACGCCTCGTTCAGCTCCACCAGGTCAATGTCCTTGATGCCCATGCCGGCGCGCTGCAGCGCCTGGCGGGTGGCGGTGACCGGTCCCAGGCCCATGATTTCCGGGGACAGGGCGCTGAGACCGGTGGACAGGATCCGCGCCAGCGGCTGCACCCCGAGTTCGGCGGCCTTGGCCGAGTTCATGATCACCAGGGCCGCGGCCCCGTCGTTCAGCGGGCAGGCGTTGCCGGCGGTAACCGTCCCGTCCGGGCGGAACACCGGTTCAAGCTCTGCCAGCCCCTGGGCGGTGGTGCCCGGGCGGGGGGAGTCATCGGTGCTGACGGTGCTGCCGTCGGGCAGGGTCAGCGCGGTGATGTCCTTGTCCCAGAACCCGCGTTCGGCCGCGGCCTGCGCCCGCTGCTGGGAGAGCAGCGCCCAGGCGTCCTGGTCGGCGCGGCTGACCGAGCGCAGCTGGGCGACGTTCTCCGCGGTCTGGCCCATGGCGATGTAGATGTCCGGGACCAGTCCCTGACCGCGCGGGTCGCTCCAGGTCTGGGCGCCGCCCTGGGCCCGCTTCGCGGTGCGCTGCCAGGCGTCGCGGAAGTAGGGGTTGCGCACATCGGAGTCCAGGCGGTGGCGTCCGAGCGAGCTGGTGGACTCCACCCCGGCGGAGACGAAGATTTCCCCTTCCCCGGCGCGGATGGCGTGAAGGGCCATCCGGGTGCTTTGCACGCTGGAGGCGCAGAAGCGGGTAACCGTGGTGCCCGGCACCGTGTCCCAGCCGTTGCGCACGGCCACCACCCGGGCCAGGTTCGACCCGTTTTCCCCTTCCGGGATGCCGCAGCCCAGGATCAGGTCATCGATCTGCTCGGGCTGCAGCCCCGGCACCCGGGCGATGGCTTCGCTGGTGATCTGGTGGGCCATTTCATCGGAGCGCATTTCGCGCAGGCTGCCCTTGTGGGCGCGCCCGATCGGGGAGCGCACCGCACTGACAATGACGGCGTCGTTCATGAGGTGTCCTTGGGGGTTCGTGGTGGTTAGGCGAAGGCGGAGATGCCGGTGATGGCCCGGCCGACAATCAGCGACTGCATGTGGTCGGTGCCCTCATAGGTGTAGACCACCTCCATGTCGGTCAGGTGTCGGGCCACATGGTTTTCCAGCAGCAGGCCGTTGCCGCCGAGCAGGTCGCGGGCGGTGCTGGCCACCTGCAGCGCGGTGCGCGAGCAGTACATCTTGGCCAGTGAGGCCATGGTGCCGGTCATCTGCCCGCATTCCTGCAGTTCCAGGATCCGGTCCACATACAGCTTGATGGCGCTGACTTCGGCCAGCAGGTTCGCGAGCTTGTTCTGCACCAGCTGGAAGCTGGCGATCGGCTTGCCGAACTGCACCCGGTTCGCGGTGTACTTCACCGCGTCCTCGTACACGGAGATCGCGTGTCCCAGGGACTCGAAGGCCACCCCGGCGCGGGTCGCGTTCAGCACCTTGTTCACGTCCTTGAAGGAGTTGCAGTGCTCCAGGCGGTTGGCCTCGGGGATCACCAGGTCCTTGATGACGATGTCCGGCTGCAGGATGGCGCGCTTGCCGACCTTGCCGGTGATCACGGTCGGGGCGAACCCGGCCGGGAACTCGGTGCCCGGTTCGCGCTCCAGCACGAACGCCTTGACCTGCCCGTCGGCCTCGTCGCGGGCGTAGATGATGACGATGTTGGCGTAGGAGGCGTTGCCGATCCAGCGCTTGGCGCCGTTGAGCACCCAGTTGTCACCCTCACGCCGGGCGCTGGTCTCCAGGGCCACGGAGTCCGAGCCGTGCTCCGGCTCGGTCAGGGCGAAGGCGCCGATCTTCTCCAGCCTGGCCATGGCCGGCAGGAAGCGGGCCCGCTGCTGCGCATTGCCCAGCATGTTGATCGAGCCCATCGCCAGGCCGGAGTGGACGCCGAAGAAGGTGTTGATCGACCCGTCGCAGCGGGCCAGCTCCACCGACACCGCCGCGGAGGCGCGCACCGAGAGCCCCGGGCAGCCGTTGCCGGTGATGGTGCCCCCGGCAATGTTCAGCGCGGCCAGCGGCTTGATCAGCTCGAACGGGAACTCGGCGCGCTCCCAGTAGTCGTTGATGATCGGCTCGACGTGTTCGGTGTTGAACGCGCGGATCTTTTCGCGCACCTGGCGCACCTGCTCGTCATCGCGCTCGTCGAGCAGAAAGATGTCGTGGTCGGGCAGCTGGGCGGTCTTCTTCGACGCCGGCTTGGTGTCCTTCTGGGAATCGGTTGCGGCTGAGACGCTCATGGTTTTCTCCTTCTTGGCGGTGCTCTGTACGTTGTTTGGATGCCGTGGGCCGGGAGCCGGCTACGGGGTGACGATGGCGAAGCCGGGGGCCGGGGCCTGGATGATGCGCTGCAGGCGCTGCAGCGTGGCGGCCACATCCCCGCTGGCCTGCACGGTCTCCAGCTTCCCGCGCAGCGCCCCGGGCAGGGCGGCGGCCGGGCCGGTGAAGGCCGCCTGCGCCGGCGGGCAGCAGTCCGTGTCCCCGGCTTTGTCCACCTCGTGGTGGTGCAGCACCCCGTTGGACAGGCGCAGGTGGATCCGCGCTCCGGTGTCGGTGGCGTGCAGGTCAATGCCCAGCGGCCGGTCCCAGGCTTCCGGGGCGTTGATGCGCACGGCCAGCACGTCCAGCATGGTGGACAAATCCACCCCGGTGCCGATGCGTGAACCCCCGGTTTCCCTCACCGGGCCGTGCAGCAGTTCGCCGGCCCCGGTGAGGTAGATGTTGCGCCAGGTGGCGTTGCGGCAGCTGTAGCCCAGCTGCCGGTAGACCCGGGCCAGCAGTTCGCGGGCCGCACCTAGCTGGGGTGCGGCGAACACAATGTGGTTCAGCACGGTCGCGGCGAAGCGCAGCTGCCCGGTGTCCACCTGTTCGGTGGGCTCGGCGCCGGATTCCGGCAGGACGTCGAGCTGGCCGCGCAGGGTGGCCAGGGCCGCCTCGGCGCCGCCCAGCAGCTGCACCCAGCGCCGGGATTCATCCTGCGGCGGCAGCGGCCACAGGTTCGCCGGGTTCGCGTCGTACCAGCCCAGGTAGCGCTGGTAGATGCCCTTGACGTTGTGGCTCAGCGAGCCGTAGAAGCCCTGGGCGCAGTCCCGGGCCTCCAGCGCCGGGGGCAGCACCAGCTGCTCGGCGATTTCCCGCGGCGTGCAGCCCAGGTTGATCAGCCGCACCGTCTGGTCGTGCAGGTAGCCGTACAGATCACGCTGGACACTCAAGAAGTCGCGGATCTGCTCGTTGCCCCAGGTGGGCCAGTGGTGGGTGGCGAACAGCACCTGGGCCTTCGCCCCGTAGCGGCGCAGCGCCTCATCCAGGTAGCGGCTCCAGGCCTGCGCGTCGCGCACCTCCGCCCCGCGCAGGGTCAGGATGTTGTGCATGCTGTGCAGGGCGTTCTCCGCCATGCACAGCACGTTCCCGGCCGGGAAGTAGAGGTTCATTTCCGCCGGGGCCTCGGTGCCCGGGGTCAGCTGCACCTCGAATTCCAGCCCGTCCACGGTGAAGCGCTCGCCGGTGGCCTCGGCCAGCACGGTGGGTTCGGGCAGGCTCATCGGCCCGGCCGCGACCCCCTGGCCGATGCCGCAGCCCAGGTGCCCCTCGGGCCCGGCGGAAAGCGCCGAACCGTACATGTACCCGGCCCGGCGCTTCATGGCCGGCCCCAGCTGGATGTTCTCGCTGATCGCGTGTTCCCGGAAGCCGCGCGGCACGATGATCGCCGCGTCCTCGGCCAGGTGTTCGCGCACCGCGCCGAACCCGCCGAAGTGGTCGGCGTGCGGGTGGGTGATGACCACCGCGGTGACCGGACGGCGTCCGCGGTGCTGGAAGTAGAGCTCCAGGGCGGCCGCGGCGGTGGCGTTGCAGGAAAGCACATCCAGCACCAGCACCCCGTGCGTGGTCTCAATCAGCGTCATCGCCGCCAGGTCGAAGCCGCGCACCTGGTAGAAGCCGGGGCAGATCTCAAACAATCCGTGGGCGGCGGTGTGCCGCGAATGCGTCCACAGTTTCGCATCGGCGCTGGGCGCCGGGTCCTGCTGCAGGAACGCGTATTCCGCCAGATCCACCACGACCTCGCCGTTCTCGTCCCGGATCAGCGGATCGCTGCGGGTGGCGATGAAGCCGCGCAGGGAATCGTGCGCCACGGCGGTGTGCGGGCTCATTTGGCCACCTCCAGGTTCTTCTGCCCGGCCTGCTTGGCCAGCTGGCGGGCGATCCCGTTCAGCTGGATCTCCGAGGAGCCGGTCAGCATCCGGAACATCCGCAGGCTGCGCCAGATCTGGTCAATGGGCGAACCCTGGACCATCCCGGCCTTGCCGTGGATCTGCAGGGAGGCGTCCGCGATCCTGAACGAGTTCTCCGCCACCAGGTACTTGCACATGAACGAGTCGATGGCCGGCACCTCCCCGCGGTCCAGCGCCTCAAGGCTCTGATAGGTCAGGGCGCGGGCGGCCTGGAAGTCGGTGGCCATGCGCGCCAGCTCGTGGCCGATGGCCTGCTTGCGGATCAGCGGCTCACCGTCGATCATCCGGGTGGCGGCGAAGTCCAGCGCCATTTCCAGTGCGGTGCGCGCCGCCCCCAGGGCGGTGGGGCAGTGCAGCAGCCGGTTGACCACCACGCGGCCCAGTCCCACCTTCAGACCCTCACCCTCCGCGCCCAGCAGGTTCTCCTGCGGCACGAACGCGTCCTGAAGCACAATGTCGGCCTCCATGTGCTGGCCGCTGAGCGGGGTCTGGCCCGGCAGCACCTGCACCCCGGGGGCGTCCAGGTCCACCAGGAAGGCGCTGTAGACGTTGTCGGTGCCGGCCATCCGGGCGATCAGCACACTGAAGTCCGCGAACGGACCGCCGGTGGAGAACACCTTGTGCCCGCTGATCCGGTAGCCGCCGGCCACCTTGGTGGCCGTGGTGCTCATGGCCTTCACGTCGCTGCCGGCATCGGTTTCGGTCATCGAGAAGCAGCAGGCCCGCTGGCCGGCGACCACCGGCAGCAGGTACTTTTCGCGCTGCTGCTCGGTGGCGATCTGGAAGATCGCCCCGACCCGCAGCGGGCCGCCCATGTCCCCGAGCACGCTGGTGGCCAGCACCCGGCGGGAGGCGGCGACCTCTTCCTTCAGGGCCGCCAGCTCCACATAGCTCAGCCCGCGTCCGCCGTATTCGGCCGGCAGGTGGATGCCGTAGAAGCCCAGTTCGCGGCTGCGCCGCCAGACCGGCTGCAGCATGCTGCGCTGCAGCACGGATTCGTGGTTGATGCCCAGTTCGGCCTCGTAGTCGGCCAGTTCCCCGTTCAGGTAGTCACGCAGGCTGGCCACCAGTTCGGCCAGGGCCGGGTTCTCGCGGTAGCTGGGTCGCAGTGAGAAGGTCATTTCGCTAACCCACCTTCCGGTCGCTGGCCGCCCATTCGCCTTCGCGCAGGGCGCGGCGGTCGGGCTTGCCGTTGCGGTTCTTGGGCAGCTCGTCAACGAACTGGACCAGGCGCGGCACCTTGTACTTGGCCAGGGAGCGGGCACAGAATTCCTGCAGCTGCTCCTGGGTTAGGCTGGCGCCCGGGCGCAGGGCCACGAACGCCTTGACGGTTTCGCCCCAGCGCTCGTCCGGGGCGCCGATGACAATGGCCTCGAAGACGTCGGGATGTTCGTAGAGCACGCTTTCGACCTCGGTGCAGTACACGTTGAAGCCGCCGGAGATGATCATGTCCTTCTTGCGGTCCACAATGAAGAAGTAGCCGTCCTCGCGCATGTAGCCCAGGTCCCCGGTGTGCACCCAGCCGTTGCGGAAGGTCTGCTCGGTGGATTCGGGGCTGCGGAAGTACTCGGTGACGCAGTCCGCGCCGCGGGCGACCAGTTCGCCCACCTCGCCCGGCGGCAGCTGCTGGCCGTCCTCGTCGATGACCCGCACCTCCGTGTCGTACACGGCCCGGCCGCAGGACTGCAGGATCTGCGGGTCCTCCTCCACCCCGCGCCTGACGTCGTCATTGGTCAGGAACAGCACGGCGCTGGTGGTTTCACCCTGCCCGTAGCCCTGGTTCACGATCGGACCAAAGGCCTCGTAGGCCTCGCGCAGGCGGGCCGGGGAGATCGCCGAACCGCCCAGGGTGATGCCCTTGAGGCTGGAGATGTCGTACTTCTCGCGTTCCGGGAAGCTGAGGATGCGGTTGAGCATGACCGGGACCATGAAGGTCAGCTGCACCCGTTCGCGCTCAACGGTGGCCAGGAACTCCTCGGCGCTGAACTTGGGCAGCACCACCACCTTCACCCCGCGGAACACGCACGCCAGCACGCCCATCCCGGAGGCGTGGGTGATCGGCCCGGTGACCAGGTAGATGCTGCCGGCGGACATGGAGCCCTGCGGGTTCATGGTCATCTTGCGCAGGTTGGCCAGCCGGTTGCCCACGGTCTGCACCGCGGCCTTCAGGGTGCCGGTGGACCCGGAGGTGAAGTTCAGGACCGCGGGGTGGTCCACCGGAACGTCCACCTCCACGGTCTCGGTGGAGCCGGAGGCCAGCAGGTCCTCGTAGGCCAGGATTCCGGACCTTGCCTCGGGTACCGGCTCAAAGACCACGACCTGGCAGTCCACCCCGGCGGCGCTGATCGCGTCGCGGGCGGTGGCCAGCTGCTCGGGATCCACCAGGATGACCCGCACCTGCGCGTCGGAAAGCACGTGGGCGATTTCGGTGGGGGCCAGGCGCACGCTCAGCGGCACCCGGACCGCCCCGCACTTGGCCAGGGCGAATTCGGTGACAACCAGTTCCCCGCGGTTGCTGGCCAGGGTGGCCACGCTGGTGCCGGCCTCCACGCCCAGCTCGCCCAGGGCCGAGGCCAGGCGGTTCGCGTCATCGTCGAGCTGGCGGTAGGTCCAGCGCCGGCCCCCGGCGACCAGGGCCTCGGTGTCGGGCCAGTAGCGCTTCGAGCGATTCAGATAAGTACCAAGATTCATGCCTACTCCAGAGAACGATTGATTAGTCATGATCTTAGACACACTGTCTAGGAAGTGTCCAGAGGGGAGTTTGTTTGCTATGAATGCACCATGAGCTATGAAGACCCGCGCACGGTGCGCACCCGCGCCGCCCTGTCCAACTCACTGGTGGAACTGGTGCTGGAGCGGGGCTATGCTGCCGTGAAAGTCGAACATGTCGCGGCGCATGCCGCAGTGGGGCGGGCAACGTTCTACACGCATTTCGCCACGAAGGAAGCCCTGTATGACTACACGGTGGAGAGCATCCTGGGCGAGCTGCGCCTGCTGCTGGAGGATGTGGACCGCGAGCACGCCGGCTTCACCGGCCAGCCGGTGCGGGCGCTGTTTGGGCACGCCTCGAAGAACCCCAACGCCTATCGGATGATCCTGCGCGGGGAGGGGGACGGGCGCGGCCTTCGCCTGCTCATCGAGCGCTGGGCCGCGGTCGCCGAACAGATCTTCGCCGACCGTGTCCATGCGCAGGATGTGCGTCCGCGCGTGGATCTGCGGGTCATCGCCCAGGCATGGGCGGGGGAGCAGGTGGCGGTCCTGCTGTGGTGGCTGGATGCCCCGGCGCCGCGTCCGGGGCTGGACCAGGTGGTGCAGACGCTGGCCGACCTCTCGCGCTACGGACGCCACTGGGCCTCGGGATTCAGCGTCACGCCATAGTGCGGCCGGCCAGGGCCGCATCGCCTGCCCCGTACGAAAGGCTTCGTGCGGGGCAGGCTTTTTGCCTCGTGGGCACGTTTTCGCAGTCCCCGCCCCGGCAGGGTGTGCTCCAGCGGGGCCCGCGGTGAGCCGCGCCCAGCGGGGCGAAGAAATCGTCATACTGCCGCTGCGGCGCCCGCTGCGCGTCACGGAAAAGTTTTTCCGCGTAAGACCTTGCGTGAGCTGGTTCACATCACGTAACTTGGGGTAGATCAGTCTTAGACGTTCTGTCTAACTTCTTTCAGTGGAAGGTGCCCCGACATGCGCTCGCGCCGCTATTTGCTTGAATACCCGACCGGAGCACGGCGCCGGGTCTATCTGGGCGTGGTGGTGCTGGCCGTGTTCATCTCCGCTTTCGAGGGCCAGCTGGCACCGGTGCTGCCGCTGCTGCTCAAGGACCTTGGAATGACCCCGGCGTTCTACGGCTCGATTACCGCCGTCTCCCTGCTCGCCGGCGCACTGGCCGGGTACCTTGGCGGGGAAATGGTGGACCGCATTGGGCGGGTAAGGGTGTTGATCCCCTTCGCCTTCATCTCGGCGGCCTCCTGCCTGTACATGGCCATGGCCCCGGATGTCTTGCACTTCACGGCGGCGCGCATCTCGATGAACTTCGTCGAGGGCATCGCCATGGCCGGCACCGCGCCGTTGATCCGCGACTTCACCCCGCGCACCGGACGCGCCCAGGCCTACGCCTTCTGGACCTGGGGGCCGGTGGGGGCCAACTTCTTTGCCGCCGCGATTGCCGCGCTGACGCTGCAGCTGTTCGACTACTCGTGGCGGGCGCAGATCTACCTGATGGCCGGGGTGGCGCTGCTCGGGGCCATCATCATCGCGCTGATCCTTCGCGACCTGCACCCGGATGTGCGCCGACAGATCCGGGACACCGAAGGGGCGGCGCGTGAATCCCTGTCCGGGGGCGCCGGGTCACGCAGCAGCCTGCTGACCAGCCGGGCCTTCTGGACCCACGTCCTGGCCATCTCCTGCCTCTACTTCTTCCTGGCCACCATGAACGCCTACGCGCAGCTGATGCTCGTGGAATTCTTTGGCTTCAGCGTGCGCATGGCTTCGGTGGTCGCCATGGGCTTCTGGGTGGCGAACCTGGGCGCCTCGCTGTTCTTCGCCCGGCTTTCGGACCGGTTGCGGGTGCGCCGCGGCATGGTCATTGGCGGTGGACTGACGGCCGCCGCGCTGCTGGCAACCCTGGTCACTGTGATGTTTACCTGGCCCAGCACCCCGGGCATCCTGGTCATGGGATTGTTCGTGCTCATCGGCGGCTCACTGGGCGCGGTGTTCTCCCCGTGGATGGCCAGCTTCTCCGAGGCCATTGAGGAAATTCATCCGGAGGGCCACGGCTTTGCCTTCGGCTTCAACGACGTGGTCAAGAACCTGTTCATCCTCACCTCGGTGCTCTTCGCACCGCACGTGGCCGACAGCCTGGGATGGAACGCGTGGATGGCCACGGTGCTGGTCATCTTCTGCGCCTTCGTGGCCTTCGCGGTGCTCATCCCGCGCCATGCGGTCCCCGCGTTGCGGGAAATCGATGCCGAATCCGGAAGCAACCGCGCCGAGGTCCTGCGCGCCGCGCAGACCAAGTAGCAAAGAGCGGATTCCTGCTGGCCGGAAAGGCCAAATCCAGTGGCGCTAGCTCCAGATGTCGTCGGTTTCGAACTGGTTGAGCATGGCGTTGCGGATCGATTTGAGGTGTTCGGCCATCGCCTGCTGGGCCGCCTTGGCCTCACCGGCTTCGATTGCCTGCACGATGGCCTCATGTTCCTGGATTTCCCGGGAAGTGGACATGTAGGCCTGCATTCCGGGCAGCACGTAATGGGCGCGGGCGGTGTCATGGAAGCAGCGCTCCAGCGCGGCGGCAATACGCGAATTGCGTCCCCCCTCGGCCAGCTGCCGGTGGAACTGCTGGGCGCAGCGCATCGAGCCGATCGGATCCTCCGCCGCGAGCCGGGACTGCTCGTCAAGCTGGCTGCGCAGGGCTGCAATGAACGGTGCGGTGGCGTGCCGCGCGGCACCGGCGGCGGTAAAGGGCTCGAGCAGCATCCGCATGTCCAGGGTCTCGTACACGTCATTGAGGGTCACCCCGCGGACCAGGTACCCCTTCTTGGGCAGGATCTGCAGCAGTCCCTCGCTGGTCAGCTGGCGCAGGGATTCGCGCACCGGGGTCTTGGACACCTTGAATTCCTCGGCCAGGCGCGGCTCGACCACCATGGTCCCCGGGGCAATCACCCCGTAGAGGATCCGCTCACGCAGTTCGGCGGTGAGCTTCTCGGTGAGCGAGGTGGCCATCTGATCTCCCATCCCGGCTCCCGCCAGTGTCTGGCGCGTAATCTTTGTCCTCGGGTCTTTACTGTGACCCTAGCTACACCTTAGTCTGACCTGAAAGATATTTCAGGTATCTGTCATCGGCGGATACCTTCCCACCTTCCAATGGAGCGCATCATGGCACCGCAGGACACAAGCGTTGGCGTTGGCCCCGCCCAGCAGCACCATGCGCAGCAGCGCCGCCGGGCGATCTTCGCCTCCGTGCTGGGCACCGCCATCGAATGGTACGACTACGCGTTGTATGGGGCGGCGGCCTCGGTGGTGATCGGTCCGCTGTTCTTCGCGGCCGCCGGTTCCACCGGTGAGGCGCTGGCCGCTTTCGCCACCTTCGCGGTGGGCTTCGTGGCCCGCCCCTTCGGCGGGGTCATCATTGGACATCTGGGGGACAAGTTCGGGCGGCGTCCGGCCATGTTGCTCTCGGTGATCCTGATGGGCATTGCCACAGTCGGCATTGGCCTGCTGCCCACGGCCGATTCCTGGGGAGTGTGGGCGGTGGCCCTGCTGGTGCTCTTCCGCCTCATCCAGGGCTTCGGGGCGGGAGCCGAACTGACCGGTGCCATGACACTGGTCGCCGAATATGTGGAACCGAAGAAGCGCGGCTGGTACACCTCACTGGTGCTGGCCACCCCGCCGCTGGGCATCGCCTTGGCCACCGTGAGCTTCTTTGCCGTGGCAGCCCTCGGGGACGCCGCCCTGCTTGGCTGGGCCTGGCGAATCCCCTTCCTGATCTCCGCGGTGCTGTTCCTGCTGGCCCTGTACATCCGCAACCGGCTGGAGGAGACCCCCGAATACGCTCGGACCATGCAACGGGCGCAAGAGCACGGCAACACCGGCAAGCTCCCGGTGCTGAAGGTCTTCTCCGGGCATTGGCGCGAAGTGCTGCTCGGGTTCTTCGCCATCACCGGGCACAACGCCGTGAACTACATCCTGGCCGTGTTCTCCATCAGCCTGATGGTCGGTTCAGGCATGGAACGCAGCCATGCCCTGCTGGCCGTGACCGTCGGTTCCCTGGTCTCGGTGGTGCTTACCCCGGTCGGTGGCCAGCTGGCCGACCGTTGGGGAACTTCGCGCACCCTGGCGGCCGGGAACCTCAGCGGCCTGCTGCTGGCCTTCCCCATCTTCTGGCTGCTGGCCACCGGCCAGTTCACGCTGGGCATGCTGGCCATCGCCCTGGGCTATGCTCTGGTCATCCCATGCACCAGTGGGGCGCAGGGCGCGTTTCTCACCGAACTGTTCCCGGTCCAGGTGCGCTTCACCGGGATCGCGATTGCCCGGGAACTCAACGGAGCGCTGGTCGCCGGCATGTCACCGCTGATTGCCGCCGCCCTGGTGGAGCTGGGCGGCGGGGCGATTACCCTGCCCGCCGGATTCCTGGCCCTGTGCTGCCTGAGCTCGGCGGTGGCGATTTTCCTTGGAACCAGGGCCTCCCGCCGGGCATAAACCAACGCCGGGGCGAGCCGGGCCCCCTAGAGCCAGATTTGTTGTCAATGAAAGGAACCAGCAGTGTCGAACCTGCAGCGCCAAATGCCTGATGTCAAGGAATTGGCCGCACTGATGAAGTTCTCCCTGCCCACCCTGCGCCGCCGCCAGGCCCGGCTGGCGAAGGCTGCCGACCTGTGGGATCTGCGCAAGATTGCCAAGCGCCGCACCCCGGCCGCGGCCTTCGACTACGTGGACGGCGCCGCCGGCCGGGAAATCACCGCGGACCGGGCGCGGGAGGTCTTTGACTCGGTGGAGCTGCTGCCGCGCATCCTGCACGGCACCGCGCACTCGGATCTGTCCACCACGATTGCCGGCGGCAATTCGGCACTGCCCTTTGGGATCGCGCCGACAGGCTTCACCCGCTTCATGCAGTCCGAGGGTGAGATTGGCGGTTCCCGGGCCGCGGAGAAGGCCGGGATCCCTTTCAGCCTGTCCACCATGGGCACCCGCTCCATTGAGGAAGTGGCCAGCGCCGCCCCAAACGCGCGCAAGTGGTTCCAGCTCTACCTGTGGAAGGACCGCGAGAAGTCCCGGGCCCTGGTGGAACGGGCCGCGCTGGCCGGCTTTGACACCCTGCTGGTCACGGTGGACACCCCGGTGGCCGGCCAGCGGCTGCGCGATGTGCGCAATGGGATGAAGATCCCGCCGGAGCTGAGCCTGAAGACGGTGCTGGATGCCTCCTACCGGCCCGAATGGTGGTTCAACTTCCTGACCACCGATTCGCTGAAGTTTGCCTCACTGTCCAATACCTCCTCGGATCTGCCCACCATCATCAACTCCATGTTCGACTCCTCGCTGGACTTCGATGACCTGCGTTGGATCCGCGACCTGTGGCCGGGCAAGTTGTTCGTCAAGGGGGTGCTCACCGTGGAGGATGCCCGCAAGTCGGTGGCCGCCGGGGCGGACGGACTGGTGGTCTCCAACCACGGAGGGCGGCAGCTGGACCGCGCCCCGATCGCGTTCGAGGCGCTGGGGCCGGTGCGCCAGGAGGTGGGTCCGGAGATGGAAATCATCCTCGACTCGGGCATCATGTCCGGGGCGGACATCGTCGCCTCCCTGTGCGCCGGCGCCGACTTCGTGCTTATCGGCAGGGCCTACCTGTACGGGCTGATGGCCGGCGGACAGCAGGGGGTCGAAAGAGCCATCGAGCTGCTGGCCAAGGAAGTCGAGGTCAACATGCAGCTGATGGGAGCCGGATCCATCCGGGAACTGACCCCCGAGCTCATCCGGGTGCGCGCCGGGCGTACGGCCCGTCCGGCACTGAATCGCTAGCGGGTCACCGCGGTGACCGGCGTTGCTAAATGTGCCGCCGGTCACCCAGCCCAGGCTCAGGTGTCAGGGTCTTCTATACCGCGTAGAATAGGCGTGTGCCTGCACCAAAATCCACTGCAATCCAAGCCCAAGAAGTTTTCCGGCCCGTACTGCTGCGCGGCCTGACTGCCGCCGCCTACGCGCTGATTTCCATCTTCTGGATCGGCGCCGACCTAAAGGTCCTGTCCTATTCCACCGCCGGCCTGCTGGTGCTTACCGGCGTGTTCATGTGGCAGTACGCCTCCGTGGCCATCGTTCCGGCCAAGGCGCGGGCCCCCTATGCTTTTGGTGCCGGCATCATGCTGCTGGCCGGCATCACCACGCTGTTCGCCTCCACCCCGGCCATGGTCGCCTACATGGCGGCGGTCGGCCTGCTGGTCGGTGGCGTCTCGGAAATCGTCGTGTTCGCCAAGTACCGTCACGAGTTCCCGCCGTTCCGCAACCAGCTGATCAGCGGTGCGGTGGCCGCCGGGGTCGGTGTGGCTCTGGCCTTCGCCGGACAGCTGGACACCCACGGGGTACTGGGAATGATCGGCGGCAGTGCCGTGGTCTTTGCCGTCTTTGAGCTGATCGCGGCCTTTGGGCACCTGCATGACTCCCGCAAAAACCCTGCGGCCGAAACTGACTAGACTTGATGGCAACACGAGGAAATAGAAATGGAGATCCTGGTGTCAAATAATTCACCCAAGAAGCAACCATGGAGTCAGTCGATCAAGGCTCCACTGGTCTTTTCGCTGGTGCTGGGAATCGTCGCCGCCTTTGTCGGTATGATCAGCGTGACCGGCGGCTCCGAGAATGACCTGCGCATCGATGTCGGACTGATCTGCTTTGGCATCGCCTTCATCGCCAGCCTGCTGGTGATCTCGGTGCTCACCATGGCGTCGAAGGAAAACGACCCGACCCTCGGCAAGGGATCCGGCGTGAACCGCGCCTCGGATCGCCCGCACGAGAAGGACTGATTAGGCGCCGGAAACACCCGAAGAGCCACAAACAATGGTGGGCCGCCCCTTGAGCAAGGGGCGGCCCACCATTGTCATCGGCCGGGTTTCAGCTTGCGCGGCCCGCGGCGGGCCGGCGCCTACTCCTCCGGCTCGTCGGCCGGACCCCATTCGGAGAGGAAGTCCTCCGGGCTCAATTCCCCCAGATCCCGACGCACCAGGGCAATTAGCCGCTCGGCTTCTTCCAGTTTCGAGGTGGGCAGGGTCAGCACCCGGGAATCATCGGTGCGCGAGTAGACCACCACGCTGGAACCGGAGGGTTCAAACTCCGCATCGCCCAGGACCGCCGAAGCCACTGCCGCCGTCCAGCGGGCTGCGGCCTTCAAGGGCGAATCATCGGTGCGTTCCAGCCGTGCTTCATAGTCCTCAGACGCGTGGTGCTCGTTCATGGTCCATCCCTCCGACGTACTTCCCGGTGCCAGGTCCTGCCCACCGGGAAGTGGATCTGCAGATCAAGTCTGTTCGTGGTTTCATCCTAAAGGTGCCGCAGTTTTGCGGCGAGTACCGGCACGGGAATTATCCCGTGCGTGAAACCCTCAGGCGCGCCTGGCCTTGCGTGCCCGGTAGGCCCGGACATGCTCGCGGTTGGCGCAGTTGCCGGTGTCGCAGTACAGCTTCGACCGGTTGCGGGAGAGGTCGACCAGCGCCGCCCGGCAGTCCGGTGAGGCGCAGATGCGCAGGCGCTCAAGCCCCTTGGAGCGGATCACCTCGGCAACGGCCATGGCGGCCTCCACAGCCATGCGGTCATAGAGCGGGGCGCTTTGGGTAGTGGCGTGCAGGTGGTAGTCCCACTCGTCATGCTTGATCAACTGGGGCAGGGCCTGCGCGTTGCGCAGGATGGCATTGACCCGGCGCACCGCGTTGTCCTCATCCGCGGTCCAGATGTCGTGCAACTGGGAGCGCAGCTGGCGGATGGAACGCAGCTCGGCCAGGTTGTTCGCCCGGGCCCCGGTGAAGCGTTCGGTGTCCAGGAAGTAGTCCAGGTCCCCGACGGTTTCGAGCTTGTCCACCAGTCCGGAGTTGGTGTTCAGCAGGTTGACCACGGTACGCAGCGAAGCCTGTGTGTCAGGTGCAAAGGTCATTGTGACTCCTGTAAGTCGTCATGGATTGACGAGCATTTCGGCAGAATCGTATTGTCATGATCATACATTCAATGACTCCTGACTCCCGTGCGCGGGTCGTGCTCTGAGGGGCGCGCGGAACCGGGAGCCCGTTCCGAAAGCCAGCACCCATGCCCGAGATATCTTCAGCCCCCGAGGCCCTTCCGCATGTTGCTTCCAAGCCCCGCAAGACCGGAAACATGGTCGGAGTGTGGATCGCGTTGCTGTCCTCCGCGGTCTTCGGCCTATCCGGTTCCTTCGCCAAGGCCCTGATGGAGGCCGGATGGTCTCCGGCCGCAGCGGTGACCTGGCGAATGGCCGGTGCTGCGCTGGTGCTGGCCATTCCCGCAATCATCGCGATGCGCGGGCGCTGGACGCTGCTGCGCACGAACTGGGCGCCGATCCTGCTCTTTGGGCTGTTCGGGGTGGCCGCCTGCCAGCTGTGCTACTTCCTGGCCGTGCAACGGCTGGATGTCGGGGTGGCGCTGATGCTCGAATACCTGGCCCCGGTCTTCATTGTCCTGGTGCTGTGGATCAGGCACCAGAAGCGTCCGCGCATTCCCACCATCGCCGGCACTCTGGTCGCGCTGGTGGGGCTCATGGCCGTGCTGGATATTGCCGGAACCACGAGCATTGATCCCATCGGGGTGATGTGGGGAATTGGCGCAGCCATTGGCCTGACCGTCTACTTCTTTGTCAGCGCCCGGGTCAGCGGCGCGCTGCCGCCGATTATGCTGTCCGCCGGTGGTCTGCTGGTCGGTTCGCTGATGATGGCGCTGATCGGGTTGTTCGGCATCCTGCCCATGGAGGTGACATTCACCGCGGTGAACCTGGCCGATCTGCAGACGCAATGGTGGGTCGCCCTGGGCGGAATGATCATCCTGTCTACGGTCATCGCCTATGTCACGGGGATCATGGCCGCCCGGGCCCTGGGATCCAAGGTCGCCAGTTTCATTTCGCTGACCGAAGTGCTCTTTGCGGTGTTGTGGGCGTGGCTGCTGCTTGGAGAACTACCCGGGCTGATCCAGCTCTTCGGTGGTCTGCTTATCGTCGGCGGGGTTGTGCTGGTGCGCGTGGATGAGCTGCGTCAGCCGGTGGGCCATTAGCCGCGCCGACCGATTGCTGCCGGCACACGACGTCATTTGCGAACTCCAAGCGGTGGGATCGTGATCATCTGAAGACGAGAGTATGGGCTCGGCTGATCGATCTGACGCGGCATACGCAGACAGGGGACGATCGCTTAGTTGCGATCGCCCCCTGCTTCCTTATCCGTATTGAATTACCGCACGTACAACGTCTCCCTGATCCAACCGCGAGTATCCTTCACGAATGTCATCTAAAGAGAAACGGTGTGTGATGAGTTCGTCAAGTTTGTACTTGCCTTGACGGTAGAGGTTCAAAATTGTTGGAATGTCCCTTCGCAAAGACGAAGAACCCATTACCGTTCCCCGTACAGTGATGTCGTTCATGACCAATTGGTTAATGGGCAAATCGAGGCGGAATCTGGATGGATCGCCGAGCGCTGCGAGTACCAAGCGTCCACCCTGCTCAAGGACGGACACTGCCTGCGTGGCTAATTGCGCCACCGGGACGGTGAGAATGACCACGGTCGCTTTACCACCACTGCTCGATTCACTGATGAACGTGGCGGCCTCACCCAACGATTTGAAGGCGGCATCGGCTCCGAAAGTGCGAGCGAGTGCAAGTTTATCGGTGGATAGGTCAACAGCTACTACTGTCGAAGCGCCAGAGACTTTGGCTCCCTGAACTGCGTTCGTGCCCACGCCACCCATTCCAACCACCACTACGTGATCGCCCGGGCGAACCCTTCCAGCGTGGACGGCGGCGCCGTATCCCGTAGGAATCGCACAACCTAGCAACGCCGCGACGTCCATTGGAACATCTCTGTCAACAATGACGCATGAAGTGGCTTTCACAATTGCGTATTCGGCAAAGGTGCCGATGAGACTTTGAGCATTGAGTCCTTCGCCGGCATGGTGGAATCGCGGATTGGGGTCGCCGTTCTTGATTTCATTGATTTTCACACAGAGGTGCGCCATGCCATTTACGCAATAATGGCATAACCCACAACTCGGACGGAATGTGAAAACCAGATGATCGCCCGGAGAAATATGGCTTACACCGTCTCCCACAGATATTGCTACACCGGCACCTTCATGTCCTCCAACGAGAGGGAATTGAGCGGGTAGCTCTCCGTGTCTGATATGTTCATCGGTGTGGCAAAGTCCTGCCGCGCCCATCCGAACCAAGATTTCTCCGGGGCGGAGATCATGCTCACGGAGTTCAATTTCACGAACTTCCCACTCAGCATTGACGGCCTCGATGACTGCAGCTTTTAGTTTCAAGTTTTATTCCAATCCAATCCAGGTAGCTTTTACCTCTGTGTAGGCCTCGAGGGCTTCTTCGCCCATCTCACGTCCCCATCCGGAGGCCCGCATACCGCCCCAGGGGGCTGCTGGGTCGAGGCCAGACACCGTATTCACGCGCACCGCACCCGCTGAAATGCGGGAAGCGAGTCGATGTCCACGTGCGAGATTCTCAGTCCAAACCGAGGCCGAGAGACCGTAATCGGAGTTGTTGACCCGGGAGATAACTTCCTCCTCATCGTTGTAAGTCATAATTGGCATCACTGGCCCGAATATCTCTTCACGAGCTACCGACATGTCTTCTGTGACTCCCACAAGCATCGTCGGTGGATAAAAGCTGCCGGAAGCGTATATTCCATCCAACCGGGAGCCTCCTACGATAGGCGTCGCTCCTTCAGCTATAGCGGCTTTCACCATGTGGTCCACCCGTTCCAGATGTTCAATGCTATTCAGCGGACCCATTTGACTGGCTTTGTTCAGGCCAGCGCCTACCCTGATGGATGACAGTTCGGCAGCGGCCCGTTCTACGAATTCGTCATGTAACGACTGGTGAACGTAGAAACGTGAGAGAGCGCCACAAACTTGACCCGCATTGTTAATAACGTTGGCGATGTTCTTAGGAACGATTTTGTTAAGATCCGCGTCTGGGCAGATCACGGAGGCTGCCTTACCACCGAGTTCCAGTGAGAGCCTTTTGAAGTTTCCTGCCGAAGCTCGGACGATAGATCGTCCGACTGCAGTGGAGCCAGTGAACGAGATCTTGTCGATCCCAGGGTGCTCGATCATAGCTTGCCCTGTTGGTCCAGCCCCAGTGATCACGTTCAGCACACCCCGGGGAATTCCAACATCATGCATTAGTTCGGCAAGCCGTAACGTAGTTAATGAAGTCTGCTCTGCCGGCTTTAGAACAACTGTATTTCCTGTGGCCAACGCGGGGGCTAATTTCCATGCAGCGATGAGCAAGGGGAAATTCCACGGCGTAATTAGACCGCAAACACCAACCGGAACGCGCCTTGTGTACAGCATGGCATCATGTCGAGAAACCGAAGGCACTCGTCCATCAAGTTTTGTACACCATCCAGCAAAGTAGCGGAAATGTTCAGCCGCGCCCAGCACAGACATGTTCATAGCAAGGCTAAGAGGCTGTCCTTGATCCAGTGATTCCAAACGCGCCAATTCACTGGCGTTCGTCTCGATTGCGTCGGCAACCCTCCATAGAAGTCGGGCTCTCTCGTTGGGAAGCATGTTGCGCCATGGGCCTGAATCTAAGGCCCGGCGTGCTGCAGTGACTGCCGCATTAAGTTCAGCTGTGCTCGCCTCACCTAGCGTGCCAAGGACCTCACCGTTGGCTGGATTCGTGCACAAGTGTACTGAGCCGGAAGACGGTTCAACCCAGTTTCCGTCAATGAGGAAACTACCCAGTCTTGGGCCGGCCTCATTTCTCCCAGCGCTTTTATTCAGATCTTGCAAAGTGTCCACGTCCCGCTCCTCGGAATAGATTCTGAAACGAGCTTCCCAGCAGTCGAGATATATATCCAATACAAATAAAGCTACAACGGTATACTCGCAAGATATGGATACACGACTACTCCGCTACTTCCTCGCTATCGTGGAGGAAGGGTCAATTTCCCGTGCTGCAGTAAGGCTGCACATGACTCAACCGCCACTTAGCTCTGCGTTGAGCCAGTTGGAAAGAGACCTCGGAGTATCCTTGGTGACACGAGCTGCGCGGGGAATTATTCCCACACAGGCTGGTCGGGAATTGACTCGATTTGCTAACGAGCTGATGGGCGCAATGGACGATGAGCGTCAGCGGTTGCAGTTGATTGATGCGGGTGGTGTAGGGGATCTGCGACTTGCGGTCGTTTCGCCATTCCTCTGGGGCCCCTTGCCCGATTTGTTGAAGCGCTTCGCCGAAGCTGCGCCTGAAGTAGACGTGACAGTGACTTCGCCAGCCCCTTTGCAAGTCTTAGAGGACGTGCGAACCAGGAAGGCGGACCTCGGCGTCGTCTCGGTGACGGCGGCAAGTGAACTCAAAGAGCGTTGGGGACACGAACTACAAATCGTTAAGGCTGGATCATTTCCTCTAATTGCAGCTTTGCCCTCCGCACTTAGCAGCGGAAATGCCCCAATAGATCTAAGGGAGCTCGATGGTGCGACGTGGTTCATGGTTCGCTCTACTCTCGGGGTAGATAGCCTTCCGGAGATAATTACTGGCGCATGGCGTGACTATCATCTGCGACCCGGCCGAGTGCGTACTGTGGAGTCCGTACCCACTGCCATGCCTCTTATCGCGGCAGGGTTAGGGCTATCTCTGGTACCGGAGCCGGTTCGTACTATGCCGGGTGGAGGAGTAATGCTTCGTGAACTGAGGCAAGAATTACCGCATCTCGAGTCGGCTGTGATTTATAGCCGGAAATCGGAGTTTACTGCAGTCATGAAGCTGTTTCTGGAGATGGCTTTGGACGAAACCCACGAGGTTATATAGGAAAAACCTATAGGGTAGGCAAGTTATTCCTTCTTGTCGTATAGGAAGGGTGCTGGGATCGTTAGGTTAGATACCTCACATCCGATTTACGGACGTGGCAGTTTTCTAACGGAGGACCCAGATGATGAAACGCCGATCTGTCTTAGGCCTAATGCTTGCCGCGCCTTTACTGGCTGCATGTGGGGGGCAAAGTCCCACGCAGTCTGCTCCTAACGGTTCAGGCACTGGAAACGGCTTGCTCACGGTGGGGATGATTCCGGTTGCCCACTTTGCTCCCGTATACATCGCGCAGAAGGAGGGATTTTTCCGTGAAGAGGGACTGGAAGTTAAGACACAGAAAATTCAGAATGCGGCGTCAATTGTTCCGTCAGTGATCAATGGCCAGCTTTCCTTTGGGACGTCTTCTGGAACTCCTTTTATTAACGCAGTATCCAAGAACTTGCCGGTTCGAGCCGTGGCGCCTGCGGGAGCAAACCCTGATACCCCTGAGTCTGACACCATTGGCGTACTCGTCGGTTCTGATGGACCAGCAACCTTGGGAGATTTGAAGGGAAAGACACTCGCGGTCAATGCTCAAGGCTCCCAACCCCATATAGCGATAGCAAAGCTGTTAAAGGAAGCCGGTGTAGATCCAAAAAGCCTCAATATCGTTGCGATGCCAATGGCTGATTCTTTGGCCGCTCTAAAGCAGGGGCGAATTCAAGCAGCGGCTGTCGCCGAACCATTTGTAACCATCGGTTTACAGCAAGGTGCGCAAGAACTGACCGCTCTTTATTCATTAGCCTTCAAGTCTGTCGGAATGGAATCAGTGTACTTCGCTTCAGAGCAACTGATCGCTTCCCGGAGAGATGAAGTAGATGCCTTTTGCCGTTCTATGATCAAAGCAAATGAGCTGACAAATCAAGATCCGAAACTTCTGGAGTCCATTCTGGTTTCTGAACTAGACATGGACAAGGACCTGGCAGGAAAAATGGTCAAACCGACTTTTGCTAGCAACCTTGAACCCGACACTCTCATCGAAATCTCCTCTGTGATGGTTGAAACCGACTTCTTGGCTCAAGCCCCTGCCAGCGAAAAGTTGGTGCTGTCATGAGTGCTGGAACCTGGGGGATGTCGCTGGGGCGAACTATTAAACAAAGGCAACGGAGACTGCGCATAAGCAAATCTTTAGCAGGATCCGTGACTGTTTTGACAGTGTTGATAATTTGGGAGATAGCGGCCAGATCTGGCATTTTACCGGAGGTGGCCTTTCCTGCTGCTAGCGCAGTCTTAGTTGCACTTGGTGGTCTAATTTTCAACGCCTCCTTTTGGGCGGCGGTTGCTTCGACATTGGCAGCTGCTGGGGTCGGCCTGCTAATTGTCACGATAATCGCTGTTCCTCTAGGCTTGGCCATAGGTCGTGTCCAATTCATATCCAAGTCCATGACGTTGGTCATCGAGTTCCTTAAACCGATTCCTCCTGTTGCCTTGTTGCCGTTGGCACTCCTTTTCTGGGGTCCCTCGCCGACTATGAAAGTCTTCCTCGTCGTAATGGGATCGCTTTGGCCTTTGCTGATTCAGATTTCGTACGGTCCGCGGGGTGTTGACAAGACGCAGCTGGATTTGGCCCGTTCTTACCGCTTTGGACGGACGCGAACAATCAGACACATTTTGCTTCCGACCTTGGTGCCACATGCACTCGTAGGCCTGCGCGTTTCTGCCAGTATTGCTATCGTCGTCGCAGTCGTGGCCGAGCTGATCGGCGGTGCCACAGGCTTGGGGCAGAGCATTTCACTCGCACAAAATGCTGCTGATCTGCCAGTCATGTACGCGTTGATCATGGCAACAGGATTGATTGGGCTGGCAGTCAATGCGTTGTTCGAACTCGTAGGAAAGCCATTGCTTTTTTGGCACCCCACGATGCGTGTGAAGGAAAGCTGAAATGAAAAAATTGCTACGGGACGTCAGTATTATGCTGTGGTTGCCAGTTTTGATTCTTCTGGCGTGGTGGTTTGGATCAGCAAACTCAACAAGTGTTTATGCTCCTCCTCTAAAGGTCATCATGCAGACTTTCGCCCATGATTGGCTAGGGGAACGTTTCGTTAGTGATGCGTTGCCGAGCATCGGTAAGTTCGCTGTGGGATTTGTGTTGGCGGGCATCGTTGGCGTAGTTCTCGGTTTGTTGATTGGAATGTCGAAGTCGCTAGGAGTCGCTCTCGATCCATTGATCCAGTTCTCTCGCGCTATCCCGCCGCCCGCGATTCTTCCTGTAGCCCTATTAATCTTCGGAATCGGTACGACGATGAATATTTCAGTCATCGTCGCTGGCGCAGTCTGGCCAACTTTGCTGAATACTATCGAAGGCGTGCGCGGTCTGGATCCGCAGGTCTCCGACATGACTCGCTCCTATCGCCTGTCGTACTCTCAGCGAGTATTCCGCGTTCTGCTTCCGGCCGCAGCACCGCAGATTTTTGCTGGCCTGCGAGTTACACTCCAGCTTTCCATCATCCTTATCGTTGTTTCGGAAATGTTTGCATCTACCGCTGGCATTGGTTTTTATGTTTTGAACTCTCAACAGATGTTCGCAGTCCCAGAGACTTGGGCGGGAACGATTGTGCTCGGATTGCTGGGTTATATTGCCACGGCCGTCTTCGTCCTAGTAGAGCGTCGTGTCTTGTCGTGGCACCGAGGGCTCTTCAACGCAACAGAGAAAGTCTGAGAAGCATCATGAAAGTATTTACAAATTCAAATGAATCGCTGCTTACTGTTGAACGATTGCGCAAAAGTTATGGCGATGTCGCGATTCTGGACGGAATCAATTTCGAAGTTAACCGTGGCGAGTTTGTTTGCATCGTCGGTCCATCAGGCTCAGGCAAAACGACGCTGCTACGTAGCATTGCTGGGTTGCAGGCTCCCACGAGCGGAAGAACTGTTTTTGAAGGGCATGAAGTCACTGAACCTCCCGCCAAGCTTGCGGTGGTCTTCCAGGATTATTCTCGTTCGCTCCTGCCTTGGATGAGCGTGGCTGAGAACGTCGCTCTCCCACTAAAGGGGACGGGGAGCAAGGCGGATATAGGGGGGAGAGTGGAGCGTGCACTAGTGTCCGTAAGACTATCGGGGAAAGGGAAGCTTTACCCATGGCAAATGTCGGGCGGGATGCAACAGCGAGCCGCGATTGCTAGGGGATTAGCCTATAATCCAGATGTCCTTCTCATGGATGAACCATTCGCCGCCGTTGATGCTCAGACACGTGTCGAGCTGGAAGATCTCGTTCTTCGCCTTCGTGATGAGTACAACACAACGGTTTTGTTCGTGACTCATGATATTGACGAAGCGGTTTATCTTGCTGATCGGGTGCTGGTGCTGTCCGGGGCACCTACGTCAGTGACGGAAAATATAGTGACCGAGTTGCCCAATCCGCGTAACCAGCTAGAGACGAAACGCTTGGAGCGTTTCGGAGAAGTGCGTGAACGCGTATTTACTCTGATTCAGAGCGCTAAGTCGCATGCCTCGATTTAGTCAATGCTAAATATTTTTCGTGTCCCAGTGCGCGTCCATGACCTCCCCAAACTCCTAGAATGTAGTACCGAGCACCGCAGGGCGACCTTGCTATCGCGTAAGTCGGGCCTCTCCTGAGGTCCTAGGCCGATCAACCATTTGGTTGATGGCAGCAACTTTTCGTCCACCTAGAGTCGATAGTGCGGTGCAGCAGCACCACGACCTTGAAACTTGGGTATCGAAAGGAACGCATCGGTGGCTACTTCGGACACCACGAACCCTCAGGGCTCCCCGCAGGCATCACACCCGTGGGGAGCCTTGGCTATTCTGGCCGCCGGACTGGGGCTTGTGGTCCTGGACGGGACCATTGTCGGAGTCGCCCTGCCGCAGATTATTGCCGATATCGGTCTGGACCTGGGCGATGCCCAATGGGTCAACAGTCTTTACGCGGTGGTGCTGGCCGCCCTGCTGTTGTCCGCCGGAAGCCTGGCCGACCGGTGGGGTCGCAAGAAGCTCTTCGTCAGTGGGCTGCTGGTCTTTGCGCTTGGCTCTCTTCTGGCCGCGGGGGCCGGGGCGGCGGGGCCCCTGATTGCGGCCCGTGCGGTCCAGGCGGTGGGCGCTGCCTGCATCATGCCGGCCACGCTGTCCACGGTGAATGCCATGTTTCAGGGCAAGCAGCGCGCCGCCGCGTTTGGCATCTGGGGTGCGGTGATTTCCGGCGCTGCCGCCGTGGGACCCCTGGCCGGCGGCCTGTTGACGCAATATGCCTCTTGGCACTGGATCTTTTTGGTGAACCTGCCGCTGGGCGCGGTGCTGCTGGTGCTGGCGCTGGTCTTCGTCCCGGAAACCAAGGGGGGAAAGCCGGCCCGCGGCGTTGATGTGGACGGTGCCTTGCTCAGTGCGCTGGGGATGGGTGCCCTGGTGTTCGCCATCATCGAAGGACCCGAGACCGGATGGTGGAAGCCGAAGTCCGAGCTGCGCGTGGGCCCCTTCACCTGGCCCGCGGATGCAGCGGTATCCATTGTCCCGGTTGCCCTGTTGATTGCGGCAGCGGCCATTGTGCTTTTCATCTTCTGGGAACGGCACCGGGCCCGGGTGCGCCGCTCGGCCCTGCTTGAACTGCAGCTGTTTACCGTTCCCACGTTCTCCTGGGGGAACCTGACCGCCGCAAGCGTGGCGATTGGTGAGTTCGCGCTGTTGTTCGTCTTGCCGCTGTTTTTGGTCAACGCCCTGGGACTCTCCGTGCTGTCCTCCGGGCTGGTGCTGGTGGCCATGGCCGTGGGCGCGTTCATTTCCGGGGCTCTGGCCCGTCACCTGGCCGCCAGGATTTCCGCGGCCGGGACCGTGCTGCTGGGCCTGGGCATGGAAACCCTTGGCGTTCTGATCCTGGCCGTGGTGCTCTCCGCGGGCGTCCCGCCGCTGGCTGTTGCGGCGCCCTTGGTGTTGTATGGGCTGGGTCTTGGCCTGGCCTCGGCCCAGCTGACCGGAACCGTGCTCTCCGGGGTGCCGGTGGAGATCTCGGGTCAGGGCTCGGCAACCCAAAGCACGGTGCGCCAGGTCGGTTCGGCGCTGGGAACCGCGATTTCCGGGGCCGTGCTGGCCGCGAGCCTGGCGCTCACGTTGCCTTCCAGCCTGGCCGGTGTCGGCGTGGCAGGATCGAAGGCCGGTGAATTGGCCGAGGCGACCCGGCAGTCGGCTGGCACCACGATCAGCCAGTTGCGCGCCCAGGGCGCCGGGCAGTTGAACCCGGCCGTGGACGCGCTGGCGGCCGGGTTTGCCGATGCCACGCGGGTGTCCATGATCGCTGCGGCGGTGTTTCTGGTCCTTGGGGCGCTGGGAGCCTGGCGCATGCTCGTGCTGCAGCGCCGCGCATCGTCCCGCCCCAACGATTAGGGCGACCGGCTGGTCGCCGGTTCCGGCGGTCAGGGTCGGGCTTATGCCGGCTGCCATGCCTTCGCGTGCTCCAGTCCCGTGCCCGTGCCGGGGATTAACGCACAAAGCCACGGTGTGGCTGCCGTCCCGCAAGGGGGAGCAGCCACACCATGGCTTGTGGTGTTGGGTTCAGCGCCCGGTGGCTACTTCTTGCCGAAGCGGCGCAGCCGCAACGAGTTCAGCACCACCAGCACCGAGCTGGCCGCCATGGCCGCACCGGCGATCATTGGGCTGAGCAGTCCCAGGGCCGCCACCGGGATGCCGGCGGTGTTGTAGGCAAAGGCCCAGAACAGGTTCGTCTTGATCGTTGACAGCGTCTTTTCGGATAGTGCGATCGCGTCGTTGACCTGGTGCAGGTCATTGCCCATCAGGGTGATGTCCGCGGCCTCGATGGCCACGTCGGTGCCCGAGCCCATGGCGATGCCCAGGTCCGCCTGGGCCAGTGCCGGGGCGTCGTTTACCCCGTCGCCCACCATGGCTACGACCTGGCCCTCGGACTGCAGCTGCTCGATGGCCTTGGCCTTGTCGGCCGGGAAGACCCCGGCGAACACGTCCTGCGGCTGGATGCCGACGCTGCCGGCCACCTTCGTGGCGACCTGCTGGTTGTCACCGGTCAGCAGCATGACGCGCAGCCCGCGCTGCTGCAGGGCGCGGATTGCCTCGGCGGAGGAATCCTTGATCTTGTCGGCCACGGAGATCACCGCGGTGAACTTGTCATCCACCGAGACCAGGATGGCGGTGGCCCCGGCCTCCTCGGCCGAGTGCAGCATCTGCATGGCCGCCTCATCCAGCACCGTGCCTTCGGACTCCAGCCAGCTGTAGCGCCCGACCACGATCTTGTGCCCGTCGATGATGCCCTTCACCCCGCCGCCGGGATCCGAGTCGAAGCCGCTGACCTCGGCCAGCGCTCCCAGCTCGGCCCCGGCGGTGGCAATGGCCTGGGCGATCGGGTGCTCGGAGTGGTGTTCCACGGCGGCCGCGACGGCCAGCGCCCGGTCCGGGTTGACCCCCTCCACCGCGGTGGTGCCCAGGTAGGTCATCACCCCGGTGGTCACGGTGCCGGTCTTGTCCAGCACGATGGTGTTCAGCTTGCGGGTGTCCTCCAGCACTTCCGGGCCGCGGATCAGGATGCCCAGCTGTGCGCCGCGCCCGGTGCCGACCAGCAGGCCGATCGGGGTGGCCAGGCCCAGCGCGCAGGGGCAGGCGATGACCAGCACCGCCACCGCGGCGGTGAAGGCGGCCAGCACGTCGCCGCTGAACAGCCACCAGGCCAGGAAGGTGAGCACCGCGATGCCCAGCACGATCGGGACGAAGACCGCGGAGATCCGGTCGGCCAGGCGGGCGATCGGCGCCTTGCCGGACTGGGCCTCGGAGACCAGGCGGCCCATCTGGGCCAGTGTGGTGTCCGCGCCGATGCGGGTGGCCTCGATGACCAGGCGCCCGGAGGTGTTGATGGTGGCGCCGGTGACCTCATCCCCGGCCGCCACCTTCTGCGGCACCGATTCACCGGTCAGCAGGGAGGTGTCCACGGCGCTGGCCCCGTCAATGACCTTGCCGTCGGTGGCGATCTTCTCGCCCGGGCGGACCACGAACTGGTCCCCGATCTGCAGCTGGTTCGCCGGGATGCGGTGTTCCACGCCATCGCGCAGCACCACCGCCTCCTTGGCCCCCAGGTCCAGCAGGGTCTTCAGGGCATCCGAGGCGCGGTTCTTGGCGCGGGCCTCCAGGTGGCGGCCGATCAGCAGGAAGGTCGCCACCACGCCGGCGGTCTCAAAGTACAGGGTGTGCTCGTGCATCCCGCCGCCGGTATGGGCGGTCATCATCGGATCACGGAAGAGTTCAAAGACCGAGAAGAAGTAGGCGGCCAGCACACCCAGGGAGACCAGGGTGTCCATGGTGCTGGTCAGGTGCCGCGCGTTGATGGCCGCGGCCTTGTGGAACGGCCAGGCGCCGTAGAACACCACCGGGGTGGACAGCGCGAACGCCACCCAGCCCCAATGCGGGAACTGGGCGCCGGGGATCATGGAGATCACGAACAGCGGGATGGTGAAGATCAGGGAGAAGATCACCCGGTTGCGCAGGTTGCCGTGCTCGGTGGGCTTGGTCCCAGCCGGTTCCTCCGGCTCAGCGCTCTGGTGCCCGTGCTCGGGTTGGTGCACGCTGGCCTCGTAGCCGGCGGCCTTGACGGTCTCGATCAGCATCTCATCGCTGATGTCCGCCGGGACGGTGACCTTCGCGTTTTCCAGCGGCAGGTTCACCGAGGCGGTGACCCCGGGCAGCTTGCCGAGCTTGCGCTCCACCCGGTTCACGCAGGAGGCGCAAGTCATGCCCTGGATGTCCAGGTCAACGGTGCGTTGGGTGGGGTGCTGGGGTTGGCGCACGCTGGCCTGATAGCCGGCGGCCTTGACGGTTTCGATCAGCTTCTCGTCGCTGATCTCCGCCGGGACGGTGACCTTCGCGTTTTCCAGTGGCAGGTTGACCGAGGCGGTGACCCCGGGCAGCTTGCCGAGCTTGCGCTCAACCCGGTTCACGCAGGAGGCGCACGTCATGCCCTGGATGTCCAGGTCAACGGTGCGCTCACCCGCGGTTGGCAGGTTCTGTTCGGTTTGGGTGGACATCATCAATCCCTTGGTGTTGGAGAGGTGTGCCGCCTGCTGCTGGGGCAATTAGCGGCTGATTGCTACCACGTCGTAGCCCGCTTCGTCGATGGCCGTGCGGATGGCGGCATCGTCCAGGGCGGCGGCAGAGGTGATGGTGGCGGTGGAGGTGCCGTTGGCGACCAGCTGGACGTCCACGCCGGATACCGAGGAGAGCTCTTCCAGCTCGTCGGTCACGGAGGCCACGCAGTGCCCGCAGGTCATGCCGTTGATCTGCACCTGGGTGCGGACCGCTTCGGCCTGCCCGTCGGGGCGGCTGGTGATCTTCAGGCCCTCATTGGTCTTGTTGGCCGACTCGTCCGAGCAGCCGCAGCCGCATCCGTTCTGGGTTCCCATGATTGTTCTCCTGTGTGATGGTTGTGCGCCCAACGGGGCGCTGGTGTGCGGCGGGGCGGGGTTGTCTCCGCGCCCGCTGGCCCCCGGTAACCGGTGGCTGCCGGCGGTCCGAGGTTTTTCTAGCGCAGCAGCCGGGAGATGGCCGCGCTGGCTTCGGTGACCTTGTCCACGACGATGTCCGGGTTGCCGGTGTCCCGGGACTGGTTGGCCGCGGAGACCACGCAGTGTCCGATGTGCTCCTCGATCAGCTGGACGCTGACCTTGTGCATGGCCGCGTTGATGGCCGAGATCTGGGTGAGGATGTCGATGCAGTACTTTTCGTCATCGACCATCTTCGCCACCCCGCGCACCTGTCCCTCGATGCGCTTGAGGCGACGCAGCACCGCAGCCTTGTCGCTGGTGTAGCCATGGCCCTCGTGGGCATCTTGGATCTGTGCTTCGTGTTCCATGGTCCAGACTATACCCCTAGGGGGTATGGGGTATCAAGTGGAATTCGTGTGGTGTGGCTCGCAACCTGAGACCCAGTAACCACGTGGCCTAGGTTTTTCCGCTTTGACGACCAGCGGGGATCGTTACAATGAGTGTTTGTCGCCGGCGTGCCCGGCGGCCGCCGACCGGGCAACCGGCCGGTGCCACAGGCGCAGCGGGGACCGGCGGGTCCCCGGCGGCGGTGCGGGATTCCTTTAACAGGGCCCGCTGCACGGGTGCGGCCCTCACCGGGGCTGCCGCGGGCAGCCGGGACGGGACCGGGCCGGGCGTGCGCCGAAACTGTAGGGTGAATCTTTCTAGAATATGTCCCAGGTATCCAAGAGCCGATCCGAGAACACCCGGATCGAGGACCCGCAGACCGAGGCGGTGGCCACACAGGCCCCCCAGGAGGCGGTGCCCCCTGCCGCCAGCGTGAAGCGGGAGCACTCCTCGAAGGTCTATGCACTGATGACCTCCGGGACCATCGTCTCGCGCGTGCTCGGGTTCCTGCGCACCGCGTTGCTGGCGGTGGCGATCGGCTCGTCGACCACCATGGCCGACATCTTCGAAAAAGCCAACGTCATCCCCACCATCATCTTCATGCTGCTGGCCGGCGGCATCTTCAACGTGGTGCTGGTGCCGCAGCTGATCAAGGCCTCGAAGAACAGCGACAACGGGCGCTCCTACACCTCCAAGCTGCTGACCCTGACCATCGTGGTGGTCGGCGCCGCAACAGTGCTGCTCACCCTGATGGCCGGGCCGCTGATCAAGGTGCTCACCCTGGGGTGGACCCCGGCCATGTTGGCCCTGGGCACCACGTTCGCCTTCTGGTGCCTGCCGCAGATCTTCTTCTACGGGGTCTACGCTGTGGTGGGCCAGGTGCTCAACGCGCACGGGCGCTTTGCGGCGTTCATGTGGGCCCCGGTGGTGAACAACGTGGTGCAGATCGCGGTGATCGGTGCCTTCATCGCCCTGTTCGGCGCGTACGGCGGGGATGCGAACCAGCTGGAGAACTGGAGCGCGGCCAAGACGGTGCTGCTGGCCGGAGGGTCCACCCTGGGCATCGCGCTGCAGGCGGTGGTGCTGTTCTGGCCGCTGCGCAACCTGGGCCTGAAACTGCGTCCGGATTTCGCGTGGCGCGGCATGGGCCTGCGCCACGTGGGCAAGATCGCGATCTGGACGTTGGGCTCGATGACGGTGGGCAACATCGCCTCATTGGTCAACTCCCGCTTCGTCTCCGCCGCCACCCCGGCGCGCCTGGCCATGCCCAACGGGGGCGCCTCGGTGCCCGGCGAATACGCGCTGAACACCACCCAGCTGATCACCGTGCTGCCGCATTCGGTGTTCGTGCTGGCCCTGGCCACCATCTACTTCAACGAGTTCACCAAGTCCTTCCAGGAGCAGCGCACCGAGGAGATCGGGCCGCTGCTGTCCAAGGGGCTGCGCACCTCCGCGGTGCCGGTGGTGTTCGCCACCGTCGCCTTCATCGTGCTGGCCGGTCCGCTGGGCCGGCTGTTCGCCGGTAGCTCCTCCACCGCGATGCTGCAGGGCGCGGCCATCGGCCAGTTGCTGCTGCTGACCGCGCTGGGCCTGCCGTTCAAGTCCGCGCACTTCTTCATGCTGCGCGTGTTCTTCGCCGACGAGGACACCAAGACCCCGATGATCATCCAAAGCATCATCGCCGCCCTGGGCGTGGCGCTGGCCTTCACCGCCACCGTGACGCTGCCGGCCGTGCAGATCACCGCTGCGGTGGCCCTGATCTACGGGGTCACCAACATCATCTCGGCCATCATCGCCCACTTCCTGCTGGTGCGCCGCTACGGGGACTACGGGACCGTGCACGTGCTGGACACTTATATCCGCATCGGGGCGATGGCCGTGGTCTCCGGGGTGGTTGGCGCCGTGGTGCTGGGCATCATGGGCGGCTACAGCTGGGGCTTTGCCTGGTCCTCCATCCCGGCCGCCTTCCTGACCCTGGGCGTGGTGGGCGTGGTGATGCTGGTGGTCTACCTGCTGCTACTGCGCATGATCCGCTCGGCCGAACTGGATAACTTCCTGGGCCCGCTGGCCCGCTTCGTGCCGAACCTGCGCCGCTAACGCCAGGTGGAAACCCGACCCGGCGTTCACCCCCGATGGCCGGAAACAGTGTGGCCTACCCGGCGTTCTGGGCGGCGCCGGGCTGCCGGGAATCGCGGGGCGTGCACGGTAAGCTGGGGCGTGTGAGCACGATAGATCTTCATCTGCGCCCGATTTCCACCGCCGAACACTCCGCCTTCCTGGAGCGCACCAGCCAGGTCAGCTTCCTGCAGCGGCCCGAATGGGCCCAGGTGAAGGGCGAATGGCGGGGCGAGTCCCTGGGCTGGTTCGCCGCGGATGAGCTGGTGGGCGCCGCGCTGGTGCTGCACCGCGGGCTGCCGGTGGTGCGCAAGACCCTGGCCTACATTCCAGATGGCCCGGTCATCGACTTTTCCACCTACACCCCGCGCCAGGTCCTGTCCCCGCTGGTGGCCTACCTCAAGGCCCACGGGGCCTTCCAGCTGCGGCTGGGCCCCGGGCTGACGGTGCGTTCCTGGGCGCCGGGTGCCGTGCGCAAGGCGCTGGGCAAGGAAGGCATGCGCACACTGGCGGACCTGGAACCCAAGCACACCTCCGCCACCGCCGATGCGGTTCTCAGCGAGCTGCAGGCCATGGGCTTCGCCAAGCAGGACACCGGCATGGACTTCGCCGCCGGGCAACCCGAATACGTCGCCCGCATTGACCTGCATGATGAGCAGGACCAACCGCTGGACGCGGACGGGGTGCGCGCCAAATACTCCTCCACCACTCGCAACGAGGCGCGCAAGGCCCTGCGCGGGCCGCTGGAGGTGGAGGTTGGCGGGCTGGAGGACATGGACCGCTTCCATTCCCTGTACCGGCATACCGCGGACCGCAACGAGTTCACCGGCCGTCCACTGTCCTACTTCAAGAACATGTACCTGGCGCTGAACCGGGCGGTGCCCGGCTCCTGCACGCTGTATCTGGCCAGCCACGAGGGCACCGACTTGGCCGCCTCCATCATGATCCGCTCCACCAACCTGTCCTGGTACATCTACGGTGCCTCGTCCTCCGAACAGCGCAAGCTCTTTGCCCCCAAGGCCATCATGGAACGCATGATCGCCGACTCCATCGCCGCCGGCAGCCGCTACCTGGACCAGGGCGGGGTGAGCCCCACGCTGGAGGCCGGCCACCACCTGGCGGGGCTGACCAAGTTCAAGACCAACACTGGCTGTGACATCATCCAGACCACCGGGGAATGGGACCTGGCGCTGATCAAGCCGCTGGCCTGGGCCTTTGACAAGTACATGACCTGGCGCGCGAAGAAGTAGGCAAGGAAGCAGAGACTATGGCTAACTCATCCACCTCAATTGACCCCGCCCAGCCCTTCGTCCCGGTCATCCTCGGCGGGGACATCGGCACCTACACCCTGGCCCGGGAATTCCATGAGGCCTACGGGGTGCGTTCGGTGGTCATGCCCGCCGCCGGCAACGGGGTCATCGAGCATTCGGTGGCCATCGAGCTGCGTCCCATCGGCTCCATGGCGGATGAGGCCCGGGTGGTTCAGGCGCTGCGCGAGCTCGGGGACGAACTGGCCGGCGAGGGCGAACGGCCGCTGCTGCTCTTCGGGTCCCTGGACTACCACGTCATGCTGATCGGCCGGCACCGCGAGGAGCTCTCGGCCCACTACGTGATCCCGTATCCGGAACTTGAGGTCATTGAACAGGCGGCACTGAAGGAGAACTTCTACGCACTGGCCGAACGGCTCGGCGTGCCGCACCCGCGCACCCGGGTCTACCGTCCGGGCAACGCGGTGGCCACCGTGGTGGAGGGCCTGAACTTCCCGTTGATCGGCAAGCCCTCCAGTTCCGGGGCCTGGATTGCCGCGAAGTTCGCCGGCAAGCAGAAGATCCACACGGTCAAGGACTTCCAACAGCTCACCGACCTGCTTTCGCGCATCGACGCCAGCGGCTACGACTCGGGCTACATCCTGCAGGAGTACATTCCCGGCGGGGATGACGCCATGCGCCTGTGCACCTACTTCGCCGCTGAGACGGACTCGGGCACCGAGGTCGTCTTTGCCGGGTACGGGGAAGTGGTGATCGAGGAGCACGCCCCGCTGGTGCTGGGCAACTCGGCGGCGATTGTCACCGGACGGCACCGTGAGGTCGCCGAGGCCGGGGCCCGGATGCTGCGGGAGATCGGCTGGCACGGGGTGGCGATGATCGACGCGAAATACGACCACCGTGACGGTCAGGTCAAGTTCTTTGAGATCAACCCGCGTCTGGGCCGCAACCACTTCTACCTCACTGCGGCGGGCATCAACCCGGCCCGGTTCTATGTCAATGAATTCCTCGGCCCCCAGTACGACGCTTTCGACGTGCGCCGGCAACCGGCAGTGGTGCTTCAGGACGGGATGGCCCAGCTGCGGGAGGAGCGCCTGTTCACGGTGCTGCCCCACGCCCTGCTGCGCCGCTACCTGGACACCCCGACCGGCCGGAAGGCCGCCGCGCTGCTAAAGGCCGGCAAGGTCTCCAATCCGCTGAAGTACCGGGCCGAGAAGAACCCGCGGCGCAAGCTCTACCTGCTGCTGAACGCCGTCAACCACGTGCGAAAATACCGCAAGTTCCCGCCGCGCACGGCCTAGCGGCCACCCCACCGGCCCACGCGGCAAGTCCCGCCAGCAGTTGCGCGCACTGGGGAACATGGCAGTGCCCGGGGAATCGTGAGTTCCCCGGGCACTGCCATGACCGGTTAGCGCCTTTTGGCGGCCAGCTAGTGGTATTCGATGCGGTGCTGGCCGCGCGAGAGCACCAGGCCCAGGGCCACCATGCCCACGCCCAGCACCAGGTGCAGCCAGTTGTCCGCGTCGTTGAGCGGAATGAAGTTGGCGGTGCTGTCAAAGTCAATGATCAGACCGTAGATCCACAGCAGCAGGTAGATGATGCCGCCGCCGATCAGGTAGCCCTTGGCCGCCCCGATGCTGCGGGCCATCACCAGACCGGCGATGCCGAACAGCAGGTGGACCGCGTTGTGCAGGTAGGAGACCTGGAAGATGCCCAGCAGCTTCGCCTCCGAATGGTGGCCGGCGCCGGAGAGGGCATCATAGTTCGTGGTCACTCCCGGGATGAAGCCGAGGATGCCGACCAGCAGGAACACCACGCCGACCACCAGTGCGGCGACCTGCACGGCGGCGCGTGAGCGACTAGTTGTTGGATGATTCGTGGACATGGCTGATACTCCTTGAAGAGGGGTTCGGGTGAACTCAGGTGGCAGTTCTTTGGAAAAAGCACGCCTTTCTCCGACACGAATCGGCCAGAACCTCGTGGTGGCGGACTCCTCGGTATGGGTCCGGCGTTCTCACCATGTGCCGCTGAGGCTACCGCCGGCGCCAGGAGACCAGAAGAAGGGGGTGACAAGACACAGCGGACATTCAGCATGGTTCCCGCACCCATTGAGCGTCCCGGCTGGCACCGGCTACGCCCCGGGGCGCGGCCCTTGATACGCTGAGCTTCTCACGCCACCGGCCCGTCTTTGGGCACCGGTTTCCTGCCCGCTCGTAATACTTTGCGGTTCCGGGCCGCGTCAACGAAGCCGGTGGGTTAACTTAGGGGCAGGGGTTCTGCCCGAGCCCGAACCTCGAACCCCGGTCTGGTCTGCAGCAAAGGAGCACCGTCATGGGACGCAAAATTGTGCGTCGGCGCGTCATCCGCGCCACCCTTGACGGTGCCCGAAAGGTACGCGAGGAGAAGCTGGCCGGGGAGGAACCCCTGGAAATACGGTTTGGCGCCACCGCCTACACCACCTCCATGCGCACCCCGGGGGACGACTTCGACATGGTGGCCGGGTTCCTGCTGGCCGAGGGCATCATCAGCGGCAGCGAACAGCTCAGCTCGATGCGCTACTGCGCCGGCACCGACGCCGAAGGCAACCAAACCTACAACGTCATCGAGGTGCAGCTCGGGGCCGGCGCGCGTCCGCCCGAACTGGCCGCCATGCGCAACGTGGTCACCAGCTCGGCGTGCGGGATCTGCGGCACCAACTCCATAGATGAGGTGCGCAAGAAGTCCGCGTTCCGCATTGGTCCACAGGACGGGAAGGTGCCGCTGGAGGTGCTGCTGGCCATGCCCGACACCCTGCGCGAATCCCAGAAGCTGTTCAGCCACACCGGGGGCGTGCACGCCGCCGGACTGTTCTCCACCGATGGGCAGCTGCTGGTGCTGCGCGAGGACGTGGGACGGCACAACGCGGTGGACAAGGTGCTGGGCGCCGCCCTGCGCGCCGGCAAGCTGGCCCTGCAGGACACCGTGCTGCAGGTCTCCGGGCGGGCCTCCTTCGAACTGGTGCAAAAAGCCGCCATGGCCGGCATCCCCACGCTCACCGCGGTCAGCGCCCCCTCCTCCCTGGCGGTGGAGCTGGCCGAGGACACCGGACTGACCCTCGCCGCCTTCTCCCGGGGCAGCAGCGTCAACCTGTACACCCACCCAGAACGCGTCACCGGAAGCTGACCGACACCCGCATAAGCAGCCCCGCCCGCACCCAGATTACGGAGGAACCCCTTGCACCGTCCGGCCCCCACCCAGGACATCAATGAAGAGGAACTGAAGGTCAGCGAGCCCCAGCGCAGCGCCGCCGGGGCCAAGGCGGTGATGGTCTCCATGGAACGCGGCTTCGCCGAAGCCGGGGTGAGCCGCACGCTGCGCTCCATGGCCCGGGTGAATCAGCGCGGCGGCTTCGACTGCCCCGGCTGCGCCTGGCCCGAATCGATCACCGGGCGGCGCAAGCCAGCCGAATTCTGTGAAAACGGGGCCAAGGCCATCGCAGAGGAAGCCAGTGTCCGGGTCGTCACCCCGCAGTGGTGGGCCGAGCACCCGATCAGTGTGCTGCGGGAGAAAACCGAGTACTGGCTCGGTTCCCAGGGCCGGATCACCACCCCCATGATCATCCGGGCCGGCGAAACCCACTACACCCCGATTAGCTGGTCCCAGGCCTTTGCCACCATCGCCGAACACGTGAACGCCACCACGGCCGAACGCTGCGTCTTCTACACCTCGGGGCGCACCGCGAACGAGACCGCGTTCATGTACCAGCTGCTGGCCCGGTCGCTGGGCACCAACAACCTGCCGGACTGCTCGAACATGTGCCATGAATCCTCCGGTTCGGCACTGAACCCGACCATCGGCATCGGCAAGGGCACCGTGTCCCTTGAGGACTTCGAGCATGCCGAACTCATTTTTGTGGTGGGCCAGAATCCGGGCACCAACCACCCGCGGATGCTCTCCGCGCTGTCCGAGGCCCGCAAGCGCGGGGCCCGGGTAGTGGCGGTCAATCCGCTGCCGGAGGCCGGGTTCTTCGGCTTCAAGGACCCGCAGACCATGGGCGGCATGCTGGGCAGGCCACAGGAGGTCAGCAGCGACTTCCTGCAGATCAAGGTGGGCGGGGACCTGGCCCTGTTCCAGGCGTTCGGGCACCTGCTGCTGAATGCCGAGGAACAGGATCCGGGCCGTGTCATTGACCGGGACTTTATCGACTCGTCCACCGATGGGTTTGAAGCCTACCGCCGGGCCCGCCAGCAGATCGACTGGGACGCCACCGAGCGGGCCACGGGCTTGAGCCGTGCACAGATCACCGAAATCGCCCAGCTGCTGGTCGCTTCCAAAGCCACCATCTTCTGCTGGGCGCTGGGGCTGACCCAGCAGCCGCACTCCGTGCCGACGCTGAAGGAGATCATCAACCTGCTGTTGATGCAGGGCAACTTCGGCAAGCCCGGGGCCGGGGCCTGCCCGGTGCGCGGGCACTCCAACGTCCAGGGCGACCGCACCATGGGCATCTGGGAGAAGCCCAGCGAAGCGCTGCTGAAGGCCATTGACGCCGAGTTCGGGATTCACGCCCCGCGCGAGCACGGGTATGACTCCACCGAAACCCTGCACGCGTTCGAGAACGACGCAGTGGACGTGTTCGTCTCCATGGGCGGGAACTTCGCCCTGGCGAACTCGGAGACGGAGCTGTTGGAAGCCGGGATGCAGCGGGCCAAGCTCACCGTGCACATCTCCACCAAGCCGAACCGCTCCCACGTGGTGCACGGGCAGACTTCCCTGATCCTGCCCACCCTGGGCCGCACCGACAAGGACGACAAGCACCCCGGCGGCGCCCAGTTCCTGTCAGTGGAGGACTCCATGTCCGTCATCCACTCCACCCAGGGGCGGCTGAGCCCGGTCTCCGAGCACCTGCTGGCCGAACCGGTGATCGTGGCGCGCATGGCCACCGCCATCCTCGGCGAGGACCATACGGTGAACTGGCGGGCCATGGCCGAGGACTATGACGTGATCCGCGAGCATATTTCCCGGGTGGTGCCCGGGTTTGAGGACTTCAACCGGCGGGTGCGGCAGAAGAACGGGTTCGTGCTGCCCAACCCGCCGCGCGATTCGCGCTCCTTCGCCACCGACATTGGGCGCGGGCGCTTCACCGTCAGCGGGTTCGAGGCCCTGCACGCCCCCGAAGGCCACCTGATCCTGCAGACCATGCGTTCCCACGACCAGTACAACACCACCTTCTACGGGGTGGATGACCGCTACCGGGGCATCAAGGACGGGCGCCGGGTGGTGCTGGTGCACCCGCAGGACCTGCAGGACCTGGGGTTCACCGACCGCCAGCTGGTGGATGTGATCTCCACGTTCCGCGGCACCGAACGCCGCGCCAACCGCTTCCGGCTGATCTCCTACCCCACCGCGAAGGGGTGCGCCGCAGCATACTTCCCCGAGGCCAACGCCCTGGTGCACCGGGACCTGGTGGCCCGCGAATCCAACACCCCGGGCTTCAAGGCCATGATGGTGCGCTTCGTGCCGCACACCGAACAGCCCGGACCCACCCTGGACAGCTAAGCCGGCCAGCCCATGCCCCTGCCGCCACCACACCTGATATCGAGGCCCATGAAACCCACTGCCACCGCACCACCGCGCGGCTTCGCCACCGTGCTGGTGTTCGCCTTCATCCTGGCGGCGCTGAACCTGCGCCCGGCGGTGACCTCACTGGGCGCCCTGCTGGACCCGGTGATTGACGGGCTGGAAATGAACGGGTTCGTGGCCGGCATGCTCACCGGGGTGCCGCCACTGTGCTTTGCGCTGCTCGGCCCGTTGGCGCCGCGCCTGGCCGGGCGGCGCGGGCCGGAGCTGGTGGTGATCGGTGCCATGGCCGCCATCCTGCTGGGCATGGTGCTGCGTTCCATCGCCCCGAGCACCTGGCTGTTCCTGCTGTGCACGGCCCTGGCGCTGACCGGCATCGCGCTGGGCAACATCCTGATGCCGGTGCTGGTCAAGCGCTGGTTCCCGCACCGGGTGGGGATGGTGACCGGGGCCTACACCACCGCCGTGGCGCTGGGCGCCTCGGCGGTGGCGGGGATCGCGGTGCCGGTCAACGAGGCGCTGGGCGGGAACTGGCGGGTGGGGCTGGGCGTGTGGGCCGCACTGGCCGCCCTGGCCCTGGGCGTCTGGCTGGTGGTGTACTTCGGGCTGCGCAACCAGATCGCGGCACGCCAACAGCAGGTCGGCGCGTTCAGTAAGGGCAACGGGATCGGGCCGATGTGGCGCAACGCGACCGCCTGGTGGGTGGCCATCTTCTTCGGCACCCAGGCCTCGGCCGCGTACATCTTCATGGGGTGGGCCCCGAAGATCTTTACCGGCTACGGACTGGCGCCTGGGTACGCCGGGGCGCTGCTGGCCGTGATCCTGGGGGTGGGGGTCCCGCTCTCGTTCATCATGCCGGCCCTGGCCGGACGGTTCCGCAACCAGCGCCCCCTGGTGCTGGTGACCGGGACGGCCGGGGTGCTGGCGGTGGCCGGGCTGCTGATCTACCCGGCACAGGGCGCGATTCTGTGGGCGATGCTGCTGGGGGTGGCCGGGGCGAACTTCCCGCTGGCGCTGACCATGATCGGGCTGAAGGCGCACACCGCCGCCGGGGTGGCCAAGCTGTCCGCCTTCGGGCAGAGTGTGGGCTACCTGATCGCCTTCCCCGGCCCCTTCGCCGTGGGTGCACTGCATGAGATGACCGATTCGTGGACGGCCCCGGTGCTGCTGCTCGGGGCGCTGATGGTGCTGCAGACCGTGTCCGGGATGATGGCCGGCAAGCCGCGCTATGTGGAGGACAGCACGCTGGTGCGGGTGTAGCCGCCGGTCGTGGCGCGGCACCCTGCCCGGATTTGCGGTGCGTCATAGACTGGGATTGTGGAAGGTTCAGGTAGCTCTCGCATCGCCAGCCTGCTGTGGTCTGCGGCCGTCTTCCTGGCCGTCCTGCTGCTGGCGCTGCTTGCCGATCCTGCCCGCTGGTGGGGTGCCGGACATCTGGACTACCTGCTGGGCCTGGGCGGTTGCTCCCTGGGCTTCGCCCTGCTTACCGCGCTGGGCCAACGCGCCTCGCGGCTGACCCTGATCCTTGCCGCCGTGGGCGTCTGCGGGTACCTGAGCCTGGGGCTTCCCGCGTTGGGGCTGGTGGTGCCGCTCCTGCTGTTCCCGGCCGCCGCGACGGCCGCCGGGCTGCGCTTCTTTACCCTGACCGTGATGTTGGGACTGATCTTCCTCTCCCTGGGCGTGCGGCTGGTGCGCGGGGAGCAGACCCAGGTGGTCCTGGGCTATGAACTGCTCGCCATCCTGGCGCTGAGCCTGCTCGGGGTCGCCCTGGGCGAAATGATCGCCACCCGGCGCCGGCTGGCCGATCGCGCCGACAAGCTGCAGGAGAGCCGGCACGAACTCAAGGGCCTGGCCACCCTGCGGGCCCGGGCCGAGGCCGGACAACGGCACCTGGGGGAGCGGCTGAGGGTCTCCCGAAGGCTGCATGACCAGCTCGCCCACCATCTGGCGCTGGTCTCCCTGCACACCAACGCCGCCCTGGAGGAAGTGTCCGGGGATGAGGCGGCCACCGTCAATCTGGAACACGTCCGTGATTCCTCCGCCAAGGCGCTGCAGGAGCTGCGGCGCACTGTGGACTCCATGGACCAGGACGGGCTGGGGGACCGGGACGCCGGTACCCTGGGTGACATTGAGGAACTGGCCTCCACGCTGCGGGACGCCGGATTGCGGGTGGAAGTCAGCGCCCCCGGGGTGGACCTGGATGACCGGTTGCCTATCTTGCTGTTGCGCCTGGTGCGGGAAGCTGCCATCAACGCGGTGCGGCATGCCGACACCACCCACCTGGTGGTGTTCCTGCGCCTGGAAGAGTCCGAGGGCCAGGAACACTGGTTGGTCTCCGTGCGCAATGACGGTGTGCGCCGCGGGGCCAAGGACGCCGTAGACGGTCTGGGGTTGGCCATGTTGCGTCAAAAGATCAGTGAAGCCGACGGAAGCGTGGAATGGGGCCGGCTGGGACGCCACTTCCTGCTTTCCGCAGAAATTCGAGCCACGCAGACGGACAAGTCCTAAGCCGCCATTCCGGGCAAAGACCGGTGGCTCTGGTTCTGCCGCAGTGCTCAGGCTAGAGTAAGCTCACCGCGCAAGGGCGGGAACAATTGGTCGGAAGGCCGGTACCGTCAGGAGGTCACGATGGGGGAATTTCGGGCGTACACCATTCAGGAGCGCTCCACGTATCTGGCGCCGTCATGCGAACGCTGCGGCCAACACCGGCACGTCATCTGGGAGCAGGTTGAGGGGACGGATAAATACATTCCACGCGATGCCGGCTGCTCAAATGAGGCCTGCACCGCCTAGCCCAGCTGAGAAGCACCAATAGGGGCCAGCGGCGCTTCGGACTGCCGTCCAGAACCCGTCCCGGAGGCGCTGGCCCCGCGGGCTTGAGCCAAAAATGAGCTTGCGGGCGTGGCGCGAATCACCATAAACCCGTACGCTTGGAAACAAGCTCTGCTAGCCAACATCGAACAAGCCGCCAGCCATCTGGTGGTCCTTGTTCGTCAGGGACATGTTAGCCTGCGGCGCGACGAGAAGGGGGAGACCCCTATCGTCGCGACGACGAAAAGGCCTGATCATGTCCCCATTTTCTGGAAATTCGCCTGTTAACGCCCGTGTTCGGGAGCTGCTTGGGTCCCGTGAGGGCCGCCAGTACCTGGAATCCAATGAATGGATCCACGGGATGCCCATTCTTGTCACCCAACCCTTCCAGCCGCTGGAAGAGGCCCTGGCCCTCACCGCCCGCTACGACGGCTCGGTGCTGCTTGCGGTGCTGGGAAAGAACGATGACGCGCTGCGGATGCTGCATATTTCCCGGTCCTGCGCCGACCTGCAGCCCGTGGAGGCAACACCCCAGGACATGGTGGTGTGGGACCTTGTCGAACAAGCCACCCGTTCCTGCCTAGTCACCTTTAGGATCAGCCATTGGAGTTCCAGCGCCGTAGCGCACGTCCTTCCGCCCTTTAGTGTTCAGGGCTGCGAACGGCGCGGCTTCTACCGACACGAGCTGGTCTCAACACGGGTTGATCCCTGCGTGAATTAGCATCTGGCGCGCAGCGAAGCCTGCCGGCCCGGGGCAACCGCTGGTGATGCTCCCTGCCTCCGCTGGGGAGATGCTCAAAACCCTTTCGCGTGTCCTGGAAATCCGTAACGTGGGCGGTGACCGAGGTTGCCAACTGTGAAGGAGAACCAGCATGTCCAATGACGATACGCGCAAGGTAGTCGAGATCCTGAAGGACATTCGCGTCGCCATGGTGACGACCCACGGGCCGGACCGGCTCTACAGCCGCCCGCTGACAGTCATCGATGTCACCGAGGACGGGGACCTGTGGTTCTTCACGGTCACCGAAACCAATCTGGTCCGCGAGATTGAAGCGCGCAGTGAAGTGAACGTGTCCTTTGCCGGGAACAAGAAGTGGGTTTCCGTGGCAGGCAGCGCCCGGATCGTTCGGGACGTTGAAAAGAAGCGTGAACTGTGGAACTCCATGGTCGAGACGTTCGTGGGAGAGGACCCCGAGGCCTCCAACGTGGTGCTGGTGCACGTGGACTCCGACTCCGCGGAATACTGGGAGAACCCCGGCGGTGCAGCCAGCGTGGTGGCCAGCTGGGTCAAGGAGAAGTTCACCGACAAGAGCGCCCACCCGGGCGACTCGGGCACCGTAGACCTGTAGCCCCTACCGGCCCTGCCCACAGGATATAAAGAGGCGTAGCCTCGACCAGATCCCCTAGATGATTAATTCCTAATGGTTGTCCCGTGTGTTCAGTGGTCATACGCGGTCAATGAGCGTTTGCGGGGTGCGTCTATTTTCCAGTTGTGCCAGATCCCGGCCGCCATGGCTAGTAGCTTG
>Ga0153920_1000028_pt1 | contig 73350 bp, 72 predicted proteins | sample TSNJ004MetaG_FD_104713 | JGI IMG/M metagenome (GOLD analysis project Ga0153920, IMG submission 104713) | Attine ant fungus gardens microbial communities from New Jersey, USA - TSNJ004 MetaG | ecosystem: Host-associated > Fungi > Mycelium > Unclassified | place: USA: New Jersey, Brendon T. Byrne...
AGAACGCCGGGTGCTTGACGCGCATGACCAGCATGATCACCACGCCCAGGGCCAGCACGCCGACGCCGAGGATGAACACCATGCCCACCCCGCCAATCGAGGAGCCCGAACCGTAGGCGGGGTCCATGGAGTCGATGCAGGTGCGCACGAACATCACCAGCAGCACCACGCCGCCGATCAGCGGAGCCAGGAACTTGAACAGGATGTTGCGCACCGAGTCGAACAGTTCGGTGCGGAAGTACCACACGCAGGCCAGCGCGGTCAGCCCGTAGTAGAAGCAGATCATCATGCCCAGTGCGGTAATGGTGTCCCACAGCGCGTTCTCGGACAGGATGCGGGTCACCACGTAGAACCCGGCCGCGGCCACGGCCGCGGTGACGGTGGCCACCGACGGGGACATGAAGCGCGGGGAGATCCGCGCGTACTTCTCCGGCAGCGCCTTGTAGTAGCCCATGGACAGGATGGTGCGCGCCGGGGAGACCAGGGTGGACTGCAGCGAGGCGGCGGAGGAGGAGAGGATCGCCAGGCTCATCAGGATGGCCAGCGGACCCATCACCGGCCCGGAGAGCACCGCGAAGATCGATTCCTGGTTCTCCGGGTTGCCGGCGCCCAGGCCCTCGGTTCCGATGCCGGCGTAGTAGATCACGCCCAGGGACACGGCCATGTACAGGGCGATGATGATCAGCACCGTCAAGGTGGCCGCGCGCCCCGGAACCTTCTCCGGATCGGTGGTCTCCTCGTTCATGGTCAAGGTGACGTCCCAGCCCCAGAAGATGAAGATGGACAGGCTCACCCCCGCGGCAAAGGCGGTTAAGGACTCCACCGCGGCCGGGTTGAACATCTCCAGGGTGATCGGGGTGCGGTCAAAGGGCTCGGGGTTGGTGAAGCACATGATCGCGAACAACAGCAGCACCGCCACCTGGAAGCCCACCAGCACGTACTGGAACGCCTTGGTGGCGTTCAGCCCGCGGTAGGAGATCCAGGTCGCGGCCGCCACGAACACCAAGGTGGTGGGAATGTTGATCCACAGGTTGCGGGTCAGCTCCGCGATCCATTCCTGCCCGGTCAGCTGCGCGATGAGCAGGTAGAAGAAGTCCACCGCCACGGCCGCCAGGTTGGAGAGCACAATCACCGTCGCGGCGATCAGCCCCCAGCCGCCCATCCAGCCGATCAGCGGACCAAACGCGCGGGTGGCCCAGGTGAAGCTGGTGCCCGAATCGGGCATCACATTGTTCAGCTCCCGGTAGCCCAGCGCCACCAGCAGCATGGGCAGGAACCCGGCCAGGAAGATGGCCGGCAGGTTCGTGCCCACCTCGGCCACCGTCGGGCCCAGGGCGGCGGTGAGCGTGTAGGCGGGGGCGATACAGGAAATGCCGATCACCACGGTGCCCAGCACGCCCACGGTGCCCTTGCTCAGGCCCTTTTCATGCAGGCCGCTATCGGACCCCGGCGGGTGCTCCCGCTGCACATCGTTAGACATCTACGGTTCCTTGCTCGTCGTTGAGGTGTACATCCCGGGCAGCTGGGTGCGCGGGCAGGAATGGAAGGCGCTACCGGCCCGACCCGCCGCTGCGGTGTGGAACCACCGCCATCGGCACGGGCAGGTGGCGCAGCATGCGCTGGGCCTTGGAGCCCAGGAACAACCGGCGCGGCGGGGCCAGACGGGAGGAGCCGAAGACGGCCAGTTCCCCGTCCAGCCAGCCGATGGAGGCGATCGCCTCATCGATGCTGGCCCCGGTGACCACTTCCGGCTCCACGTGCTCGCCCAGCCCGCTGGTCAACTCGTCGAGCTGTTGGCGGGTGGCGCGCAACACCGGGCTGTCTTCCCCGGCCTGCTCCTGGCTGGTCACCAGCGTGGCCACGCGCAGCCCAATGCCCAGGCGTTCGGCGCTGCGCACCGCCTGGTCGATGACCTCCCCGGCCCCGGGCAGGTCCCCGACGAAGGCGGTGATCCGTGAGATCTTGCCCTTGGCCTGGCGCAGCGCGGCCACCCCGCGCGGGTTGGACATCAGCACCGGCACCGGTGAGGCGTGCAGCAGGCTGGTGGCCACCGCGCCGGGGGCGAAGAACCCGGCCTTGTGGCGGCTGCGCCCGCCGAGCACGATCGCCTCGGCCCCGGTCTCGGCGGCCAGCTCGATCAGCCCGTGCGCCACCGAGGAGACGGTGCGGGCGGTGACCCGGGCGCTGATGCCCTCCGGCACCAGCGCCAGCGCCTGCTCGGCCCAGCGGTCCGCCTGGGCGGAGAGCACGGTGTGGTACCCGTGGTCCCCTCCCGGGTAGGTGGCCTGGAAGGGGGTGTCCTCCGGCAGCACCATGGCCAGTTCCAGCGAATCGACCGCGCGGTCGCTGATCAGCGCGCAGGCCAGCTCGATGGCCTCGGCCCCGCGCTCGTCTGCGGTGTAGCCGATCAGCAGTTTCATGCGTCGACCTTGTTGCCGGCCACGAAGGAGTCCACCCCGTCGTAGTTCTGGTCGTACTCGGTGCCCTCCAGGGCGGCCACGATGCGCGCGGCGGTGCGACGGCCCATGCGCACGGCCCCGTCCACGTGCTGGTAGCCCTCTCCGGCCAGGTCGGAGGAGGAGAAGTAGATCGGGCCGACGTTATCGTTCTGTGCCGGGCCGAAGCGGTACAGCCCGCCCAGGTCATAGCTGGTGGCGTAGGCCCCGCGGGTCCATTCCTCGCTGCCGAAGTCGGAGAGGTAGAAGACCTTGGGCTCCAGAGCCTTGGGGCCCAGGTACTCCGCCATGGCCTTGAGGATGTGCTGCTTGCGTTCGCCCTCGTTGAGGGCGAAGACCTCATCGGCCTTCACGTCGGAGACGAAGCCGACCAGGGTGCCGGTGCTCTCCCCGTGGTAGGTGTTGTCGTAGATTTCCTGGACCAGGCTGGTCGGGCCGAAGCAGGTGCCCGACAGTCCCTCTTCACGCCAGAACGGGGTGTCGTAGACGGCATGCACCTTGATGACCAGGCCCATGGACTGGTGCTGGTGGGTGATGTGCTGCTTGCGCGGCAGCGGCGGCTCGTAGCTGATGCGCGAGTACAGGTTCGGCGGGATGGCCAGGATCACCTTGCGGGCCTTGACGCTCAGGTCCTTGCCGTGGGCGGTGACCCCGTCCTCGGACCATTCCAGGCGCAGCACCGGGTTCTCCAGGAACAGCACGCCCTCCTCCAGGCGGGCGGCCAGGGCCTTGGAGACTCCCTGCATGGTGCCCACGATGCGGCGGTCCAGGATGAAGTCCTCATCGACCAGGTTGTCGAAGGAGCCGGCCGAGGCGGCCATCAGCACGGCCTGCAGCGCGGAGAAGGTGTGGGCCGGCTTGGTGAGCATGCCCCCGGCGATGAACAGCCCCACGTTCTGGCAGGCGACCTCGTCATCGCTGTGCTGGGCCAGGAAGTGGTGGAAGGAGATCTTGTCCAGCTCCTGGGCCTGCGGGTGGTTCCACGGGCGGTCCGGATCCATCTGGGCGGAAAGGTCGTTGAGCAGCCCGATCAGCTTGTTCATCTCGGCCACGGTGGATTCGGCGACCGGGAAGTCCTCGCCCTCATAGCGGATGGACTCGCCCTCGGCGGTGCGGTAGACGCTCTTGCCCTGCTTGTGGCGCTCGAAGGTTTCCAGGCCCAGCTCACCGATCAGCGAGTACAGGGCGGTCTGGTCCGGGCTGATCCACTGCCCGCCGATTTCGATGGTCGCCCCATCCATGGTCTCGGTCCAGGTGCGCCCACCCACGCGGTCGCGGGCCTCGAGCACGGCCACGGACTTGCCGGCCTTCTGCAGTTCGTAGGCCGCGGTCAGCCCGGAAGGTCCCGCTCCAACGATGACAACGTCGCGTTCCAGCTGTTTCATGATCGATCTCTCCTGAAGACTATAAAATGAACATGATTCATTTACGCATTAAAGCATAGAATGTTTTCAGGCAAATGTGAAGCAGACCACGTCAGGGGAGACATTTCATGGGCACGACGGCACCGCGGCGCGCCGGCCGACCACGCACGGCCGTCCTGGACCGGGCACGGATCACCCAGCACGCCATGGGCGTGGTTCTTGAGTCAGGCTACGAGTCTCTGACCATGCAGCGCCTGGCCCGATCCCTGGGGGTCTCCCCCTCGGCGCTGTACAACCACGTCTCCTCCAAGAACGACCTGTTGCAATGGATCCAGGAAACGGTGATGGATGAGGTGGACCGGGACTGCTTTGACACGATGGAGCTGGGCGCGGCCCTGGAAACCTGGGCGGTGAGCTACCGGTCGGTGTTTGCCCGGCATGTCCCGCTCATCCCGGTGATCGCGGTGCTGCCGGTGGCTGATTCCCCGAACACCCTGACCATGTATGAACGGGTGGCGCGGGCGTTGCATGAGCACGGGGTGCCCCAGGAGCAGATCGTGCCGATCATCGTGGCACTGGAGTCCTTCATTTTCGGCTCGGCCATCGACACCTCGGCGCCTGCGGACATCTTCGACCCCGGAGAGCATCAGGCCAGCGCGCAGTTCTTTAGTCGCTCGCTGGATGCCCAGCAGGCCACGGGACGGCGCAACTCGGATGACGCCTTTACGATCGGCCTGCGCGCGATGATCACCGGTCTGCTGAAGGGAAGGTAGGCATGCAGGAACAGAAACCGCACTGGATTCAGCGCATCACCATCAAGCAGTGGAGCGCGGTGGCATTGACCGTGATCGCGCTGGTCTTCATCCTGCAGAACCTCTACCGGGTCCGCGTGCAGCTGTTGTTCTTCCACACCAGCGCACCGCTGTGGGCGGTCATGCTTGGCACGCTGGTGGTCGGCTACTTGATCGGGCGCTTCTCCACCCGGCGGTGACCCGGGCAAGGCGGATGGACTAGAACCTCCCGGACTCGACGCTATTCGTCGAGGATGGCCCACTCCCCCACGGCTTCGTTGTTCGAATCGAACACGTCCTCCTGGGCGCCGGCCTCCATGGGATACAGCTCCAGGCTCTTCGCCCAGTGCCGCAAGATCTCCTGCAGCTCCTCACGGGGCTTGAGCTGCATGGTTTCCGTGTCGAAATTTACCTCTAGGACGAAACGCATCAGGAACTTCCAATCTCTCGGATTGTGGTCATCCTATGCCTTCGTGCGCCGAAAAAGCGAGAAACGCACACGTGGGTCGCGCAATGGCCTTCAGAGGCAGCGGCGGGCATGAAAAAAGCGGGACCACTGGTCCCGCGATTTTTCTCCCCGTCCACGGCGATCGCCGTGGCCATTACATTGGGTAGTAGCTGTAGGCCGCCGACAAATTGTCCAGCAGCTCACTGCCTCCGACCTTGTAGGCCAGCAACAGCAGCCCGCCAAAGACTGCGCCGGTGAAGGCGCTGAAGCCCAGCGACAGCTTCGCCAGCGAGCGAACTTCCTTGCGGCTCACGGCGGCTTCGTCGTTCAGGTAGGTCTGCACGCTCTGCCCGAAGGTGGCTGCCGGAGTCAACGCCGGCACGCCCAGCACGTTGGCGGCGGTGTCAGTGGCCCCGTCCCGCAGGTACGCCACGGTCTGGCGGTTCTTGCGGTCCTGGCGCAGCTTTACGATGTTCGATCCGTGACGAGCCAAGAGGATGTCTTCACCGAGTGGGATCGTACTCATAATCGCTGCTCCTTAGAAAATTGTCGGGGTGTTATTTACAAGCTAACAGCCTTTTTTGACCCCTTAATACAAAACCCCGCTATTCGTTCACAACCTCACATGCCAATGTGAGCGGAACCGCATGATTCCGGGGCAAAACCGGTGACCTGGGGCACCTCACGCACCGCCGCGAAAGGATCTGGAGTTGGCCAAAACAAATGTTGTTGAACTTTTAACCAAACGTTTTTACCACGTTTGTTTGGTTCAGCGGAGGCAATGCTGTGGCAGGCGTCGGCCGCGGGTCGCTGCGTGGAAGGTCTTGCCGCCGCGCGACTACCGGTCGCCAAGGGGTGCGCCGGATGCCGGGCAGCGCATGGCAAAGGGTCCACAGCCTTCGCTGCGGACCCTTTGCGGTCTCTTGCTGTATTTCTAGGCGCCGCTACGCTGTCTTGGGCTTGCCGCTGCGTGCCTCGTGGCGCGCATGCTTCACCTGCGCGCGCAGCTCGTCATTGCTCACTGCCGGATCCACGCGCAACCCCAACTGCTGGGCCTTGGCCAGCAGGTCCTCGCGGATCTCAGTGGCGTGCGTACGCCGGTAGCCCACGACCAGGACAGCACTGATGATTCCCAGCGCCACAATGGTCAATAATGCGGTCAGTACCAACACGTCAAATTGCTGCATCTGCCATCCTCCTTCCAATCTCCCACTAGCTTCAACAACCGCAACCATCGATACATTCCCAAAACATGCCTAGTCACAACGGCAAGAGGGAAAACCCTGGAGCGGCAGAATTCAAAGAGGGGATTAACAATCCTAGCAAGAATATTCGAATAAAGCATACTTTGTGTTCAATTACGCTTTGGAGACGGACCTAGCCAGTACTGCACGGGAGCCGCCCAGGGAGGCGCCCCCGGCTTTTATCGGTAAACCACCGGCGAAGGAACGGTCAGGCTTCGACAGCTTGATGCCGGTTCACGGACGAGCTTCCTAACCCCTGGCGTCATGCCACCTTGTGAACGTCCTGGCCAGGCGGTAGCGTCCACAGTAGGTCCTGAAAGCCGGGACAACGAAGACCAACCACGTCGGAGGGCCGGCGGGCCCAGGGCCTGCCGCGAAGACAGAAACTGTCGCCGATCACGAAGGAGTCGGATCATGGCTGAAAAGCGTCGTGTCGTAATTGTCGGGGGTCACGGAAAGGTGGCCCTGCTCGCTGCCCCGCGGCTCGTCCGGGAGGGGTTCGAGGTCCATTCGCTGATCCGCAATCCGGAACACATCACCGATATCCGTGCGGTGGGTGCCACCCCGGTGGAAGTTGATATTGAAACCGCCAGTGCCGAAGAACTGGCCAAGACCTTTACCGGAGCCGATGCCGTCGTGTTCTCGGCCGGTGCTGGCGGCGGAGATCCCGAGCGCACCAACGCCGTGGACTATGAGGCGGCGGTGCGCACCATGCAAGCCGCCAAGCAGGCCGGAGTCAACCGCTATGTCATGGTTTCCTACGCGCGCGCCCTGGTGGACGTCGACAACCTGGACCCGAAGGATTCGTTCTACCCTTATGCCAAGGCCAAGCACGACGCGGATGAGTACCTGCGCGGCACGAGCCTGGAGTACACCATCCTCGGGCCCGGCGCCCTGACCCTGGAGCCGGCTACAAAGAAGCTGCGCCTGGCCGACAGCCGCGGCCGCATTTCCGGGCACGAACCGGCGGGCACCGAGGGGCGCACCGCCCGGGAAAACGTTGCGGAAATGATCGCGTACGTGCTGGCCCACGATGCCGGAATCCGCCAGACCGTGAATTTCTTTGACGGAGACACCCCGATGAGCAAGATCGTCTCCTAACGCTTAACGGACTTCAGTGGCCAGTTCCCAAGGCCTGAGCAACGAAACGTCCAGGGATGCACCGTGGTGCGGCCCTGGACGTTTTGCTGCGGGACTTCAGTATTCGGCGCTGCCGTGGCTGTGCTCAAAGACCAGTGAGGTCTGGGTGGTCGCCACGGCCGGGTTCGAGGACAGGTAGTCGAGCACGAACTGGCGCACGTCCGCGGAGTTGCGCACCGCCACGTGCAGCACGAAATCGTCGGCACCGCCCAGGAAGAACAGCTGACGCACTCCGGGCTTGGCCTGCATGTCCTGGGCGAAGGTCGACATCAGGTGCCGGGCGCCGGGACGGATGCGAACGAAGATCAGCGCCTCCAGCTCTCGTCCGAGCACCTGCGGATCCACCTCGATGGTGAACCGGGAAATCACGCCGGTATCACGCAGCTGATTCAGCCGGGCCAGGCAGGTCGAGGGGGCGATGCCCAGCTCCTCGGCCAGGGAGTTGTTCGTGCGGCGGGAGTTCTCCGACAGCAGCCTGAGCAGTTTACGGTCCAGCTCATCGAGCTGCGCACGCTTGATCTCGGCCGAGACCGGATTATTCACCACTGTCGCACCTGCTTTCCCCTGGTTCGGCGCTTGGGCGCCGGCCCGCAGTGCCGATACCTGCACCTTTGACTGACGTTGTGATTCACCATCATAGGTCTCACTTGATTTCTTCCGGGCCTATTACCCGGCGGGCGCGCTTCCTGCGACGCAGGATCAGCCACAGCACCAGCGCCACCAGCAGCACGATGCCCACCAGCCACGGCCAGTCCAGCGCGATCCACGCATAGATGAACGCCAGGCCCACGGTGGTGTACACCAACGCCCAGATCAGACAGCCGACAATCACCGCCGGCAGGTAGCGCCGCAGCGGCATCCGGGTGATTCCGGCGGTCGCGTTCACCGCCGTCTGCACCCCCACGGTCAAGAAGCTCAGCGGCACGGCGAAGACGCCCCATCGGGCCAGCAGGGCCTGGGACTTGAGGTAGATCGGGCCGCGCAGCACCCGCTGGAAACGCGTCTGCTTCACCCCCGCGGCGATGCTGCGCCCGATCCAGTAGGTGGTGTTCGCGCGGATCATCGCCCCAAGGAAGAAGAACAGGTACGTCACCAGGTAGGGCGCGTCCTCGATCCACTGCATCATGGCAACGCGCCTACGGGACCATCTTGATGCGGCGCACCAGCAGCCCGCCGGCCACGCTGACCACCGCGGCGCAGATAAACAGGGTGGGGTACCCGCCCAGCCAGCTCACCGCGATCCAGGCGATCAGGGGCGCGAAGACCTGCGGCAGGGAGTTGGCGATGTTGATGACGCCCAGGTCCTTGGCCCGGGAATCGGCGTGCGGCAGCACCTGGGTCAGCAGCGCGTAGTCCACCGCCAGGAAGGAGCCGAATCCCAGTCCGAGCAGCACCGCTCCGCCGATCGCCACCGGGAAGGAGGGGGCCACGGCCATGACCAGCGCCGCGGCGGCCACAATCAGGGAGGAGATCACCACGTAGCGCTTGCGCTTGCCGTCCCGGTCGGAGAGCTTGCCGGCCAGCACCGAGGAGAGGATCACAAAACCGGCGTAGATGCTGCTGAGCACCAGCACCCCGGCGGCCGGTTCGGGATGATTCAGCCCATCCTGCAGGAAGTACAGCAGGTAGACCAGGATCAGCTGGCTGGAAAGGTATAGCAGGAAGCGGGTCAGCCAGGCCCAGCCGAAGTCCGGGTAGCGGACCGGGTTGATCCAGAAGCTGCGCAGGAAGCTGCCCCAGGCGAACTCCTCGCGGGCGCTGGCCGGCAGCACCACGTCCTGGCGCAGCAGCACGAAGGGCACCGCGCACAGGGCAATCACCACCGCGACGATCGCGTAGCCGAACACCAGGTCGCTGGCGGCGACCATGCCGATGCCGGCGCCCACCAGGATGCCCAGGGTCTGGGCCAGGGCAATCAGCCCACCCACGGTGCCGCGCTGGGCGACCGGGACCTTGTCCGGCACGACGGCGAGCACCGCGGCCAGCGCGGCGTTGCCCGCGGCCTGCATCAGTGCCCAGCCCAGCACCAGCACCGTGACGGTCTGTGCGGTGGACATCAGCAGCAGGGCCAGCGCACCGCCCAGGGTACCGGCCACGATCCAGGGGATGCGGCGGCCAAAGCGGGAGGTGGTTCGGTCGCTGAGGGCGCCGAACAACGGGTTCGCGATCATCGAGACGACCGCGCCCACGCCGGTCACCAGCGACAGGGTGGCGTTTTTCTGCTGCGGGGAGATCGCCTCGGAGTGCAGTCCCAGCAACACCTGGATGGGTGCGAAGAAGCCGACGTTGATGCCGATGTGCACAATCAATACCGCGGCGATCCAGCCGACGCCCACGCGAGCGGTGGGGGTCCGGAGTGCTTCGACTGCCTTGTTAGATTCCATGCTGCTGCGTACCCGCCTACCGTTTGCGACCCAGATTGCGCGGAGTGATCCCCGGATCTTCCAGGTCGGTGATGGGCGGGGTGATCTCCTGTTCAATCAATTTTCGCACGGCCCGGCCCATCAGCCCGCCATCGACCATGGAGGCGGCCACCAGGCGGTCCTGCCCATCCAGGCCGAAGAGCACCTGGATCTTGCCCTGCCGGGTGTGGCGGGCCACGGTGCGCGCCACCGCGGTGAAGTCCCCGACGACTTCCACGTGGGATTCGTGGCGGTCGGACCAGAACCAGGGCACCTTGCGCCGTGGGGCGCTGGTGCCCATGATCGTTGCGGCGGCGAGCGCAGCATCCTCATTGGCCCGGTCCCAGTGGCGCAGGGGGCGGGCATCGGCCTCGCGGGCCACATCCCCGATCGCCAGCACCTGGGGGACGCTGGTGCGCATGCCCGCGTCCACGATGATGCCGTTGTTCGTTTCCAGGCCCAGAGTGTCGGCCAGGGTGAGGTTCGGTTCCACCCCGATCGCGGCCACCACGATGTCGGCCTCGATGCTCTCCTGATTGACCTCGACACTGTTTTCGGTGATCCGCTCGGCCATCCCGGTCACCACCCGGATCCCGTTCAGCCGATGGTCCTCGTGCAGCTGGCGGGCCATGGGTTCGCCAAAGGCGGTGACCAACGGCACCTGCTGGTTGCTGATCAAGGTGACCATGGCGCCGAACTGTCGGGCCGCGGCGGCGAATTCGGCCCCGATGAGCCCGGCACCGATGACCACCACCTGGGTTCCGAAGGCGCCGAAGGACAGCTTCTGTGACAGGTCCTCGGCGTCCTTGGCCGTATGGATCACCCAGGCATGTTCGGCCCCGGGCACCTGCAGTCTCCTTGGCGTGGTTCCGGTGGCGAGCACCAGCCAGTCCTGTTCGGATTCCGGTGCCTGGACCTGGTCAATGCGCTGCGGCTGCAGCTGCACCGAATGCTCGATAAACCATGCCGGGGGTGCGAGGTTGACCCGTTCCAGCGTCTTGCTCAGGGGCGGGCGGTCGTAGGGCAGCCCCTCCGGATCGCTGAGCTTGATGTTTCCGACATAGCCCCCCTGGATCAGCGTGTGGGCCAGGGAGAAACCGGCGACCCCGGCCCCGACGATATGCACTGAACCCATTTAGAAGTGCAGCTCCAGCATCCCGTCGATGACCTCCACCTTGTAAGTGCGCGCATCAACATAAGCTGGCAGGCACAGGACCTTGCCGGTCTTGAGGTTAAACCGGGAAGCGTGCAGCGGGCATTCGACTTCGCAGTCTTCAATCCATCCTTCGGACAGGGAGGCGACTTCGTGGGTGCACTCATCCTGCAGGGCGTAGAAGTTGCCGTCCTCCGCATGGAAGATGGCGATGTCCTCCTTGGCTCCGCTGTCATCGGATTCGACCTTCAGCGCCTCCCCGACCGGAATCATGTCGACTGGACCCACCGTGTAGCTCACTGCTTCTCCTTCGGTTCTAAAATTAGTCTTTCTCATCTTGTCACCTTCTGCGCGCGCTCACGTAGTAGCTCGGTCACCTGCCGCTGGCCGTAGGCCCGGGCCAGCGATTCCGGCTTTGGCGTAGGAAGCCCGAACTGAGCGGGTAAATCATGGCTGGGGTGTGCGCCCGCCTAGAATGGTTCCATGCATGACGAAGAACTTTTCACCACGGTGGAAAGAGAGTTCACCACGACCTTGTTGCGCGCCCGCCAGACCCTGATGCGGCGCGCCAAAGCAATCCACCCGGAATTGCAGGCCCCGGGCTACCGAATCCTGTCGATTCTGGTGCATCACGATTCCCAGCAACAGGGGTTCCTTGCCGAATCGCTGCAGCTGGACAAGGCCACGATTTCCCGGCTGGTCAAGCAGTTGGAGACCCAGGGGCTGATCACCCGGGCCGCGGATCCCAAGGATGGCCGGGCCCAGCTGGTGTCCATCACCGAGCGGGCACGCGACGCCTGGTACGCCAGCGGCCAGGCGCAGCGCCAGCGCCTGCGGGACAAGCTGGAGGACTGGTCCACCGAGGACGTGCAACGTTTCGCCGATCTGCTGCACCGTTTGAACGACAACTCCGACGCCGCGGACGCCGGTTAACGGCAACCGCAGTCAAAGGGTGCGCAGCGTGGTGGCGCTTGGTACAGCGGCTGGGGTGCTGCGGAGCGCAAGACCTGATTTGCCAGCCGTGTCTGTTTCCGTTGTGTCCCGCCCCATTTTGATACGGCTGCGATGTTCGGCACCGTCCTGCTGCGATTAGGATTTACCTCATCATCGCTGACGTTCCTCTCGGGAACCCACACAAGGGACACCGCACATGCGCTCCACTGGCACGCTCATTCTGTCTGCCCTACTATTCCTGGCCTTCGTGTTCATACCTGCTGTCCCATCGTTGGCTAGCACGACCTCGGATGATGTCACCCCGCCAGAAATCATTGAGATCACCATCGACAAACCAGTGCTCAAGCCAGGTGATACCGGTACCTATACCGTCCGGCTGAAGGACGAGAACCCACCAACGGCAGATAGCTACCTTAGCTGGTCACCCCAGTCCCCACAATTTGGCTGGACGTTCGAAACCAGCAAGAAGCTGCATGACGGACGGATAGTGCCCGGAAGCTTAGGGACCGATGCTTCGGGCGTCACGTCTTTCCAGCTTCAATTTCAAGTACTGTCGGACGCCCCCTATGGTCATTACGACAATTCCAGTTCGATGACCATTTCTGACTCAATCGGGAACTACACGTTCGGAACAGCCCCCTCCTTTGACGTTAACGACCCTCTGCACCAGATCGACAATGAGCCGTCGATCGCCGGGAAGAAGACCGTCGGGCAGACGATCAGCGCATCCATCAATGCCCCCGGCGCCCGCACCACATTCAGCTGGCATTCGCAGGCGTTCGGCAAAGATGAGGTGGTGGGCACCGGCGCGGAACTCTTCCTGCCGACGAAATGGTACTGGAACTCCATCGAATTGCGAGCCACAGCCGTCTGGCCTGACGGGAAAATGCTCACGCGGCGAGCCTGGACCGGATATCTGGAGGGCATACAAGTAGACATTGGCAAGCTTTCCTTCAGCTCGCCTCCGACGGTCGGGATGAAATCCACCGCCGTATTCACCCCGAATCCTGATTTACCGTTCCAGCTGCCCAGAACAGAGATCCTGATCAGCTCAGCGCCCGGCCCGGACATCACCACCAGCAATGGCGCGTTCACACCATTCCCTGCGGATGCCGGTAAGAATGTTAGGGCCGTGCTGCATTTCGAGCTACCCGTGGGCTACGAAGCCACCGAATTCCCCGAAGCCAGCGCCTATATCCGCCCGGGCAGCTGGCTGACCGGACCCCCGAGCATCACTGGGGTCCCGGAGGTGGGGCATACTCTAAAAGCTAAGGCTGGTCTATGGTCTGGTGAACCAGAGCTTTTTAGTTACCAGTGGCTGCGCAACGGCAAGGCCATCGAAGACGAGATATCCCCGGAATACGATGTGAAGGCCGAAGACGTCGGGACAGCGCTCACCGTGCGTGTCACGGCCAGCTGGACTCATACCGCCGATGCCTTCTCCGCTACGTCTGCTCCTGCCGCTGCTAAAAAAGGCACTTTACCTCCCTTGAAGGCCCAATTACATGGAACTGCCAGGGTCGGCCAAAGGCTAAGCGCCAGCGTCAGCGGCGGGTTTGATGGCACCAGGCTCGGCTACCAATGGCTACGCGACGGAAAAGTGATTACCTCCGCCACCAAAAGCAGCTATGAGCTTACCGCGGCGGATTACACTACGAGAATTTCGGTTAAGGTCACGGGCAGTAAGCCCGGTTTCACCACCGTGAACGCCACCAGCACCGGCCGCACCATTGAGGCCGGCACCCCGGCCAAGGGCACCATCCAGGTCACCGGTACCACCAAGGTGGGAAACACCATCAACGCCAAGACCAGCGGCTGGTCGTCCGGCAGCACACTAAGCTACCAATGGCTACGCAACGGCAAGCCGATCGCCTCGGCGACCAAAGCTACGTACCAACTCACCGCAGCCGATCGCTCACAGAAGGTATCCGTGAAGATCACGGCACACAAGACTGGATACGCCACCGTAAACGTCTCTAGCGCCCGTCACTCCGTCTCAGCCGGAACGATGTCCAGGGGCACCGTGGAGGTCTCCGGAACTGCCAAGGTGGGAAGAACACTCAGTGCTAAGACCAATCGGTGGCCCTCCGGAGCCAAGCTCAGCTACCAATGGCTGCGCAACGGCAAGCCGATCGCTTCCGCCACTCGGGCCAGATACAAAGTGTCCAGCAAGGACCGTTCAGCAAAACTTGCAGTGAAGGTGGGTGCATCAAAACCGGGGTACACGAGCACTAGCTTTGTCACCAGTAAACAGGTGACGGCCCGGTAGGTCAGGCTATTTATCCGTCGCTCGAAAACCCCGCCACACGAATCCAGGAGTTAGTTCATCGGCGCCGCAAGAAACGCTGACAGTGAAGTGATCAAGGCTCGCTAGAAGCGGGTCTGTTGGTAGAACCAGTTGATGTGTTCCTCCAGCATGTGCGCGGCCCGTTCCCGGTTGTTGTTGGCAAACGCGCGGTGGATTGCCTTGTGCTGGCGGCGCAGCACCTTCACGATCGGCTGCCAGGTCGCATCGTCCGGGATGGCCGAGGCCACGTAGTCGCTGATCGAGTGGCGCAGGGATTCCATCATCGCCTCCACCACCGAGTTGCCGGCCATCGAGGAGAGCAGCACATGGAACTCGGCGTCAATGCGGTGGAACTCGTCGCGGGAAAGCTGCGGGTCATCCATGCGCATGATCAACACCGCGGTGCGCTCGATCACCTGTTGGGCGTGGATCGGGTCGCGCGGGGTCATCTGCGCCGCCCAGGTCTCCAGCAGGATCCGGGACTCCACGATCTCCCGGACCTGGATGCCCTTGGCCGCCACGTGCAGGCGCAGCGCCTGGGACAGCCCGGCCGAGGGGTTGGAGATGATCACCGCCCCGGAGTTCGGGCCCGAACCGGTGGAGGTGCGCACCACGCCCATCACGTCCAGGATGCGGATTGCGTCGCGCACCGAGGCCCGGGAGATCCCATGGGTTTCGGCCAGCGCCCGCTCCCCGGGCAGCTGATCGCCTAGATTCAGCTTCCCGGTTCGCAGGTCACGCTCAATGGCCTCCAGGACCACCTGGTAGGCACGCGGAGTTGGCTTTGTAGACATCAGAACCCATTTTAGTGTGTTGCGCCGTTGGCCAGGGCCACGGGCCTAGTGCGGCAGCATCCAGCTGAGCACCGGGGTGGACTGCAGGTAGACCAGCACGCACAGCACCAGCAGCATGCCCACCGACCAGCCGGCCACCTTCTTCAGGATCACCGATTCCTGGCCTTCCATCTTCACCGCGGTCGCCGCGATGGCCAGGTTCTGCGGGGAGATCAGCTTGCCGACCACGCCGCCGGAGGTGTTGGCGGCCACCAGCAGGGTCGGGTCGATGCCCGCATTGACCCCGGCGGTCTGCTGCAGCTTGGCGAACAGGGCGTTCGCGCTGGTGTCCGAGCCGGTCACCGCGGTGCCGATCCAGCCCAGGATGGGTGAGAGGAAGGCGAACGCGCCGCCGGCCCCGGCCATCCAGGTGCCGATGGTGATGGTCTGCCCGGACAGGTTCATCACGTAGGCCAGGCCCAGCACCGAGAGGATGGTCAGCGCCGCGAAGCGCATGTTGTACACGGTGCGCCCGATCTCGGCGATCGCGTTGCCCACGGCGATCGGGTACTTGCCCCCGTCATCGAACTTGGAGTACACGATGGCCACGATCAGCCCGGTGATCAGCAGCAGGGTGCCGGGGGTGGAGAGCCAGTTGAAATTGTAAATCGTCGAGGAGACCGCCTCGCCGTTGCCGTCCACGATGTTCCCGTGCAGCCCCGGCCAGCCGAACTTCACGTCGGTGGCGGCCAGCGCCGCCGGGATGTCCACGCCCAGGCGCCACAGCTTGGCCACACCGAAGATCAGGATCACCAGCACGTAGGGGAACAACGCCATCCAGGTCGCCCCCGGGCGCAGGTTGCGGTTCGCGTCCACCGGCTTGGCCAGCGCCTCGGGGGTGAGGATGCGCTCGCGGGCCTCGTCGGCGCCCTTGGGCTTCCACACCTGCAAGAAGAGCACCGCAACGCCCAGGCCCACCAGCGAGGCGACGATGTCGGTCAGTTCATAGGAGAAGTAGGTCGCGCACAGCCACTGGGCGATGGCGAAGGAAATGCCGATTACCAGAGTCACCGGAAGGGTCTGGCGCATGCTGCGCCATCCGGCGATGACCAGCACCAGCACGGTGGGAACGAACAGGGCCAGCACCGGGGACTGGTGTCCGACGGTGGCGCCGATCTCCGCGGCCGGGATCCCGGTCAGCGCACCGGCGGTGGTGATTGGGATGGCCACGGCGCCAAAGGCCACCGGGGCGGTGTTGGCGATCAGCACGGCGCTGGCCGCACGCAGCGGGGAGAGCCCCAGGGCCAGCAGCATGGTGGCGGTGATCGCCACCGGGGCACCGAACCCGGCCAACGCCTCCAGCAGGCCGCCGAAGCAGAACGCGATCAGCACCGTCTGGATGCGCACATCCCCGCCGCCGATCACGTCAAAGACCCGGCGCAGATCCTCGAAGCGTCCGGAGACCACGGTGACCTGGTAGAGCCAGATCGCCATGACCACGATCCACACGATGGGGAAGGCGCCGAACACCACGCCCATCACCCCGGAGTTGATGGCCAGCCCCACCGGCATCTGCCAGCCAAAGATCGCCACGATGATGGCGACCAAAAGGGAGCTGAGTCCGGCATAGTGGGCCTTGACCTTAACTACGGCCAGCATGACAAAGAAGGTGAGCAGCGGGATCAGGGCGACCAGCGCGGAGATGGCCACGCTGCCGGCGATCGGCTCGGTTGATGGTGTAAACACGGTGTGGGCGTCCTTACTAGTGATGGTCAGACCACATATGGTCAGACCACCGATAATACAAGGTGAGTGCTATCACAACAAGTCTTGACGGGATCCGAAAGATGCGCCTAGTATGGTCAGACCACACAGCGAGAGAGTTATTCTTATGCGTATTGCACTCTTTGCCACCTGCATCGTCGACGCGATGTACCCGGAAACGGCCAAGTCCACGGTGAAAATCCTGGAACGCCTTGGCCATGAGGTGATCTTCCCGGCCGGCCAGGCCTGCTGCGGGCAGATGCACATGAATTCCGGCTACATGCCCGAGGCGCTGCCGGTGGTTGAAAACCATGTCCAGGCCTTCGAGCGCGCCGACTACGACGTGGCCGTGGCACCTTCCGGATCCTGCGTCTCCTCCCTGAAGCACCAGCACGGCATGCTGGCCGAGCGGCTGGGCAAGCCGGACCTGAAGTCCCGCGCCGCGGAGGTCGCCGGGCGCACCTACGAGCTCTCGCAGCTGCTCACCGACGTCTTGGGCATCACCAACGCCGCCGAACAGCTGGGCAGCTACTTCCCGCACAGCGTCACCTACCACCCCTCCTGCCACGGCATGCGCCTGCTGAAGCTGGGCGACCGGCAGCTGGACCTGCTCAAGTCGGTGGGCGGGATCACCGTGCAGGAGCTGCCCGAGGCAGACCAGTGCTGCGGCTTTGGCGGCACCTTCTCCATCAAGAACTCCGATGTCTCCTCGGCGATGCTGCAGGACAAGGCCCGCAACATCGCCTCCACCGGCGCCTCGCTGTGCGTCGGCGGGGACGTCTCCTGCCTGATGCACATCGGTGGCGGGCTCTCACGCAATGGCCAGAAGCCGGGCACCATGCACCTGGCCAACATCCTGGCCAGCACGAAGGAAGAGATGGTGGCACTGTGAGTCAGGTATTTTTGGGCATGCCGGCGGCCGGGGAAGGCAACCTGTTTGCCGATGAGTCCTTCCCGAAGGCCGCCCACCACGAACTGCAGAACACCCAGCTGCGCGCGAACCTGCGTCACGCCACCCACTCCATCCGCGACAAGCGGCTGCGCGTGGTCGGCGAGCTGCCGGACTGGGAATCGCTGCGCAACGCCGGGGAGGCGATCAAGAACCAGGCGATGGCACGGCTGGATGAGCGCCTGGAGGAGTTCGAGAAGAACTTCACCGCCCGCGGCGGCATCATCCACTGGGCCCGCGACGCGGCCGAGGCGAACCAGATCGTCACCGACCTGATCAAGCAGACCGGCTCCACCGAGGTGGTCAAGGTCAAGTCCATGGCCACCCAGGAAATCGGCTTGAACGAGCACCTGGAAACCCAGGGCATCGCCGCCTTCGAAACCGACCTGGCCGAACTGATCGTGCAGCTGGACCACGACAAGCCCAGCCACATCCTGGTCCCGGCGATCCACAAGAACCGCACCGAGGTGCGCGACATCTTCCTGCGCGAGATGCCGGATGTGGATCCGAACCTGACCAATGAGCCGGCCAAGCTGGCCGAGGCCTCGCGCAAGCACCTGCGCAAGAAGTTCCTCTCCACCAAGGTGGCGATCTCCGGGGCCAACTTCGCCCTGGCGGACACCGGCACCCTGGGCGTGGTGGAGTCCGAGGGCAACGGGCGCATGTGCCTGACCCTGCCCGAAACCCTGATCACCGTGATGGGGATCGAGAAGGTGCTGCCCTCCTGGCAGGACATCGAGGTCTTCATGCAGCTGCTGCCACGCTCCTCCACCGGGGAGCGGATGAACCCGTACACCTCGCTGTGGACCGGGGTCACCGAGAACGACGGGCCGCAGAACGTGCACCTGGTGCTGATGGACAACGGGCGCACCCGGGCGCTGTCGGACCGCTTCGGGCGCAGCGCGCTGAACTGCATCCGCTGCTCGGCGTGCATGAACGTCTGCCCGGTCTACGAACGCACCGGCGGGCACGCCTACGGCTCGACCTACCCGGGTCCGATCGGCGCGATCCTCTCCCCGCTGCTGACCGGCATCGAGGCCGAGGAAAACAACTCCCTGCCCTACGCCTCCTCACTGTGCGGCGCCTGCTTTGACGCCTGCCCGGTGAAGATCAACATCCCCGAAATCCTGGTGCACCTGCGCGGGGAGGACGTGGATTCCCAGCGCGGCAAGAAGCTGCTGCCCACCCAGATGGACCTGCTGATGAAGGGCGGCTCCTGGGCGCTGGGCAAGGGCCGGAACCTGGACCTGATGGAAAAGGGGCTGCCGCTGGGCAAGCTGGCCGCCGGCCGGGACAAGAAGATCAAGCGCCTGCCGGGCATCGCGGCGGGCTGGACCGCCAGCCGTGACATCCCGGCACCGCCAAGCAAGTCCTTCCGCGACTGGTGGAAGAGCGAGAAGGAGGGCAAATGAGCGCCAAGGAAGAGATCCTGGGCCGGATCCGCACCGCGCTGGCCGATAACCCGCACGTGGAACCGGTGGTGCGCGACTACCGCACCACCTCGCAGCTCAGCGAAACCGAGGTCATTGAACTGCTGGTGGACCGCCTGGTGGACTACAAGGCCGGGGTGGATGTCATCGAGGCCGAGCAGATCGCCACCCACGTCGCCGCGAAGCTGGCCACTGCCCGGTCGGTGGTTTACCCGCACGGGCTGGACACCGGCTGGCTGGAGCAGCTGCCCGAGTCCATTGAGCGGCGCATCGATGCCCCGGGCCACGCCCTGGACATCCCGGTGCTCGATGAGACCAGCGCCGTGGTGACCTCCTCGGCGGTGTCCATCGCCGAGTCCGGCACCATCATCCTGGACGGCGAACCCGACCAGGGCCGCCGCGCGATCTCCCTGGTGCCCGATCACCACGTGTGCATCGTGCCGGTCTCCACGATCGTGCAGCTGCTGCCCGAGGCCATGCCGCGCATGGACGTGACCCGCCCGCAAACCTGGATTTCCGGGCCGAGCGCCACCAGCGACATCGAGCTGGAGCGCGTCGAGGGCGTGCACGGCCCGCGCACCCTGGATGTGCTGATCGTGCGCGGGCTATAGACCCCTGCGCCCCCATTCGATGGCCGGTTTCCCCGTTCCAAAATCTCCAAGGGAAGCCGGCCATCGTTTGTGCGACCGCCCAATAAGCTGCGCATCGCGCGCAGAAGATTCGGCTGGTCGGGAATGCTGGATGCTCCCCCGTACCCCTGGTCGCGCAGGTGCTCACGCAATCCCGGGATGGAGAATTTTATCGCTCCGTGCCGGGCTGGGGGCGAAGGTCGGCCGGAAGGGATTCTCAGGCACCATCAATTCTCCTATGTAGAGGTATTTATTTTGTTTATAGACATCTCACATAGCAGTACATGTTTCTCTCCGCCTGTCTCGCTCCCGATCCAGGACAGCAAAAGCCGCCGGTGGCATCCGAAAGGAGATGACACCGGCGGCTTGAAACTCCAGATGCGACAAGGCATGCCGTTGCTGAAGCCTTTTGGGCCCGTGCTGGTTAGCCGTCGAGCGCCGCAGCCATCTCGTTCGGCACTCCGTCGAGCGTGACGCTGGCGGTTTTCTCACCGGTTTCCAGGTTCACCGCATGGACCTGCTTGTTCTGCGGGTCGGCTACATAGGCGGTGTTTCCGTTCACGGTCAGCGCCGGGTGCGGATCCTGCCAGTTCGCCGGACCTTCCCACGCGTCGATCACCGGGTACTGGCCGGTGATCTTGCCGGTGGAAGGATCAAGGACGTGGATCGCGCCGTCGGTCGAGAGGATGTAGGCGTTCTCCCCTGGTCCGCGCACCACTCCGCGCCAGGTGTATTTGATGTTCTCTGGCAGGTCGAGGACCTCGTAGCTGTGCTGTTCGGTGTCGATCAGCGCGACCTTCTCCAGCAGGTATCCCTCATCATCCGGATCGTTCTTGTAGTCTCCGACGATCAGCGGGCTGCTCTCCGAGACAAAGGCGTTGCCCATGCGGCCGTATTCGTCCGGTGCGGTGAACTTGTCGAAGTGCCCGTCGTGGTAGAGCAGCGCCCCGTTCTCACAGCCGAAGACCACCGCCTCGCCGGCGGCGGTGCCCTCCCCGTGCACGCCCGGGCAGTCCTCGCTGCGGGCGATCTCGTGGCCGTGCTCGTCCAGCGCCTTCGCGCCGCTGCGCGATTCGGCGTTGCCCACGGTGGTCACCAGCGTGCCGTCGGAGAGCTTGATCGAAACCCCGTGGTGGGCTTCCCGGCCGGGTACGACCTCGGTTTGCGGCAGGTCCTGCCCGCTGTCGGCCAGCTGCGTGGAGTCGAAGATGGTGGTATCTCCGGTGCCGTCGTCAAACAGGATGGTCTTCCCGTCGTGGCGCACCACGTGGCCGGGCGTCTTGGCGGCGAAGGTGGCCTGGCGCAATTCGGGGGTCGTGGTGTCGAGCACCTGGAAGCCCTTCGAGGTCGTGACCAGGACGCTGCGTCCGTCACCGGCGGCGTTCAGCCGGGTGAACGCCTCGCTGTCGAAGGTCTGCTTCACTTCCAGGCTCTGCCCGTCGAGCACCGCGATGGCGTTTTCGTAGGAGACCGCCAGCGGCGCGGTGCCGCTGGCCTGCTGCGATCCCGAAGCTGCGCTGACTTCTGGTTCGCCGCTGCCCGCGCAACCGGTGGCGGCCAGCGCCAGCACCGCCAACGAGGAAAGCATGCCGAGGGATCGGCGATATGTCTTTTTCATGTTGTTCATTACCTTTCAAGGATGGGCTCGTCAGCCGAGCCCGCAGGTGATTCTTTCGGTATTGGCTTGCATCATTTCCAGGTAGCTGGCTGCCCCTTGCCCGGGTTCGGTCAGCGATTCGGTGAACAGCTCGATGACCTCCACCTGGACCCCGGACTCGCTGGCCAGGGCCTGCACCAGCCGGTCGGGCTGCGAGGAGTCGGCGAAAATCACCGGGACGTTCGCCGTACGGATCGCGTCCGCCAGCTCCTTCAGGTCGGCGGCGCTGGGCGAGGCCAGCGTCGTGCCGCCGGGGATCACCGCCCCGATAACGCGGAATCCGAAGCGCTGGGCGAGATAGCCGAAGACGTGGTGGTTGGTCACCAAGGCGCGTCGCTCGGCGGGGATCTGCGCGTAGGAGCTGGACATCTGCTCGTCGAGCTGGGCGACCTGGGCACGGTAGGCGGCGGTGGATTCCTCCAGCTGCCCCACGTCGATGCCCTCGATGCCGCGCAGCTCGGCTTCCAGCGCGTCGATGACATCGAGCATCCGCGCCGGGTCGGTCCAGAAGTGCGGGTCCGCCGCCGTGCTCCCGGAATCCGGGGCATAGTCGATGGCCTGAAGATGCTCCCCGGCTTCGAACAGCGTGGCGCCGGAAGCCGTAGCGGTTTCCAGGTGCCGTTCCAGCCCCTCCTCCAGTCCCAGCCCGTTGGCTACCAGCAGGTCGGCGTCGCCCAGCGCGGCCGCCTCGCGCGCCGAAATTTCGAAGGAGTGCGGGTCCGCGTTCGGCTTCATCAAGGTGGTGACCTCGGCAGCGTCCCCGACCATGTTCCGGGTGACGTCTCCCAGGATGTTAGTGGTGACCACGATCCTGGGCGGTTCGCTCCCTCCGGCATCCGGCGTGCAGCCGGCCAGCAGCAGGCCGGCGGCCAGCCCTGCTGCAGCAGCGAGACGACGGGCGAAGCGGCCGCTCACCGCCCGGTCTCCGCCATGAAGTCCGGCACGGTCAGGGTTTCAATATGCCGGGCGATCCGCGCCCCGTCGGTGAAGGCGATTTCATGCACGGCCTTGGCCGCGGGGTCGTTGAGGTAGGCACGCTGCTGGTCCACCACGAGCTCCACGCCGGCCAGCGCCTTCTTATCGGTCAGGGTCTTGGCCAGCAGGGGTTCGGAGACCTTGGCGGGCTCATTGCCCGTGAGCTTCTGCACGTGGATGCGCCCCGCGGTATCAAGCGCCACCACGTGTCCGTCCTTGTCATCCACCGCGCTCACGCGCACCAGCGGAACGTCGGCCAAGATGCGCTGCCATTTGCCTTCGCGCGCGTCGAGCAGCCAGGCGCCGTGCTCGCCGGCCACGGCCGCGACGCTGGTGCGCCCCTTGCGGCCATCGAAGTCGGTGGCCCGCTCCCCTGCCTTGGTTCCCTTGGGGTAGGCGACACGCTGGTACTGCGGCGCCTCATCCCCATCCCCGCCCAGGGTGACCACCAGCGCACCGTCGGCGCAGCCGATGACCAGGCCGGCCACGGTGGTGATGGCGCCACTGGCCTGGTCGCATTCGGCTTCCGTGCCGTTGACAGGTTGGCCGTCCGGGCCGTGGAAGCGCACCTGCGTCGCTTTTCCGTCCTTGCCGGGGACGCTGACCACGGCGCCCTCGCCCAGCGGTGCCACAAGCCCGTCGTGTTTGCCCGTGTCGATCTCGAAGGTCGGATGCACATGCCCCTCGGCCAATTCCGCATTATCCAGCAGCACTGCGCGGCCGGTGTCCCGGAAGAATACGCCGGTGCCGCCGGCGGTGGACAGCGCCGAGCCGGTCACCACGGCGTCTTTGCCTCCTGCCAACGTGCCCACGCTGCGTGGGGTGGCGCGGTAGTAATGGAAATGATCGCCGTGGGCCCAGCTCCACATGCCGCTGTCAATCACCGAGAGCCCCTCGGCGGTGGAAGCGAAGACGTAGCGCCCGTCGCTACCCACCGAGGTGGGCGCGGCGATGGCTTCGAGGCTGCTCTCCTTGCCGTCCAGCAGGTCGGTCATGCCGGCGTTTCCGGCGGAGTCAATGGAGACGATATGCAACGGCGCTTCGGTGGTTTCCCGGGCTCCCTCGATTTCTCCGTGTCCCTCACTGCTTTCATGGTCATGGTCATCGTGGTCGTGCTCGTCGTGGTTCGAGGATTCGCTCGGAGCCATTGACTGCTCGGCTGACGGCCCGGCGGGGGCACAGCCGGTGAGACCGGCGAGCAGCAGAGCGGTAGCGGCCAGGGGCGGGATGATGCGATTCATGGGGTTCTTTCAACTTCGTGGATTGCGGTGGGCGCAGCGGTTTCATGGTGTCGATCGGTGCTGCGCAGCCGGTCAAGGCCGGCCCGCGCGACGCCCGAAAATGCCGCGGCGAGGATCGCCGTGCCGGCAATTGAAGCCCCGGCCGCGGTACCCAGATACCAGGAGACGCACAGGCCCACTGCCACCGCGGCGGCGCCGAAGACGGCAGCCAGCGCCATGGTGCTGGGAATCCGGGTGGTCCAGCGGTTCGCCGCGACCACCGGGGCCAGCAACAACCCGACGACCAGCAGCGTGCCCACCGCCTGGAAGGAGGCGACCACCGCCAGGGTTACCAGCCCGACCAGCACCACCTGCGCCATCCGGGGCTTCAATCCCAGGGTGGTCGCGATGCGCTCGTCGAAGGCCGCGGCGGTGAATCTTCGGTGGAATGCGACAGCGATGACCAGCGCGGCGAGCAGCCCGAAGCACAGCACCAGCAGGTCGCCGGGGCCGATGGCAAGAATGTCCCCGAAGAGCATTGCCGTCGCGTCCGTGGCGAAACTGCGTGAATGCGAGACGATGATGACGCCGGCAGACAGCATTGCGACGAACAGCAAGCCGATGCTCGTGTCATAGGACATCCGTCCGCGTCGTTGCAGGGCGCCGATGGCAGCGCTCATAGCGACCGCGCTCACCGCGGCGCCAGCCAGCAGCGGGAGGCCAAGCACGGTGGCCAGCGCAACACCGGGCAGCATGCCGTGGCCCAGGGCCTCCCCCAGGAAGGCCATGCCGCGCACCACAACCCAGGTGCCAGCCACCGCGCAGATGGCGGCGACCAGCACGCCGCCGGTCAGGGCGCGCAGCATGAAGTCGGTTTGCAGGGGTTCAATCAACACACAGGAGAATTTAGCGTTAATGAGAATCATTAGCAATTTGCTACGCTGGGTGCATGTCGAATCTCCCTTCTACGATCAGCGCCGCCGGCCTCTGCTTTGCCTACGCCGGCGAGGACGTGCTGCACGATGTCAGCGCCGAACTCGTGCCCGGCAGCATCCTGGGCATCGCCGGGGCCAACGGCTCGGGCAAGTCGACCCTGGTCTCAATACTGGCTGGGCTGCGGCGCCCGCGACGCGGCACGATCGAACGGCATGGACCCGTGGCTTTGGTGGTGCAGCGCGTCGCGGCACCGGATTCACTGCCCCTCACTGTCCAGGACGTGGTGCTCATGGGCACCTGGCGGCGCCGGCTGCCGCGGCGCGAATCGCGGCGCATGGCCGCCGAGGCACTGAGCCGGGTGCGGATGGAGGGGTTCGAGAACCGGCCTTTCGCCGCCCTGTCCGGGGGTCAGCGCCAACGCGTGCTGCTGGCCCAGGCGTTGGCCCAGAACGCCCCGACACTGCTGCTCGACGAACCGGCCGCCGGGCTGGATGCTGCAAGCCGGCAGCGGATCCATCAGGTGCTGTGCGAGGAGGCTCTCCGTGGCTGCGCGGTGGCTATGGTCAGTCACGACTCTCATGAGTTGGCTATAGCAGATCAAATGCTGCACTTGGAGCCTCAGGTGTAGCGCTTCCAGACACCACGGTGGATAAGGACGTGCATCATGACGTACTCCACTATGAGGGATTCTTGTGTCCTTTTGCCTCGGTAAATTGACGAATGCACGGTTTCTTCGGTGCCGAACTGGGCGAACTTTCGGTTGTTGTCCTCAGCCTGCTTAAAGGCCCGCAGGAGTGCGATGGCTCCAACGGGTCTCTAAACTCGCGGGGCTACTCCACCAGCTTCCCGGCCGTGTCCACCTCACCGATCAGCTCACTGATCTCGGCGGGCACCGGCGGGATCGACTCGCGCACCACCCCGCCGTGCGGGGACCAGACCAGGTTAACCTGCAGCTGCGGATCCTGCTCGGGGTAGTCGCTGCGGTTGTGGCAGCCACGGGTTTCGCGCCGTTCCAGCGCCGCCTCCAGGGTGGCCCGGGCGGAGAGCGCCGCGGATTTCAGGTCATAGGCGTGCGCCAGGTCCTGGAAGCCGGCAATGTCCGGGTGGATTCCCACGTTGGCCATCCGCGCTTCGATCTCATCCAGCCGGCGCAGCCCTTCGAGCAGGCCCGCCTCGTCACGCACCACCCCGGCACACTCGGTCATCATGTCCCGGATCGCCCGTTGCAGGGAGCGCACGTTTTCCTGTCCGTCGGCGGCCAGCAGCCGCTCCAGCTTGGCGCGGGCCCGCGTCACCGCGGCGGCCGAACGGGTGTGGGACTCAAGCCCGGCCGAATACTCGGCGGCCGCCCGGCCCACGATCCGCCCAAACACCAGCAGCTCAATCAGCGAGTTGCCGCCCAGGCGGTTCGCCCCGTGCAGGCCGCTGGAGGCCTCACCGATCACGTAGAGCCCCTCTACGTGCGTGGAGTGGTCTTCGGGACGCACCCACACCCCACCCATGGAGTAGTGTGCGGTCGGCGCGATCTCGATGGGTTCGCGGGTGATGTCCAGCATCTGCACCTCCAGCATGGTCTGGTACACCCGCGGCAGCCGCTCCATGATCAGCTGGCGCGGCAGGTGGGAGATGTCCAGCCAGACCCCGCCCTTCTTGGTGCCGCGCCCTTCCTTGATTTCCGTGTAGGCCGCCAGCGCCACCCGGTCGCGGGTGGACAGTTCCATGCGCTGCGGGTCGTAGCGTTCCATGAACCGCTCCCCCAGCCCGTTGCGCAGGATGCCGCCCTCGCCGCGGGCTGCCTCGGAGATCAGGGTGCCGGCCGCGTTTTCCGGTTCAATGATTCCCGAGGGGTGGAACTGCACCAGCTCCGGGTCGCGCAGCCGGGCCCCGGCCTCCACCGCCAGGCGAAAGGAGTCCCCGGTGTTCTCATCGCGTCGGGAGGAGGTCCGCCGCCAGATGCGGTTGTGTCCGCCGGCGGCCAGGATCACCGCATCGGCGTGGATCAGGTAGCGGGTGCCGTTGTTCACGTCGAAGCCGTACGCGCCGAACACGCGGTTGTCATGAGTGAGGATGTCGGTGATGTACACGGTATCCAGGATGGGGACCTGCAGCTGTTCACTGCGGCGGACCAGGCTGCGCTGGATTTCCAGGCCCGTGTAGTCCCCGGCGAACGCGGTGCGGCGGAAGGTGTGGGCGCCAAAGAAGCGCTGGGAGATCCGTCCGTCCTCTTCACGGGCAAAACCCATCCCGTAGCGTTCCAGGTCCGCGATGCCCTGGGCCGCTCCCTGCGCCACAATCTGCACGGTGTGCGGGTTGGCCAGGTAATAGCTTTCCTTGATGGTGTCCGCCGCATGCTGCTGCCAGCTGTCCTCGGCGTCCATGGTTCCCAGCGCGGCGTTGATGCCCCCGGCGGCCAGGGAGGTGTGGGCGTCGTGGCGGGGCGCTTGCCCACGGCCAGCACGTCCACGCCGAGTTCCGCCAGTTCAATGGCTGCGCGCAGCCCGGATCCGCCGGTGCCGATCACCAGCACGCCGGTGGAGATCTTGCGTTCCCGGATCTTGCCGGTGCCGCCATCGAACCGGTGGCCGGTGGCGTTGTCGTTGGATTCGTTGTTCGTGGTGTCGCCGTTGTTGCCCGCGACGGAGCTGTTCATACCCATGGCTTCCACGCTAGAAACCCGGCAACCATTAGTCCAATGAATTATTTTTCTGGTTTTGATGCGTTTTTGCTATTGTCCTTTAGGCTGGAGCCATGAACCTCGACCAGCTCAAGAGTTTCCTGACCGTCGCGGACCTGGGTCACTTCACCCGGGCCGCCGAGCAGCTGCACCTGGCCCAGCCCTCGCTGAGCCGGCAGATCGCCACCCTGGAATCCGAGCTGGGATCCCAGCTTTTCCACCGCGCCCGCGGCAACATCACCCTCACCCCGGCCGGGGAAGCGCTGGTGCCGCTGGCTTCCCGGATGCTGGCCGATGCCGACCGGATCCGCCACCAGATGCAGGAGCTGGCCGGGCTGCGTGCCGGCCGGGTGCGGCTGGGTGCCCCGCCCTCGATGTGCATTTCCCTGGTCGCCATGGTGCTGGGTGAGTTCCACCGGCGCTATCCGGGAATCGAGCTGCACCTGAGCGAGGCCGGTTCGCGTCTGCTGCTGGAGCAGCTCTCGGCCGGTCAACTGGATTTGGCCCTGGTGGTGGCCTCCGAGCACGAACCGGCCGCCTTCGAGTCCCTGGATGACATTCCGCTGCTCTCGGAGGAGCTCATGGTCATTGCCGCCAAGGCCGGCCAGCTGCCGGCGGGGCAGGGCCCGCTGAGCCTGGCCCAGTTGGCCCCGGTGCCGCAGATCGTCTTCTCCCCCAGCTATGACCTGCGGGCAGCCACCATGCAGGCCTATCGCAGCTGCAATCTGGAACCGAACGTGGTCCTGGAGGGCGGGGAGATGGATGCGGTGCTGCGTTTCGTGCAGCTCGGCCTGGGTGTGGCGGTCGTACCGGCCACGGTGCTGCTGGACCGCAGCGAGTTCCATACCCGCCGGCTGGAGCAGCCCTCCCTGACCCGCACCATTTCCCTGGCCCATCGCAAGGATGTGGGGTGACCCGGGCGGCGGCGACCATGCAGCAGATGATCACCGCCACCGCCGCGCAGCTGGCCGGGCGCAGCCCCGCGATCAACGCCCTGGCCGCACCCGGTGGGCAGCGCTGACCCGCGCTTCCCACAGCGCCCCGGTCTGGGCAATCTTCTGCCCGACGGCGTGCAGTCGTGCGGTGAGCGTTCCCGTGCCCTGCCGAACCACGCCAGCCGGCGGGCCGGGCGCCCACGTCCAGCCGAAGTTTGCGGCCAGCCCGCGCAGGTTCGCGCGGTTCACTTCGTGCAGCGCCTGCGGTTGCCCCGGCCAGCTGCCCATCACGAGCAGGCCCTCACGCAGCCCACGCTGTCTGGCCGCTTCCAGCGTGAGTTCGGTGTGGTTCAGGGTTCCCAGATCCGGTCGCGTCACCAGGACCGGCCGGGCTTGCAGTTCCCTAGCCAGGTCCGCCACGGTCTGCTGCTGCTGCGTGAGCTCCACCAGCAGGCCGCCGGCCCCCTCCACAAGCACCACCTGATGGGTGCCGGCCAGTTCCCCCACCCGACGCACATGCTCCTGCAGACTCGGCAGTGAACCGGCGCCGCCGCTGGGACGACGCCGCGCTTCCTGACCCAGCGCATCCCGTGGCGCCATCGCCGGGGCCAGGCGCACCCCTTCGGCCACGGTGAGCTGGGCGGGGTGCGACAGCCAGCGCGCGACCGCCTGCACGTCCCCTTCCTCGCCCGGCCCCACCCCCGTCTGGGTGGGCTTGTAGACCGCCACGCGGTGGCCGCGCTGCAGGGCGGCTGCGGCCAGGACCGCGGTGACTACGGTCTTGCCGACCTCGGTATCGGTCCCGGTGACCGCCAGGATCCTGGCGGCGTCCCCGCTCATGCCCGCACCCCGGCCGCAGCCAGCCGTGCCGGCACCGTGAGCGGGGCCTGGAAGGAGAGCAGATGCAGCCAAGGCGTTTCCGGCTCGGTCAGGGTCAGTCCCGGGAGCTGTTGCGCTGCGGTGCGCAGCACTTCCTCGGCCTGCATCCGGGCCAGCCCGGCCCCCAGGCACCGGTGCACTCCCAGTCCAAAGGCCAGCGAATCATCCTGCTCCTGGCCCAGTTGGCCTCCGGACAGCTGCAACACCAGCTGCTGGCCAGCCAAGAATTGCTCACCGCCACATACCGTGTCCCGGGCCACGACGCGCCGCCAGGTCGGCACCGAGGACTGGGCGGCCAGAACCGCACCGACCAGCCGCGCGGCGGCCTGTGGGTTGCGGGCGTCCTGCTCCCAGCGGCCCCGGTCCAGTGCGGTGTGCAGGACGGTGTGGATGAGCAATGCCGTGGTCTCCTGGCCGGCGATGGTCAAAAAGTAGCCCAGCGAGCGGATCCGGTCCGTGTCCACCCCTTCCCGGTGCAGTTCGGCGTAGAGGTTTCCGTCCCCGGCGGCAATGGCCTGCAGGACGCTCTGGCGCAGCCAGGCATGGAATTGCGCGGCGGTGCGTGCCAGCTCCAGCTGGCGCTGGTGATCCGGCCACCCCCAGAACAATTCCAGTGAGTGGCGGCTGAAGCGCTTGAGCAGGTCCGCCGGCGGCACCGGCACCCCGCTCAGGCGCTGCATCACCTCTGCCGGAATCGGCGCGGCCAGCCGTGCGCTCAGATCCAACGGTTCCCTTTCGGTCCCGGCGGCCAGATCCTGGCAGATCTCCCGCGCCCGACGCTGCACGAACCCACGTTGGGCGGCCACCTTGGCGGGGCTGAAGAACCCGGCAACGATGCGCCGCACCCGGCGGTGTTCCTGCCCGCTGGCGCTGGCCAGCACCGGTGGCAGGAAGAACTTTTCGGCCGCGAGGATCCGCAATGCGCTCGGGGCCAGGTCGATCGCGGTGAGCAGCGCATTGTCCGGGGTGAACAGTTCCGGGCGCAGCAGGATCCGGCGTACCTGCCGCGGATCCTCGATGATGCGGTAGCGTTCGGTGATTTGTGGCGGGTAGGCCCGGTGCAGGTTTCCGCCCAACGGCGCCCGTCGTGTTGTCGTTGCCGGTGGGCTGGGCACGCTGGGCTCGGTGGCGAACGGGCAGCTCATGAGTGCTCCTCCTGGGTGATGGTGCTGATGATGGCGTGCAGTGCCTCCTGCAGCGCAATGGTTTCGTGGTGGGCGTGCCCGGTGATGCGCAACCGGGAGATGCCGTCCGGAACACTGGGCGGGCGAAAGCAGGCCACGGAAATCCCCTGCGCCGCCAGGCGTCCGGTGGCGCGGACCGCGGTGGCGGGACTGCCCATCCGCACCGAAAGGATCGGCCCGGCCCCACGCTCCACCCGCGCGTCCCAGCCGGGAGCCGCGACCAGGGTGTTCCCGATCAGCTCAACGTTGCGCATCAGCCGGGCGCGCCGCGGGGCGTCGGCCAGCTGCAGGGCTGCGCAGGCGGCCCCGGCGGCGGCGGGGTTCAATGCGGTGTCAAAGATAAAGGTCCGGGCGGTGTTCAGCAGGTGCTCGCGCAACAGGTCCGCCTGCTGACCACCGAGCAGCACTGCCCCGCCTTGGGCGGCCAGTGCCTTGGACAGGGTTGCGGTGACCAGCACGTGGGCGCTGTGCTGCAGCCCGGCAGCACGCACTGCGCTGCCGCCGGGGGTGGCCGCCAGGGAGTGCGCCTCGTCAACCACCAGCAACGCACCGTACTCCTGGCATAAGCGGGCCGCAGCGCTCAGGTCTGCACTGTCCCCCAGCACCGAGTACAGGGACTCAACCACCACCGCCACCCGTGAGGGCGCACGGCTTGCCCGGGCCTGCTGCCGGTGTTCCTCCAGGATCCGTCTCATCCCAGTCAGGTCATTGTGCCCGGCGGTGCGCACCCTGGCCCCGGAAAGCCGGGCGCCGTCCACCAGGCTCGCATGGGCGTGGGCGTCGAGGATGAACAGACTGCCGGGGCCGCCCAGTGCCTGCAACAGGCCCAGGTTGGCGGTATACCCGCTGGAGAACACCAAAGCGGCATCCCGTCCGGTGTAGCGGCACAAGGCGTCTTCCAGCTCCCGGTGCACCGGCAGCGTGCCGGTGGCGATGCGGCTCGCTCCGGCACCGGCACCCTGCTCCTGCAGCGCCTGCGCCGCGGCCTGCCGCACCGCCGGGTGCCCGCACAGCCCCAGGTAGTCGTTGGACGCCAGATCCAGCAGCCCGGTCCGACTGGTGTCGCGGCGTTGGAAGTGACGGACCTGGCGCACCCGTTGCCGCCCGGCGAGCCACCCGTGCCAGTGCTCCGGCAGTTCCCCGCCTCGTGCCGATTCCTGCGCTGGGCTGTGGAGGCTAGCGTCCATGGACTTGGCCTACCGCCGCCACGACCGCCTGCCCCAGCTGCTCCAGTTCCCGACTGCCGGTGACATAGGGCGGCATCACGTAGAGGAGGTCGCGGAAGGGGCGCACCCACGCACCCCGGCGAACCGCAGCGGCGGTCACTTCGGCCATCCGCACCGGCTCACGCAGCTGGATGACCCCGACCCCGCCCAGTACCCGCACCTGGCGGACACTGCTGAAGCCGCGCGCTTCACCCAGTGTCCGGCGCAGCCCGTCCTGCAGGCCGTTGACCTGCCCCTGCCAGCGGGCGGCGCCCTTGTCCTGCGGATCCGGTTCGCTCAGCAGCCGGAGCGACGCGTTGGCCACTGCGCAGGCCAGCGGATTGCCCATGAAGGTGGGCCCGTGCAGCAGCGGTAAACCGCTGCGCTCCAGCCTCTGGGCCACCGCGGTGGTGCACAGCGTCGCCGCCAGGCTCAGGTAGCCGCCGGTCAGGGCCTTGCCCACGCACATGATGTCCGGGATGACCCCGGCCCATTGGCTGGCGAAGAGGCGCCCGGTGCGGCCAAACCCGGTGGCGATTTCGTCAAAGATCAACAGCAGGCCGTGCTCGTCGGCCAGTTGGCGCAGAACCCCCAGCACCTGCGGCGCGTAGACATGCATGCCTCCGGCGCCCTGCAGCACCGGTTCGCAGATGATCGCGGCCAGCTCTCCGGAGTGCGCAGCGATCCCGGCCCGCGCCTGGGTCTCCCACTCCGAAAGCTCGGTCTCATCAACCTGCCATCCGCCCCCTGGTTCGGGCACGGCGGAGGGCGGGCGGGGCAGAAATACGTGCTCGGGTCCCTGGCCGGTGAATTGCGCGTGCATCCCGTCCACCGGGTCGCAGATTCCCATGGTGGCGAAGGTGTCCCCATGATAGCCCCCGCGCAGGGCCGCGACGCGTTGACGTTCTCCTTGCCCCCGGGCGTGCTGGTACTGCAGCGCCAATTTGAGTGCCACTTCCACGCAGATGGATCCCGAGTCGGCCAGGAACACGTGGTTCAGGCTGCCCGGTGCCAGGGCCGTCAGGCGTTCGGCCAGTTCCACGGCCGGTGCGTGGGTCAGTCCCCCGAACATTACGTGGCTGAATTGCTCCAGCTGTTTCCGCGCGGCCGTATCCAGCCGCGGGTGGCGGTACCCGTGGACGGCGGACCACCAGGAGGACATGCCATCGATCACCCGGTAGCGCCCGGAGGCATCGGCGAGACTCAGCCAGACGCCCTCGGCCTCCTGCACCTCATAGCGGGCCCCGGCCCCCAGGGTACTGTACGGATGCCAGAGCAGCCCGGCATCCCTGTCCAGGACGCTGCCGGCCAAGGGCGGGGGCGGTGCCGCGGGTCCAGGGTGGAGCGCAGAATGTCCGGCGGGTTTCATGCGTTCGGGCTTTCGGTGGTGCCTGCACCGCGACGGCGCAGCACCGGTTCGACGCCCGCCGCCGGTCCCGCGGCGCCGATCGGGCATCCGGTCCCGGCGGTGCCGCAGGTGCTGGCGCATCCGCCGCCGCAGCCTGTGGCCGGTTGGCGGGCATCGCGGTTCTTCGAGGCGTGCACGCGGCGGGCCAGCTCGTTGGGATCCACGTCTTCCTGGCCCAACACCACGAATCCGGCGTCGGCGATCATCGCCAGGTCAGCGGCGGCCGCCTGCCCCTCGCTGGTCAGGTAGTCCCCCAGGAAGATCGAGTTGGCCACCTGCAGGGCGGCCGGTTGCTGCGTGCGCAGGTGCATTTCACGGCCACCGGCCATGCGCAGTTCGGCCTGGGGGCAGGCCAGGCGCACCAGCGCCAGGATCCGCAGGCAGCCCAGGGGCGTCAGCAGCCACGTACCTTCCAGCGGGGTCCCGTCGAAGGGCATTAGGAAGTTCACCGGGATGGAGTCGGCTTCCAGGTCGCGCAGTGCGAACACGGCCTCGACCAGCTGTTCCGGGTTCTCTCCCAGGCCCACGATGAGTCCCGAGCAGGGTGAGAGCCCGGCGTGGCGGGCCTGGCCGACCGTGTCCACCCTGTCCTGGTAGGTGTGCGTGGAGCAGATTTCCGGATAAAGGGATTCGGCGGTATTCAGGTTGTGGTTGTACGCATCGGCCCCGGCGGCGTGCAGCTTCGCGGCCTGCCCCTCCTTCAGGATGCCCAGGCAGGCGCACACCTCCACCTCGGGGTGCTCGTCCTTCAACTGTTCAATCATGGTGGCCACCCGGTCCACGTCGCGGTCGGTGGGTCCCTTGCCGGAGGCGACCATACAGACCCGCGAGGCTCCACCGGCCACGCCCAGTCCGGCCTGGTGCACCGCCTCCTGGGGTTTGAGCCAGGTGTATTTCAGGATTTCGGCCTTGGATCCCAGGCGCTGTGAACAGTAGGTGCAGTCTTCTGGGCAGAGCCCCGATTTCAGGTTGACCAGGTAGTTGACCTTGACGGTGTTGCCGAAAAACTTCTGGCGCAGCCTGCCGGCGGCCGCCACCAGGGTGTGGGTTGCCACATCGGGAACTCGCAACACGGCCAGGGCCTCCTCCCGTGTCAGCCGGTGCCCTGCCTCAATGCGTGCAGCCAGCTCATGCACGTCCAGCTGCCCGTCCAGTGTCGGCGGGGCGGCGGCCTGCTGAGATAGCGGTGGCGCTGCGGCGTGCGTCCTGCTGTTGATGGTGGTCATAATGTGGCCGGCCTTTCGCGCGGTACATGTGCCCGGCACACCAAGAGCGGAATGCTGAACACTGTTCAATAGGAAGTATGACAACTGTATACCGTTTTATTGAACAGCGTTCAAGTGTTTGCCGCGAGATGCCGTCTCCTTGGGCTGTCGCCGACGCACCGCAGGCATCGAGGACCGGTGCGCACCGGATCTCGCAGCATGGCGGCACGCCGAGTGAACTTTTCTGCCAAACCAGATTGCTCAAGTGGTCGGTTATGCTCCGCCACCTCGGGAACACCAGAGTCCGGAAGGACGCCCTGGTATTCCCGATCGTGAGCGCCCCGGAGAATTCTTTGCCGTTCTCCATCTCGACCAGCTGCGTTCCACAGCAGAATCGAAGTCCCACCGCAAAAGACGCTCTGTGCGATGTGCGAGACCAACGGCCAACGGCCAACGGCCGAAAATACGACGCGTTGCGCCTGGGCATGGCCCCATGCTTCGTCGGGAACTGAAGGAATCTCGCAGGCATGGGAGCGGCCCTGGTTGCGGCACATTCGTCGACTGACCGCGCACGCCTCGGCTTACAGCGTCGGCCGCCGCCGCTGCGCCTTGGTCTGCGAGCGCTGGATCTTAGCCTCCAAACGGCGGCGCTGGGATCCCTTCGTTGGCTTCGTTGCCCTGCGCTTGGGCGGATCCGGGGCGAGCGCAGCGGCGATGATCTGACCCAGCTTTTCCTGGGCGCTGCGCCGATTGAGCAGCTGCGAACGCTGCTCCGCGGCCGAAACCGTGATGCTCCCGTCGGTCAGCCGGGAGGACAGCCGTTCCAGCAGGCGTTCGCGCTGCCCCGGTGAGAGGACATGGGAGGCTGCGATGTTCCAGGACAGTTCGACCCGGGTGGACGAGGTGTTCACATGTTGGCCGCCGGGTCCCGAGGCACGGGAGAATCGCCATTCCAGCTCGACGGCCGGAATGCTCAACGTGCGCGAAACCCTCAGATCCATCCTTCCAGCATGGCACACCCCCGCGCCCAGGCCACCCTGGGAGCCTAGAACTCACCGCAGTGGCTGGTCGCCCGGTGGCGAACCTGCTTGAATTGAAATCAGCCGCCACCAGTGGAATGAGAGTCGACATGTCAACGCCGAGCAACGAACCGACCAACCCGTACTCACAGGGCGCACCGTCCTACGACTCGGGCTCCTTCAATCAGCCGCCCCAGTTCCATGGCCAGACCCCCGGCGGCACACAGCAGCCGCAGCAGTACAATTCCCGCGAACAGTTCACCGGCGGCCAGCTGGCCCAGACCTCGATGATCCTCGGCATCCTGGCCTTGGTGTTCAGCGCCCTGGGCATCATCCTGGGGCCGATCGCCATCTCCAAGGCCAACAAGGCCGAACGCCAATACAATACGGCGGCAACGGTCGGAAAGGTCACCGGCTGGTTGGGCACCTTCCTTGGCGCACTGTGGGTGCTGGCCGGGCTGCTCGTGCTCTTTGGCATGGTCAGCTTCTACTCCAATAGCTAGGTTCACCCAGTTCCGGGCCGGCGCCTTCCCACGCGCCGGTAATATCCGCTCCTGCGTTTAACCCCCGCCATGGCCAACGGCTAGCGTAAGGGAAGGAATTATTGCGCCAAGGAATAGGAAGCACGTGCCTGAGAAGATTCGCATTGGAATTGCCGGTTACGGGAACCTGGGCCGCGGGGTCCAGGCGGCCGTGGCGAAGAATGCCGACATGGAACTGGTGGGGGTCTTCACCCGCCGCGACCCGCAGAGCCTTGAGTTAGCTTCCCCGGCCCCGCGCTATGCGATGGCTGAGCTGGATGCCCACACCGACGCCATTGACGTGCTGATTCTCTGTGGCGGTTCGAAATCAGATCTACCTGAGCAGGGCCCGGTGCTGGCCGCGAAGTTCAACACCGTGGACAGCTTTGACACCCACGCCAGGATCCCGGAGTATCACGCGGCCGTGGACGCCCCGGCCAGGGCCGCCGGCAAGACCGCACTGATCTCCGCCGGGTGGGATCCGGGAATGTTCTCCATCAACCGCGTCTACGGCGAGGCGCTCTTGCCCGACGGGGAAACCTACACGTTCTGGGGCCGGGGGCTGAGCCAGGGCCACTCCGACGCGGTGCGCCGCGTGCCGGGAGTGGCCGCCGGGGTGCAGTACACGATTCCCAGCCAGGAAGCGATCGACCTGGTGCGCGCCGGCCAGCGCCCCACGCTGAGCACCCGGCAGAAGCACCAGCGCGAATGCTATGTCGTGCTGGAGGATGCAGCGGATCCCGAGGTGGTGCGCGAGGCGATTGTGAGCATGGAGCACTACTTCGATCAGTACGACACCACGGTGCACTTCATTGACGCCCAGACCCTGGCCGCCGAGCATTCGGACATGCCCCACGGCGGATTCGTGATCCGCTCGGGCAACACCAGTGCCGAACAGAACCAGGTCATCGAATACTCCCTGGCGCTGGGCTCGAACCCCGAATTCACCTCCAGCGTGCTGGTGGCCTACGCGCGGGCGGTGCACCGGATGAACCGCGCCGGGATCACCGGCGCGCAAACCGTGTTCGATGTGGCCCCGGGGCTGCTGTCGCCCAAGTCCCCGGACCAGCTGCGCGCCGAGATGCTCTAGCAGCTCACCCGGACCGTAACGGCCCTTAAAACAACGCAACGCCAGCGACCCTTTTCATCGAAGGTCGCTGGCGTCGCGCATTCTTGCGGCGTGTGCCCCCAGGCGGTGTATTACTCGGGGGCCGACAGGACGAAGGCCGCGTCGATCTCGATCTTGACCTTGTCGCTGACCAGCATTCCACCGGCCTCCAGGGCGGCGTTCCAGGTGATGCCGAATTCCTTGCGGGAGATGGTCGTGGTGGCGCTGAAGCCGGCCCGGGTCATGCCGAACGGGTCAACGGTCTGGCCGCCGAATTCCGCCTCCAGCTCTACTTCCTTGGTGACGCCCTTGATGGTCATTTCACCGATCAGGGTGAATTCGTCGGTGCCCTCGGAACGTAGCGAGCGGAAGCTCATGACCGGGAAGTTCTCCGCGTCAAAGAAGTCCTCACCCTTTAGGTGGGCGTCGCGGTTCGCATCCTTGGTGCTTACCGAGGCGACCTGAATGGTCGCCTCAACGGCGGAGTCGGCAAGGGAGTCGCCGACGGTCAGGGTGGCGTCGAAGTCAGTGAAGTTGCCGCGGACGCGGGAGATGCCGGCATGGCGAACGACGAAGCTGACTTCGCTGTGGGCGGCGTCCAGGTTCCAGGTTCCGGTGGTCAGGTTGGTAGCTGCGGCAGTAGTCAAAAGGTTGTTCCTTGTGTGTCGTATGGGTGGTAGCGCAACGCCAAAATATAATTGACGCTTCAACCGCTTCATTCTTAACCATTACACACTCGATGATGATGCGTCAACTAATTCGCCACACTTCGACACGTATCGGACCGCCTGGGACGACCCGGCCTTCGAAGAAGCGGTGAAGGCCACCGGGGAGAAGAACCTGGTGATCGCCGGCGTCATCACCGATGTTTGCCTGATGTTCACCTCCCTTTCGGCCCGGGTCCGCGGCTACAACGTGCATGCCATCGTGGACGCCTCGGGCACGACCAACAAGCTCGCCCGGGAAACCTCGCTGCTGCGCCTGCAGCAGGCCGGGGTCACCCTGAGCAGCACCGTCGGTGTCATTTCCGAGCTGCTGCGCGACTGGAAGAACCCCGTCGGTGCGGGCACCGCGGAAACCTTCGCCGAACTGGCGATGCCCTTCTACGGAGCGGTCATCGAAAGCCACACCGCGGCCGGCGGCGGCGAGGAGAAGTAGCCTTCCCGCACTACATCCCGAGCGCTATCCAGCGCGGGGGAACGCAAAGAGCACAGGACCTGCAGATTACTCTGCGGGTCCTGTGCTCTTGGCTGGGCGCGGATCACCGACTCACCGCGGATCCGCGGCCCGGTCAGGGTTCGGTGACCAGGCCTTCCTGGACCATCCAGGCGAAGGCCACGTCGGCCGGTTCCCCGCCCTCAACGTCAACCTGGTAGTTCAGGTCCATCAGCACCTCATCGGTGAGCAGCGGCGCGATCTGGGCCATCACGTCCGCCACCTGCGGGTACTGCTCATAGAACTCACCGTTGATGACAGGGGCCATGTTGTAGCTGGGGAAGTACTCCACGTCATCTTCCAGCACCGTCAGGTTCAGCGCCTTGATGCGCCCGTCGGTGGTGAAGACCTCGCCAAAGTTGCACGCCCCGTCCGCGGTGGCCGAGTAGATGGCCCCCACGTCATAGAGCCCGACGTTGGATTCGGGCACGTCGCTGCCGCGCTTGAGCCCGATCGCCTCCAGCATCGGGGTCAGCCCGTCACGCCGGGAGTTGAACTCGGGGTCCACGCAGAACGTCAGCTCGGACTTGTCCAGGTCCTTTAGCTGGGAGAGCTTGGTGACCCCCAGCTCCTTGGCCGCTTCTTCATTCATCGCCATGGCGTAGGTGTTGTTCAGCGGCGCCGGAGCACCCCAATAGAGCCCATTCTTGGCGTCCTCATCACGCACCGCCTTCCACTGCGCCTCCGCGCCGGGCACCGGCTCCTCGTGGCCCAGGTAGGTCAGCCAGGCGGTGCCGGTGTACTCCCAGACCATGTTGGCCGCGTTGCTCACCAGCAGTTCACGCGCCGGCTGCGAACCGGGCACGTTGGTCAGGTCGGTGACGTCGAACCCGGCGGTCTGCAGTGCGATGACCGCGATCTTGCCCACGATCAGCTGCTCGGTGAACGACTTGGAGGTCACGGTGACCTTTGGCTTCTCCTCGGACAGGCCCGGGATGGGCTGGATCTCGCCGGGGGCGGAGGGCGGCACGGTGCCGGTGGACGGGGAGAGCCCGCAACCGGTCAGGCCGAGCAGCGCCGCAGCACCCAGCGCGGTCAGCTTCAGCTTGTTTTTCACGACAGTCCTTTCGGTCGAGCCGCGGTTTCCACCACGCGTCCGATCCAGTCAACGCTCACCGCCAGCAGGGCCACCAAGAGCGAGCCGGCCACCAGCACCGCGTTCAGCGACAGGTTCACCCCGGTGGTGATCAGGATGCCCAGCCCGCCGCCGTTAATGAACGTGGCCAGGGTGGCGGTACCCACCAGCAGCACCAGGGCGGTGCGGATTCCCGAAAGCATCACCGGAACCGCCAGCGGCAGCTCCACCTTGAACAGGACGGCCATCTGGCTCATCCCGATCCCGCGGCCGGCTTCCACCAGCCGCTGGTCGACCTGCTGCAGGCCGATGATGGTGTTGGACAGGACCGGAAGGATCGCATAGAGCACCAGCGCCACCACGGCGGTCATCGGCCCGTAGCCGAGCCAGAACGCCAGCAGCACCACCAGGCCAATGGCCGGGGCGGCCTGCCCGACGTTGGCGATGGCGCGCACCGTGGGCGCCGCCTTGCGGATGCCGGGACGGGTGAGCAGGATGCCCAGCGGGATCGCAATGACCAGCACCACCAGGGCGGCGAGCACCGTGATCTGCAGGTGCTCCAACGTGTACCCCCAAATGGTGGACGGGTCCAGCGTCTGGCGTTCGGTGTCGCTCAGGTCTGCGGTCAGCAGCCAGGCCACCAGCAGCCCGAAGGCCACCAGGATCCCGATCAGCTGGTAGAGCAGTCCACGTCGTTCGGCGGTCATTGGTCCTCACCGTCCTGCAGGGCGACCTGGCTGATCGCCCCGGAGTTCAGGCCCACCGGTGCCTCGTGGTCCGCCCCGGCGGCCGCGTTGGCCGCGGAGATCGCCTCCATCACCGTCTGCACGGTGATGATTCCGGCGTATGCATCGCGCCGTCCGGTGACGATGGCAGATTCGGTGCTGGAGACCAGCATGGTGTCCAGCGCGTCGTTTAGGGTCGCCTGCCAGCCCACCGACGGCAGGTTCGGGTCATAGGTGCCCTCGATGATCTGCGCGCGGGAGAGCTGGCGGCGGGTGAGGCGGCGCAGCGGGCGGCCGCGCGAATCGAGCACCACCGCGTACTTCGCCCCGGCGCCCTGCACTTGGGAGAGCACATCGGAGGCGCGCTGGCCGGGGGTCGCGGTGACCGCGTCCTCCAGCTCGACCTCGTTCACGCGGGTCAGGGTCAGCTGCTTCAGCCCGGCACCGGAGCCGATGAAGTTCTCCACGAACTCGCTGGCCGGGTTGGCCAGGATGCGTTCGGGCGAATCGTACTGCTCCAGCTGGGCGCCCTCGTTGAACACGGCGATCCAGTCGCCGAGCTTGACGGCCTCATCGAAGTCGTGGGTCACGCACACGATGGTCTTTTGCACCTCGGACTGGATGTTCAGCAGCTCATCCTGCAGGCGCTGGCGGGTGATCGGGTCCACGGCGCCGAACGGCTCATCCATCAGCAGCACCGGCGGGTCAGCAGCCAGGGCGCGGGCCACACCCACGCGCTGCTGCTGTCCGCCGGACAGCTCCTTCGGGAAGCGGTCGCGGTACAGCTCCGGATCCAGGGAAACCAGCTCGAGCAGCTCGTCCACGCGGGCTGCGATCTTCTCCTTGGACCATCCCAGCATCTTGGGCACCATGCCGATGTTGGTGGCCACCGTCATGTGCGGGAACAATCCACCGGCCTGGATCACGTAGCCGATGCGCCGGCGCAGCTCATCACCGTTCATCTTGGTTACGTCATCGCCGTTGATCACGATCTGCCCGCTGGTCGGTTCGATCAGCCGGTTGATCATCTTCAGGGTCGTGGTCTTGCCGCAGCCCGAGGGGCCGACGAACATCACGATGGAGCCGGCCGGAATCTCCAGGGTCAGTCCGCCCACCGCGGACTTCTTCTGCCCCGGGTAGGTCTTGGTGACTTCCTGCAGCATGATCGAGGCGCCGGTGACGCCCTCAGCGGCGCCGTTCGCGGCGGTGCTGCCGGTGCGGGCACCGCCCTGGCCTGCGGTCTTGCCGTTAGCGGCCATGTTGTTGTCTTCTCTAGCGTTGTTCTCAGACACGGATACCTCGCGGGGTTGTGAGCCGGCCGATGCCGATCAGGATCAAATCAAGAATCAGGGCCAGGATGACCACTCCCACCACGCCGACAACGACGGATTCCAGGGAGTTGGCGCCACCGAGGCGGGAAAGGCCGGAGAAGATCATTCCGCCCAGGCCCGGGCCGAGCGAATAGGCGGCGATCGCCGCGACGCCCATGACCATCTGGGCGGAAATCCGGATGCCGGTCAGGATCACCGGCCAAGCCATGGGAATCTCGACCTTCAGCAAGGTGCCCAGGCGGCTCATTCCGATGCCGCGGGCGGATTCGACCAGGCTGGGTTCAATATTGTTCAGGCCCACGATCGCGTTGCGCAGGATCGGCAGCGCGGCGAAGAAGGTCACCACAATGACCGCGGGGGTAACGCCGAAGCCGACCGGCACAATCAGCAGGCCGATCAGCGCGAAGGAAGGGATCGTCAGACCAATGGCGCTGATGCCGTTGGCCACGCCCGCCAGCGCCTTGCTGCGGTACACCAGCACCGCCAGCACAACGGCAATGACGGTGGCCAGGATCAGGCATTGACCTACCAGCGAGAAGTGTTGCCAGGAGGCCAACAGTATTTGGCGATATCGCTCGCCAATGAAATCTCCCACATCAAAACCTGCTTCACTCTAGTTACGAAAAATGCACCAAATCCGCGGAATTTCGCGGTCCGGCATCCTCTAGCTTAGCTAGTTGGCTAGATCACTTCCAATTGATACACCCATATATCTCGTCTGACTTGGGCTTATTAGTTCACTCACGAACCACAATAGAAAAAGACATCGACTGGCGTGCCGCAGGCCACTTGTAGTGAGATGGGGGCATGAAACTTGCCACCCTTCGCACCCCCGATTTAGCGGCGCCCACGGCCGCCGCGCTGATCAGCGACCACGGCGCCCAGCTGCTTCCCGGATTCCCGGATGTGCAGCATTTCCTGCAGGCCGAGGAGGAGCGGCGGCAGCAGGCCCTGGAGCAAGCCCGGGCCAGCCAGCCGCAGCCGCACGCCGGGCTGGTGTACGCCACGCTGATCCCAAACCCCTCCAAGGTGCTGTGCATTGGGCTGAACTACCGCAACCACATCGCCGAGGTCCAGATGGAGGAACCGAAGTACCCCACCGTCTTCGCCAAGTTCGCCTCCAGCCTCACCGGCGCCAACGACAGCGTGGAAATCCCCGGCGAGGACCACCGGGTGGACTACGAGGGTGAGCTGGCGGTGATCATCGGCGCCCCGGGACGGCGAATCCCCGCCGAGCACGCGCACCGGCACATCGCCGGGTACGCCATCTCCAATGACATCTCCATGCGCGGCTACCAGGGCCGCACCCGGCAGTGGCTGCAGGGCAAGGCCTGGGACGCTTCCACCCCGGTCGGCCCATGGCTGGTCACGGCCGACGAATTTTCCCCCGGGGCGCGGATCACCACGAAGGTCAACGGGCAGCTGGTCCAGGACGACTCCACCGATGACCTGGTCTTCAATGTGGCCCAATTGGTCAGCTACATTTCGGCGATGACCGAACTGCAGCCCGGGGACCTGATCCTGACCGGCACCCCGGCCGGGGTGGCCGTCTCACGCAAGGACGAGAACGGCCGCCGCCCCTGGCTCAAGGCCGGCGACGTACTGGAAACCAGCATCGAAGGTCTGGGCACCAGCCGGCTGACCTTCCACCCGCAGGAGGACTAGGCATGCACAACACCAACGCTTCGGCACCCCAGGATTTTTCCACCTGCGATCTGTTCGACGACGACGAGACCCTGCAGTCGGTCTCCACCCAGCTGCGCAACTTCGGCGGGCGGACCAAGTTCAGCGGCCCAGTCCGCACGCTGCGCTGCTACCAGGACAACTCCATCCTCAAGCAGATTGTCGCCACCCCCGGCAACGGGCAGGTGCTGGTGGTTGACGGAGCCGGATCCCTGGACTGCGCACTGCTCGGTGATATGGTCGCCAAGACCGCACTGGAGAACGGCTGGGCCGGATTGGTCATCCACGGCGCCGTGCGGGACTCGGCGGAACTGGCCACCTTGGACCTGGGAATCAAGGCGCTGGGCACCAACCCGCGCAAGAGCCAGAAACTGGACTCGGGCTCTCCTGACGTGGAACTGCGCTTCGGTTCGGTGACTTTCCGTCCCGGGCTGATGCTGCACAGCGACGAAGACGGGATCCTTCTGGACCCGATCGGCTGAGCCCGCAATAAATGGAGATCCAGGTCACCATGATGGGTTAGTGTATTACCTTGACGCCACCAGCGTCATGAACATCACACTCGCATCACTGGAGGACCAACACATGGAAGCCCTCACGACCCTGTTTGGCGACATCTCGTCCGTCATTTGGGGGCCATTTGTCCTGATCCCGCTTCTGCTGCTCACCGGGCTGTACCTGACGATCCGGCTGGGCCTGATCCAGCTGGTCAAGCTCGGTCCGGCACTGCGCCTGGGGATCATCAAGCGCAAGGACGCCGGTTCGGAGGGAGACGTCTCCCAGTTCCAGGCTTTGACCACCGCCCTGGCCGCCACCGTGGGCACCGGCAACATCGTCGGGGTGGCCACCGCCATCGGCATCGGCGGGCCCGGTGCGCTGTTCTGGATGTGGATCACCGGCATCTTCGGCATGGCCTCGAAATACTCGGAGGCCTTCCTGGGTGTGCGCTTCCGCGGCACCGACGCCGCCGGTGAGAAGTCCGGCGGCCCGCAGTACTACCTGCAGCGCGGCATCAAGGGCCCGTTCGGCAAGTTCCTGGCCCTGTTCTTCGCCATCGCCGCGGCGATCGCCAGCTTCGGCATCGGCAACCTGACCCAGGCCAACTCGATCTCCGCGAACCTGGAGAACTCCTTCCAGGTGCCGCTGTGGGTCACCGGCGCGGTGCTGACCGTGCTCTCCCTGGCCGTGCTGGTCGGCGGCATCAAGTCCATCGGCCGCATCACCGCCGGGTTCGTCCCGGTGATGATCATCTTCTACGTGGGCGCCGCCATCTACATCCTGCTGGCCAACCTGGGCCAGATCCCCGCCGCGTTCGCCACCATCTTCACCGACGCGTTCACCGGCACCTCCGCCGTGGGTGGCTTCGCCGGCTCGGCCATCATCATCGCCGTGCAGTTCGGCGTGGCCCGCGGCATCTTCTCCAATGAGTCGGGCATGGGCTCGGCGGCCATCGCCGCCGCCGCTGCACAGACCAGCCACCCGGTGCGCCAGGGCCTGGTCTCGATGACCCAGACCTTCATCGACACCATCATCGTGGTCACCTGCACCGGCCTGGTCATCATCACCACCGGCACCTGGAACATGATTGACCCGGAGACCGGGGAGCAGATCTCCGCCGCGCTGATGACCGGCCAGGCCTTCACCCACGGCCTGCCTGGCCAGTGGGGACACTGGATTGTGACCATCGGCCTGGTGATGTTCGCCTTCTCCACCATCCTGGGCTGGTGCTACTACGGTGAACGCCAGATGGAGCGCCTGTTCGGTCGCGCCCTGGTGATGCCGTTCCGCGTGGTGTTCTCCCTGGTCGTGTTCGTGGGCGCCACCACCGAGCTGGCCGTGGTGTGGAACTTCTCCGACATGATGAACGGGCTGATGGCCCTGCCGAACCTGTTGGGTCTGCTGATCCTCTCCGGACTGGTGGCCCGCGAAACCAAGTGGTACCTGAAGAACGACCCGAAGCTGGAAGCCACCAAGGACCAGATCGAGACGTTCATGGCCGGACGTCCGGGCTGGGATGAGTGGAAGGCCGGCGACGTCATCGGCTCCGCCCACGCCCAGGCCACCGGCAAGACCGAGGTCCACGAACGCTAAGGGCGGGCGCTGCCAGCTGCCCCTCAGACACAAGAGCCAGTCCCGTTCAGGGACTGGCTCTTGTGCTTTGTTCAGGTATTCAACGGCTGTTGCGCCCAGGCCGGCCGGGCGCCGCGAGCAGCTAGGCGGCTAGGCGTTCCACAGGCCGTAGGAGTCGGCCAGGTCGGCGATCTTCTGCGCACGGGCCAGACGCGGCAGGTAGGACCCGTCGCCCACTGCGGCACCGGCGGCGTGCGCCTCCAGCAGCTCCATGGCCCAGGACAGCTCATCGGCACTCGGGGCCAGGGCGGCGTTGATGCCATCCACGTGGTCCCGGGAGAGCGAGAGCTTGCCGGTCATGCCCATCGACGCGGTCACCTGGGTTTCCTCGCTGACCACCCCGGCGTCTGCCCCGGCCGGGGGTGGGCCGTCGATCGCGCCGGGCAGCTTGCCCACGCGGGAGGCGACAACCAGCTTGCCGCGGGCGTAGGCCAACGCCAACGGAGAATCCGAGACACCGGTGTCCTTGCGGAAGTCGTTCACGCCAAAGGCCAGGCGGAAGGTGCCGGGGGCCGAGGCGATGGCGGTGGCGTTTTCGATGCCCAGCGCCGATTCGATCAGCGCCAGCACCGGGGTACCGGCACGCAGGCGCATGGCGCTGAGCGTGACCTGCTCAGGCTTCTCGGTCATGGCCAGCATGATGCCACGCAGTCCCGGCGCCTCGGAGAGGGCTGCCAGGTCATCGGCCCAGAACTCGGTGTCAATGCCGTTCACGCGCACCCAGGCGGTCATTCCCGTGGACAGGGCGTTGACCACCGCGTCGCGGGCCTCGCCCTTCTTGTCGTCGGGTACGGCGGCTTCCATATCGAAGATGACCGAGTCCGCCTCGCAGGCCAGGGCCGGCCCGAATTCCTCTGGCTTCGCGGCGTTGACCAACAACCAGGAACGGGAAAGTTTTGCGGGGAGAGCTGCTGCTCGACGATTACGGAATGCCATACCACTACCCTACTCACTACGCATCACCGGCACCCAGAACTGCCTGCGGTGTTGCGGCCGCTCACTAGGGCATGTGACGCCAATTACGGTTTTCTCCAGTTAGAGAGTAACGTGTTTTCCCGGGTTCGGTGGTTTAAGGGAACGACCATCGGCTTCAGGGACGCATAATTTTGCCTTAGCACCGTGAGCACCGGGGCGGGGCCGAGGAAGGAGACGACCGTGGCTGGCGAAATCACGCAGCAGACACAGTCGCAGGACACTCAAAAGCTCGAACGGGCGTTGTCCAACCGGCACATCCAGCTAATCGCCATCGGCGGCGCCATCGGCACCGGCCTGTTCATGGGTTCGGGCAAGACCATCGCCGTCGCCGGCCCCTCGGTGATCTTCGTGTACATGATCATCGGGTTCATGCTCTTCTTCGTCATGCGGGCCATGGGCGAGATCCTGCTGAGCAACCTGGAGTACAAGACCTTCTCCGAGTTCGCCGGTGACCTGCTCGGTCCGTGGGCCGGCTTCTTTACCGGGTGGACCTACTGGTTCTGCTGGGTGGTCACCGGGATCGCCGACGTGGTGGCGATCGCCCACTATGTGGCCTTCTGGTGGGGCGACCTGCCCCTGTGGATTCCGGCACTGACGTGCATCGTGCTGCTGGTGGCCCTGAACCTTCCCAGCGTGAAGAACTTCGGTGAAACCGAATTCTGGTTTGCGCTGATCAAGATCGTGGCGATCCTGGCGCTGATCGTCACCGGGCTGGCCATGATCGTGCTCGGTTTCGAGGCCGACGGAACCCGCGCCTCGTTCTCCAACCTGTGGAACTACGGTGGACTGTTCCCCACCGGCATGATGGGCTTCATCGCCGGATTCCAGATTGCCGTGTTCGCCTTTGTGGGCATTGAACTGGTGGGCACCACGGCCGCGGAAACCAAGGACCCGGAAAAGACCCTGCCGCGCGCGGTGAACTCGATCCCGCTGCGCATTATCCTGTTCTACGTCGGCTCGCTGGTCATCCTGATGTCGGTCACTCCCTGGGTCAAGTTCTCTCCCGAGGAATCCCCGTTCGTGGGCATGTTCGCGCTGGCCGGACTGGTCGGTGCCGCCGGCGTGGTGAATTTCGTCGTGCTCACCTCGGCAACCTCCAGTGCCAACTCCGGGATCTACTCGACCTCGCGCATGATCTACTCGCTGGCGGTGGACGGGGATGCGCCCAAGCGCTTTGGCAAGCTGACCAAGAACCAGGTGCCGCGAAACGCCCTGTTGTTCTCCTGCATGTTCCTGCTGGCCGGCGTCGTGCTGCTCTACACCGAGGGCTCGGTGGCCGAGGCCTTCACCCTGGTCACCACAATCTCCGCACTGTGCTTCATGTTCGTGTGGACGATGATCCTGCTCAGCTACCTGGTGTACCGCAAGCGCCGCCCGCACCTGCATGATCAGAGCAAGTTCAAGATGCCCTTTGGCATGCTGATGCCCTATGTGGTGCTGGCGTTCTTCGTGTTCATCCTGTGGACTTTGACCACCCAGCCCGACACGCTCCAGGCCCTGCTGGCCACCCCGGTCTGGTTCGCCATTCTTGGGGTGTGCTACCTGAAGCTGCGCAAGAACCCGCAGCATCAGGCCCTGCGCCAGGCGCATGCCGCCAAGGTCGAGGAGGAGAACCAGGCCGCGGCACTGTACCGCGGCTAATCTCCCCGCCTCCCCTGGCGGTTCAGGGCAACCGTTGCTCAGGCGGCCTCGTTCGGTGCTTTCCGAACGGGGCCGCCGTGCTTCATCAGGTGCACCTCCAGGACCCTTGCCACCAGCCCATAGCGCCGGTGCACTCCCAGGGTGTACTTGCCCGCACCGGTCTTCAGGGCGAAGTACATCAACCGCCCGTCCTTCCAATCCGCGGTGTGGCCGTGGTCGTAGTATTCGCCGCGCAGCACCTGGCGTGCCAGCCCATTGAGCATGATCAATGTGTCTTCTTCGCTGATGCCCCGCACCAGGAATTCCGGCTGCCCCAGGCGGGTCAGACCCACGGTGTACCCGAACACGCGTTTGGGATTCGGGTCCTGGATGCAGTAGACGGCGTAGCCGTTCTGGGCGATCTGCCCGTTGATGTGTGCTTCAACTTCGGCGGCGGACATGCCATCGCACATCATGCACATGGTCCTCACTCCTTGGATGGTGTTTGCTTCTCCGGCCTTCCCAGTGTTGACCCGGGCAAGGGTGTTCTTGGGCTTGATCGCGGATTTGTGGATAACTCCCTTCATGGGGACCGCGGCCTCCAGCCGGGCAACACCCCATCGGCTTGAACGGGCTCACCGACCGCGCCGGTCGTAGGGATCATCCTCCAGCTCGAGGTAACCCCCGTCCTGCTCCTCGGCGGGGACAACCATGAGCACCCTGGTCCCCTCGCCGTAGCGGCACATGGCGATCGGGGCGATTTCCTCAACGTTGACGATCTCCTCGAAAGTCAACGCGAACCCGAACCAGTAGGTGATGTCATCACGTTCGAAGCGTTGGCCATGGTGGACGATGCCGTGCGCCAGGTTGCGCAGCATCTTCACCACGAACGTGGTGTCTTCCTCCCAGATCATCAGCTCCGGGTGCCCCTTGGCGCTGAGACCGATGGTGTGCCCGAAACGCGTTGTCTCATCCGGGTTTTGGTACAGCATCACGCTGCATCCTTCGTTCTTGATGTCCTGGCTGATGTCCCGGTTCAGTTGAGCCTGGGGCGAATCAGGGGCGCAAATCGTGCACATCTGAAATCACTTCCTCAATCGGCGCGCAGCCGTTGGGCGATTCCACGGCGGTCGTCGCGGATAGATTCCAGTGTCGTGCCGATATGCCTCGGCAAACGGTGCTCGGCAAATCTGTGGATAAGAAAGCCCGCTTAAAACGAAGGACACACCACGGGGATCCGTTGGATCGTGGGTGCGTCCTTCGTGCGGCCGTGGCCCGGCCCTACAGCATGCTGCCTACTGGGCGGATTCGGCCGCCGCGCCAACTGCCTTGGCTACCGCGGGCATGACCCGCTCGTCCAGGGCGGAGGGGATGATGTAGTCGGCTGCCAGATCCTCGCCGACCAGGTCGGCGATCGCGTGCGCGGCGGCCACCTTCATCTGTTCGGTGATTCTCGCAGCCCCGGAATCCAGTGCACCGCGGAAGATGCCCGGGAACGCCAGCACGTTGTTGATTTGGTTCGGGAAGTCGCTGCGCCCGGTCGCGACCACCGCCGCATATTTTTTGGCGTCCTGCGGCATGATCTCCGGGTTGGGGTTGGACAGTGCAAAGATGATCGCGTCCTTGTTCATTCGCGCTACGGCTTCCTCATCGAACTTCGACGAGGACAGCCCGACGACCACATCGGCGCCATCCAGTGCCTCGGCCAATCCACCCATCACGTCCTCACGGTTGGTGATGGCCGCCAGCTCCGCCTTGGTTGCGTTCAGGTCATCCCGCTCACGGTGGATGGTTCCGCGTGAATCCAGGACGATCACGTCCCCCACACCGGCCTGCAGCAGCAGCTTCGTTACCGCCACGCCGGCCGAGCCGGCACCGGAGATGACGACCTTCAGCGCGGAGAGGTCGCGCTGTGTGTAGCGGGCCGCGCCGATCAGGGCCGCCAGCACCACCACTGCGGTACCATGCTGGTCATCGTGCATCACCGGGATGTCCAGGGCTTCAATCAGCCGGCGTTCGATTTCAAAGCAGCGGGGAGCGGAAATGTCCTCCAGGTTCACGGCACCGAAGCTGGGACGAAGACGAATGATGGTGTCCACAATTTCGTCCACGTCGGTGGTTTCAAGAACCAATGGAATCGAGTTCAGTCCGGCAAATTCCTTGAACAGCGCGCATTTGCCCTCCATGACCGGCAGTGACGCGGCGGCCCCGATGTTCCCCAGGCCCAGGACCGCAGTGCCGTCGGAAACCACGGCCACCAGGCGGGAGGCCCAGGTGTGTGAATCATGCTTGGCCGGGTCGTCCGCGATGGCCTGGGAAACCTTGGCCACGCCCGGGGTGTAGGCGATCGACAGATCGCGCTTGCTGCGCAGGGGCATCTGGGAGATGACGCTCAGCTTGCCACCCTCATGGGCTTCGAAAACTTCGGCGTCGGTGATCTTGGACAGGTCTTGGGTGGAGTCAACAGACATTGGACTTCTTCTTCCTTCAGAAAGTGCTGAAAACGGCATAACGCATTGCCCACGAAACTTGTGGCATAGCGCAGGAACGCGCGAAACCAAGCATCCGGCCACGTTCAGGTAAAGCGAGCACGCATCAGGCTCGAACTTCACGTCACAAACGCACGAAACAACAACGCCGTTGCCAGGTAAGGCATCTCGTCACGTCATTGCGTGCCGCAATGATGGTTGGTCAGTACTTTCTTTAGACCTTGGTTTCCACCATACGGGAACCGTTCATCGCGTGACAACTCCCGCTCGTCGCATATGCGTCATAAATTCCCCAGCCGTCCTACCTCGTTCTCGCTCCATTAGGCGGCTGCTGTGGGACGCGACCGTGCTGTTGCCAGGTTGACCAATTGTTCGCTCAAGGCGGTCTGCAGGCGATGGGTCAGTTGAGTCCCCTCCACGGTGTCGGCGAGGTTCTGCAGTTCATCAGGGTCCGATCGGTGGTCGTAGAGTTCGCTGATTGGCGTTCCCATGTACCGGGTCAGACGGCCCTCGCTCGTGATTACAGTTCGCATGCGCACCGGGGCGGGAAGTCCGTCGAGGGAGAACGGCTGGTCCTCCTCGATGAGCAGTGCTTCTGCTCCGGTTCCCAGCGCAAGGTTCCCGTGGCCGTCGACCAGGCTGCGGCCCTGGATACCGCGAAATGCCGGCACGCCGGCCAAGTCGAGCATGGTCGGTGCGAAGTCAGCACTGGAAACCAGTTCGCTGCTCCGGCGTTGATCGTCTTGGCCGGGAACGCGGATGATTAGGGGAACACGCGTCACCGCCCGATAGTGGGAGAAGTGCTTGAGCATCAAGCCATGGTCCCCAAAGAGGTCCCCGTGGTCCGCGGTGAACACAACAATGGTGTCCTCCGCCTGACCGGTCTCCTGCAGTGTCTCCAGCACCTTGCCGATCTGCTCATCCATGAACTCAATCAGCCCATATTGTGCGGCCGCGGCGGCCCGATACTGGTCTTCGGTCACGGCGAAAGTCATGGTCGGATCGCTGTTCGGCGTTCCGCGTTGTTGATGCATGCGACGAATGTGTTCGGGGGACCGGGCATGATCCTGGTCGAACCCCACCGGGAGTTTCAAGTTCTTCGGGTCGTACCGGCGCGCGTACTCACGTGGCGGCGCGAATGGGTGGTGTGGATCCGGGAACGAAACGAACATGAAGAACGGTTCGTCGTGGCGTGCGGCGGCCCGCACGCGTTCCACCGCCTTCTCGCCGATGTAGCTGGTGGGATGCACCTCGGCGGGAATCGCGGAGGTATAGACCTGTTCCCAGCTGGCCAGAACATCGGACCCCGCTGCCGGGCCCCCCAGTTCCCGTGGCTCGACTCCCTTTCCACGAGCCCAATGCAGCCAATGCCCGCCGGGGGCGTCTCCGTGACCGATGACCAGGTCTACGTCCTGGTAGCCGTAATAGTCATCGGGCATCGCGACGTATCCGGCTTCATGTCGTGCACGGTTCTCCCATTGGTCCCAACCGGGTTCACGCCGTGCGACGACGGCATCGGGCAGTTCGGGATCGAGAAGCCCCGGTGCGCTTTCCAGGATTTGCTGCCGTTGTTCCGGCTCGAAGTCCCATCCCATGTTTTGGTGATGGAGTTTTCCCACAGCGCTCGTGCGGTAGCCGCAGCGGGAAAGCTGGCGCACGAAGGTGGAGGCATCAGGATTCACTGGAATCCCGTTGTACTGTGTGCCATGCCCGCTAGGCCAGCGACCCGTGAGCAGGCTGGCCCGGTTCGGCATGCAGGTGGGGTTTGCGACATGCGCGGAGTCGTAGACGGTTGAAGACGCCGCCAACCGGTCCAAGTGCGGTGTGCGCACCTCGGTGTTGCCATAGGCTCCCAGGTGATCCGCCCGCAGCTGGTCCGCAATAAACACCAGAATGTTGGGGGACTTGCTCTTTCGGCTCATACCTGGGCCTCCCGGATCAGGGAGAGCACCTTGGTGCGTTGCTCAGAGAATTCGGGCAAGGCACGGGTGGTGATCTGGTTGCGGGACCGCGGAAGGTCCACGTCCATGACTTCCAAGACGGTGGCGGGCTTATGCCCGATCGCGACAATTCGGTCGGAGAGGTAGACCGCTTCATCGATGTCGTGCGTTACCAGCAAGATGGTCATCCCCAATTCATCACGAATCTTGAGGCAGAGGTCCTCCAGCTCAAAACGGGTTTGTGCATCAACGGAGGCGAAGGGTTCGTCCATGATGAGGATCTCGGGGCGGTAGGCCAAGGCCCGGGCGATCGCCACACGCTGCTGCATGCCGCCCGAGAGCTGCCAGGGATAGCGCTTTGCGGCGTGGCTTAAACCGACTTCGGCGAGGGCCGCTTCCATTCGGGCGCTGACCTCCGTCGCGGGAAGGCGCAGGTGCCGAAGGGGTAGGCGCAAGTTTTTCTCAACCGTCAGCCACGGCATCAGCGAGCGCGAGTAGTCCTGGAACACCAACGCCATTTCCGCTGGCGGGCCATTTACCACCTTGCCGTCAATCTTCATGCTGCCGCCGCTGCAGGAATGCAACCCGGCAAGGCACTTCAGCAACGTCGTCTTGCCAACCCCGGAAGGGCCAACGATGCACACCATTTCCCCGGCGTTGACGCTGAACGACAGGTTTTCGATGACCTCGACCGATTTTGAACCCGTGCCGTAGGTTTTGGCTAGTGCCTCGACCTGCAGTCGCGGCACCCGTGTCGTGGGCTCGGTGTGCTGGGTCGGGTTGTCAATCGTGGAGTTCACTGTACTTTCTCCAGTTTCTTGGATCCGATGTACCAGGACAGGGCCCGGTTCTTGAAGATGTCAAAGACCATATTGCTGGCGAAGCCGATGAAACCCAGCAAGAGAATGCCGGCCCACATGTCCGCAGCCATGAAGGTCTGTTGGGCCAACAGCGTCATGGCACCGATCCCCTGTGCAGTGCCCATCATCTCCGAGGCGATCATGACGATGAACGCCACCAGCAAACTGACCTGCATGCCCGCTGCAATCTGCGGTCCGGCGGAGGGAAGATACACGGACATGAGCCGGTCGCGGCGGGACAGCTGGTACACGGTGCACACATCCTTCAAGGAAGAATCCACCGCTTTGATGCCATCCATGGTGGCGATCATGGTGGGAAAGACCGCGGCGATCACGATGGAAGCAATACGCATCTCGTCACCAAAACCGACCAAGGTGATTAGAATCGGCACCAGCGCCACCGGCGGAATACCGCGCAACAGGTGCAGGCTGGGTTCGAACATGGCCCGCAACAACGGGACCGTAGCCAGGACGAACCCGATCAATACACCGAGCACTACCGCGATAAGGAACCCCAGAACGAGATTTTTCATACTCGGCAGAATGTCACTGACAAAGTGCTCGAATAACCATAGATCGGCGAAGCGGGAAAGAATTTGCCGCAGGGGTGGGAAGAAGGCATTGGTCGATGAGTTGGAAGCTCCGAACCAGGCAGCGATCAAAACAATCGGAGTCAGTACCGCCAACGTGAGGTTGAGAAGATGCCGTTTCACTTTGCTTCCTCCCTGAAGGCCGGATGCCAGTGCAGAACTTTGCGTTCAATCAAGACGGCCCCATTCTGGGCAAGCAACCCGAGCACACCCAGCACCAACACCAGTGCGTACACCCGAGGAAAGTCCCCTGCCGCCTGGGCGCCATAAATGCTGCTGCCCAATCCTGGAGCACCGCCAAGGAGCCCAGCGACCACAACGATAATGAGCGCCGAGGGGGCGCCGATGCGAACGGAGGTGCCGATATAAGGGGACGCCGAGGGCAACGTGATGCGCCACAGGCGTTCGGCGGGCCCCATGCCGAAGGATCGTGCAGTGTTGGTTGCGACCGGGTCGGTGTCGTTGACGCCCGCGATAACCTGAATTGTGGTGGACAGGACCGTTCCGATGAGCACCAGTACCAACGCCATCTGGCTGGTCGGTCCCCAAATCATGACGCAAAGTGGCAAGACGACGATCGGCGGGATCGGTTTGAGAAATTCTACGACTGCCAGGGTCGCGTAGCGCACCGTGCTCAGGGAGCCGATAAGCAGCCCCAGGATGACTCCGGCGACTATCGAAAGTACAAGTCCGAGCAGGGCGAGCCAGATCGTGATGGCCGTTTCGCTCCAGAATTCGGAGCTGGCAAGCAGTTGGGTCAGTTCCCCCAACGTCGCGCTGACGGTGGGTAGTCCCGTACCGAAGATTCCCGCGGCGGCTGTTGCCTGCCATAGCCCGAGGAGCAGCAGTGCTCCCAGTGCGCCAAGTGCTGCTTTCGTTGCCGGAGTTTCCAGGGTATTTGCTGCCCGTGCGGTAGTCCGGCGCGCGGGGGTTGCCCTCCGACCGCTCATCCGCGGGCTAGTTTGCACTGAAGATGACGGAGTCATCAAGATCCACTCCCTTCGGAAGGTAACCGAGCTGCACCAGCTGTTCATCCACGTGGGTCAGGTCATCAAGGGCAACTTCGGATGGCCAGTAGTTATCCGCCCCGGTGTTGATGGTTTGCTCATCGATCCCGGTGATCTTGGCGGCCTTCTTCTCCATTTCCTCCTGGTGTTCATTGGCATAGGCGTTGGCCTTCACGATGGCACGTTGGAAACCGGCCATGGCTTCGGGGTTCTGCTCCACCTTTTCGCTGCCGGCAACCCATAGGCCCACGGCGCCGGGCCCGAAGAATTCCAGTCCTGGGCTCCCGAGCAGTTCCATGCCCTCGGCCCCGGCATTTGTAGAGAACGGGGCAACGAGGCCGGCGGCATCTACCCGTGATTGCTGCAACGACTGCAGCGAGCTGGCGGGGTCGAGCACCATCCAGTTGATCTTTGAAGGATCTCCACCGTCCTTGCTCACCATGTTGGCGATGGTGACTTCCAGCTGGGCCTTTCGAGCGGGCACTGCCACCTTCTTGCCTTCCAGATCCTTGGCTCGGCTGATCCCGCTGTTGGGGCGCACGAAGAGGCCCGTGTCATCGACCTTGGCCGGTGCCTCATCCTTCAGGGCTGCGGCGTCGTAACCGTCAGCGGGACCGACCACCTTGAGATCCACGGATTGGGACATTGCGTTGATCAGCGGGATGGAAGGGGTATATGCCAGGTCCAGCTGACCGGATTGGGCTGCGGCGATGCCCGCTGGCGGGTTTGCGACGACGGTGGTCTTCACTTCGAGGCCCTCGTCGGCAAAGTAGCCCTTCTCAATGGCGGTGTTGATCGCAGCGTCGGAGGCAATGCCGATGGTGCCGACGTTCAGCGTAATGTTCCCGTCCGCGTTCGGCTCGGCTGCCGCCTGATCCTGAGAGGAACATGCGGTGAGGCTGGCCCCCAAGGCCAGTGAGGTAACAACAGCTGCAAGTGTTTTCGTTTTCATGGAGGTACCTATCGGGTGAGAAATCAGTGGTGTAAATGGTGCGCAGTTGGGCTCGCGCCCCTGATCGGGAAAATGGTTCGGACCCACAAGCGGCTCTGCGCCTGAACCGTGACGGTGGCAATCTTTTGCGAGGTCCCGGTGGGCGTTGCCAGCAGTTGCCTGATACGACCGGGGTTCCCGGCCTTCAGCCCCGTTCGTAGACGACGTTCCCGCCCACGATGGTGTAGCTGGTGGGGTTATTCAGCAGCTCTTCCACCCGGGCACTGAGCGGGTCGCGCAAAATGCACAGGTCGGCTAGATATCCCTCACGGATCCAGCCCTTGTCCTGCTCAGCGTGGTCTTGCCAGGCTGGAGTTTGGGTCATCATCGCCAAGGCTTGGGCCTGGGTGAGCCGTTCCGGCTCCCCGTCTCCCGGTCCCGCGCTGGTGTTGCGGGTAACTGCGGCAATAACGCTCTGGCGCCAGTCGGGGCTGGTCACCGGTGAGTCGGAAGCCAATGAAACACCGACTCCCCGTTCTGCCGCTGTGGCCAGGGGCTGTTGCGCTTCGAAGCGTTGCTGTCCGAGGAGCTTTTGCATCAGCGCTCCAGCTTCCGAGCGGATCGAGGGATTGGTGCTGTAACCGATACCGGCTCGGGCCATGCGTTGCAGAACGGAGTTGTCAGCGAATGCTCCATGTATGACGTAGTGCCGATTGTTTTTGACCCCGCGCGGATCCGGTAGTGCCTCGACGGCCTCGATAAACGCCTCGGTGGCCGCGTCTCCGGTGGCATGGACACCGGCCTGCAAACCTGCGGCGTCGATGTGTGCAAGAATCGCACGAAACTGGTCGACGCGATCTTCGTCGCTCGTTCCCTCAAGCACCAATGCGCCGTGTCCGTGGCCGCAGGGGAGCTGGTACTCGTCATGGAACCAAGCTGTGCCTGAGCGTGGGATGCCGTCAGCGAAAACCTTGACCCCTGCGATACGGAGGCGCAAGGGGTCAACATCTTCGGCCAGGGCGGGTAGAGCGCTCTCAAGCCCCTCGCGCACCGACTGCACCGACTCACCGCCGGTGCCAGCAAAGAGCAGCAGGCAATTCACCCGCAAGCTCAGCAGGCCATCCCGTGCGAGCTCCGTCAGGATCTGCAACGATGGCGTGTCACAGCTGGCAGCCATGAGAGTTCGACCTCCGGGCCCCAGTCCGGGATCCGTCAGTGAAGTGACGCCCAGCATATGCAGTTCGTCTTGGAACCGCAGGAACGCTTGGCGCAGTTGGTCTTCGGCAAATGGCGGCAGGGAATCGTTGACCAGGCGCATGGCCGCGTCTGCGAATCGGCCATTGACGCTGCCGTCGTGGTTTCGACCCACTACTCCCCCAGGCACGTCCGGAACTTTTTCTCCCAGATCCAGGCGACGAAGCGCTTCACCGTTCACCATCACCTGGTGGCCGGAGGCATCGAAGGCAACTGCCGGTGTATCAGGCCGAGCCGTGGCCAGGTTCTCGCTGCCATCGGTTCCCAGCACCGCTTCATCCCATCCGGCAGCGCGTACCCAGCCGCCGGGGTCGGGGGAAGCTGCCTCAATGCGGTCAACGACTTCTTGCCAGGACTGCGCATCCTTGAGCTGAAGGTGCGCGTATCGGGTCATCGCACTGGCGGCAAAATGCAGGTGACCATCATTGATGCCGGGCAAGATTGCCCCACCCTGTGCATCGATGATCCTCGTCGATCCATCGGCCAGCTGCAGCAATTCGTCACCACCGATGGCGGTGATTCGGCCATCGCTCATCGCAACCGCGCTCGGCCTTCCGGCCACCTCCGTAGCGTTTGCCCCAGAGTCAAGACCGAGCTCAGGTACAACTCCTCCGTGCACGATCAACTGTGCCGCCATGCTGTCGCCTCCCTCGTCATTCTCGCCAACGGAATGTGATCCGCCTTACAACTTCCAGTAGTATGTCAAATGACTTAGTCACTTGACCAGCTTTTGTTGGAAAATGTTAAAAATCAGTGCTTCATCGGCTGATGAACAGCGAGAAACAGTGCTTGGGTTAGGGTCATATCAGGCGTGGATTTTTCCTGGCCGGGCAATGAAAGGAATGAAGTATGGCGCGAGTTTCGGTCGAAGAGCGTAGCCGTCAGTTCATCGAAGCTGCTGCCCGCGTCATCGCAGCTGAGGGAATGGCAGCGGCAACGACCCGTCGAATAGCCGCTGAAGCAGGCGCCCCACTCGCTGCCCTGCATTACTGTTTCCGGAACAAGGATGAACTACTCAACGAGGTCTACAACTATCTAAGCCGGGACTACGCGCGCGAGCTTGACCCGATGCCCGGTCCCACGAGTCTGGATGACGCGGTTGAACGACACATCCGGCGTATCTGGCGGCGCATGCTATCCGCCCCGCACGAGCAGGTCACGACCTTTGAACTGCTCCTGCGTTCAACCCGGCTCGTGGATGAACAGGAAATTGCCGCGGCAAGGACGATCAATCGTTCCATGTATGGCGCATGGATCGCCTCCACCAGCGCGATCTTCCGCAGTGCCGCTGAAGCAATGGGCGAAGCTGCCCATATCGATTTTGATACCGTCTCGCGGATGGTGATCGCAGGGATCGACGGCATCAGTCTGCAGCATCTTTCGGACCCGGATGAGGAACGCACCGATCGGCTCATCGACGCGCTCTGCGATTCAGTCAAGCATTTGCTGCACCAGCAAATCGACACCCCGCGTACCGAGCCCGCCCCACGATCATGAGCTGTTGTCACCCGAGTCCCAGAGCAACTGGGTCACCGTCAGGACCCACAGCCGTTGGCTCATCGTCCGGTTCGGTACTCGTAAACGGTCGATCACCTGGACTGCATTCGCTAGCTCAGGTTCATCTGCCCTCCGGCAGCTTCGAGATGGGCGACCATTTTGCTGAAGGTTATCCAGCCGACGGTGAGTTGCCACTACACCGGGTTCAGGTTTCTGGATTTTCCATGGACGCCACCCTGGTCACCAATGAGCAATTTGCTTGTTTTACTGAAGCCACCGGTTACCTAACGGAATCTGAGCGGTTCGGATACTCAGCAGTCTTTCGCGGATATCTCAGCGCACCGAGCTCCGATGTCATCGGATCCGCAACTGGGACATCGTGGTGGCTCGGGGTTCGCGGAGCGAACTGGCGCCATCCCACCGGCCTCGGCTCTTCCTGGCAGGACCTCGCGGATCATCCGGTCGTCCAGGTTTCATGGAATGACGCGATGGCCTACTGCCGCTGGGCTGGACGAGCGCTGCCCACCGAGGCCCAGTGGGAATACGCCGCGCGTGGGTTGGTCGAGGGACAGCGCTACGCGTGGGGCAACGAATTGATGCCGGGAGGTCAGCATCAGTGCAACATCTGGCAGGGGAACTTCCCCCAGCGCAATTCCGCCGAGGACGGCTACACAGGCACTTCTCCGGTCAAAAGCTATCCACCCAACCCCGTAGGACTTTTCGACGTTGCCGGGAACGCATGGGAATGGTGCCGCGATTGGTTCCTCCCCAAGTACTATCGCAATAGCCCGCTCAAGGATCCGACCGGCCCCACGATCGGAGATGGGAGGGTTCTTCGCGGCGGCTCCCACCTCTGCCACGATTCCTACTGCAACCGCTACCGCGTGTCGGCGCGCAGTCATAATTCGCCCGACTCTGCCAGCAGCAATACCGGTTTTCGTACCGTCAACAGGTGAAGCAGTGCGGCCCACCGGCAACTGGGGCAAGATGGAAGCATGGCTTCCCCCACCGCTGCATTAAGTAAGGTACGCACCTTCGACGCGCTAGAAGATAAACAGGCCAAGAAGCTGGCCCGCGCCCTGGCTGAGGCACAAGACACGACGGTCTTCGTCAACGGAACGGCCCTGCAGCTGCCAGCCGCCGCACAACAGGTCCTATTGGAGGCGCTGCGCCGGCTTTCGGAAGGAGAAGCGGTCAGCATCGGTACCCCCGAGCTGCTGCTCAATACCTCGCAGGCCGCGCAGATGGCCGGCATCTCCAACAGCTATCTTCGCAAGCTGACCGATTCGGGCATCATTCCTGTTGAGTATCGGGGGACGCACCGCCGGATCCGCCCGGCCAGCATTGAGGCCTGGCTGGCCAGCCGCGAACAACCCCCGACCGGTCAGCAGAATGACAAAAGCCAGAATTGACGCCAACTAGTGCCAAGCGTGCGTTTTCCTGTCAGAATACTTAAGTAGTTCATCGGAAAACTTCGGCAGTGTCGCCGCCCACCGGGTTCCTCGCGCGGGCTTCCCGGACGCCACCGCCGACACGCCACGCTAGTTGAGGAGCACCATGTCGGTCTCACCCGCCAACGAGTCCATCATCGCCCAGCACGAAACCCTGTTCTCCGAACGCGCCGCCGGCATCAAACAGTCGGCCGTCCGCGACGTTTTCGAGCTGTCATTGGACCCCTCACTCGTTTCCCTTGCCGGAGGCAACCCCTACCTGCAGTCCCTACCCCTGGCGAAGCTGGGCGAGATCGCCCGGCGCATCATCGTTGAGCAGGGGCCGGTGGCCCTGCAATACGGTTCGGGCCTGGGCACCGAGGAGCTACGCGGCCAGATTCTGGAGGTCATGGCGGCCGAAGGCATCCACAACGTCGACTTCGATGACGTGGTGGTGACCAACGGTTCCCAGTCGGCCCAGGACATGGCCTGCAAGGTCTTCTGCGATCCCGGCGACACCGTGCTTTGCGAGGACCCGACCTATGTCGGGGCCCTGAACACCTTTGAGGCCTACCAGGTCAAGGCAGCCCCGGTGCTGACCGACGGGGACGGAATTGTCCCCGAAGCCCTGGAATGTCGCATCGAGGAATTACGCGCTGCCGGGGAACGGGTGAAGTTCCTGTACACCATCCCGAACTTCAACAATCCCTCGGGGATCACCCTGGCCGCCGAACGGCGCCAACGCGTCGTTGACATCTGCCGCGCCGCCGGAGTGCTGGTGCTGGAGGACAACCCGTACGGCATGCTGCGTTACGAGGGCGAGCCCGCCCCCACGCTGCGCAGCCTGGATCCGCAGAACGTCATCTACATGGGCTCGTTTTCCAAGATCCTCTCCCCCGGCCTGCGCATTGGCTGGGCCGCGGTTCCCACGCACCTGTTCCGGCGCTTCTACCTGGCCGGGGAGGCGGTGGCGCTGTGCCCACCGACGCTGAATCAGATGATCATCAGCGACTACCTGAAGGAACACGACTGGCGGGGCCAGATCGATGACTACCGCCAGCTGTATGCGGCACGCCGTGATGCCATGCTCAGCGCACTGGAGCAGTACCTGCCCGAGGGTATCAGCTACACCCGCCCGGAAGGCGGGTTCTTCATCTGGCTGACCCTGCCGCAGGGCATCGACACCTATGAACTGTTGCAGGAGGGCGTGAAGTCCGGGGTTATCTTCATCCCCGGCGCCGCCTTCAGCCCGGGAGAGGAGTCCAGCAACAAACTGCGCCTGGCATTTTGCGCGGTGGACGAGCCGACCATCACCGAGGGCGTGAAGCGCCTTTCGGTCCTGCTTGAACAGGAGATTGCGGCGCTTTCCGCCTAGCCGCCCAGTCGTGGACGAGCAGGGCGCATTGCCGTTGCACCGCTCGTCCACGGCCCGCTGTCCGGCCCGGCCGCCGCTCTGCGACCTGCGCGTCTCCTGGCCAAGGAGGGTTGCCGCAGCTAGTTCGCGGCGATCCGCCCGCCGAAGTCATCAGCAATGTCCCGGGCGGTCTGCAGCATCAGGGGAATCATCTGCTCGGTAATGGAATCCGAGCCAACCCGCCCGGGCTGCACGGAGACGTTCAGGGCTCCAAGCAGCTGCTGGCCGCGATACACCGGAACCGCCAGGCCGCGCAGCCCCTCATCCAGCTCCTGGGCGACCATCGACCACCCCTGGTCCGCCACCAGTTCCAGCTCCTCGCGCAGCTCATCGATGCTCGCCACGGTTTTGGAGGTGTAATGGGTCAGCTCGATCCGCGACAGGAACCGTTCCCGCTCATCGTGCGGCAGCCCCGCCATCAGTACCCGGCCCATGGAGGTGACCCAGGCGGGCATCCGGTTGCCGATGGCGGTGTTCAGCGAGTGCAGGCGCGGGGAAAGCACCCGCTCGACGTACAGGATGTCCTGCCCGTCCAGCACGCACAGCGAGGTGGTTTCCTCCAGCTCGCGGGCCAGGCGCTGCAGGTGCGGGGCCGCAACCTGCGGCAGCGTCAGCCCGGAGAGGTAGGAGGCCCCGATGTCCAGCACCCTGGGGGTTTGGCGGAACGCGTTGCCCACGCTTTCCAGGTAGCCCAAATCCACAAGGGTCAGCAGGAAGCGCCGGGCGGCGGCCCGGGTGACGTCGGTGGCCGCGGCCACCTGGGACACCGTCAGGGGGTCGCTTTGCGCGGAGAAGGCCAGCAGCACCGCCAGGGTCTTCTCGGCCGACTTCACGTAGTAGTCCGGTTGTTCGGCCACGCGCAGCATCCCCGCTTCCACTTTGTCGTTGGTTATCGACCGGTGAGGCGGTTCCTTTCGAACTGCGCCGCCAGCCGTATCGGAGCGTTCGGCGCCCCGTACCCATCGTAGCCGTCACGGCGTTCCACGACTTCGAAGAACAGATTGCCCACGGTGGCGGTGTAGAAGTGCAGGAACACGCCGTGCTCGTCCCGGTCGAAGAGCAGATTCAGTTCGCGCAGCGTCTGCAGCTGCTCTTCGGACAGCTCGAAGCGGGAAGCCAGGTCCTCATAGTAGTTTTCCGGCACGGGCAGGAACTCCATGCCGGCCTGCACCGCCCGGCGCGCCAGCGCGATGATGTCGGTGGTGGCCACCGCGATGTGCTCCGGGTATTCGTGGTTGCGCTCGATGGTCGCCTCCAGGCCCTGGGGCACGATGTTCAGGGCCAGGCGCACCGCGGCGTCGGGGGTGCGCAGCACCTGGGAACGCACCAGCCCCATGGGGCTGGGGACCTCGGTTCCGGCGATGGCCTGCAGGTTCAAAGTGCTGGTGTAGAACAGCACGGATTCATCGAATGCCTGCCAGGGCTGGGCGAGGTTCACATGGTCAATTCCGGTGATCGGCCCGGCCGGGGTGGCCGGGGTGCCAACCCCGAATTCCGCCTCCCAGGCGGCGGTGGCCTGGGGGCTGGAGAAGAAGACCTCGGTGTCATCCGGGGCGAGGAACCCGGTCAGCTCCTGTTCGTCACTGGTGTGGTGGCGCGGGACCACCGGGGCCAGCAGTGCTCGGGCGCGCTCGGTGCTCGGCCGTGCGTCGGGCACCTGGATCCCGAAGCCCGAGACCTGGGCGGTGACCCCGCGGCTGCGCTGGGTGTTGATGATGATGCGCGCGTTGCCGGCCTTCCACAGCTGGACCGGCTTGCGCCGGTGCTGGCCGTGGAAGCTGAAGCCCAGTTGGGCCAGCATCCCGGCGACCAGTTCAGGATCCTCGGTGCGGATCTCGGCGTAGTCGAACCCTTCCGGCGCCTGCGCCTCGGGCAGGGCGCGCAGCTGCAACGGGTAGCTGTTGGCTTCGCTGCCCATCAGTTCCATGGTGCGGTCCTGCAGCCAGATCAGTGAGCGCAGCCCGTCCACGGCGGTGCGCACGACATTGGATTGGCGGAAGACATCATTGAAGATTTCCAACGACACGATCCCGTCATAGCCCGAGCGCACCAGCTGGGCCATGAACTGATCCAGCTGGAAGCCGCCTTCGCCCGGGAACACCCGGTAGTGGCGGGACCAGGAGAGCACATCCAGTTTCATGGCCGGGGCATCGGCCAGCTGGACAAAGAAGATCTTCTCCCCCGGGATCCGGGCGATGTCCGCCGGGTCATCCCCGCGGGAGAGGATGTGGAAGGAGTCCAGGCAGATCCCCACGTTTGGCCGGTCCACCAGCTGGGCGATGCGCCAGGAGTGCTGGTAGGTGTTCACGTACTTGCCCCAGGCCAGCGCCTCGTAGGCGATGCGCACCTGGTAGCGCTCTGCCAGGTCGGCCAACTGGCGGATCTGGTCGGCAAACAATTCGTCATCGTTGATGGTGGCGGTGGCGACATTGGAGCACAGCAGGATCAGATCCATGCCCAGGCGCTGCATCAGCTTGAACTTTTCCTCGGCCCGGCGCAGGTTGGCCGCCAGCGTGGCCGGGTCCACCCCTTCAAAGTCGCGGAACGGCTGGAACAAGTCCAGGCTCAGTCCCAGGCGCTGGGCCAGAGCGCGGACCTCCTCCGGGGACTTGGGGCTGACGGTCAGGTCCTGTTCGAAGATCTCGATGCCGTCGAACCCGGCCTTGGCGCAGGCGAGCATCTTTTCCTCCAGGGTGCCGGAGAGGCAGACGGTGGCGATGGAGGTGCGCATCAGAGTCCGGCCTCCAGCATCTGCAGCAGGTGTTCTCGCATCCGGACGGGATCGGGGCGGATTCCGGTGATGATCTCGAACGCGTCCACGGCCTGACCCACGGCCATGTTGCCGCCATCGAGCACCCGGCAGCCGCGTTCCCGCGCGGTGGTGATCAGTTCGGTGTCCACCGGACGGTAGACGCAGTCCGCCACCCAGTGGCGGGGTTCGAGGTTTGTCAGTTCCAGCGGCAGGCCCGGATGATGGTGCATGCCAATCGGGCTGGCGTTCAGCAGCCCGTCCACCTGCGCCAGCAGCTGCGGGGCCTGCTGGGGTGTGGCGGTGCTGATCTGCCGGTTAGGGAAATTCTGGCTCAACGCGGCCGCACGTTGCCCGGCGCGTTGCTCATCCGGGTCAACGAGGATCAGGTGGCGCACCCCGGAATCCAGCAGTGCGTAGGCAACGGCCGCCCCGGCGCCCCCGGCCCCCAGCTGCAGCACGGTCTCCAGCGGCACCTGCGGCAACCCGGTGGCCAGTGCCCAGCCGAACCCGGAGGCGTCGGTGTTGTGCCCGTGGAACTTCCCGTCCCGGATCACCACGGTATTCACGGCCCCGATGCTGGCCGCGTTCGGGCTGATCTCATCCAGGTGTTCCATCACCAGCTGCTTGCAGGGGTGGGTGATGTTGAAGGCGTTGTAGCCCAGCTCCGCGGCGGCGCGCAGCAGCTGCCCCACGTCCTGGGCGGGGCGATGGATTTCGGTCAGGTCAATGGGCCGGTAAAGATAGCGCAGCCGGTGCTGATCGGCTTCGCGTTCATGCAGCGGCGGGGTCAGCGAGGGCATGACGCCGTCGCCGATCAGACCGACCAGATAGGACTGTGCTGTGGTACTCACCGGGTGCTCCCCATTCTCGTTCTTCAACCCTTCACCCGACCCGCCGGATGGGGCGGGTCAGTTGCTGCTGGCCCTGCCTCCATCTTCAGACAGCGTCCGATGGCGTGGCAATCGCTGGTGCCGGACCGCGATGCGGACGTTGCGGCGAAGGGGATTGTCTCGATTGTGATTTAGCTCTACTCTATATCCATGTACGTTTTACGCACAAGTGTACGCATAGTGCACAAGCGTAAAATTTCAGTAGGATCCAGGACCTGATTCGAGGAGATCTTGATGTCACACATCCACCAGGGGGCGGACGCCAGCAATCCGCCGGTCCCCCAGCGCACGCCGGTCAAGGCGGCATTGGCCAGCTTCATGGGCAGCGCCGTCGAATACTATGACTTCTTCATCTTCGGATCCGCCGCGGCCCTAATCTTCCCGCACATCTTCTTCCCCGACGCGGACACCAATGCCGCGGTGATGTCCTTGGCGACCTTCGGCTTCGCCTACATCGCCCGACCCATTGGTGCGGTGATCCTCGGACACTTCGGGGACCGGATTGGCCGGCAAAAGGTCTTGATGTTCACCCTGGTGATGATGGGCGCGGCCACCTTCGCCATCGGCTGCCTGCCGACCTTCGATCAGGTGGGTTGGCTGGCGCCGATCCTGCTGGTGCTGGCCCGGCTGCTGCAGGGGCTTTCCGCCGCGGGCGAGCAGGCCGGGGCCTCCTCACTGAGTCTGGAACACGCCCCGGATCACCGCCGCAGCTTCTTTACCTCCTGGACGCTGACCGGCACCCAGGGCGGGCAGATCCTGGCCGCCCTGGTGTTCATCCCCGTGGTGGCCCTGCCCGATGAGATCAAGTTCGGCATCGGCTGGCGCATCCCGTTCTGGCTTTCGGCCGTGGTGGTCATCGTGACCTACTTCATCCGCCGCTCCCTGCACGAGACCCCGGAGTTCGAGGCCGCGAAGAAGAACAATGAAATCGCCAAGCTGCCGCTGGGCGTACTGCTGCGCTTCCACTGGCGGGACGTGCTGCGGGTGATCCTGTGCGCGTTCATCGCCGCCGTCTCCACCGTCTACGGCACCCTGGCGATCTCCTACGGCAAGACCATCGGCCACCTGGATGAGTCGATCACCCTGTGGCTGGTGGTCGTGGGCAACATCGGTGCGCTGTTCACCCAGCCGCTCTTTGGCATGCTGGCCGACAAGATCGGACGCAAGCCGGTGTACATCTACGGCGCACTGGGTTCGGCCGCCTTCATGCCCTTCTACATCCGTTCCATGGAAAGCGGCAACACGCTGCTGCAGTTCGCGTTGTCCCTGCTGGTCTTCTCCTGCGCCTACGCGGCCGCCAATGCGGTGTGGCCCAGCTTCTATGCGGAGATGTTCTCCTCCCAGGTGCGCTTCTCCGGCCTGGCGATCGGCACCCAGCTCGGATTCCTGATGGCCGGCTTCGCCCCCTCGATCGTTGCGGCGATGGGTGGACTGGAGCCCGGGGGCTGGGTGCAGATCAGCCTGTTCACCGCCGCGGTCGCCCTGGTGGCCAGCATCTCGGCGCTGACCGCCCGGGAAACCTTCCGGGTGCCCACCCATCAGCTGGGACACCGGGTGCAGAAGGTCGCCGGCTAGGGTGGTTGGGCCGCGGCGCTAGTGCGCGGTCCAGCCCCCGTCCATGGTGTAGCTGGCCCCGGTGACCATGGCCGCCGGCCCGGCGGCCAGCCATGCGGCCAGCTCGGCCACCTCCTCGGGCTCCACCAGGCGCTTGATCGGGCTTTCGGTGAGCATCACCTTGGCGATGACTTCGGATTCTGGGATGGAGTGCGCCGCGGCCTGGTCGGCGACCTGGCGCTCCACCAGGGCGGTGCGCACATAACCGGGGTTGATGCAGTTGCTGGTGACCCCGTGCTGTGCACCTTCCAGGGCGGTGACCTTCGATAGCCCCTCCAGCCCGTGCTTGGCGGCCACGTAGGCGGACTTGTAGGCGCTGCCAATCAGCCCGTGGGCCGAGGAAATGTTGATGATGCGCCCGAAATCTCGCTCATACATGCCCGGCAGCACCGCTCGGATCAGCAGGAACGGGGCCTCGAGCATCAACCGGTGGATCAGCCGCCAGTCCTGCGGATCGAATTCATGGATCGGCGCGACCCGCTGCACCCCGGCATTGTTGACCAGGATGTCCGCCGATAACTCCAGGGTCTCCAGCGCCCGGGTGTCGGACAGATCCACCACCCATGATTCCCCGCCCACCTCGGCGGCGGCCGCGCTGGCCGCCGCCTCGTCCCGGTCGGCCACGATCACCTGCGCTCCGCGCCGGGCCAGGGCCCGAACGCAGGCCAGGCCGATGCCGCCGCCCCCGCCGGTGACAATCGCCCGACGCCCGGCGAGCCCTTCATTGCCCGGTACCTGCCCGCGGGCGGTTTCATTGGTTGTCATGGCATTTTCCTTCCGGGGTACGGCGTCCTCTTGATTCCCATCGTGCCAAGCCACGCGGCAGGAACAAAACCCCTGCGCCGTGCATTTTTGCAAAGCCGCGGTGCGCGGCTTCTCCCGGTGCCCCACGCCAAGGCGGCACTCACCGTCCAGATCGGCCATACTGGGAGCCATGGAGCAGAACTGGCCAGAACCGCAGCGCACCGCGGCACAGCGTGCGGCGCACGAGGCGGTAACGGTGCAACGGGCCGCCAGCGTGCTGCTGCTGCGGGAATCGGTCCACGGGCTGGAGGTCTTTATCCAGCACCGGGCCCGGACCATGGATTTTGCCCCCGGGGTGGTCGTGTACCCCGGCGGGCGCGTCGACGAGCAAGACGCGGCGGCGGTAGACACGATTCCCGAACCGGTGGCTGCCGGACACGCCCAGCTGTGGCGGAACACCTCGCTGTGGGCCTTGGGCGAGCAGCAATCGCACTTCGCCTCCGCCGTGGTGGCTGCCGCGGCCATCAGGGAGGTCTGGGAGGAAACCGGCGCCCGCCTGCACCCCCGCCAGCTGGTGCCGTGGGCGAACTGGATTACCCCGCTCGGCCACCCGAAGCGTTTTGATACCTTCTTCTATGTGGCGGGACTCGACGCTGGCCAGCAGCCGCGCCACCGGACCACCGAAGCCCTGGATTCGCATTGGATCACGCCTCGCCAGCTGCTGAAGGACACCGACTCCGGCAGGTTGCGGCTGATGGCTCCCACGCGGGCCACCCTGCTGGCGGTCATGAATGGCGGTACCCTGCCCGAGGTGCTTAACCGGCGCGAACCGGTCAGCCCCGTGCCGCCTGCGCACCTGCCCACGGCGGATGCGGCGCTCAACGCAGCAGACCGGGGCCGCGGGCGATGACCGGGCAGGCGCGGGCCAGCATCAAGGCTTGAGGCGGTCCTGCTAGCGCATGCTGGCAAAGCGGTACCCCCGCTGGGACACAACCTCGCGAAAGACTTCGTGGGAAGGTATCTTGTGCGCCACGACCGAGTACTTCCACTGCGGCACCCGGAAGGTCATGACGCCATCAGCCTGGGTAAGATTCCCGAAAAATTCACCCATCCCCATCTCCTGGGGCATCGCACCAACGGTCCGAAGATCCGGCTGCTGAGTGCTCAGGTGCAGCATCATCAGTTCATCCGTGTGCCGATCAATCATGGCAATAAACACTGCCCGGCCATGGATGGAGGCCAGGCCCATGGCATCAGCCAATGATTCTGAGGCCTGAGTCATCACAATGGGAACTCCGGCCTTCCACCCGAAGAGCCCCAAATACTCTTTGCCCTTGTTTGTTGCCAATACCTGCGCTACCCGCTGCGCAGTCTGTGTTCTGATGATACGACCGGGCATGTCTTGGGTTCCCTATCTCTAAGAACGACTAATTTCAGAAATCAACAAACACTGCACTGCGGTCCGGGCGGCAGCGTTGCGGAGCGCCTGTGGTCACTTTTTGACTCGCGTCCGCCGGGCAAATCACCGTTTGAAGCAGTGCGCTTAGCTGAGCATCGTCTTCTGTGCCTGCGTTGCGTCACTGCGCAGGGCCGGGGAGGCAATAATTGGCTGTTCTCCTGTCGAGAAGGGATCAATTAGCCACCCCGCTTCGGCAGTGCCCGCCTGGGCCATCCGCCCTGCCGCCACGGCGGGGGCGGGATGCTGACCCTGAACGGCAAATTGCAGGTTCCGCACCTCAAATTGAATGCCGATGACTTGTTCCAGCTGCGGCAGAAGTTCGTCATTGACGACCTGCATCAAATCCGCAACGTATCGCTCGTCCGTCGCGGTGCACGCAAAATTGATGACCAATTGATCCGGGTCACCGGTAATTGAGCACTGGCAGGAATGCACTTCTGCCCGTCCCCCACACTGGTAGCGGGCATAGCGGGCCACTTCGGACAACTTGCGTGACCAGGCCTTCCCGGCCGGAGGGTGATCCAGGTGCTCAAGATGATTCGTTGTCATGTCTCACTCCTCGTGTATCGGGATGTTCCATAGTAAAATAACACTTAGCCTGGCTAACTGTTAGAAAGGCTATATGTAAGATTGTGATGTATCAAGCTGGAGATTGAAAAAACGGACTGGACCGTGGCTCCCAAGGTCTAAAGAACACGGCTCTCCAGTAGAAAGGCCCCGATGAGCGCACTTCAAAGCAGCGGTTACTGGTACCCGCAAGGGTCCGAGGAAACCACGCCAATCGATCTGCTCAACCTGCTACGCCGCTATCGAAGTGCGGAACGCAAAATGCGGGCGGCAACCAGGGACTCCATGGGAATGGGCGAAACGGATCTTCTCGCCCTGCGCTTCCTGCTCAAGGCCCATCAATCCGGGCGGATACTGCGCCAAAAGGACTTTGCCAGCGAACTGGAGATCTCCAACGCCTCGGTATCGGCACTGATTGACCGCTTGTGCCGCGACGGCTATGCACAGCGTGTGGTGCACCCCGAGGACCGCAGGTCGGTGGCGATCATGCCCACCAAACACACGGATCAGGAGGTGCGTGAAACTCTTGGTCCCATGCATCAGCGAATGCTCGAAGCGGTGGAAAGCCTTACCGCGGATGAACGCACCGCAGCGGCCAAATTTCTCCATGGAATGATTCGAAGCGTAGAGAAAGTCGACACGTCGACGCCGACCACGCCGAAAGCCCCATCTTCCTCAGGCACCAAGGCTGCGGCCACGGCTCATACCGCCTCTTGAGCCGAGGTTCGCTAGAGCGTCATTCCAACCTCCGGCAAGCGCGCGAAGCGGTTCTTTGCCAAAGCGCCCGCCCGCGCTTGCCGGAGGTACCGATGAGCGGATGGCTTCTGAGCGGATCAGCCCTTCTTTGCGGGGCATTTCAGGTTTCCAACAACAACAGATGCGAAGGAGCAACCCAGACAACGCGGAAGTCGACGAAAGGAGCATCAGCGGATGCCAAAAACCACCCTCCAGCTCACCCTGACCAAAGATCAATTCGACGACCTGTCCAATGCTGGAAGATTACCGCGACCAGTTCGCCCAACGTGCCGGAGAATCGGAGTTTGACCTCCTACTCGGCTCCGCATATTGGGAAGATCGGGCGCAGGAAGTTCAGGAACTGCTTGAGCGCATCCTCCAGTCGCCAAGCTACTGGCTAGAACCGGGTGTGGCAGCACCAAGAATCCTGCGGGCAACGAGGTCGCGGCACACCCGCATGCTGGCACAGGGGAACTCATCGAACGGCCTTCGCGAAGCGGGGCCCACCCCGCTGCAGCCCACGTCCGATCTAGGACTCGATCAGCGAACGCCCCACGATCAACTGCATGATTTCGTTGGTGCCTTCCAGGATCTGGTGCACCCGCAGGTCGCGGGCAATCTTCTCCAGGCCATACTCGCTGAGGTAGCCGTAGCCGCCATGCAACTGGATGGCGCTGTTCGCGGCGTTGAAACCCGCATCTGTGGCCATCCGTTTGGCCATGGCACACAACCGGACAGCATCCGGAGCCTTGGCGTCCAACGCGGCGGCGGCGCGACGCAGCAGGGTGCGCGCCGCCTCAAGGCGCATCTCCATGTCGGCCAGCTCGAAGACCAGCGCCTCCTGCCGGGTCAGCGGTCCGCCGAAGGCCTGGCGTTCCTTCAGATAGGCCACGCTCTTTTCCAGCGCGTGCTGACCACCGCCCAGTGAGCATGCCCCGATGTTCAGTCGTCCGCCATTCAGCCCGCGCATGGCAATGGAGAATCCCTGCCCCTCGGCGCCGAGCATCTGGTCCGCCCCGACCCGCACGTCATCCATGATCACCTGGCGGGTGGGCTGGGCCTTCCACCCCATCTTCTTCTCGTTGGCGCCGAAGGACAGGCCCGGCGCGTCCGCGGGCACCAGGAAGGCGCTGATCCCCGCGGCCCCGTCCTGGGAGGTGCGGGCCATGACGATGTACAGCGCCGCTGATCCGGCCCCGGAAATGAACTGCTTGACGCCGTTGAGCACGTAGTCATCGCCCTCGCGCCGGGCCCGGGTGCTCAGCGCCGCCGCGTCGGAACCGATCCCGGGCTCGGTCAGGCAGTACGCGCCCAGCTGCTGCATCTGCAGCATCCCCGGCAGCCAGCGCGAACGCTGCTGCTCGGTGCCGAACGCGTCGATCATCCACACCACCATGTTGTGGATGGAAATGTAGGCTGCAATGCTTGGATCGGCCTTGGCCAGCTCCTCAAAGATCAGCACCGCGTCGCTGCGGGTCAACCCGGAGCCGCCGTGTTCCTCACTGACGTAGATGCCGCCCATCCCCAGCTCCCCGGCCTCGGCCAGCACATCGGTGGGAAAATGGGAAGTTGCGTCCCATTCCAGGGTGTGCGGGGCCAGCTTGTCCGCCGCGAAGTCCCGAACCATCTCCACCAGCGCCTGCTGGTCCTCATTCAGTTCAAACATTGCCGAACCCCTCCCTGACCACCAACGGCTACTTGTGACCCAGACTACATCCTGTCCGTGTGCTGCGGGTGGGGCTGAATCCGGGGACGCGGTCGGGGCACCTAGATTTCCATCAAGTCCGCACCCACGGTGATCGGCCCGCTGAAGTCCTGCTGCGCGTCTTGCAGCCAAACCTGGTCGGGAACCTGCGGGGCACTGGGCACGAAATGTGAGAGCACCAGGTGCCCGACCTGGGCTCGGGCCGCCACCGCGCCCACATCCGTGGAGGCGGTGTGGGAGTCGATCAGGTGTTCGCGCAGCCGCTGCCCGTTGGAGCGTTGCAGCAGGGGATCAATGCTGGGGATGTGCATGACCTCGTGCACCAGCACGTCGGCGCCGCGGGCCAGCTCCACCAGGGAGTCGCACGGCGTGGTGTCGCCGGAAATGACGTAGCTGCGGTCCTCGGTGTCGATCCGGTAGGCCAGCGCCTCGATGGGCGGGTGGTTGACCCACGCCGCGGTGATCCGCACCCGCTCGTCTTCGAACACCAGGCCGGGCTCGGTGACGTTGCGGGCGCTGATCAGCGAGGCGAAGTCCGGCCGCCCCTCGTCCACGATGCGGATCTGCACGTCCCGGCGCGCGTAGTCCAGGAAGGAGTCCCACATGCTCTGCCAGGGGGCCGGGCCAAAGGTCTGTACCGGCCGGTCCAGGTTGGCGCACCAGGCCAGGTGCAGCAGCGTGCCCACGTCCGCGTTGTGATCCGAGTGGTGGTGGGTGATCCCGACGGCGCGCAGCGAGTTGAAGGCCAGCCGGGCGCGTGCCAGTTGCCGGGCCACCCCGTTGCCCGCGTCGATGATGTAGGTGGCATCGCCCACGACGACCGCGTTGCATGCGGCATTGCGTTCGATCTTCGGGGTGGGCCCGCCGCCGGTGCCCAGCAGCACCAGCTTGCTCTTGGTGGTCATGATCCGCCTTTGGTTGCTCGTTGTTCTCAAATGCCTAGGAGCCGCTAATGGACGTGGCGCAGGAAGTCGCGGGTGCGTTCATGGCTCGGGTCGTCGAAGACCTGGGCCGGGGGCCCGGATTCGAGGATCACCCCGTTGTCCATGACCACCACCTGGTCCCCGACCTCACGGGCGAACGCCATCTCGTGGGTGACCACGATCATCGTCATGCCCTGGTCGGCGAGCGCCTTCATCACCTTGAGCACCTCACCGACCAGCTCGGGGTCCAGCGCGCTGGTCGGCTCGTCGAAGAGCATCACCCGCGGCTTCATGGCCAGGGCCCGGGCGATGGCCACCCGTTGCTTCTGGCCACCGGATAGGGACGCCGGGTAGGCGTTCGCCTTGTTGGCCAGACCGACCCGTTCGAGCAGTTCCATGGCCGTGGCCTTGGCTTGGGTGGCGTTGGACTTGCCCAGCAGGGTGGGAGCCAGGGTGATGTTCTGCAGCACGGAGTAGTGCGGGAACAGGTTGAAGTGCTGGAAGACCATGCCGATCTCCTGGCGCTGCCGGTCGATTTCCCGGCGTCGGCGCAGGTGCATCTGCCCGCCGCGCTCAAAGTAGGACAGCGTCTGGCCATCCATGGTGATCCTTCCGGCATCCACGCTCTCCAGGTGGTTGATGCACCGCAGCAGCGTGGACTTGCCGGACCCGGAGGGGCCGAGCAGGCAGGCGACCTGGCCTTCATTGACCTGCAGGTCCACGCCCTTGAGGACATGCAACGGGCCGAAGAACTTGTGCAGGCCGCGCACCGCGAGCAGCGGCCTCGCGCTGGTCGCTGACGGGGCGGGGGTGGGATGGGCCATGACTACACCGAGCCTTTCCGCTGGCCGCGGGCCAGGCGTCGTTCCAGGAAGCTTTGCCCAATGGTCGCGATGCCGGTGACCACCAGGTACCAGAGGAAGGCAACCACGAGCAGCTCCAGGGTGCGCAGGTTGGTGGCGGCGATGTTTTGGGCTTCGGTCAGCAGGTCGCCGCCGGCGATGACCGAGACCAGGGAGGTCATCTTGATCATCGTGATGAACTGGCTGCCCGTGGGGGGAATGATGATGCGCAGCGCCTGGGGC